>Ga0213868_10000074_pt1 | contig 78484 bp, 119 predicted proteins | sample PICome_9_FD_160087 | JGI IMG/M metagenome (GOLD analysis project Ga0213868, IMG submission 160087) | Coastal seawater microbial communities near Pivers Island, North Carolina, United States - PICO127 | ecosystem: Environmental > Aquatic > Marine > Coastal | place: USA: North Carolina... | reverse complement strand
AGTAATCTTACATCAAAAACTAAAACTAAAACTACATCAAAAAATAATGTGCCTGACTGTGGTGTGATAGGAGAGTTCGCATATACTGTAATGCTTGCCAGACAAAACGGTATGTCTATGACAGATTTATTGAAAACTATAGCACCTGAAACAATTGATTCTGCGCCTGGCATTATAATAAGACTGGCATTTGAAAAAACTAGATATGGCACAGAAAAATTTAAAATAAGAGAGGCAGAAGATCATAGAACTCTAGCTGAAAAATCATGTTATAAGGGGAGCAAATAAATGAAAAATATAATCATAGCAGTAGCAATAACATTCGCAGTTATATTTGCATTCATTAGTAGTGTTGAAGCAAAGCGAGTAAGTGTATTAGAAGATCAATTAGAAGCACATAAAATGGCTATAACATTTGCCAACGAGGCAATACATACATTTTATAATCAAGTGGAAGTAGCAAATAAATGAATACAAGTGATTTAATATGGACTGCAATTTTTAGATTTATTAAATGGTATTTTGTAGTTTGGTTTATTTTGTGGGTTATTTCAACAATAGCCGGGTAGAAAGGTTGACAATAGTGTTGACTTATGTATAATATTAAATATACGGAGAGTAAAATGGTTGTTCCAAATGAAGAAACTGCCAAAGACGCACTACTAAAAGAATTATTAGCATCGTGGGTTAAAAAGATTAAAAAGAAATCACCACACTTAAAAGATAAACAAGTGCAATGGATGGCAGAAGTAGCCGCAGAAGCAGAATTGCAAGAATTTTATTAACAGTAAACTTAACTGTTAAAAAGGGGTAAAATCACTATAAATATACAAGTGGTTAAGAAATTAATTGCTCTGATGTGATCGCAGAAGCAATGACGAAGAATTGGTCGGTCACGTAAAAATAAAATATAGGAGAAAACTATGTTAGATAAAATCAAAGGTGCCGTTTCGGGTGCTATGGATATTGGCGTAATGCTAATTGGCCTTGCTATCGTTCTACAAATCGTATTCGGTGGTTCTGTTCCTTTCTTAGGTGGCGATGTAATCGGTACTGTAATCGGAATAGTTGGTCAACTAGGTGCAGCTGGTCTTACTGGTCTAATCGCTGCAGCAGTGTTGTGGAAGTTATTTGATCGTGACTAAATGTAAAGTTTTTTCAATTTACTAACTAAACCCTTGTATTACAACAGTTTTACAAGGGTTTTTTCTTATTAAAAAGGTTGACAATACCAAGAAATCTTGCTATAATATAACTATATTAACAATAAAACGAAAGGTACTAAATGTCAAAATCAATGCAATGGGCGTGGGATAAAGCAGAAGAGAAGCTAGAAACTACAATCGACAGAGTAAGACTAGGACAGTTAACGCAAAGTCAAGCAGTAAAAGAACTTGAAGATGCACATGAGGCCTGGGAGTTAATGGGCTTTGAATCTATTACAGATGTAATCGACTATATGGTTGATGAAGTTAAGGTAGAAACAACAGGAGCATAACATGACTAAATTCTTATCATTTACATTTAATGGCTTAACAATCTTAAGCATTATGATAATTGCAGTAGGATCGATGGTATGGCCGTCTCATCCAACCGCAGCAGATACTACAGGTGTAGAACCTCAAATTGAAATTGTCAATGTCGAAGAATTTTTAGAAGATAAAGGTATTGATGCTCAATTTTATTCACAAAATGATGTAGATTGTTTAACTGAGAATATGTACTTTGAGGCACGTAGCGATGGCTATGCAGGTATGTATGCAACAAGCATGGTAGTAATAAATCGTGTTATGGATTCACGTTATCCTGATTCAGTTTGTGGAGTTGTTAAACAAGGTCCAGTTCGTGAAAGTTGGAAAACAAGAGATAACCCAAAAATTGCAGACAACGATCGTAAGTATTTTCCTGTTAAAAATAAATGTCAGTTTAGTTGGTATTGTGATGGGAAAGCTGACGTGATGTACGATGAAGAATCACTTCATATTGCAAAAGAAATTGCACATATTATATTAGATGATTTTACAACAAATGGAGCAATTGATATTACTGAAGGTGCAACACATTATCATGCTACAACTGTTTTACCTTATTGGGCAAATAGTCGTGGAATGGCGAAAGTAACAATAGTTGGCTCGCATGTGTTTTATAAATGGAACTAATATGAAATGAATCCAAAAGATTTCAAAGAAGCAAGGTATACTGAATCTAACTGGTTCGGTACCTTCACATTAGGACATGATGATCCTGGTAAAACAAATTGGATCGATGAGGGTGAAGAAAAACTAGGGTGTGCCAGCGGTTATACCAAAGACAGTGTAGAGTACTTTATCAATGATTGGAGATACAGAGGCAAACGAGTTCCTGAAATGGGAGCAACCGCGGCATTTGGTTGTAGTTACACATTTGGGTATGGAGTCAACTTTACATGGCCAAGTATGCTAGGCGTTGTAAATATTGGACAAAATGGTGCAAGCAACGATCAAATAGCAAGGCTGGCAATTACATATTGTAAGACATTTAAGCCTGAACAAATATATGTGTTGTGGACTTTTAAAGAACGCAGAGAACATATTAATGCTGATGGTGGACTAGATAAGTTTAGAAGTTTATCAGATAAAGCTATCAAAGAAGAACTTAAAAACCCAACTTGGGCAAGTAATCATGCAATGCTATCAAACAGTAGTGCAGATGAATATAACTTTAAAAAGAATAAGATGTTATTAACTTCATATTGTGTTGTTAATAATATAAAGATAAATCAATTAACTATATCTGATTTATCAAAAGCAGAATTTCCACCAGCAAGGGATAACGATCATCCTGGTGAAGATTGGCATACAAATATAGCGGGTATCATATGCGAGGCATAAGATGTCCACATATATGAAACAATACGTAGGAGAATATATGTTTGATCACTGGCTAAAGAATCACCAAAAATTGGGTGGTTTTCTTGCGTCTAGTTACGTAGATTGGGACATATTACATTCACCTTTGCATGATATAGTACACAAATTAGAAGAATTTAGACAAGTTCCATTTGATGCAGTAATGGAATTCAGCGATGCAGGTATTACAGACAACTCAATGGAATACAGAGATATTGTAGAAGATGTAAGTAAAATATTTTACTTGTGTGAAATGATTAACTACAATGAACTTATATTTCATCCACAAATATTACACGAACCTTGGCATAAGCGATATAGAGTACACCCAGGTAGTGGTAGACTTATGGCATTATGGTTATGTGGATATGAGAAAATAAAAACAATTTACATACACTTTGATGAGCCTGGATTTCAGCCACCGGGTGATTGTTTTGTTATCAAAGATAGAGCAACTGCTCAAAAAGAATTCCACGTTAACCAAGTATTAGTAAAGAAACTAGAAGTAGAAACATATTCAGCTTTCCCTAAAACAGAAGCAGAACGTATAAGAACACATGCACAAGACTACGAATGGGATTGGAGTCATATTCATACTGATAAGTTTTGGCAGTTTATGAGATTTAGTGAAGGCAGTACATTTTTAGAACACAAAAATATGTGGAGATCATATGCCATTGATGCATGGCAAGATTTACAACATGACCACATACAAATTGGTACAACTTCTTTTGACTTTGATCATACTGGAAAAGTTATAGAAGTTCATAGAAATACTGGAACTGAAACTGTAGATACTATACTTCATAAATAGTAGTATGGTAAACAGTAGGCAGATTCTAACTAATTCACCTGAGCTTGAAACATTCATGCAAGAATGTGACAACAGAAATTACACTAACAACAACAGTCTAAAAGCACTAAAATTTGAATGGTGTATGGAGACTGGTGGTAGTTGGTGGGGCTCATATAACAACAATAGATTGGTAGCACTTAGTGGTATTCATCCGTTTAAAGATGGATATCGTGCGTTGTTCAGAGGAGCTCAAATTGAGTTAAAACCTGGTGATGGATTAAGTAAATACCAAAAACAAAATTGGGCATTTAATGATCATTTACTATTGCAAATTGAATGGGCAAAAAGTCCTAACATTTATATTACTACTAGTCCATATGATGATAAAGACAGAAGTGGAAAAATGAGTCGTATTCATCGAAGTGCAATTGTTTTAGAAAAGCAAGGAGTTTTTTCATATGTTAATGAAGAAGAAGTATTTTATGTACCTCAAGTCATATGGAAAGTAAATAAGGAAAGATATTATGAAGTTCGAAACTAACATGCCAATTAATATTGTTGGCAATGGAGTTGCTGGTTGGATATCAGCAATATATCTAGTTAATGCTGGTGAAAATGTAACAATGTATAGTGATCCAAATATTATTGTAAGAAGAATAGGCGAAAGTACTATTCCTGTTATTAATGAAATAAGTGAAATAATAGGAATAAGCGACCAGGAGTTAGTTGAACGTGCTAATGGTTATCTTAAATATGGAAATATTTTTACAGGATGGAATCAAACTACATGGTTTTATTATCCAGGCAATGAAGAAGATAACTTAATAACAAAGCAAAGGCAGACATTTAGTTACCATATTGATGCTCCAGGATTCTGTAGTATTTTACAAGAATGGTGCGAATCAAAACCTAATTTTAAAATTGTTCCTAGAAATTTTACACTAGACGATTATAACAAAGAAGAATTTTTTATTGATGCAACAGGCGAGAATGGAATATTAAGTACACATGTTGGTATTAAACATATTGATAGTAAATTGTTAATTAATGATCATGCAATCATAGCCAACGGTCCGCCAATATACAAACCTTATACAGAATCACAAACAATGTCAGCAGGCTGGATGTGGAGCATTAGTTTACAAAGTAGAATGAGTTATGGTTATGTTTTTGCTAGTGAGTATCAAAGTATAGAAGATGCTAAAAAAGAATTTACTGCAAAAACAGGCATTGAAGCAGAGAATGTAATTAAATTTAAATCACGTAGGCCAGTAGAACAGTGGATTGATAATGTTGTTGCAGTTGGTATCAGTGCTGGATTTATTGAGCCATTAAATGCTACAGCCAACTTTGTAGCACAAGCAAGTGTAAAACAACTTATTAAGTTACGTGAAAAACCAAAAGTGTTTAATCGTTTAATGAATAAAACGTTTGAAGGGATTTATACTTGGGTTAGAGCTTTATATGGACTTAATTCAGCAGAAGGTGAATATTGGAAGTATTACAGAGATGAGCATCACGAACAAGCACTAAGAGATGTTGAGTTTTATTCTCAAAACGGTAACCAAGGATTGATGAGTAAGCATAGTTGGGGGTTGCTCAGAGATAATATGATAAAATAGTTATTTGACGTCTAGTCTAATATCTAACCAATTCTTCATTTCTTTATAATTAAATTTACCTAATGGAATGTTCATCACACGTTCGTGGTCAACTGCTTTACGAAATATACTACTTGAAAGCATTTTAGCATATATTTCTTTTCTATATCTATCTTCCATTGTTTTTGGGTCGTAAAACTTTTTCTTTCTCTCAAACGCCCATACATCAGCTACAGTTAATCCTGGTTTCCTGTCATTTAATATTTTTAAAAATGCTAAGTATTCATTATCTTCAGGAACTACGCCATAATGTTTTACATATGCCGGAAACCTAGTAACTAGGTCAAGGTATCGTTGTGTTGTTTCTTCTGGCTCATGCATAATATTAAATATTAAAGAATTAGGAAAGTATTCCAATATTTTACTAGGCATACTATGTGTACAAAATATTACTCTTTCTCCATTATTAATAATATCACTACCGCCATTTTCTTCAAATAGTTGATCAAACAATTTATAATATTGTTTTTCGTTTGGCATATATTTTTCTACATAATCATGTGGAGGAGGAAGTTTACCTTTTGGAGTTATTCTATCAAAATGAAATCTGCTTAATTGTCGTTGTTTAGCATTTTTATGTGGAGCATTAACATTCCATGGATTAATTCCATTCTCTTCACAACTATACCAATGCATACAAGGTAATGTTGCTATTACTCTAGCAAGTTTATGACCTCTAGCACCTGGTTCAAAACTGATGAATATATGTTTATCTTCTAATTTTCTCATAATTTTCTTCCTAGGAACCAATAGATTCCATCTTTATACTCTACTAAATCACCTGTGGCAAACCAATCGTCATTAACACATATATTACCTTTAACATGTAACTCATTGTTAATGATTTTTGTATCACAGTATACAGTATCTCCCATAATACTTTCATGGTATTTGTCTACTAAATCACCTTTATTAAATGTTTTATTAATTGCTACCGGACCACATTCACTCATGCCCCAATTAGCAATAAATGTAGCACCTTTTTCTATAAAGGCTTCAATGATACTGCTATGTACTCTATCACTTCCACACATGACCGTTAATCCTGTAAGATCAAATCCATTTTGGAATGTCTTAGTAGCCATTATAGCTCTAGCCATATTTGGTGTTAAGTGAGTGTGAGTAACTTCTTCTTGTACTTTTCTAACCCATACATAAGGATTAAACTGCTCAATATCAACATGTGCATCTACACTTACTGCTGGTAATGTCTGAGCAAATAGCCCACCAGCATGGTCTAATGTACATACTGTGTATATTCGACTATTAGAGTCAATATTTTGACATCTAACTGCGGCTTGATTAGCATATCTTATCTTATCTGGACTTTGATATACAGCCTTAGGTGTACCTGTAGTTCCACTAGTGTTAATAGTGCAACCATCATTTATTATCTTTGTTAAGTTCATCTTTTAATTTTTTCCACATTGGATGATTTGGTAGGAATTTGTGTAAACCAATAGTTTGATTAATTACTACTTCTAATAATTTAAAGTCAAATAACGGTGGAAATATTGCGTGTATTACACTAGCAATTGCCATAAACAATTGTTTTCCTGCTTCTCTAAATCCAACATACATATGTTTGAAGTATACTTTTATTACATTTTTATGCGTTGATACATCACCACTATAATATTCTGCAGACTTAAGATGCTGCCAATTAAACCATTTTCCCATTAATATTTCTCCGATTGTTCATTAATTATATACGTATTTATCCATTTGTCAATCTATGTTTTTAATAAAACACCTATATAATGTATTGTAATCAAAGTCATAAATAATGTAGTATAGTAACATATTATACAACCTTAAGGAGAAATATTATGGCATTTGTAAAAAACTTTACAATCACATCAGACGCAGGCACAGTGTATGCAGATACTGACGCCTGGATCGCTGCACACGGTCCATGTGGAACTGGGCACGACTTCCCATCCACTATGGTTTTAACTGAAGCAAAAACAGGCGTTATTGTTAATCTTACATACGAAGACGAAGCAGAATGCGTAGCTCACGAGGCGGAGGCAATCGAAGCTGAAGGACCTGGTTCAGGTGCAGGTACAACTTGGGTAATTAACTCAAGAGGTTAATTTAAAAATCTTAATTTACTTAGCCTGTAATGGGCTAAGTAAACTTTCCATAATATACAACTTAACATACTCATTTCTTTCTATGATTTGATGTAAATTACCATTGACAAATGTAGCAATTAGTTGTAAAATAGTAACAATAGATCAATAACACTAAGGAGATAAAATGGCTCTAACTAAAGCGATTATAGTGATTGCAGGCAGTAAGCAAGCAACTAAAATAGGCGGCAATATTAAAAAAGCAGTCGAAGAGATGAAAGACAAATCTGTTGATTTGAGATTTGCACACAAAGATTATGAATATATTACCGTAATTAAATCAGCACCAAAGAGTGAAAAAGAAGCACGTGAACTTGGTGGCAACATGTACAGTAAATATAAGAAACTAGCAAACGAAATTATATTTGATATTAGTACAAAATACATGGACAGTATTAATGAAGGAATGGCACTTGCAAGTTACAGTTTTGACAAATATAAAACAGATCCAACACAAGTAGAATTTGATGCAGACCCGGCAGGTATATCAACCAGTGTAAATTTTGCACGTGATTTGATCAGTGAGCCAGGAAACGTTTTATATCCATCAGAATATGCCAATCGTATTAACGAACAACTATCACCATTGGGTGTTAACGTAAAAATTTATCACGAAGCACAACTAAAAGAAATGGGTCTTAACTTATTGTTAAGTGTAGGACAAGGTAGTGAAAAAGATAGTTATGTTGTTGTAATGGAATGGACAAATGGCCTTGACATACAACCAATTGCACTAGTAGGCAAAGGTGTTACATTCGACACAGGTGGTATCAGTCTTAAACCAGGACGTAACATGGGCGATATGAAATATGACATGGGCGGTAGTGCCGCAGTTGTTGGAGCCATGCATGCTATTGCTAGTAAAAAATTAAAAAAGAACGTAATAGGTATTGTAGGTTTAGTAGAGAATATGCCGGATGGAACTGCAATTAAGCCAGGTGATGTTGTTACATCATTAAGTGGACAAACTGTAGAAAATTTAAACACTGATGCAGAAGGTAGATTAGTACTTGCAGATATCTTAACATTTGTACAAGACGAATATAAACCAGGTGCCATTATTGACCTTGCTACACTAACAGGAGCCATTGTTGCAACACTAGGCAACGAAATGGCAGGACTATTTACTAACAGTGATACATTAGAAAAAGCAATTATTGAAAACGGTGAATTAGCAGGTGAAGGTTTTTATCGTATGCCAATGGGTAAAAACTGGGCTAAGATGATTGACAGTGATATTGCAGATATGCAAAACATTGGAGGCCCATATGGTGGGTCAACTACTGCCGCTGAGTTCTTATACAAGTTTGTAGACAAAAAAACTGCATGGGCACATTTAGATATTGCTGGTATGTGTTGGGCTAAAAAAGGTTCAGCAACAACACCAAAAGGTGCCGCAGGATTTGGAGTAAGAACACTGTTTAATATTGTGAACAATACAGACAGTTTTGTATGGTTTGCAGTAGAGGAAAAAATGTCTTACTAATATGACTAAAGAAATTAGACAAGCAATTATTGATAATTTACGTAAGGTATATGACCCAGAAATCAGTATTAACGTATATGACTTAGGTTTAATTTATGAAATAAATATAGTAAGTTCACACGTTGTTATTGTAATGACGTTAACAAGTGCGTTTTGCCCAATGGCAGACCAAATCAAACAAGACGTTCACGATGCATGTATGGTAAATGGCATAAAAACTTGTGATGTTCAAATCACATTTGATCCGCCTTTTGGTCCAGATAAGATGAGTGAAGAAGCAAAATTAATTTTAGGAGTATAAGGTGACATATTTAGTTAAGGATGAATGTATCAAATGTAAACATATGGATTGCGTAGAAGTGTGTCCAGTAGATTGCTTTTATGAAGGTGAAAACTTTTTAGTAATTAACCCAGATGAATGTATTGACTGTGGTGTATGTGAACCAGAATGTCCTGTAGATGCTATTGTTCCTGATAATGCATTAGAGGGAGAAGAATATGATTTCTGGTACAAGTTCAATGCAGACAGATCTGAGGAATGGCCAAATATTACACTAGCAAGGCCCGAAGATGTTCCGCCTGATGCGGAAGAATGGGCAAAAGTTAAAGATAAACGAGAACATTTATCTTATAAGCCAGGTAAAGGAGATTAATATGAGTTTTATTTTATGGCATTCAATTGCACTAATAAGTGCAATGAGTATAGCCTTTATAGCAGGGTTTGTAACTGCAAAAAAATTACAAATAATTAAAAAGGAAATATAATGTTAGCAAGTTTTATATATGTAGGTCGAGAAGCCTTAGAAATGATGTTTTTGTTGTTTATGATAACTGCAACAGTTTCATTAGATAAGAAAATGATTACCGCAGGTGCTGTCGGATTAGTAAGTGGACTAGCAGGAGGCATGCTATTGGGAGAGTTTTTAGAAAATTACGAAACAATAATGTATGCTATGCTTTCAGGTTTAATGCTTTACTTATTTTTTACAAGTAATAATTTACCAGCACACATTAAAGGCCATGTTCAAGCAATAGCAGATAATACAGCTACATTTTGGGCAGGTATATTTACTATTTGGTTTATTTTCTTTAGAGAAAGCATGGAAATATTTACATTTATGTTTTCTAAAAGTGACCAAGTTAGTTGGACAGGTGCCGGTTTAGCAGTAATTATAGTAGCCGCATTATATAAAGTACTACAAAATTATAAACACACAAGAGAGTTGTTTACAATCACACGTTATGCATTTTTAGTATTTGCAGTGTGGTTCGGATATGAAGCATTAGAACATGCACATATAATTTAAGGAGTAACAATGAGAACTAAAGAAGAAATACTTAAACAAATAGATGAAGTTATGGAAGAATACGTTGCACCTAATGTAGCACAACATGGTGGACAGGTAAACGTATTAAACTTTGATGAAGAAACTGGTATACTTCACATGCAAATGAGTGGAAGTTGCAGTGGGTGTGCTAGTAGTACAGAAACACTTAAATTAGGTATTGAAAGTACATTAATGCATTTCATTACAGAAATTAAAAGTGTAACAAGTGAAGACGACCCGATGTTTAACGATCCATATTATATGAGCGATCCATCTGGCATGGGGCTTATGGATAGACCAGGATTTGATGATCCCATAGATACTACAGATGATTAATGGCAAAAGATAAAATAGCAATTTGTTTTAGTGGACAAACAAGACATTTTAATGACAATCGTCTATACACAGAACATTTTTATGAAATACTTAAATTATTTGATGACTATGATTATGACTTATTTGGACATACGTGGGCAGATCACAAATTCCCACATGGTGAAATAAAACAACGTTTTAAAGAATGTAGACGCACTGACCAAGAATTAATTTGGGATAGTATTTTAAATAATACAGTTAATGGAAATGGATATACTCCATATTGGGAACAATTTTTTCAAACAAAAGAAGAATGGTTTGAAAAACCTGAGTATATGGATATACTTAGTGGTAAATCAGATGTAAGTTATATTGATTTTGCTAAGGAAAGAATAAAAGGAACAGTTGGTCAAGTATGGTCAGCACACGAATCTTTTTTACTTACAAAACCTTATTTTGAATCTAGTAATTATGTTGCAGTAATAAAGTTAAGATGGGATTTAATGATTAAACGATTTGAAGGAGAAGATTGGGTCAATACTAATAAAGAAAGATTTAAAAATATGTTAAATAATTGGATCAATAAAGAAGTAGATTTTGGAGGGAGTGCAAAACATCCGTCTTGTTTATCTGTCGATGATTGTATTCTTACCGGACGATCTACTCCTTATGTTAATGATCATTTATTTGCATGGTATGGTAACGAATTTAATAATACCTCGATATTAACATCAACACCAGTTGAATTTCTTAGTAGCTTATTACTTAGTTATATGCCCAATACTCAGACGTTACCAGTACTACCGTCAGCACATACGTTATGGATGGATTGGGTATTGCATACAGGTTCTACAGTTGCACCAAAACTTCCTAACATATTCCAAGCAAATGGACCAAGTGAAGGTAAAATAAACAAGGAGTGGAATATATAATGAATATAAAAGATTACATAAGAACAGTTCCAGATTACCCTATAGAAGGTGTAAATTTTTATGATATAAACAGTTTGTTTGCAAGTAATTTGTGGACAAGTTTAGTAGAAGAAATGGCAGAAGAGTTACGTGACCATGCTGAGTTTATGCCAACACATATAGTTGGTATTGAAAGCAGAGGTTTTGTACTAGGAGCAGCATTATCACAAGAATTAGATGTGCCATTTGTTATGATTCGCAAAAAAGGTGCTAAATACCCAGGTAAGCTGTTAGAAGAAAGTTATGAACTCGAATATGGAACAGATACACTTACATTGCAAGAAGGTATATTGGGTCATACAAGTAGAGTTGTAATAGCAGACGATTTAGTTGCAACAGGTGGTAGCATGACTGCTAGTAAAAAGTTATGTGAACAAACTGGTGCAATGGTATTAGGTGGTATAACAGTAGTTAACTTAAAATACCTAAATGAAGAAGAGATAGAACTCTTGTCCGCTTTGGAGATAGAACAATGATCAAAAATTTAAAAGACTTAATTATAGTAGCGTTAGTAGTAGGTGTACTTTCACTATTAGGAATTATTATTGTAGGCGACTATTATGTTGCATTACAAGAAAATAGACCAGTAGACGAAAGTGTTATTACTTTAATGAAAATGGCACTGACTGGATTGATAGGAATCATAGCAGGTTATATAGGAAGCAAGTAATGATTAAAGTCACAGAAAAAGCAATGAACCATCTAACTGGTATCAGCGATGCAAACGAAGGTAAAATTCCTGTCTTAGGACTTAAAGGTGGCGGTTGTGCAGGATTCAGTTATGTTTGGAATTTAAAAGAAGAAAATGAACTTGACAAAAAAGCAGATCATGTTATTATAATGGATAACGGAAGAAAAATGGCCGTTGACAGTTCAAGCATTATGTTTTTAGTAGGTACAACACTTGAGTTAAAACAAGATGTAATGGGAACAATGTTAGAAGTAGTAAACCCAGCAGCAGCAAGCAGTTGTGGTTGTGGAGAAAGTGTAAACTTTGACATGGAAAAAGTTGAAGCAAACGCAAATGTAATAGAATTACCAAAGGTAGAGTAAATGAAAAATATTGATTTAAACAAATACAAAGAATTTGTAGGTGCAGTTACAAGTAATGAAAGTAACAACACTGAAGCATTGGCAACAATGCTTAATAAACTTGACAAAGAGTCAGGAGTAAATATGGCACAGTTGCTTACAGGAGCAATTGGTATTGCGTCAGAAGGAGGCGAATTTGCAGAAATTGTTAAAAAATGTATATTCCAAGGTAAACCACTTGATGATGAAACTCAGTTTCACGCTAAACGAGAACTTGGCGATATTATTTGGTATTGGATTAATAGTTGCAGGGCATTGGATTTGGACCCTAATGAAGTAATTGCAGAAAATGTACGCAAACTGGAAAAACGTTATCCAGGTGGATCATTTGATGCATATTATAGTGAAAATAGGCAAGATGGCGATCTATGATTGACTACGAAGGTAAGCCACTTAGCGAATTAACCATGGGTGAAGCTATGGAGTTTGAAAAGCAAATGCTTAAAAAAGTGTTAGCAGCCAGTAAAGCTCAAATGGGCGAGGGACTTATAGATCAAATTAATCTGTTTATTGAATTAATTAGAGACCATAAGAGACAAATAGCCCAGTCTGAGACTTATGCAAAAAATGAAAAAGAAGATGGTTCTGTATTAGATATTGGTGAAATTACTGGGCCAGCACCAGATAAATCAATTAAAGAAATACTTGACTTTTACAAGGAAAAGTAATATAATAGTGGGATGTTCATGAATAAAAATAAGCAATATGTAGTATCTGAACAAGATATTGTTACGGGTTGGTTAAGTGGAAATAATGTTACTGATGTAATTGTTGAAGATACAAAACCCATAAATATATATAACGAATGGTGTCAAACATTTGATTTAGATAGATTTATTGATGCAAAGCCACAAAATACAACTGATACATATGTTGAGGATTGTTTAAATAAATGGAATATGCCGGACAGTTACAAGGATATAAATATCCAAGAATGGCTAATGGAACGTTGTACTAATGCACAGCAACGTGACAGAGTATATTCAGAACTTGTTGAGTATGAGAAACGAGGAATGATTATTGTGCTTAAATTTTTACTACACTTAGTTCATACATGTGAACAAAATAATATTGTATTAGGTGTAGGAAGAGGCAGTAGTGTAGCTAGCTACTGTTTATATTTGCTGGGTATACATCATATAGACAGCATAAAATATGAACTTGATATCAAGGAGTTTTTAAAATGAAAACAGTAAAAACAGCTAGAGGCCGTACATTAGACATGGGCAATCTGGCAGCAAAAAATGAAAAAACACGAGCAGTGAGTAATTTAAATATGAATGCTCGAGGCGACATTATTGACAATAGAGGAAATGTAGAAATTCCTAGAGAAAAAATACAGAAAGAATTCTATAAAGATAATGTACCAGGAGCTGACACAAAAGAAGTTAGTCTTAAAGAAGATGAGAAGCCGGCAGAAGCAAAAAAGCCAGTTGATACTCCTGCACCAAAATCTAAGGCAGCAACTAAACAAGCACCTAAGATAACAGAAGTAAGTAGAACGGCCCGTACTAGAGATGACGGTACTCAATACTTTGAAGTAGAGTACAGTGATGGTAGTATGGAAGATATAGATCAGTAATAGTCGGAGGAAATATGACTAAAGTAGTAAAAGCAATGCGTAATAAGATCTTAGCAGAGATGATTGATAATCCTGGTGAAGAATTAAAAACACCAGGTGGTATTATTCTTATCTCAAAAGATGGAACCGAGTCTGCAATCAGACCACGTTGGTTTAAAGTATACAGTGTGGGTGATGACATTGATTGGCTTACAGAAGGAACATACGTTCTTGTTGATCATGGACGTTGGAGTAATGGTATGAAAGTAAATGATGATTTAAAAATTTATTTACTTGATAATAAAGATTGTTTACTAGAATCCAAAACTAATCCAATGGAAGATAACAAAATGCAAATTCACGGCAAAGCAATACCAAAACGTCCATCGGGCGATATGACTAGACACACATTATAACTTAAAAGGAATTCAAAAATAATGAATATTGAAAAACTACAAAAAGCAATTGGCGAAATGGGCCAAGCATTAGAAGAAAAAGGTGCAGCAAATCCACAAACACCAGCAGGTCCACCTAAACAACCAGGACAAGTATTATATGAATCAGGTATTTATTATTTTGCTGATGGGTTTACATACGAATCTACAAAGCCAGTTGTAAACTGGATTATTGAGAAAAACTTACTACCAGACAGTGAGCGTCCTAAAGAACTTACACTTATTATTAATAGCCCAGGTGGTAGCGTACATGCCGCATTTGGTCTTATTGATGTAATGAAAGGTTCAGCACTACCTATTAAAACTGTAGGTTTGGGAATGATTGCATCATGTGGTGTACTTACATTTATGGCAGGTACTAAAGGCAAACGTGTGTTAACAAATAACACAAGTATCTTATCACATCAATATTCATGGGGTTCAGGCGGTAAAGAACACGAACTATTTGCTCGTGTAAAAGAGTTTGAATTATCATCAGAACGTATGTTAAATCATTATAAAAAATGTACTGGTTTATCAGAAAAGAAAATCAAAGAAATATTGCTACCGCCGGAAGATGTTTGGCTAACCGCCGACGAAGCCGTTAAGCACGGAATTGCAGATGCTGTCGTAGACACTTATTAATGTACGAAGGTCTAATACAGCAAATGCCTGTAGTACTTTTAGACCAATGGAAATCACCTACACCTAGCCCAAACAATGATTTAGAACTTATGGAAGATATTATGCAAAATGGCATACTGGAACCCATAATACTTGGTGTAGGAGTTTACAGTAGACAAGTAAGACTAGACACAGGCAATCACAGAATATATTTAGCACCAAGATTAGGTATGACACACTTACCTGTAGTTGCAAGAGTATGGAACTATTGTACATTTACTAATGGTAACGGCGATCATAGTTTTCTTTGCCCAGATATTTCAGTAAAAAAACAATGGCTAGAAGAAGAATACTATGCTCAACCTAGCGAAGTGTTAGACATTATGTCATTACTTTTAAAGGTAAAATTATAGACATTTCTATTGACAAATCAACTAAAATATAGTATTATTATACTTATAACTTTAACCGAGAATGGACTCTGAATGCATATGAAGATTATAGCTGGAAATAGTAACATTGAGATGGCAGAGAAGATAGCTGCTCATTGTTTTGCTACACTAGTACCTGCAGAAATAAAAGCGTTTGCGGATGGTGAAAGTAGCGTAGAATTTTTAGAAAATATCCGTGGTGAAGATGTTTTTATTATACAAAGTACAAGTACACCAGTAAACGATAACCTAATGGAATTAATGATTATGATTGATGCGGCTAAGCGTAGCAGTGCCAAGCGTATTACAGCAGTTATTCCTTATTTTGGTTATGCACGACAAGATCGTAAAAGTGCAAGTCGTACACCAATTACTGCTAAATTAGTAGCAAACTTAATTACAGAGGCAGGTGCAGATAGAATCCTTACAATGGATTTACACGCAGGACAGATACAGGGCTTCTTTGATATTCCTGTAGATGATTTAACAAGTCGTATTGTGTTTGCAAAAGATATTAAAAAACAATTCTACAAAGAAGGACAAGATGTACACGATGTAGAAACTGTTTTTGTATCTCCAGATGCCGGCGGTACTGTTAGAGCTAGAAACTTTGCTGATATGTTTGGCGGAGATATTGCTATCGTAGACAAGCGTAGACCCAAAGCAGGTGTAAGCGAAGTAATGAATATAATTGGTGAAGTCAAAGGTTGCCATGCTATTTTAGTTGACGATATTATTGATAGTGGTGGAACTTTATGTAATGCTGCACAGGCAATAATGGATGCTGGTGCATTAAGTGTACGAGCATACATCACACACGGAGTACTAACTGGCGAAGCATGTCATAAGGTTGAGAACAGTGTATTAGAAGAACTTGTAATCACAGATAGTATAGATTTTAAATGTCCACATGATTGCGAAAAGACTCGTGCAGTAAGTGTATCAACTATGTTTGGTGAAGCCATTAGGCGTGTATCAAATGAAGAAAGTGTAAGCAGTTTGTTTACACATAAGATTTAAGGGGAACTTATATGGAATTATTTTTTAGTGTATTATGTATATTAAGTATAATGTTGCTATGGTTTATCATAGTAATGTTTACAGCTAAAAAGACTGTAGGCAAAGATGCTAAAACATGGCAAATATTTGCATTTTTGTTTGTTGCAGGTCCGGTTGGATGGGCAGTAGTATTAATTATGGGTATGATGGAAATTATAGATAAAGTATTTCCAAATTTATTTAAAGGAAAATAAAATGGTTAAAAACGGCGAAACAGTAGAATTTAAAAAAGAAAACAGACGTGCAGTTATTATTGAAGAAACTCACTATGTAGTTAAACTATATGTTGGTGATGAACTAGCAGAAGAAAGACCTATGTATGGCAAAAGCAGACGCTATGCAGAAGATTGTGCTGAAAATTGGGAAAACGGAGTTATAAATGGCTAAAGACTTATGGGTTGAAAAGTATAGACCTACTACAGTCGGCGAGTATGTATTCAGAGATGAAGCACAACGCAGACAAGTACAAAACTGGATAGATGATGGTGGAATACCTCATTTACTTTTTAGTGGTAGCCCAGGTACTGGAAAAACTACTCTTGCAAAGGTACTTATTGCTGAACTTAAAGTACAAGCCGCTGATGTACTTTATATTAATGCTAGTCGAGATAACGGCGTTGAAATGATTCGTAAGAAAATTAGTGCATTTAGTGAAACTATGCCTTGGGGTGAATTTAAAGTTATTTTACTTGATGAGGCGGATCATATTAGTCCTGAAGGACAAGCGGCATTACGTGGAGTTATGGAACAGTATCATGCAAGCGTAAGATTTATTTTAACTTGTAATTATCCTAACATGATTATTCCTGCATTACACAGTAGATGTCAAGGTTTTCATATTGAACAATTAGATCAAACAGAATTTACTGTAAGAGTTGGCGAAATCTGTGCAGACAACAATGTACAATTTGATATTGATACATTAGATGCAATGGTTCGTGCTAACTATCCAGACTTGCGTAAAACTATTAATACCGTACAAATGAGTGTTATTGACAATACACTTACTAAGCCAGAAGAAGGTGGTAGTACTGCTGAGTGGCGTGTTAAAATGGTGGAATTATTTAAGCAAGGTAAAATACAAGATGCACGTAAATTAATTGTTGGTAGTGCAAGAGCAGATGAATACAATGAAATCTTTACTTGGTTATACAGAAACTTAGACTTGTATACTAATGATGACTTTACATATGATAGTTGTGTACTAGCAATTAGAGAGGGTATGATTAAGCATACTCAAGTAGCAGATCCAGAGATTAATCTAAGTGCTACTATGGTAGAAATTGCAAGAACACTAAATGCAAATCCGTAATCTTTTACTTAACGTAAATCTCAATAATATATGTGGACAATCAAGTATATTGCAACACTTGATAACTTATTCTGAGAACACAGGTATATTCCCCCAACAATTAGACAGTATATCACAACAACGTTGCTTCTTATATAGAAATAATCCTAATATGGAGTTTGGTGGCTCTACACGAGTTATTAGTCTACCGTTATTAATGCATGGATACAATACTAGTCCCAATGATAGCAATTATATAAAAATGCTAAAAAAAGCATTAAGTACTTGTACTGATATAGAAAACGGGCCAATACTAGAAAGTGACTTTAAATACTGTTTACCATCTAGTATTGATTTAGGAAACATAGCAGTTAATAATCCAGACCAACTTGTATATTTTACAAAGCAACCTCACCAATTATACATATATGATTACAATGTTAACTATAAAACAGATAATGTTATGACTGTTAATGAAGGTAATTTATTAAGATTAAACTTTCATTATAATTTAACAGATTCAACATACAATAATTTTCTCTACCAAATAGGTAAGAAAATATCCCCCCAGAATCCCGACCGGGGTTCTAATTTTATCAAGGACAAACCTATTGCAATAGTCGATATGGCATTAGAACATGGACTTGAATATACCATCGAAGAGGGCGTAAGTAAGTTTACAAAAGACTTCTTATCAGTCCCAAAAATACCTCACCAAATAGAAGAAAAAGGTGTTACAATGTTTGATATTTCAGAATTAACTGACAATAGAAGTACCAGTGAAGAATACTATAAATACATGTGTAACAGCTTAAAGATCTATGCGAACGCTGATTTATTCAAATCGTTCCACGATATATTTGTTAAAGCTGATACAAAAGATAGATTGAAAACGATTACTAGAAGCGATTTTTTAACGAATATATTGTGTAATGAGACAGATACAAATTGATAAAAGTTTAGACTATTACGGAGAACAAATATCATACAAAGTCTCAGGAACTGTAGAAGAGGTTCAGCAATTAGTAAAAGAATATCAACCTAAAAAAGTAATATTTACTGAAACCAGTAGATATAAAGACTTTGACTCTTGCCTTGATTATGTCACTGGTACTTGGGTTCAGGTTTATTTTTTGTTCAACGAAGAACAAGCGATGCTTTTCCGTTTATCTAAGAAATTTAGATAAATACTACACACTGATAAAAGGAAAGAGAACGTTATGAATAAGAGATTTTTAGTTTGGTGGTTGATTGTTGTTATGCAAATCATTGGTTTAGGAACAGCAGTTTACTATGGTGCTATTCCATTTTTGTTAGAAAATGATTCAACTAAATTGAGCTTTGCAATTATAACCATGTGGTTTGCTGCGACAGCCAGCGTAGGTTATAGAAGCTTTAAAGATAGAAACGATTTTGAAACACCTTGGTTTATAGGTGAGGCCTGTATGACAGTAGGTATGGTAGGAACTGTTATTGGATTTATGCTTATGCTAGGAAGTAGCTTTGCAGAAATTGACCCATCAAATGTTGATAGCATGAAGCGTGTTATTACTGACATGGCTGCTGGTATGAGTACAGCATTACTTACAACACTATGTGGATTGATTGGTAGTTTGTTTGTTAAGGTGCAAGTAATTATACAAGAGCAAGAGTATGCCTGATCAAGAAAACTTTTTCACAGGTAAAAAAAGACGCACCGGATCCAACTTAGCATTTAACGATTTATTGTTTAATGTGTTAATTGGATTTGTTATGCTATTTGTAATTGCGTTTTTAATGATAAATCCCATTGCCAAAAAAGCAGATATTCCAGTAAAAGCAGAATTTATAATTGTCTTAGAATGGGACGAAGATGCAAGCGACGACTTAGACTTGTGGATGCAGTTAGATAAAAATAAACCTGTTGGATTCACTAATAGAGAAGAGACTCCATTACACTTAGACAGAGATGATTTAGGTACAACTAACGATCGTATTGTTGTTGATGGACAAGTTATCTTTATAAAAACAAACAGAGAAACAATAACAGTAAGAGGTCTTATACCTGGAGATTACTATGTTACTGTACACGCTTATTCCAAAAAAGCGGCAAATGTTCCATATACTGTTACTGTTATGAAAGTTAACCCATTTAGACAAATATACAGTTTAACAGGTGAGTTTTTAGTAAACAGAGAAATACAAAGATTGCCAGCATTTACAGTAGCACCTAATGGCAGAGTTACAAGTGTTTTTAAACACGTTAGACAAATAGTACCGCAAAGAGGAAATGGAGCAGGACAATGATAATTTATATGTCAATAGGATTAGTGTTTGCATTATCAGTGCTTACAGTTTATTCATTAATACAATTAGGTAAAAATAATATATTAACTTTCTTCTTAATTCCACTGGCACTTATTGCAAGTATATTTACAGGTTATACAATATTTGCATTACAAGGAACACCAATTGACGATATGCCTGATGGACAAGTAGAAGTTATTTGGGTAGAAATACAAAAGCCTAACATATACTTTTTAGTTAGACCAATGGGAGAAACAAAACCTGTTTATCATAGAATTACATATACTAAAAAGAATGCAGAAGAAATGAAAAAATTACAACAACAAGCAGAAGTCGGTAGACCAATTACTGGCGAATTTAAAGAAACAGAAAAAGGCAAAAACGATATGAGTAGAAGCGAAGATATTCGTTTTGATGAAATAGAAAGAAGTCCATTGCCTACAAAGAAACCAGTACTTAGAGATATGGGAGTTGATGGGAATTTAATCAACGAAATACATAATCAAGATGTTGGTGATGATACTGTTAGAGATTATAGTCCAATTAGCAGTAATATCGCTAATAATGAAGATTATCTTCCAGAATGTGACACACACTTTGGATGCGGACCATAATAAAACAAAATTAATTTAAATTATTTTACAAACCCTTGTTTTTCAAGGGTTTTTTTATGACCTTAAAGGTTGACAATACCAAGAAATCTTGTTATAATATATACATAAACAACGCAAAAGGAGAACTGTATGTTAGACGCAAAATTTATCAAAGCATTTGAAAAAGCCGCAACAAACCCAGAAAACATTGATGAGAATAACGAAGTTATTTGGAATTATGTTGACGCAGATCTTAATTTAGATGGTATTGCTGATGCTATTGGTGAAAACTTTTATAGCTGGTTTAATGACATGGCTGATCAGTTTGAATTGAATCAAGCCGCAGATCGATTGGAAGTGTTGAAAGCAGATTATTTGGGACAATAATTAATGAATTATATTGAAATAGTAGGCGGTAAGAAAAGCCAACAAGACAAAATACGCACAATGGTAGAGTTTTGTATTAAGAACCTTATGCCTCGTATGCAGACTCTTAATATTGAAGTTAAACTTACTCGTATTAAAGACGATGCTGAAGGCTATTGTTTGCGTGAGTCAAATAGAGATTTTGAAATTGAAGTGGATAGCAGATTGCCATTGCGTAAGATGTTAGAAACAGTTGCACATGAAATGGTACATGTTAAACAATATGCTAGACGTGAAATGAATGACTGGCAGTACAAAGAAGTGTACTATAAATGGAAAGGAAAATATATTCCTGACTCAACTGATTATTGGGATTTGCCTTGGGAGATTGAAGCTAACGGTAGAGAAGTTGGTTTGTTTGTGCGATGGGCTCAACAGTATGGATGGGCTGATAAGGCGTGGACACAAATTTAATTTAATGTAAACTCTTTAACACCTTGTAGTTTTAATAAGAAATACTCCTTTTGGGAGTATTTTTTTTGAATCCATAAAGCATGTCTAGGGTCAGCACCATATTTAAATATTGTCATTTCGTAGTAATATCCAATAACTAGATTACCACTACTCATACGTTTTGGCCACCAAGTAAAAACCTTTTTAACAGTATTAGGTCTTCGTATTATTCCCATTATTTAAAAGTTTTGTCACCTGGAAATAATGGCATCTTTGTTCCCGGTGCACGTTTTGGAATTTTACTATCAGCACTACTGACACACGCACCTGTTGTACATATTTCAGGACCATCAAATAATTTAAATCCTGTTTCAATATTACCTAGAGGTTGATCTACACAACTATAAGAACGCTTAACACTGCCATCTGGTTCACGTATAATTATGCTACGATATCCACTACTACATTCCCAACCTTTAAACTTATTAAAGTCAAATGCGTTAAAGCGTTCTGCTTGGTCCATGTACCATGGGTCACCTTTGCTATCTCTAAATTCTACTTGCATATGCCAAGGAACAGAAGCAGTTTGTTTTCTATATTCATCTTCTACATCTATTTGGAATGTTGGTTGAGGTCTTTTAACTAATTTCTTTTGTTGGGCTTTTGCTTCTGTGTATCCACGTTGTGGCATACCATTGTGTAATTTCTTTTTCATCTCCTCTGTATAACCATCAACTACTCTACTTGCAGTTGGATCTGATTGAGGTTTAAGTGTAACATTAATTCCTTGATTATGGAAAAATAATGCATTATCATAATATTGATCAAATACTTCAGGAACCATAACCATGTTAATAGTTACTTGTACATCATGTTCTTGGCATAGTATAAGTTTGTCTGCAAGGTCCTGCATCTTCTCAACTGTGTCAACATGCTCAACATGTAAACTACAAGTAATACTGGCTCTATGAAACTTACTAGCATAGTCCACATAAGTTTTAAACCATTTCATATTACGACTACAGTTACTTGTCATATGTACACTTGTATAGTTAGTGTTATGACAGTCATCACTTAGATGTTTTAGCATATCCAAATAACCTGGATGAAATGTAGGCTCACCTCCACTTAAACTAAAGTGAAAACTATTAAATCCACGCTCACGTGCTTGACGCTTAATCTCGTCAATGGTTTTTAAATTAAGTTCTGTGGGTCTGTGATCTTTTCTATTACTTCTAGCATAGGGCCAACAATAACTACAATTGTAGTTACAAAAGCGGCCTAGCAACCAACTTACTGTAAACATATCTCTGTATAACATATTACGTTGACCTACACGTACTATATCATCATACGGTGTTTTTGTAAAGTCGTATTCACTCCATTTTAAATCTTTATCACTCATTATTCTTTATCCATATCTGTTATTGTTTCATTAAACTTACTAAATGCTTCATATTTTTCTTCATGCCTGTTATCATCTATTGCTGATTGTAACCAACTAATAGCACCTTTTATATGTGTCTCTAGCATAAAGCGTCTATCAGTATGCCATCTTTCTGGCGTGTTTAAGCTATCAAATACCCGTTTTAAGCCGTCTATTCCTGTTTGTAGTTGTTCAGGGCTTAGTACATTTGCATGTAGGAAATCAGGCCATTGTACACGGCTAGTATGCCAGTGTATGCCTAGTTCAAACACAATTGCTTCGACTGTTTCGCCTAATTCTTGTGCATTTAGTCCACTTATACATGTAGTTCCTTTAATAACGTCTAGGTTATCAAGTTCGTTCTTAACTAGTTCAATATTACTTTTTAGTAGATTCCAATCAGATCCTCTACGAATCATATGGTTAAGTTCTCGGTGTCCATCTATACTAATAGTTAGTTTAATATTTTTAAATTTCTTCCATAAGTCTATAACGTTGTGTTTGCCCATCTTCATAATACTTAAATTTGTACTATATTTTAATGTAACATTTTCTGGGTGCGGAATACTGTCTAATACACGATAATGAATTGGATCCATAAGAGGCTCGCCTCCTGCAAATTCAAGTTCTTCTACGTGTTCCATAAGCTCAATTAGATTCCCTACAAATTCTTCGTCTTTTTCATATAAATTCATTACACGAGTTTTACGTAGATTATTGCTGTCTACTATTTCTTCTATATAACGTTGATCGCCTGCACTATAAAACTCTTTTACTTTATCCCAATCTTGCACCCACTTTGAACTATCCTTTGGCCAACACATTCTACATTTAAAGTTGCATACGTTACTTAGTTTAAGCTCAATTAACGGTATTTTAAATTCAATCTCTCTGTGTCTTAAATAATATTCTATATTTTCTCTGTAAACTTCTTTATCCATTAAATCCATAAGTCTATTCATACGTAAACTGACAATTTCATTATCTTCCATTTTCCAACAATTTTTACATTGAAAGTTTTTATTTCCAAGAATTAAATCGTCACGCACTTCATTCATAGCTTCACTTTGCCAGTATTTTTTGAGATTAAAGTCTTTGTCTTTAATATTAGGATTACCTTTGTGTTGAGGTGGCTGAGCTCTACAACATAATTTTATCTCGCCATGTGGCATAGTGCTTATATGTGTAAACGGTAAAGGACAAAAGGTATCAGTCTTCACGTCTAGTCCTTTTAATTTATTTACTGCATGATCATAGAACGTTTCATACTTATTTTTATCAGTATTTTTCCAGTATTCTTTTTTATTCATTGCCTACCCTCAACTTGTGAACATGTTCCGGTAATGCTTTTGATAGTTGAACATCTGCCGCACATACACATCTAGGCTTATTACATATAATAGTTTCTTTTGGCATTTCAAATCCATCATAAATGTTTCCTAGTTTACCACCTACTTTACATATAGCTCTAAACACATCACCTGTATTACTGATAGTAATATTTTGTACACCAGCCCAACATTCCCAACCACGGAAGTCATTTTCATCACGTGCCATAACACTGTTTACGTTATCTTCTTCGCTTGTACCATCTTCATAGTGTACAATAATGTTTTTAAAATTACTCATGTTTTCTTTTCCAGTATGTCTTTATTACTTCATACCATTCCGGAAATGTAGTTTTAAAGTTTTCTTTACGTATATTATCTAATGTAATATTATAATTGGGAAACTCCCATTTGCTTTCTTTGGGCTCCTGGCTTATCATGTATTTCATAGCTTTTGCTATCCACGATATATTAGTGTCTTTATATTTCTCTAGTATAATATTTTTTATATAAGGTGGCATTTGATGAATTGCGTAAGGCCCAGTGTATACATAATGTTCATGGTCCTCTGCAATAGTACATCCAAGTTTTAAAAATTCTTCATATATTTCATCTAATGAAAATATGTTTAAAGCACTTACAGTAACATCCATAGTATATAAAAACTGTTCATCGTAATAACCATGGTCTCCATGATAGGTTTGTTCTTTGCATAATTTTACAAAATTAATAATATTTGATCTTACTTCTTCCCATTTAGCTAGTTTACGTTGATATTCAAATCTAGCACCAATGTCATCAATGCTTAACGCAAATCTAACCTCTTTAAATTTTTTATATAAGTTAATATTTTCTTCTGTAGGAAAGTATGTACCGTTTGTGTTGTATCCTATTGTAATATTACTAGTATCAATAGTTGGGTCTTCTACTAATCGTTCTAATAACTGAAAGTGTTCAGGAACCATAAAAGGCTCGCCGCCCATAAAATGTATATACTCTACTGACTCTAATTCTCTTATATCATGCCAAAAATCTTTATCTTCTATCCAGTCACATGATTGTGTATATGTAAATGCCTCACTTTTTTTATATGGAACATTTGGTTCATCCATCTTATGTTCATCTTTTGCCCAACTACTACTATTATATGTTCCGCATATTCTACATTTTAAATTACATCTATTTCCTGGTTTAATTTCTAACCATTTTAATTCAGTGCTGGGTATATTTCCATTCATTGCTTGTTCTGTTATACTCTGAGATTCATCTGCAGATGAGAAATGTTTTCGTGGTTCTGGATCTTCCCAACAGATTCTACATAACTTGTGTTGCTTGTTTTGTCTAAAACTTTCTATAAAATCTTGTCTTATAGGATCGTTATAAACTTCTTGTATTGTTTTGCCTCTAATGTTAAGAAACGTTCCATCATCATTTTTAAATTTATCACCCATACAACATGGACGTATATCTCCGTTAGCTTCAATTGCCATATGCCCAAATGGCATTGCACAAAAATTGTTTCCTGGCTTACTTACCCAGTCTTTTCTTTGTTTTTTACTAAACATTGTTACTTAACCACTCCTCTTCTTCAGCACTGTAATATTGACCGGCAAACTTTTCTGTTTCTTCATGTTTAGGATGTTGTCCTAACATACCATCAGCATATGGTTTATTCCAACCTGTGCGATCTATGTTAACACGTGGTCTAATTTTTCTTATAGTATACTCAACGCCACAATCTTTTAGTTCATCTATAATTTCTTTCCATTTATCCATATGACCAGGTAATGCCATAATGTGTACATGCATTCCTTTGTAGTCATCTTTGTCTCTGTATTCTTGTATATCTGCCCACATACCTGTGATGTTATTAATTACTTTCTCATGGTATGCAAATTCAAAATGATAACTGATAACGACATAATGCAAATATGGTAATGCTTTTTTATATATCTTAGGTGGAGGACTTCCGTTAGTTGTTACACTACACCTATACACACCATTTTCTTTCGCGTACTTTAACATATCAACAAACTGCGGATGCACAAATGGCTCTCCACCTGTAAAACTAATTTTAATTTTCTTACCATTAGACGCTTCTACAATTTTATCTATTGTAGCAGTATACACTTCCCAACTCATATGATCGCTGGTTTTATTGTGTAATTCATTCCCACAATAACTACAGTTATAGTTGCAACGCTTACCCAAGTTCCATTCTACTCTAAGTAGCTCGTCCTTTGGTGCGTGGTTATCTTCTATACCTACTAGCATTAAAAATGTTCCTTTAGTTGAGGCACTGCTTGCACTACACTATCTCCTCGCATTTTATCCAAGTCATTTGTAAAGTTAATAAATGTTTCCCATAGCTCTGGGTTAAATGTTCTTGTTTTCATACTCTCTACTAGTTTGTCAAAATCATCAAATAGAGATAACTTTTCAATTGCTTTATCTCGCAAATCATCTGGCAAGTTCATTGGACTTAAATATGCTGGTTTGTTACAGATAGTAGTGAAACTACTATTTGCACTTACTCTACTATATTTATCTTCCATTTCGTGTAGGAAGAAATGCAAATCTGGTAAGTTGAAAACATTATAATTTTGTAGTGTTACATTGAACATAATTTTTACATTTTCTAATTCACTGTACATTGCTAGTGTTTTTTCAAAATCTTCTAATGTATATTTCCCACCTCTTATATAACTGTATAATTCTCCTGTGCCTTCTATACTAAAACATATACTAACACGTTTAAACTGTTTTAGCAAGTTTAATATTTTAGGATTAACAACTGTACCATTTGTTGTATAAAATAATTCTACATCAGTCATATCTTCTTCAATAAGCCATTGTAGGAATTGATTATGATGTTTTGCCATCATGGGCTCTCCACCTTTAAAGTCTATGCGTTTTACATCTTTTAGATGCGGTAGCATATTGCGTAAATCTTCTAATCCATATTGTTGTAATGGGATAGGATTACTATTTTTCTCATAGCGTTTGTCTATTTTAGCAAGTGCTAGTTCTTCTTCAAACCAACTGTTACTTGCCCAACTTCCACACATACGACACTTTAAATTACATACATTTGATAAGTTAATATCTGCTTGATAAAACTTTGGATTAGGAACATCATATGTAGTTGGTCTAGGTTCATTATTAAGGAACTTTTTGTTAAACCATAAGCGTCTACTTTGTCCTACTAAATCTTCTCGTTCCCAACAACTATTGCAAGCACTAGGTTGTACACCTTTTAAAAAGTCTTTGCGTAAGTCTTGCATACGCTCACTATTAAAGTTTTCCATAATAGTGTCATGTTCAGTATTAGGCATACGCCCTTTGTTGCTGAATTGACAACAAGGTTTAATGTCTCCATTAGCACTTAGTGTAATTGCATTCCAAGGCATGTAGCAAAATTTACTCATTTGGCCAATCCGTTTGTATAGGGTCTATGCTTAGTTCATTTACATTTAAATGATATGGCATGTTAATTACATATTCAATCATGTCTACTGCATCATTTAACTGCATTACTGCTCTACCTGGGTGCTTGTGTGCATTGTTTTCTAATGTGCCAAATGTAACATAACTTACTTTAGGTCCACCTGCCCAAATGCTTTTTAAACCCAATGCATTGCTTGTACTACGCAAAGCCTTCTTTTCTTGTTGATAATGCCAATCAGATCCTTTGGTAGCTCTGTCTGTTGTACTACCTAACGACACTATATGCAGTCGTTTAAGGTTCTTTAAGGCGGTTTTATAGACTACATCTAGTAGCAAAGTTTGATGGTACTGCCATAATGCACTACAGTTAATAAAGACGTCATAATTAAGAGCCTTTTCTGCTAACTTGATTTTATAGCCATTTTCAGTTAAATCGTAGCCCCAATCTGTTCTACTAACAAATGTAGTTTCTGGCCAGCGTTCTGCTATAGCACTTGCTATACCAAATTCTGGGTTTCCTGTACAAATTATATTCATTGTTTTTCCTTATAATGGCAACATGTCACACACATTGCTGGCGGGTTATCACTAGCCCAGTTTTCTTTTGATATGTGTTTAGTAAAAAAATCATGTTCTAGTATTTTACTAATTGGATTAACATCACAGTTATTCCAGTCTGGATCTTCTTTACATATCTTAGCAACATATTCATCGTCATCTAATTTATTTCTATCATCTGGATTTAACTCAGCACTGGTATAGTTACAACACGGCCATACTTTACTATCAGAGGTTACGAAGATCTCTTTGCGTTCGTCTGTCCATGTTTCACATTTTATATTGTATTTGCTTGGCATATCATTTCCTCTACAATTGGTTTCTTTGCTGGGTCTAACAATCCATATGGTTGTGTATTAATTTTAAAGTTTACACAATCTACCCCTATTGACTTGCCCATTTTTGCCGCTATTGGTATTTGTTGCCAATTCCAATCAAACACTAAAAAATCCCATTGTGTATATCCTGGACTATTACAATATGCAACCATGTTATTCCATGCTTTATTAAAGTCAACACCTTCTCTGTATTTCCAATTTGTGTCATGATCAATTCCATCAATTGCAAATACAATTTTTAATTCTTCACCATACTTGTTACCCATTTCTGTGTACCAGTTAGTATTTCTTAAGCCACCATTTGTACTAATCATTATATTGTTAGTAAATGTAAATGCATGATTAACAAATTTTGTAATATCTGGATGCATCATAGGATCTCCAGTTTGTCCACAAAACTTAATAAATTCTATGTTGTCTTCTAAACTTAGCCCGATGGTATTTTTCTTCCATTTAGAAAATGGTACATGTCTTATTACTAACCAATCCATTGGCTCACCAGTTTCAATGTTTGTTCGCGGACAAGTTCTACATCTAGATTGACAATAACTAGTTAATGCAAAGTCAAATGCTAATGTTGGAATCATTTAATACTCCATGGCAAATAACTTTGATAATCTAACTTTTTAATAGGACCAAATATGTCTACAAATTTTTTAAAATTCTCTTCGTCTGTTGTTGATTTGTTTTCCATACTATACACTAAGTGGTTTATAATATTATTAATGTTTAGTTTTTCTTTTTTATTTAAATACGGCTCTAATAATACAAGTTCTTTTATTGTTTCTTCTGTTATATAATTTGGAACAACATGCGAACCTAAATAAGGCCTAGATACAACTGTTGTAAGGTGAAACCTTGCATCTGTATTAGGATTATTCTCTACAAAGTATCTTATCATTTTAGGCAATTGGTGTACATTAAACGAATGCACTACTGCAAGATAAGTCCAAGTTAAGTTACTCTGTTGTTCCATTAATTTATGTTGCGTTTCCCACCAATTCCATTGATGTGGACTTCTTACTAAACTATATAATTCACTTATGCCATCAATACTAAGCCCAAAGTCAATGTGTCTAAAATGTTTTAATAATTCATAATGCTTCTCAGTTGCACTTCCATTTGTTGAGAATTTTAGTTTTTTATTCGTTGATCCTTTTTTAACTAGTGTTTCTAAAATAGTTGTACATTGTTTTGTAAAGAACGGTTCACCACCATCTAAATTTATTTCATGTGCAGAATCTAATGCATCTATATAGTTCTCCCACTTATCCAAATATATTCCACTAAATTGTTTGTCTACTATTTCTGGATCAGAGTCTATAGAATATATCTCGTGATCACTACCTAATTTTTTATATTCTTTTGCTATTATACTACTTCTAGCAGGTCTACATATGTTACAATTTTTATTACATATGTTTCCAAAACTTAGCCAAACTCGTTGTATGTTTGTTTCTGTTAATATGCCATCTTTTCTATTTTGTTGTAAACGTTGACTGTCTTCACCCGCATCTTCTTTAATCCAACAATTATGACAGCCTGCATCACGCTTGTCATTTAGCATTTTATGTTTTAATTCTTTTAGCCAATCACTGTCTAAATATTCTTGTACACTTTTTAAACTTGTATCTCGGTTACCTCTATATGTACAACAAGGGCCAATTGCTCCTACATTATCGTAGTGAATTGTTTTCCATGGTTCGTTACAGTAAGTATTAGACATATGGCTTAAACTCCGGTGCAACATCTAACAAGTTACCTTTTTGTAAATCATCTGTTTTTGTATTAAAGTCTACAAACTCTTTCCAACGCTTTTCGTACCAATCTTCGGACCACATATACTTAATACAGTCTGCTACTTTTGGTATGTCTAAATAAGGTTGTAAGTTTTGCTCGGCGAGCTGTTTTAGTTCTTTAGGTAGAGAACGTATGTTATACATTTCTGGGTGATTAAGAATATTTAGATATATATCTTTGTCAGGTATTCCTTTGCTACGGGTCCAATCAAACAGTTCACTCATAGCACACATGTTTAGTACTTGTACTGTACAATGTACTTGAATGTACACATTAGGTAGTGCTAATAGTTTATCAAATGTTTCTACTATTTTACCCCAACTACTTGGATACCTAACATATCTATCTCTATCGCCAGTTGCATCAATACTACAATTAAGTTGCACACCTTTAAAGTGACTCCAGTAATCAATCATTTTTTGTGGAATATTTGTAAGGTTAGTGTTATACTTTAGTTTAATATTGCCTGCTAGTTCATTTTCAATGCAGTAATCAAATAATGCATATTGACTAGTTGCAAGTGTAGGCTCTCCACCTGTTAAATAAATTTCTTCAATTGTATGTGCTATCTCTACAAAGTTTAATCCAGTTTGTTTACGATCTGGCCATACTTTCATAACTTCCATAAAGTCTAATTCGTCACTGTTTAGTGGCTCATTGGGTGTAAGCTCTGCAAGTCCAGTTACTTTGTTCCAGTCTTTAACCCACATGCTACTACTCCATGGGTTACACATTCTACACTTTAAGTTGCACAAGTTACCTAAACGCAAGTCTACATAACGAATGTCCAATGGTATTTCTTCTGCTACTTTTACATTGTCTTTATACCACTTCTCATTGTAACCTATGCGTGGACTACGAATACCTGCATCTTCCTCACGGAAACATCTTTGACATGTTTCAGGACGCTCTCCGTTTATAAACTCTTTGCGAATGTTTTTATACCACTCACTGTTCCATACATCATTGATATCATCTTTGAATATCCTATATGCTTTGCCACTGCCATCGTCTTTTAATACTTTGTTGTTAGCAGGGTTACTGTTACAACAAACACGAAAGCCACCGCCAGGGTTAACTGCGGCGTGCATAAATGGTAATACGCAAAATGTATCGCTTGGTAATTTTTTACTCATCTTCAAAAAACTCCGGAAATACACTTCTAAAATCAGTGCCTTGTAATCTATCTTTCATATCCATATGTTTTAGTAATTCCTTAAACACATTCTCATCATATTCGTGATGAGTTTTTATATTATATCTTTCTCTTAATTTATTGTTTAGCCCAGCATATGTTAAATAATGTGGTCTATATATTTCTACACTTTTACTAAATCTAATCTTTAAATCTTTTGCCCATTGTTCCGCCTCTTCATTTTGTGATGCATTAACTGACATAGGCAAATAATTTATATTTAAATGAAACTTATCTGGGTAATTAATTTCAATCTGTTTAAACTTTATTAAATTAGCCTCTACTTCTTTCCAATTAGCACCAGCTCTAATATATTCAAACTTATCCTCTATTCCGTCTATGCTTACTAAAAATATTACCTGTTTAAATGTTAGTAGCATTTTTAATAATTCAGCATCAAGTGGTATAGTACCGTTTGTAATAATGCTTAGTCTAACAGAAGGTGAAACTTCATCTTCATATAACTGCGTAATAATTTTTCTTACGTGTGGAATCATTAATGGCTCACCACCTGTAAATTTTAAATACTTTGTATCATATAATGATGATAATATTTCCGGCAGTATATCTTTGTGCCACCCTGTTTTCATTTTTGATTCTACTTTAACTAGTCTATGCCAGTCCTCATCTGGATTTGCATTTACCATTGTATGCCATTTACTGCTACTTAACGGATTACACATTACACAAGTTAAGTTGCAAGTATTATGTAATTTTAAATCCCAATACTGTATTCCTTGTGCTTCATTAAACCATTCTAATGAGTCTTGTCTTAAACTTCTTCTACCTCTATCTTCTTCTGCTTTGCATTCATAACAATTAGGTAACCATTTAGTTAAACTTTCTTCATACAGTTCATCAAACTTTTCACGCCAACCTGGCTCATTGTATCGTTGTTCGATATCAGTATTCATATACATACAACAAGGCCTGACTTGTCCGCCAGGACCTATAGTAACACCGTTTTTAAACATCAAACATTTTGGCATAATTCTCATTCACTTTTGTTTTAAATTCTGTACTTGTATCGCCATCAAATATCATATGTATTCGAGGCTCGTCACTGCGATTCCATACCGCGTGATTGTGTCCTGTATTAATCTTTACTACAAGACCGTCTGTGTATGGCAATATACCATATTCTTCCATTACTAAATTGCAACCTTTTGGGTTATTAATAGCAACATTGGTTGCACCTAAACCTGCTAATTTATCTGTATCTCGATGTGGACTAATCCAACCACCTGGCAATACTGCCATAAATCTTACACGACTAAATCTTTCATACAACATTTCGTCTTGCATCCATTCTTTAGTACGTGGTGTAAATTTACTAATATCTGTCCAATCACTTAATTCGTATTCAGCTTCATCTGGCAAGTTATAATCTTCTGGAACATTTGTATGAACACTACTCATTCCATGTACACATAAACTTAACCAACCACCACTACCTACTGCTCTATGTAACGAGAAACATTCAGTTTCTAATAATGCCATTGCTTCGGCATGTATGTCTTTCCATGGTACTGGTATATCTGGCATAGTGACCCATGGGACATTAGTGTTGTCCATTATGTTATTTAGATCTGTTGCATCTAATTGTTTGTTATCAGCTAGTGCAGGATTTGTTTTAAAATTTTCCCATGTTTCAAAGTATTCCATTGTTTCATCATTTGGGGGTTCCCACCATGATAAATTATTGTAGTGTATCATATCCATTTCATCCTGTTTATATTTCTCATATTATAATAGTTTCCATTAATGTCGCCATTAAAATAAACTTTATTAGAAATACCTTGTACTTTTCTTATATATGAAATAGCGTTAAATGTAGTGTCTAATCCTTTGTTAAAGTAATTTGATTCATATAAAAATATATTGCTACATTGTAATAGTACATTTTTATTAGGTGGTATTAAATTTACAATTGCATCATGGTCATTAACTATATTGACTACTTCAAATTGATGCTCTAAGTTTTGTATTTTATTCCATACTTCTAGCCATTGTTCTTCACTATCAAAACTGTCCATAAACTTTTCCCATGTTCCGAACCCAAGTTCAAATGTTCCATCAAAATTTAATCTGTGTTTGTTTGCTTCAAAGAATCCATGAAAGTCTTTTCCATTCCATTCGTGTATAAGTATCTCCATCCATGCAACTGAGTAAGGGCTGTAGTCTGACCATATAATCATTTCCATTACATCTAAACTTTTTTCCATATATTTAAATTGATGCAATCCACTGCATGGACACACCATTACTTGTATATCATTTACAATTACATGTGGCACTGACTCCGTGTTAAGAATATATACAACACTTGAATCTTGTATTTTAAACTCAAGTAGTGGAATCTTATCTTCGTATGTTTCTTTTATATCCCATATGCGATCTGCATGTTCGTATGTTTTAAATAATTCGTTCTCAGTCCATTCAATATCATCTTCTGGATATGAACATACTTTAAGGCTTCGTATATTATAATCTAAGTTAAATACTTTTAGTCCATGTTCTAGTGATGTTCGTAATAAACAGTTAAACAAGTTATATGGTGTTTTTGCTTCTTCATAACTTTTCCAATGACTATCTGGTACATATTTTTCCGATACCGGCTTAATCCACTTAGGTGTATAATCATCGTGAAAGTGTTCTGTGCTTGCTTCGTAATCACGAATTCTACATTGTATACTTTGTGTAAGTTTTCGTAAATTAACAATAACACACTGATGATGAAATATAGGTCTACGTCTTCCTGGCCTGTCTAATATATGACCAGCACATCCCCATTCTTCTTTATCCCATTCTTCAACAGACTTTAATATTTCTTTGTCAATATCACTATCTTCTGGCCAACTGCCTTCTGCCCAAAGTACAGCTACTTTAAATCCAAGTTGTTTTAAATCTGATAGTACTGAGTCTAGTTGTTCTATCATAACTCCATGTATAAAAGATCCGTTTGTAGCAAGATTCACATTCCAATCTGTAGCCATTTTTAAAATAGATATATAATCATCAGATGCTTTTTCTTCTAGTTCTTTGCACATAACACCTTCTAATGTTACGTGGCATATCTCTTTTTCTCTTATTGTTAGTTTTGTTTCTGATCCCATTATATTCCCATTCCTATACTATCGTTGGTACTGTACCCAAGCACCCATTTAACATCGCATGTTAAATCGTTATCGTTTGGATCTGTGCCACTAAACCAGCACTTGTCTATTTGTTGTAGTCTTACCATTAAATTGGCAAAACTTCGTTCTAGTGTAAATGGCTCAACTATTACTTTTAGTAGCACATAACTGTATATGTTGCTTGCCCAAAAGAATGTACTTGAATCGTTGTCTAGTTTATCTGTAATTGCTTTATGATTGTTTACAAGATCTACTTCTAAGAACTCGTGTTTACATAACTTTACTTGCATCCAAAAATCTAACCAATTATCCATTCCACCGAACTGTTCTACTATATTTAACCATTGTTTGTCTACCTGTTTTAGCAATAATGCATTTGCATCTGGATTATCTTCACAAAACTGCTTAACAAACGCTGGATAGTCAAAACCGTCCCATTTTTCCACCATTAGACGCTTAAATTTAACGCTGTAAGCGTCGAAATCGTACCATACGAACTTTGTACTGTCTATATCTAAACCGTACGTATAAGCGTAATATAGCAGTTTAAACCCGGCTGTAGCACCCACATATTGCTTGAATATAGTGTTTTTAATAGGGTCTGCTACTGTAGGACTACTAGGCTCTGTATTAACAAAATATATAGGACTACTGGGTATATTTTTACGTTTAATAATAACTCTGGCACCTCTTGCTATCGTATGATCTGTGTACTTTTTACCCATTAATCCATTTAAAAAGTTAACTGGATCTGTCTTAGGAGCACCCACTACAATGTTTCTTTCTATAGTTTTACTTAATTCAACGGTTGAATCTCCTAGCCAATTTTCGGCCCAAAAGTCATACTTTCCAAAGTTTGGTGCTTTGGCAGGCCAGGCTATAAATTCGTCTATGTTCAGTAACATTAAACTATCTACATATTTTGGATGTACTGCTGTAATCCAATCCTTTTTTTCTAAGCGATTTATATAAGTTAATATCTTCTTTTCAATTCCATCTGTTTTAGGCCAGCAGCCATCAAACCAAAATGCAACATACTTGTGTCCCATCTTTCTAACATGTTCAATCCATTCAATGCTACTAGTATTATACAGGTTAACTATACTTGATGTCAAGTGATTATCACATTCTACTTGTTGCAATAACAATAGCTTTTGTTTAAGTGTCTGATATTCTGCTAAATGTGTGTTTTTTGGTATAAACACATTTACTATTTCACAGTCACTTACAAACTGATAATCCCAATCTTTTTGCCCTTTAATCATCTTCTGCCTTTATGTGAATTCCTTTAACCCAATAATACCATTCATCTTCTTTTTCTTTGGCTTCTTTTTGTAATGGATCATGTGCCCAATCTAACATGTTATCCCAGGTTTTCCATGAGCTAATTGTTATTTCAACATCATCTTTTATTTCAGTCGAGTAATCAATTAGGCCAATTGGACTGTTAGCAATTCTTTTTTCTTCTATGCGTTTGCAATAATCAAAATATTCGCTATTAGCATTTTTAAGTTTTCCTATAATAACTACTTTAATCATCTACTGCCTCTACGTGTATTCCTCGTACCCATTCGTACCATTCACCTGATCTTTGTTTTGCTTCCATATGCTCTGGATTGTTTGCCCAATCCATTACATCTTCTTTACTACGCCAACTACTAATAGTAATTTCAATGTCGCCATGTTCTTCACTTGTAATATCTATAAAGCCAGGATGAGCTTCTGCTAGTTCACGCATCTTTTTACTCATCTGTAAATACTCACTTGGCATAGGTGATTTCATTTTAGCAATAAAAAATACTTTAATCATTTAATTTTCTTCCAATGGTGTGTATCTTCTTCTGTAGGTACTTGTCCAATATATTCTTCTCCTGTTTCCATATCTACTAGTTTCCATTTGTTAGGACATTTAGTTACTATTTTTAATTTAATTGGTATATCAAATGCAGGCACTTCTGCGCCACTAATTCTTAACTTACGATTCATTTATTTTCTTCTTTCAATAATCTATTATGTACTGCTTCCATATTCTCTGGTTGCATGTCTAAGTGTTCTTTAAGCATTGATGCTAGTGTTACTTCTTTTGGATATCGTGCTTCTATATCTCTGTTATACTTTCTCATTTTTGCATAGTCACGTATATTAGGTTGATTATTTTCCATATACGTAATGAACTTTTGCATTTCAGGATGTTCATCTAGGGCACCCTTTAGTTTATTAATAATAGCTTCTCTGTATTCTCCTGGCCATACACTTGGTGCTAAGTATCTTGGTGTTTGTAAAATATTAGCAGTAATGAACCTAAGTTTAATATCACTGTGTTTCCAAAAAGCATAAAACTCTGGCATATGGTATATATTATGTGCTTGTATTGTAATACCAGCAGCCACGTCTATAGTTGGTTCACTATCAAGTACCATCATATTAGCATACACATTATCCCAATCACCATCTTGGCGGATAAAGTTATACACATCTCCTACACCGTCCATACTTATTTTGATGTTAACAGTTTTAAATTCATTCCAAATTTTAACTAAATCATACTTTTTAAATTTTACATGACTTAAATTACTAGCATAGCGTAATTTTATTTTATGCTTTAAATGTTGTGGAATTGACTCTAACAAATCATAGTGTTCTTGATTAATAATAGGCTCACCACCTGTAAACTGTAAGGTGTGTACATGTTCCCATAATTCCGGCCACTCATTTAAGCTATCAAACAAAGTAGTTGGTCTAAGTAATCTTGTTTCGTGTCCACTGTCTTGATACTTTGTTATAATGTCTAAGTCCTTTACACGTTTATAAGAACTATGTGTGCTACACATTATACATTTTAAGTTACAAAAATTACTTACTTTAAGTTCAATCCATATAGGTGGATTGTTTACACTGTAATCATCATTTACTTCAATGATGTCAGCGAACTCGTTCCAGTTGTCTTGTTCCCATTGTTGACGATTGCTTACGATCCCACTGTCCTCGTTATGCCAGCACACTGCACAGCGTTCTGGTCTTTCATCCTTGGCCAAAGCTCGTCTTAGCTCTTTGTAGTTTTCATTGTTCCAGCTTTCAAGAGCAGTCTCACCTGGATTATTCAATGGTACTTCTTGTGCTTCACAGCACGGCACTATATCGCCTCCTGCTGTTCCGTAAATATGCATAAACGGTAACATACAAAATGTGCTACTTTGTTTTAATTTTTCTTTATCAATCATAATTCATGTGCCTTAATATATTTGCAAACTTAGGAGCCATACTTATGTCTTGTCCTCTGTGTGCTAATATTCTTTTTAATTCTATAATATAGTCTTGTGTTTTATCTTGTTGTGCATTAGTTACTACAGAGCATAAATTATCTAACAGTTTATAACTAGCACTAAATTTACTTTCATTCTTATTAAAACCCATGTATTGTTGATCCACTGTTAGTTTTAATAACTTTCTATATGCATTACCCCAATGTTCTACACTTAAATAATGAGGTTCATATACTGTTTGTAGCATTACTCCTATGCCTTTATGCACTCTTGCCCAATGTATAAACTCATGTAGCTGTGGAGCATTAATAACGCTTACAGTGGTGGCTGTAGCTATTTTTAAGCGTCCTGTAGCGTCTTTTACTTCTATCCACTTGTCAAGTGTAGCTTCTATTGTTTCCCATTTACTAGGGTAACGTAGTAGGTCGTTTGTACTACCTACACCATCAATACTAGGACTTAGTTGTATACGCTTAAACTTTAATAATGCATCAAGTTCTAATTTCTTTGGAAACCATGTACAGTTTGTAAATATCTCTAAGTCGATCTGTCCTGCTATTCCACTGTCCGCTAATCTAACGACTAGGTTTAAAAACTGTCTATGTAAGAATGGTTCACCACCAGTTACTTTTATAAACTTAACATCTTTTAATTTGTCTAAATCTAAATTATCTAAATCATATTCTTGTACTTCTTTTAACTTTTCAATCTTAGCCTCATCACTTATGCCCAATGCAAGTTCATCTTTATCCCATGTATGACTAAACTCTGCTCCACAACTCAAACATGCTAAGTTGCAAAGTCTACCTACAGTTATTTCCAAATACTCTAATCTTACTGTATCTGTAAAGTCATCAAAAAATTCATCAGCATCAGTTCGCATACTACTGCCTTTCATTGCTTCATCTGACTTACATTTATAGCAACCTGGATGCCATTCGTTACGCATCATAGTTTCTCGTATCTCATTAAAACTTTTATCTTCTGGCAAAAATCTTGTATGGAATCTACAACACGGTGTTGACGGTTGTCCATGCATAAGCATTTCTGCTTTAAATGGATATGCACATGCATTACTAGGAAGGTTACTCAATACGTTCTCCTATTTGTATAGCATACCATCTGCCATCTTTTTCAACTGCAAGTTTTCCATCTATGCAACCTAATTTAATTGATTCTATAGATAATGTACTATTGACCTGCACACCAGTTTTAAAGTTTCCAGACATTATAGGTGGAGTATTTTTATCTGCTGATTTACCTGTACCCAATCCAATTCTAAATTCACTACCATTAGTAGTTTTAATACCTTGCCATCTAGTTATAATAGTTGGTTCGTCATTTAGTTTTGTGTATTGGTAACTCTGAGTTACACTTACTCCTATTTCATTTTGTTCAATTTCACTTACTGTATCAATTACATTTTGCCAAATAATATCTTCACAATTTTCTTGTCCAATTCCATCAAATATCATGTTTGCTATAATAGGATATTTGCGACTAGTAATTTCTATAGGGTTGTCATTCATAAAAGTTACCTTTGGTCTTGTAACGCTTTAATGCTTTCGCAATATTAATTCTGTTGTATATTCCGTCTCGATGAAACTCATCATATTCTGTATGTTTAGGTGCTAGTGCAATATGTATGGTGTTTGTCATTTCAAATCCATAATGATCACATACTGCTACGTGCGAGTCCATATACTTTTTAGGAATAGTATCTGGTCCAAACTTTTCCATAAGCCTATTAGCAATTGCAGTGTTGAGATGGTTTCCATGATTCCAATCTGTTTGTACTTCTAAACTACCTTCGTTGATGCGTGAGAATGTAATACCTGCACGCCAGTTACCACAACTTAGTCCTTTGGTAGTACTAAATGCTACCATCTTAATACAAGGCTCGTCTAAGTTTATATCTATGTCAAAGCAAGTACCAAACCATGCACAATCAACTAACACTGGAATCTTTAATTGATTGCATATTTTAATCATATCGTCAAAACGCTCAGGAACTCTACCAGTGCCACTAAATGGTACACTTACTAATACTGCATCGCCTTGTGTTAGACCTTTGTCATCAATACTGTCACTCCATTCTAATTTTGTGTGCAACAATGCATCTCTGTTATACGGATACTCGCCTCTGAATGTTTTGAGGTTAAGGTTATTTACTGAACAGTAGTAGTGCCACCAGTCTAGTGTTTGTGTAGTACCTACACTTGCAAACCTATAAGGAAATGCATCTAGCCCAGTAAAATTGTTTAGTTTACTACTTTCAATCCAGCCTTGATATCTGTCTAACATAATGTTAGATTCGTCTGCTAGTGTTGATATATCTATGTTAGGAAAGAATGTTTCATTAAGGTGATCCATGTATGGTTGGTTCCATACACTGTTTCCTGTCTTTCCAAAATCTGGGTTACTCATTGTATAATTTCAACTCCTTTATTAGTGCAAAGGTATCTGTACCACGCAATCTGTCTAAGTCTTCTGTATACTTGACAAACCACTTCCATTGCTTTTCTTGTTCTGCTTCGTCTACTTCAACTTGCAATCCATCTCTAATAGCGTGGATACCTGTTTGATAATGTATCTCATCTGCATGATAGCTTCCCTTTGGCCAAATGCTTTGATCTGGTATCTGTAGCAATTTATCATACATAATGTACTTTAACACCTCCGGCATGTATGCAATATTGAGGTATGTAGGATTTACTACTACGTTGCTCATGCTTATACTTGCTCGGTGCATATGTTTTTCTTTAAACCAATTCCATACTTTGTCTAACCCAAATATGTTTGTTAGCATAACTGTTACTGCAAACACAACCTCAATGTTAGGATATGTGTAAAACTTTTCTATGTTTTCTTCTAGTTCTTTAAATGTATACGAACCGCCTCGTACTACACTATATAATTCATCTACTGCTTCGATACTAATAAGCAATTCAATATGCTTAAAGTGTTTAAATATCTCTTGAAAGTCATCATCAAACACTGTAGCATTTGTACTAATATCTAGCATAATGTTTGATGCTAATCCTTGATCAATAAACCATTGTAATATTGCTTTACAACTTTCATCATACAACGGCTCACCGCCTCTTAACGCGACCCACTGTAGATTACGAAAGTATTCTGGATCAGCAAACAAGTTATCAAGGAATGACATGTCTTCAACTCCATGATATCCTATCTGTGCTTTTTCCCAATAGTCTGGATTTTCTTTGTTTAATTTCTTTCCATCTTTAGTCCAACCTGTACTTACAAAAGGATTACAATGTATACACGCTAGGTTACATTTATTACTGATTGTAAAGTCTAAGTAGCGTATATCGGGTTTACTATCTACACTGTTTTTAATACTACCACGCTTTACATCTTCGTCTAACTTATCCCAAAAATACATTCTACGGCTTTTGCCACTTTTTTCTTTTTTAGTACAAGCCAAACAAGCTTCTGGTACTATTCTGCTTGCATGTGATTTTCTTAATGCTACTGCTTCTTCACTGTTTAATATCTCTGGTAATGTTTGTCTTGTAATGTTTCCAAACTTGCCATTGTATATAATATCGGGTAATACTGCTCCACCCCATTTAATAGTAAGTGCATTCCAAGGTGCAAGACACGTTGGATAACGTGTATCATTTAACATTGGATTAACGTACATTACTTACATACTCCACAACTATTTCTACATACATAATATTCTGCATCATCTATCGCGTTATTTAATGTAGTATTATACCAATCATTATTTAATATATCTTTCAAAGATCTAGTATGTAAATCATTTGACCGTTGAGCTTCCTCTATTAACTTTGTGTCTTCTGCTTCTTGGTTAAAGTTTAATCTTATTGACATATGACTAGAATCTCCTAGTCCACCATATAAACTTATATGACAACAAGGCCATACTATACCCCACGGGTCTATTTGTACTTCACCATCGTCTTTCCATGGACATTTACTTTTAATATAGTTGTCATTTAATTCTTCAAAACGCTCATTAGCTTCTAACCATATTCTATCTCTATTAGAACTTAACGGCCAGTCATTTTCTTCAAATCTGACCTTTATTTCTGCTTCATCGTTATCAATTATATGTTCGCCATTACCAGTTGGATACCAACCTTTTATTTCATATTGTTCCTTGCCGTCTTTAATTAACATATGATCACTGTGACTTCTTCTTGCATTAAATTGTCTGCACCCTAGTTCTCTTGATAATTCTTTTACTTCATCAATTTGATGATGGTTATGTTCAAACATGGTCATTACTGCAATTGCATTTCCTTTTGCTTGAGTAAATGCTTTTATGTTTTCTTTTAGTTTAGAAAACACAGTTCTTCTTCTGTATATGTGATGCGTATCTTCCATTCCGTCAACTGCAAAATCAACTTTGTGGTGAGAGCTTGTACGTAATACTGTAGCAAGATCTGACCAAAACTTAGTACTACGCATACTTCCATTTGTTGCAATTGATATCATACTTTCTGGATGTGCATCTATCCATACTTCTAACATTTCTACTAAATGAGGGTGCATCATTGGATCGCCCCAATTTCCATTTAGTGTTAGTTGTCTAACCCACCAGCCTTTAGTATCCACAGTTGCCATACGCTTCCAAACATCTACATCAAAGTGAGTAAGTGGTAACCCTGGTCTAGTTTCTCCGCCGTCTACATTTCTAATACAAGCACCACATCTTGCGTTACAATGACTTGTTATGTCTACTTGTAATTTATGTATTTGTCTATACCAGTTCATTAATAGTACCTCTTGTTAGTTATATAATCGTGGCAATCACCTTCTCTAACAATATCACTTGTTAAACAATGAATACCACCATCCCAAAAATACTGATGTCTAAAGTTCCAATATATTGGCTCAATACCATGTGCTTCCATTTCAGCAAATGCGGCTTCGTTTTTACCTGTACAAATAACTGTGCTTTCATCTAATGATAATACATTAACATCGAACACACTTTCGTCTGGACAACCTACCCAATGCTCTAACCACTTGCTTACATATTCTTTGTGAAATCTACGCTTACGAGTTTGTTGAAAGTCTTCAGGCATATCAAAGTCATCTGCTACTTCTATAATATGCCAACCTTTCATTTCATCTGGTACCCAGTTTTTATTCCAGGTCATCAGTACACCAGGCTTTAGTAGAGCTATTTTACCATCGATATGTCCTCCTACTGGAATGTCCAAAAATTGGGTGTCTGGATATCGCAACTTTATTTCACGTTGAATCCATTCGCGGCCCAGTGCCGTGCCTCTGCCTCGTTTATTGTCTCCCTCATAGGGTTGGCTAAACAAAACGTGGCGTCCACACTTTATCATGTTAGCCGCATGATAAAGCAGTCGATCGTTCTCTACAAAGTGGTCGTATTTTTTACCACTCTCTACTAATACTCCTGGCATACTAACCCAATCTGCACCTTCACGAAACCATTGCGAACAATGATCGTAATATGCAAGATTCTCAAAGTAACGATTATCGCTACCTGTAAATACTTCAAACATACTCTTACCATACGGCATAAGTGTATCTCGTGGCATTAGTGGGTGGTTAGGAAACCCACAATGCATCCATGGTAATTTAATTTGTTCTTCACCTGTGATTGTAAATATATTTTTAGGACGTACCACTTCGATACCTCTGTCCTTTAATATTCCCTCCAGCACTTTTATGTCCTCGGCTGTTTCTTTAAATATTTGACGCATTACATTGCGTGTTTCTTCGTCCTCATGCCAATCAAAGGTCTCAAGTGGAAATGGTGCTCCTAGCACTACTTTTTTAAGGGGCTGAAATTCGCTCCATACATTAATTGATTTTGTCATTTTTTTATTCTCATATGATATTTGTCCATAATGTTATTTGGACGTAGATTTAGTTTGCATAAATACTGTTATATATGTATTTATCTATATACATGATTGGAGTTTTATACAAACATGACCCGTATCGCTAAAGATATTATAGCAGGAAACGACTTCATTGTCAATGTTTTCGACGCTAAAATACAAGACCTAGAAGACAATTTTAAACTATACGAAGCATTTGAAAGTGGCTGGCCTGTAGTTATTAAAAATTTAACCATACCAAAGTTAGATTACGAATACTATGATGACTTGCCAGATTGGACTATTCCTGATAACAAATGGATTATGCCATGGTATAACAGCCATATTAAAAAACGTGATAGATTAAGAGATGAACGTAATTGGTCTGAGGAACAAATAGACTTATTTCATAAGAAGCATAAACAATCACAAGAAGGTTGGAACGAAATATTTGATATGCTATTCCCACATTACAAAACAACTGAGCGTATGCTTAGTCACAGATACAATACACTAGTAGAAAATAAACTACACTTGGATGAACTAGATGAACAACATACCGGTAATGAACAACAGATACGTATGTTTGTACAACTAGATAAGAAACGTCCTAGAGTTTTATCATTTGGACCTGACTTAGAAAAAATGTACTATGATTATAAAGATGAGTTTAATTTAGGTGAGTTAGATAAGAATAATATACACACATTTATTACTGAAATGCGTAATAAATGCGTTTGGAATGAACAACAATGGGATCAGTTTCATCACCCATTACATTATATTACTTTTAATCCTGGTGATATTTGGTTCTTTAATGCACAGTGGATAACACATCAAATTGTGTTTGGTACAAAGTTACAATGCTTTGAAGCTGATATATTAAATGAAAGTTTGATTAAGCCTGAGCTATGTATGGTAGAACGCATTAAAAATCTATAGACCATTTACAATCCCAACGACGATATGTTTCTGCGTCAGTAATATCAGAGGTCTCTTTTAATTCTTCCAAATTCGGGCGACACTTTGGTAATATCGTGTTGTCTGAATCTGTCGTAGTTTTCGGTGATTTGAACATACTGGCGCATGATGTTAGCATCATACTTATGCTCAGGATCCAAACTAAAATTAACAAGTTCCATAAGAGGTTCTTCGTATTGCTCAAAATGTGGACTGTTGCCAATGCTTTTGAGAAATTCCAAAATCTGTTCACGTTGTTCTTCTTTCAACCATTCAGGAGCATGTGCCATACTATAGTATGCTGGCTCTACTAATTGGTTAGTACTCATACCAATACCTCTATTACTAGTCATCTGGTAATCATGCATAAACTTCCAAAATGTAGCAGTATGCAATGCATTGGTTATTTGGTTTACTGTAGTAACACGCACCTTAATACGCTTACCTTCTTTTGTGTCTGAGAACTTAACTAACTTGTCAAAATTCTTCCATACACTTGCCCACTTACTTGGAGGTCTGAGATAATCATTCATATCTCCCATGCCTTCTAGCGAGCAGTTTACAATTACTTTTTCAAATTTAGCTAACTGATCAAGCCACTTGTCTTGCATGTTAGTTATGTTTGTGTAAAAACTTAATTCAATATGTTCAGCATGTCCACTTGAGGTTGCAATGTCTAGTAATTTAAACATGTCTGTTGCAACTGTAGGTTCGCCACCTATTAGTTTTATCTTGCGAGCATATGGTAACATTCTTTCAAAGCTCTCCCACTCTATTCCAGGTTGAAGTAATGCTTCTTTTTTGTTTGCAATATTGCCGTCCCAATCAGGATGGTTCGCTCCGAGTCCGCTTTGTACCATTGTCGCCCGTTCCACACTCACTAAGTGAGATGCTTCCTTGTTGCACATTTGACACTGCAAGTTGCATAAGTTACCAAGTCTAAAATCAAATTGTAGGGGTTGATCGATTTCCCAATCATTAGCTGATGCGTTTGCTACTACATCATCTATAACATCTGCCCATACCTTGTTTTCCCATTGGCGTGAGCTCATTATTCCGTTGCGTTCTAAGTGATGACATTCTACACACTCTGGTAGTTTCTCACCAGCAGTCATTCTTTGTCTTACATCTTTAATATAATCGTGGTTCCATGTACCATCAATACCTAGTTTTTCTTGGTTAACAAGTTCTTTGGGTTCTTTGGCCATACAACATAACCTAAACCGGCCGCCATTGTATGTACTGTATTGTACAAAAGGTAATGCACAAAAGCCCGAATTACTCATCTTTTAGTTCTTGAATATTCTTTTCTAAATCGTCTAGCCATTTTAGAAACATATCTTTTCCTTTGGCTTGATTTGCTTCCCATTCTTCTGGTGCGGATTCGTTAGCTAAGTCGCTTGCATATTTTAACATCATACAAGGCTTGTTAAACATACCTGACACTTTTGCAATAGCATACCCTTCCATATCTACAAAGTCACTTTGCATTTCGGGATTGCCTTTTACAAAGTTATCACCTGTAGTTAATGTGAATTTACTTCCTTTGTAAATTTGCAAGTCGCCACCAAATTGTGTAGCTTCATATGGTGTAACTCCCAATGGTGCTTGTGGTCGGGTATCCATATCTCGTTGCTTAACTATACCAATTCTATGTAGCTTACCTATTAATTTAGGATTAAAAGTTCCAGCAGTTCCATAATTAATAATGCATTCGCAGTCTGGCTGTCTAGCGGCAATAGTAGCCATCATAGTAGCATTTATTTTACCAACACCTGTAATCATCAGTGTATAATCATCGGGTAATTCGATGTCTGGCACTTCTGTTTCAAGTGCAACTAGTAAATATTTCATTTATCATTCTCCGGTTCATCTAGTAAGTATGCCATATCAGGAAATGTTTTGCGGAAATCTGTTCCACGTAACTCATCTAGTTTATTAATATATTCTCTAAATTCTGGTAAGCGTCTGCTCCAGTCTTCACTACGAGCAAAACTAATCATTCCTCTTAAACGTTTAATACCGTAACTTGCATCTTCCCATGTTTGGTAATCTACTTTTCCTTTGTGCCAACTAGGAACACCTAGTTCCCAATTGTCTTTCCACCACTTAATGAATTCTTCATATTTCTTTTCAGTCTTGTCTAGGAATTCATCTGGTAATACTTTAACATTTAAATGTCCTGGCCAGTATACAAAGTGATAGTTAATACCACCTGCACCAAATGGCCACATATTTGTTTTCTTTAAATCACTTGTAAGTTTCCATTTAAGGAAGTCTGGAATATAATGAATGTTAAGAGCGTTAACGGCACATGCAATTGTAACTTCTACATTGTTAGATGTTTCTTTATCTAGTCTTTCAAACATTTTAAGTTGATGGTCCCATTCACTTGGGTAACGAATATAATCATTCATTGCACCAATACTGTCAATACTATAATGGAAACGTACTTTTTGGAAATGTGTCCATAGTTCTAATAGTCTATCTGGAAGTTCAACACCATTTGAATTGTAACGCACTTCAATTTGATGTGCATATCCCATTTCAATAACTTTAGATAAAATACTGTAATGTTCTTCAATAACTGTACTTTCGCCGCCTGCAAAATATAATTGTCTAATGTATGGAATTTGTGCATAAAACTGTTCCCAAAATACAGGATTGTCTTTGTGCCAATTATAACTAGCACCAAACGTTTTACCTTTAGAATCCCAATTCATAGTTTCTTTTAGAGATTCATTTGTAATATTTGGATATAATGCATTCCAGTCTTTGACCCAACCTGAACTATCATGTGGGCTACACATAACACAACCTAACTGACATTTAGTTCCCATACGAATATCAATATAACGTAGTTTACTATCTGTACTTCCATCTTCGTATGTTTGTGCTACTAGTTCGTCAACATCAATACCATCACGCATCCAATAGTCTGTTTCCCATTGACGCTTTGATCTATGTCCTGCATCTTCTTCTTTGTAGCATTTTAAACAACTAGCTGGCTTATCACCTCTAAGCATCATTTGTCTAACGCTTCTCATATAGCTGTTATTCCAACTGCTATTAAGATCACTGTTGTTTAGGTTAGCAGGCTTACCATCTTCTGTTTTAACAATACCTACTCGTCCACCGTGTGCTTTATCATTTGTTGCTCCTACACTTGATGCGTTAGCAGTACAACATACTCGCATACTTCCATCTGGTCTTGTGCTTAAATGTATCCACGGAAGTATACAAAAAGTATCGCTTGGTAATTTATTATCTGACATATTATTCTCTATATATTATATATGGTATCTTTAGTTCCTTTTGTAACTAGATCCCATGTTTGTTCTGTTGCAGTTCCTGTTATTTGTAAACAAGGTCTTTTAGTCCAACTACCATTCCATGTAACATGTGGTAGTGTACTCCATTCCCATGCAAAAATTGTTCCTGCTTTCCATTGTGTATATACAATGTTTCCAAATTGAAATATTTGTCCTGGTTCCCAATCTTCTAATGTAATTAAAAAACGTATCTTATCAGGATGTTGATACTTAAACTCTGGGTTATCAATAACTCTCTCTTTACGTGGATTACCTGGCAAGTTATCTATATGCCACATTAGTTGATCATTTGGATACTGATCATTAAATTTACATGTTATTTTTTCTGTAGTATTAAATCCTAGCATGTCTGTAATCTTCATAAACTGTGGGAACTCCTCTGGATATTTATCGTAATTAACTTTACGAAACATTGTAGCTTCGGGTTTCCCGTCTGGATTTTCGTTATCTTCTACAACATGATTTTTGCTTTTGACATTAGCCGCATGCTCATATCTTTGTTCGTTGTAGTTTTGATTTGTTACGCCTTTGCTTCTGGCGTGTTTTATTTCTTCTTCCCAATTACCGTCTAACACACCAATAATCTTAACATACTCTCCTTCGAGGTCAGTTTTAAATTTATTAAAATGCCAAGGTTTATTAAATGGGGAGGGCATGAACATTATTCCTTTGATTTGGTATTTGACAAGATGCTATAAAAACATCTTTGTGCTTAGTATTATTTATCTTTTTAAAGTCTAATTCAAAAGCACTAGTACGGTCAAATCCTTCCCAAAGGGCAAATTCATTTGTATTGTAAGGTTTAAATTGTAATTGTTTACGTATGGCAAAATCTGTCATGTTTGCAGATTCTTTCCATAGTAAGTCACGCATAGTATTGTAGTCTGTATACCCAGGTCTATAGTCTGGATAATGATCTGGTGCAAGATCCATTACTTCACTCCACCATGCAAAACTTTTTTGAGGTTCTCTATAAATTAACACAATCCTGTCTCCAGGAAAATTATTCCATATAAAGTCTAAGTTAAATTTTCTTGCTAAAAAATGGCACTTGATAATTCTATATCCTGTGCCACTGAATACATTATTAATATCATCTTGTAATTTGTTTTTTGTTAAAAAATTAAAGTCTATCCAGTCTTCACCACACCCCATTCCAGGGCCCCAATAACTGCCGCGATGACCATTATTAACATCATTAGGATCGTACGCTCTGTGGTACATTGTTCTTTCTGGTGTTTCATCTGTTCGATCACAAGGTAGTATGGAACGCATTTGAATATCAATGCCGCTCCATCTACTACCCGGTATACCGCAAAACCAAACGTTACTTGTCATCAAAGTGTTTTCCTAAAAACCCAGTAACTCCTCGTATTACATCAGATTTAATAGCAGTGTAATCTAATTTCAAACTAATATTAGACATTGTATCTACCGTGAGTGCCTTAATAATTTCATCTGCAGATTTGTTCTTAATCATCTGCAAATCATCTTTTGTTAGTGTTATTCTTTCACCTGTACTTAGATCTACTCTAACTTCCTTGATATATTCAGCTGGAACATGATCCATAGATACTTGGTCAAAGATCAGATCGAATGACCTATCTTTTCGTTCTATTGGCATGTTATTCCTTATTTAATTATTCTGAAACTGCTTCAGATTCTTTTTTAGAAACTGGTTTCTTAGGCCCAGGCTTTAATCCAGGAGCTAATTCATATGCTTGAGCTTTTAGACTCTTTGCTTCTGTTTCGTATCCTTTTGCTTGTGCTAAGAATTGTTTAGCTAAATCAGTATCACTAATACCTTCGTTGTTGCTAGGAGCAACTGCACTTTCCATTACTGGAGTAGATGATGTATCTTTTCCTGCCATACCAACTTGTTCAGTTGATGGAGCAACTACTGACTTATCACCGGTATTCTCACGCACAATATTATTAATTTCAGTTAATCCAACTGATACTGAATTGTTTGGAGTCAGTGTGATTTGATCTGTAGATACTTTTTGTAGTCTACCTGTAGTGTGTAATGCTTGTAGCATATTAGTACCATCAGTTAGAACTGTTCGTTCTGCATACTCATAAAAGTCATTGCTTTGTTGAGCTCCTGGTGATTCTACTGCGTTCATAATATCATCATGCATCCAATCTGGAAGTGCGTCTGTGTCTACTACTAAACAGTTATGTGGTTCTTCTGGTACTTCTCTGAATACCACTACACATTTTTTTCCTGTATGGGTCTTACCCACATGTTTTATATTCATACTCATAATTGTTTCTCCTTATTAGGATTTATCTGAAGAGCTTGCATCTGCATCTGCGTCTGCTTTATCTTCTGGTTTTTCTTCTGGCTTAGGTGTGTTTGCTTTAATAAAAGCTACTAACTTCTCAAAACATGCACCTACTTGACCTGCTTCTGCTGCCTTAAAAGCACCACGTTGTGTTGCTAAATCAATAATATTTGCTGAAAGGACGATATCTTGTAGGGCTAGTCCTACCATCTCGCCTGCATCTTTAGGTGCTTGGTCTTTTGTTTCTTTTTTCATTTTATACTCCTTGGTATAGTTTAATTAACTACTATGTTATTTATGCCGGTACGTGAGCAGTATTGCTTAACTTACTAACATAAAGATTCTTGTTAAATTGAGCTATGTCGTCTTTTAGTTCAAACCATAGCTGATATATTTGTTTAGACTTATCTAAAGGTCTAATATGATATAGTCCTACTACATCTGTCATTAAGTCATTCCAAGCGATGTCGTTGTTATTAGTTACAACAACTACTCTATTTCTCATCATATCCATGACTAATTCTGTACCTGCAATTAATTGCAAGTCTGTTTCACTCAGGCTTCCGCCATTGTTAACTAACTTAATTCTGTTATTTGTTTCTTTTTTCACTTTTACCATTCCCATAATTGTATTATTATATAACAAATTAGTAGTTGTGTCAACCACTAAACGCTAATTTAAATAGCATTGCATCTTCTTCTTTTTCAAAATGTATTGTATGGCTATCATCTGGATTTGCATATTTTGTAGCATTAAATGTATGATGATATAGATGCTTTTTGCACCATTTCAATGCACTATTGTAATTAAAAACTACTATTGGTGTACCTGTTGGAGCCCATTTTCTTTTATAATCACTGATCATTAATGGAGTCCAATCTTTGCATTCTGGTCCATATAACCTAATATTTGTTCTTTGCCTAGGATGAAACTCGCTAATATCTATTGTATCTTCGTCTACTAGTTTAGGTGTTAGTCCTAATTTATATAATGATGTCATTAATTATTGCCCAAGTTCTTTACAATTAAGATCTGTTAGGTTTAATCTTTTACAAGTTTTGCCGTTTCTAATTTCATCATAGTAAACTACCTGTGTAGGCATTTTAATTTTATAAAGATGCTTACATTGATTATAAAGTTTAAACGTAGCTGATTCGCCTCCAAGTCCTAGCAGTTCTGACCATTCGCCTTTTTTAGTAACATTTATTAATTCATTACTGGCTCCACTATTTCTAAAACAAGTTTCAACTTCAGGTGTAAAGTTCTTATGATTAAGGTATCTTGATAACCCACCTCTATAAATTCCAAATCTAAAATAAACAAATTCCGTATTTTTTGTTAGTGTTGGTCCATTAAATTCATATACAAGTTCATTGTTTAACCAAAGTTTAATAAACCCATCGTCTTTTTTTGACCATTTATAGTTAACTATAAAATCATTCCACGCCTGTGTTTTTGTTGAGTCTAGTGTTACCCATGCTCTGTTCTGAAGTTCTGAATCAATAACTAATCCACTTTTTGTTTTTTTGAATAAAAGAGTACAACATGGGTCAGAGTCTTTAGATGATTCAAGATTAAATTGTCCAAGATCAAGAAGTGCAGGATTCATAATATCTACAAAATTGCTAGGTATGAATACTGACCATGCATGCCAACCTTGTTCTCCAGCAAACATGTCTCTTCCAGAAATTTCAAATCTTTCTCTATCACCTTTGCAATCATTCCATCCTTGTGCAGGATTGTTACAATCACCATCTCTTAATTCAAATCTCATTGAGTGATTGCCTGCTCTTACTGGATGTCCATTGCTTTTATCAACTATTTGAAATCCATAATCTTTAAATGCAGTTTTATCAGCTAAACAAAATCCATAATGATCTTTAAATGCTACATCAGTTGGAAGAGCTATTTTTGAACAATAATCATTAGGATTTTGTATTTGATAATTATCTGCAAACCCTTGTACAGGTAAAAATGTAAATGCAAGTAATGTAATTAATAATTTAAGCTGCTTCATAGTGTACTGTAACTCCAAAAGGTGATTGAATTCGTTTTTGTTTATCGCCATGTACTACAAACAATGTATCGCAGTAATCTGCATTACCCCAACTACCCCACGGGTAACCATCTGTAAACATAACTAGTTGATCTGGTTCAATGTTATACTGCTCTAAGTAATTAAACACTACATCAAAGTCAGTGCCGCCTCCGCCTTTAAGTTCGTATTCATCCATAGTACGACCATCGTCACTAGTAAAGTCATCTGCACCATACACATCCGTATCAAATTGAAAGACATGTACTTTGTAAGCCTGGTATTGATCCATAATGCCTTGTACTTCACTAAGGAAGTCACGTAGCATATCTTGACTAATACTACCACTTGTATCTAATGCAATTGCAATATTTAATTCTTCGTCTTTGTCCATACCTGGAAAAATAACTTCGCCACTACGTTTACTAGGACGCATAAAAGTAAAGTCGTTTTTAAGTGAACTCTCTAATTGAGTTCTAAGTATGTCTCTCCAATCCATTTTAGGTGCAACCAACTCACTAATCATACGTTTAATTACATCTGGTACACCTTCGCCTGCGGCTTGTGCCGCTTGGATAGTGGCTTGTTTAATTTCGTCTGCTAATGCTTTCTTTTCTTCTTCAGACATTTCTTCACCAGCACCTTGACCAGCTTTGTCTTTTTCTTCATCGCTCATTTCGTCTAAATGAACATCCATGCCTTTAGCATCTTGTTGAGTCTTTAACAAGTCATCATATATCTCATAACTGTTCCAACCACTGTATTTCCAGTCCAAACAAATCTTGCCACCTTCTAGTTTATCTTCTGAAATAGGCTTACCAATGTTCTGTTCAACTAGTGTCATGTTAATGTTATAGTCAGCTGCAGCATTATAAAGTTGTGGCTTACGATCTCCACGTGCCTGCATATGATCAAATACACAATGCAATACTTCGTGTCCAACTAAAAAGTCTAACATTTCATCTGGTAATGAATTAACAAAATCTCTGTTAAACATAAACCTTCTGCCATCTGTTGCCGCAGTAGGAATATATGAGCTTGCATCTTCAATCTTTAACCTTACTGCTAACTGTCCAAAGAAAGGCTTAGTTAATAGCAACCTAACTCTGGATTGTGTAATTCTTTCTTCTGCAGTCTTGTTCATAATATTTCCTTTACAGTTAAATTAAGCGTCTAGTACCAAACGTCCATAACGACCAAAGTATTCTTCAAATCGTTCAATTTTCTTTTGCTTAGGAACTAACTTGTATTGTTGCATTGCAATTCTTGATGCCATAATAACCATTTCAGTTTCCATGTTATCCATCATAAAGTTAATGAAGTTTGAAAAGCTCTTGTGGTATTTTTCCATCTGCTTGCTATCAGCACCTGCTTTTTCACCAGTAATAAATCTATCTCTAAGTTCATAACATAGTGATGTAGCCAATGCATACATTGCCGATACTTCAGTAGTATCAATCTTTTTAACTTTAGCATCTAGTACATCTTCTGGAACAGGAAGGTCTCCTGCAATCTTTCTATGTGCCATAAACTTAACTGCAATACCTTCGCCAACACAACCTGCTACCATATCAGTCTGTAAACTATCTGACAAGTCATCTTCACCTTCAAGTAGTTCTGAAGTAAATGTCCAAGCTCTTGGTGTAGCAAATCCTCTTGAACTTGATTGAGGATCAAAGTTATATAAGTCGCCTTTTGCAAATGAAAGGTAACCAACTACGTCTGGGTTAACTTCGTGCATTACAGCCCAATTCAACCAATCTTGGAAATCAACACGTAGTTCAAAATGAACAAACCTGTTCTCAAGTGGCTTAGGCATTCTGTAAGTAACACCTTTGTCAGTTTCTCTATTACCTGCCGCAATCATTACAACGTTGTCTGGCAGTTCGTATTGTCCAATACGTCTGTTAAGGATTAACTGGTAACCCGCCGCTTGCACACTAGGTGCCGCTGAGTTCATTTCATCTAAGAATACAATAACTGTATCGTACTTCTTAGCCAATTCTTTACTTGGCAAATCTGCAGGTGGTAACCATTGCATAACACCTGTTTCCATATTTGGTACAGGATAGCCTCTTAAATCAGTAGGCTCAAACAATGCAAGACGCATATCAATAACATGAGTTTTACCTAATGCACCTGAGTCACCAATTTCTTTAACTAGTTCTGATTTACCAATTCCTGGAGGACCCCATAAAAATACAGGACGCTTCTTTTTAAAAGCTCGTGTAATGAGAGTAGTTGCCTCACTAATTTTTACTGTTCTTGATTCACTTATCGCAGTTTTCATATTTTCACTTCCTTCTTCTAGTGGTGATAAAATTTGTTTCTTCTTTGGCATAACTTATATAACTATTATAATACACTTCTTTGTATTAGTCAATTAATAATTTGCCTTTCCGTTAATTAGGAATAAAAGAAATCCTCCTACTCCCATTGTTATTAATCCAACAAATGCTACAACTAGCATTTCTCCTAAGGTATTTGCAGTTTCCATACACTTACCGTCACAATCGTTACCTGAACCAGCTATAGCCATAAGCCCGCCAAACAACAAAATTCCGCCTAATATATTTAAAAATGTATTCATTTGCTTCTCCTTTTTATTAACTATACTTACAGTATACAGTAAGACATCTTACTTGTCAACCTTTTAAGCATAAAAAAGTCATAAAAAAACCCTTATTTTACAAGGGTTTTTAAATTAATTTAATCTTTTTTTGTTAATGGGAACTCAAAACCAACAGTTATACCCCAATTTTCATTGGGTTTTGTCTCATATGCTGGTGTAATAAACCAATTATCTTTGGTTATTCTGAACATTGGAGCTACTTCTTTTTCTGTGTTATATCCTGTAACCCAACCTAATTCAAGCTCTATATCATATGGCATTTGAAATTGATATCCAACATAACCACTTATATTTTCTTCACTATTATAATAAATTCCAGCTATTGTATTATTAACATCGCATCTTGCATGTGGATGTAATGAGTTATAATCACCTGCTAGTCCAAGGTGCATTGTTACTGCTAATGATAGTGCTAAACAATTCATACTTACTCCCTATTGTTTATATTATTATAAGATATGTTGACTATTTTGTCAACTATTGACGTTGTTTTTCTCGTTGAGTAATGATATCTCTAAGTGATTGTATATCCATTTCACTTAATGCTACTTCAATTGTCAATAATTCTTCGCCACGTAATACTGTAACATACCAAACATCTCCTGGAAATGCTTTTAGTGTTTCACGTAATACTGAGAAACTATTAATAACTTCTTCACCATTAAGTTCTATTAATATATCACCTTGTTTAAAACCAGCTAGTTCGCCTACGTTAGGCAATGCATCGGGCTTCTTTTTTGTATAATCAAAATAAGCATAATGTCTATCTTCATCTGGTATATGCTTTACTTCTTCAAATAAGAAAGAGCTAAGACTAAATGGAAATTCTGCATATGGTACATATCCTTTAGCATGGTATTGTGGACTTAAAATATAATCAACACTTCTACGTACTTGATCTACACTTACTGCCATACCAACTCCATCCCAACCTGGAATACTTCTACCTGGGCTGTAAATACTTTGAGCTACACCAATAAGTTTTCCACGATCAGTAAATATAGGACCGCCACTGTTACCTTGATTAATAACTGCATCAACTTGTAACATTAAATTATATGGACGCATACCAAATCTATCTCTGTATACAACATGACCTTGTGTACTTGTCCAAGACATGCTCATTCCATGTCCTATAACAACAACAGGTGTTCCTGTACTATAATCGTCTTTGGTGCCCCATTCAACTGCTTCCCATTCTTCATCTTCTTTTTTGTAAATTTTAAGAACTGCTATGTCAGTTACAATATCATGTCCAATAATCTCTGCTTCGTAAGACCACATTTGCATAGCAGTCTGTACATTTACTCTGAATATGTCTGGTTGATCTAAGTATGAGTCAACAACATGATGGTTTGTAACAATTGTTGCTGATGTATCGTCTACATCAATTATAAAACCTGTGCCTCTTCCTGACATTCCATTAAGCTCTGGATTATCTGGAGCAAATACACTCAGTACAACAACTTTAGAAAAGTTATCATATATTGTTTCTTTTGATCTTCGTTCTTGATCAAATCCATCGCCATTAAATAAAAATGCATTTACATCATATATTGCTTGTCCAACGGTTTCATTTTTATCATATACAAAGCCAATACCTTGATGTATTTTTTCTTGTATTTCTCTGTAATATGAGTTTGTTACTACGCTGAGCATAAATGCTATTGCTATGATTGATGTTGTTCTTACAAAAGGTTTTTTGAAGAACTTTCTGATGCTGTTTGATTTTAACATATAGTTTCCTTTTATTAGAATCCTAAGAAAAGGCTATAGGAAACTATATGTATTTATACGATTTAAGTGGTAATTAAACGCTAGTTTTAGTCCACTCGCTGTAATATCTATTGCCATTTGGAATATCCAAATCGCTTTGTGGGTGGTCCCAACCTATTTCGTTTACTGTGAATCCAAGTCGTTTAGCAACATCTGTTATATATTCTTCAGTCCAATTAAAGAAATCAATCCACTGGGCATGTTTGTTTACATGTGTTATACCTGGATTAGCACGTAAGAACAGTTTGCCACTTGGTTTTACTAAGCTGGCTGCAGCTACTAGTTGAGATTCTATTGTTGCTTGATCACCAAAATTAATACTGCCTAGTACTAACACAACATCCCATTTTATGTTTGGATTTTTCTTTGCAAACTCTTCTATGCCTATTTTAAAATCTGCATTACTGTTAAATGGATCTATGCCTGTTAATTTGGCACCAAAGTGTTCTTTCCATCCATTATCTCCACAACCAACATCAAGTATTTCAAGTGGATCTTTGCTTTGTTCTTGTAAAGCATTAATTTTATCTAACATCTCTTGTCCTGTTTTGCGTGTTTCAAACTTTAAATGTTGTTTCCAATATGTCTTTGCTTCATCGGATTCTTTAGTATCGCCAAAGTAACGAGCCAATAATGCTTCGTCTATATCATATTGCAATTGTAAAAACGATTCATAATCTTTAACATCAATATCATAACGCTCTTGTATAAGGTTCGCTAAATCATCTGCTACTTTTTTGTTTATTCGCATTATAGTTCTTTTGCTAATGGAAATATATCTGCAATAACTTTAGCACAAGCATGTGCAATTTCCATATGTTCTTTTTGTGTACCATTTGCACCACGTAATTCGATGTAATGTACCCAACTACGAATTGTGCCATTCATGTATAATCGTGTTTTAGTACAACCTTCTGGTAATACTACACGGGCTTGTTCTTTAGCAATGCCATTGTCAATTGCCCAATTGTATGCTTTTTCGGCTTGCATAATAACTTTTAGTTGTTCATCTTCCCAACGCTCCATTAGGTAGTCATTGTCAGTATCAATACTGTTTTGTCTGTTCTTTGTATCTTGTAAACGACATTCGCGTGTTACAAACTGCTCGCCCATTTCTTCTGGATTAGCATAACGTTGACTAAACTCTTGGAATGCAAAACTTCTATGTCTTACTATTTGATGTGCAATATCACGTGTTGTTTCAATTTCTAAACATGCACTAACCATTTCAAGTGGGCTCCAATGCTGGTGTTTGATGAGATACTTGATTAGTTTCTCACTTGTTTCTTTATTGATTTGATTATTTGGATTGCTTACCTTTGCACAAAAGGCAATTAATTCTTGTAAGTTATCCAGTCCTGTGTCAGCAGGTGCTGTACTGTGTGAGATTAATTTCACTTGCATTCTATATTTCCTCTTTTATAGTTTGTAGATAATAATTACTAATAAGATATTAGTAACAAATATTTCTGCGGCAAGAAATGTGTGATACCAAACCCATCTGGATTCATATCTTTTATCTCTTTCTAATTCAATCTTAGTTTTGCCGTAAATCTTTTCTTTAATTGCATCAACGTTTATCACATTCTCTCCACATATAATTATATTTATATATTATAATAGATTTACGTAATTTGTCAATGACTATTGAATTTTTTTAGCAAAGGAGATAAATCTACTTTAGGCTTTTCTGCTTTAGTATCTTCTTTCTTTTTGCTTTTGTTTTTTCTGATGTGAACAATAAATGCTCCAGTATTTCTACTTCGCAGTATTGTTTTACAATATTGATTAGCATAAACCCATGCTATTATTTCTTCTGCGATCTTACCGTGTCCAGTAATAATCGTTGTGGTTTTTATTTCATCTAGATAACATTGTTGTATGTACTTAGAAAACTCTTTCCAAGCATCATGTACTTTGTATCCATGTAAGTCTAGTTCGTTCATAGTTTCATTACAAATTCTCTACCTAGCATATTGCCTACATAAATATTTGCTCTGTGGTGTTTAAAATATAATGGCATTCCTTGTAAGTCTGTTCTTATTATGCCATTGTGTTGTGATACATATGTTACTTCTACGTCTTGATCGTTGTCTGTACAATGAACTATTATAGTTTCAGGTACTTCGACTTTCTTTTCTTTATTTGCCATCTAACCATCCTTGGGCGCCCGCGAGCTTTGTTAAAAATGCATCCTTTTCTGTAAACAAAACTATGATGTCCTTGTCTACATAATATGGATATTTCATCTTTCTTAATAAAAGAATAAGATTATTCGCACTCATTTTTGGTGATTCAAATTGATATGCATTAAATTGTTTACTTAAAAGATTCTTACCATACTTTGTTAATCTTAAGGTATGATTATTTTTAAATACTTCTTTCACCTTAAGATGATTACGTTCCATCAAACTAATTAATTTAGTTTGTATTATTTGAATCTCTTGTGATTGTGTCCCCATTTATTAATCTCACTACACTAAATAGATCAGTATTAAATTTTTTATTAAGTCTATCTGCTAAATTAAATGCATGCCCGCTATTTGAGAAACTTACCTTCTTATACTTAGGACCTGGATAGTTTACTAACGTATTCAGTGTTCGTAGGTTAATTGGGTTGCTTTCGTAGTACACTGCGAATATTGCCTCTGCTTTTAATATTTGTTCACTATTATAACTTTTATCCACTTGGTCAAGTATAATTGTAGGTTTTGGTCTTGCCATTAAATGTTTCTCCTGTTACATGTATTTATACAAATACATCAAAAAAACATCAGTTAATGGTTTATTTCATGCTTAATTTTATATCCTCAATGATATTATTATACCAATTTATATGTCCTTTTTCGTTGTAATGCCCACATGAACAGTAGAACGTTTTAGAGATGTTTTGAGTAGCATCTGGTGATATTTCACCTATAAAGTAATCAAATAAAGTTGATCCTGGTCCTAATATATGTTTGCACATTTTTATTTCTCTTGCTATTGAGTTCCATGTTTGCCATTTAAAATTAATATTATTAGAAATTACAATATTCTTTATAGTTTCAATATGAACAAGATGATCGTGTAGTTGCATTGCCGTGCCTGCAGAAAATATATGAACTTCACTTGCTTTTTGTATTAGGGTTAGGTCGGCGTCTGGAAAGATCTCTGTATAATTCTTAGGAATTGTAACATTAACTTCATGTGCTATCTGTTGTATAGCACTCCGGTATTCTTTATTGTCATACCCCCTTCTTGGTCCCCACCCTTCTAGTATACTATTTATTTTATGTCCAAGCACCCAATCTTTATTTGGCAACTCTTCAAAAAATTCTTGTGGTAATTTTACTGTATTATCTATACAACGAGGTTCTAGTATAAAAAGTTTACAATTGTTATTTAAGAAACCTTTATTGGATAATTCATTTGTTGCTTCTAATAAATCCATATTACCGCACCCAGATAATCCAAGTTGAACTATTTCTAATCCTAGTTCTTCTGCAACTCTTTGATATGCAGTTTTTTGTACCAAGTTAACTTTTTTGCCATTTTGTAGAGTATTGGAGTAGTAATCACCTTCTTCACAATCACCATTAGTATGACTAGTTCCTAGTGCAATCATAAAAGGTTTGTTAGGAACAGATTGCATTACTCTACTACTTCAAATCTTTGGCCGCCGGCTAATACACATGCTATATTTAGATCTGACTTAATAAGCAATACAGTATATTCTAACGTTATTTCGTTTCTAGTAATAATAACTCCATCAAATGGATCCATTGGCAAATACTCTGGTGTTTTAATACCAGTTGCATATATTGTTTGTCCATTTGTTTCTAGTATATTTCTAACAATTCCCAAAGAATTACATGTAATAACTCTGTTAATTTGTCTCCACGGTGACGCTTCAGGTGTTGGTGCTTGTTCAACTTCTGGAACAGGCTCTACTGGTAGTGGCACTGTTGGATTAAGTTCCTGTTGTGCCATTACTGATGTTGATAGGAACAACAATGCTCCTAATGTATATAATAGTTTCATTCCTTCCTCGCTTTCTTTAAATTTAAATTCATATCCCATTCACTAAAGTATGGTCCTCTTGTTTCGTATTTTTCTACAGTTTCTAGTTTGGGACAGAACGCATGTTGCCAGCCCATTCCTTCGTATTTTAAAATATAATAACCTGCTACAAATACAGTCTTGCCTTTTTCTGCTTTTTTAAACAGTGGCATTGTATCGTGTTCAACAGGGTACAAAATACTCGTGTTCGTTGGTAACCCTTTGTATACTTGTGTTGCACCACCTACAACCGCTGTATCAACGGATTTGAAGCTCTCAAGGCTATTTAATAACTCTTTTGTGTTATTGTTCTGATCAAAGAACTCATATCCTTCATCTACCTTACGTAGTGTGCCAACTTTTCCATATTGACCTTCTACAATCCAATACTTGTCTTTTATAATTTCTTTAATCTTTTGTGTCATAGAGATTTATGTGTATTATCACAAGTAGGATAACTTCCGCTCTTCCCACACCAACACGCACTTCCTAGTCGTTTAACTTCAGTGATATTTGCCATTCGAAAACTTCTAAATCCTTTGGCAGTTGTATCCCAAACACTCATAACTTCTTCGTTAATCTTACGAATCTTTTCTTGTGTGAGTGGATCTTTTTTAGTTGCTGGTGGCAGATGTGATACATTTAATGTACACGACATAACCCGCTTATCACCGTTAATTTTATTAAAACTTACTTCCATAATACTTGTACGAAGTTTACCTTCTAGTTCTTCTCTTTCAATAATCATTTTATTGTCCTGTTTGTTTCCCATTCATCAAGATACATAATCGTGTATCCACCCATATGTCCTGCAATAATGCCCAGACCTAAAGCAACTGCTATACAACCAAAAAATTGCAGTGTGTGTTTCATTACTGCAACGTTGGTCTTTGTAGTGGTTCAATGTCATCAACACTATTAAGTACATGTTGAGTCATTAAATTAAATTCTTCTTCTGATAGCAATGCTTTATAAATTTTAATTGATTGTGCCATCATTACTCCTGCTGACGCTAGAGGGTCGTATTCAAGAGATAGTTTTTCAAAGTCTCTATATGCTTTTTCTAAATCATCCATTTAATCTTCTCCAAAATTCTTCTACTGGGTTTGATTGTTTTGTTTTTACTTTTGGCATACCAATCTTGTAACCAATGTAAAACCCTATTATTGTTATTACTGACCCAATTAACAGTAATCCCAATCCATATTGAATATTCAGATTATAAATCCTTTAATATATCCCATGTATGCTGCCAATCCTTGACCCATATAGAGCCATCATTGTCATTGCCTCTCGAAGCAATAGTAGTAGCAAGCGGTTCATCATTACCACCCGGCTGCATCATATCACCAAAAAAGAACACATTATAGTCATCAAAGTCATCTATAACTTGTCCCTTGTCACATCCTTCTCGTATAATATCTAATCCTGTTTCTCCTGCTACTTGAGCCTTAACACCTTTGTGTCCGTATCTGTTATTAAATAGTTCTGCAATAAACTTACGCTCTTGATGTTCAGTATCGTATGCTACATATTCTGCTCGTTGCTCTGTTGTGGCACCTCTGCCTACTACACTAAAGTTAACTAGTCCTGGCCTGTCATCTAAATGTGTTCCTGTTCTAGTTTTAAACCTAGATCTAAACAATTCATCTAACAAAAAGTCACGCTCTTCATTTCCTAGTATCCAGTCATTACGACTCACTTCCACACCTTTTTCCCATATGCTATTGCCACTGCATTGATAAGAACGCATAACACTGTGCATAATTTCTTTGCCTAACTGTTCTAGTGTTTTATGATAGTCACTTCCTGTTACAATACATACATTATGATTGGCTATAAAATTTAGGAAAAACTCTTTAAATTCTGGATCTATTAATGTCCTACTTATAGTAAGGGTACCATCGACGTCAAATAAATAAACATCGTTATGCATTAGAGTAGCTCGCATTCAAGTACATAGAATGATCTGTTGCTCTATCTGCCAGACGTTGCATATCCCATTGTCCACATAGTTTCATAAAATGTATGCCTACTTGTGACTTCTGTTCCTTTTGTACTTGTTGTACAATAACTTCATCTAGTTTGCTTTTAATATGATCAGGTTGTGCTGTAAGATCAATAATGTGTTTGTTACGCTCATAATCTTCTAACACTCTATGTTCTTCGTTATTGTGATCTACCCAACGTTGTAGCATAAAGTTATTCCAATTAAAACCCTTAGTGTCTTTGTCAGCAAATGCTTCCATCATGCCTACTTTGTTTTTAGTGCCTTTTTTACGAGCACCTGGAAATGCACTAAACACGTTATCACTTGTGTCACCACGTATACACTTCTCAAATAACAACCACTGTGGGTCACCTAGTTGTTTAGGTTCTTTAGTTTTCTTATCTATAACAGGCTTGCCTTTATCATCAAAGATGCCTTCAACTGTAATAAGTTGTCCTGTAATACCGTTGTATTGTTGTACATTAGGAGAAAGCAACTGATAGAAGTCACTATCGCTACTTACAATGCAATGTTTGTCTGTGGGGTGATTTTGTATCCAACGAGCAATAAAGTCATCTGCTTCACACTCTCCATGTTGTAATACTGTAACATTAGTACGCTTCTCAAAGAAAGACTTTAGTCCATCAAACGCATCCCAAAATGCTTGATCTTCTTCTTGTTCTGCTTCTGTTAGTGCTGCACGAGCTACTTTACGATTGTTCTTGTAAGGCTCATATGCATCTTTACGCCAACTACGGCCTTCCAAACATAATACAACATGTGTACCTTTTTGTTCACGAAACACTTTGTTAATACTGTTAAACATGATATGATAACTCATGCCAATTTTTGTGTTCATGTCTCCACGTACTACATGTCTAGCACGAAAAAACATATTCGCTGCATCTACTAAAATATAACTCATCATAGAGGTCCTATATTGTTTAAAATTAAATTACGATTCGTCTTCTGCAATATTTCTACAAAGTCCTGTAAACCATGCATCAACTACTTCATTTTCATCAACACCACTGTAACCAGCTTCTTGTAATTGCTTAACAAAAACGTTATTCCATTCCAATTCAAAGTAACCATCACTTGGCTTTTCAGCATCAAACTTAACATCTAACACCTTAACATATGCTTCGCCACGTGCAGTTGCTTTGTCTTTTTCAGTCATAGTATCTTTTTTATTACTGGAAACACCTAATACATTTTTTATTTTATTTAACATACTCATTTACCATCCTATACTTTCCCACGGTACATCTTTGTCGCCAAAGTGTCCGTAAACACAATTTTTACTATACTCATTATACTTGAATAATCCGAATCTGTCAATGATTCCTTTGGGTGTTAAGTCAATATTTTCTTCAATATACTTTTGAATACTTCTATTGTGCCCGTTTGAATCTACATAAATGCTAGTAGGTTCTTTAACACCAATAGCATAGCTAAGTTGAATACTACACCAATCAGCCATATTATCTGCTACTACGTTCTTTGCTAACCAACGTACCATATAAGCCGCACTTCTATCTACTTTGGTAGGATCCTTGCCACTAAATGCGCCACCACCATGGGGAGCAAAACCACCATAAGTATCAACAATAATCTTTCTGCCTGTGAGACCTGTGTCTCCATCGGGTCCACCAATAACAAAATTACCAGTAGGATTGATGTGCCATACAGTGTTTTCATCTATTAAATCTCCTAATACTTCATTAGCGGCCTCTTTTATAGGTGCCTTAATGCTATGTTGAAATCCTTGTTTGTGTTGATGTGATACAACAATTTGATCAATACGTGTTGGCTTTCCACCTTCGTACTGAACACTTACTTGCGACTTAGCATCTGGTAGTAGAAATTCATATCCACTTTCTCTAAATGTATCTAGTCGTTTTAAAATCTCATGTGAGAAATGAATAGGTGCTGGTAGCATTGCGTCATTGTCTGTACATGCATACCCAAACATAATACCTTGGTCACCTGCACCAAAGCTGTCTGTTCCCAATCCAATATCTCCTGACTGTGAATGAATCTCGTTATAAATGTTTAATTTATCCCAATGGAATCCATCTTGTTCATATCCGATCTCTTTAACTTTGTCACGAACGATTTGTTTTACTTCGTCCTTACTTACATTAAAGTTCTTTACTTCACCCGCTAACGTTACATGGTTAGTGGTTACAAGTGTTTCAACTGCTACACGAGTTGTCTCGTCGCCGTTTTTTAATCCTGCATCAACTAGTGCATCACTAATTTGATCTGACACCTTATCTGGGTGGCCTTTACTTACACTTTCGCTTGTAAAAATATAATTGCCTTGCTTCATAATTTTTTAGTATCCTGCTTTTCTTATACGATCTTCTAGACCGTCTTTAGGTTCCCCATGCGTTTCCGAATAGGCTGATGTGGAGTCTTGGGGTGAATCTCCAACCCTTTTCCATACAGATGTTCGCAACTTCTTGAACATTGAGATTATACTCTTCTGACCTACCGCCCAACGGCATAAGGTACACAGGACAATCCAACCCTGCTTTACGATATTCATCAACAGCCTTGCCAGCCTCATCAATATCAGTCCTGTCAGCAACAACAAATTTAAGATAGATATCGCTACCATCAACAGTACTATACTCCCTAGCCACAACAGGCTTAATAGCATCGTCCCAAGATTCTCCACTAACGGAGAGCTTTGGCGAACAAGACCACGTGACTGTAATTCTGTCATTGTTGTCGAGATAGTGGAACAGATCGTCGTGTAAGTGTTGCGTAGTGTTTGTTTCAACTGTAACATTTTGTAAATCTCCCATACGTGGATGTTCAAATAATTGTACGTAAAGTTGTTGCCACGCCAACAACGGTTCGCCTCCTGTTAGGATAAGATGAATGTCTTGCCCATTATCGCAAGTCCACTTGCCTTCTGGAGTTAAACTTAATAAGTGTTCTACTACTTCGTCAATAGATCTTTGCTTATTAAATTCTTTAAATTCAGGATAGATGCTTGCATAAGTATCGCAACCTGTGTGTATAATTGGTAAATCTGTAAATTCTTTAGTGTTCTTATGCACATCATTATTAATAAGATCTAATACCTCATCATTATAACGATTGCCTGCCGCATGTTTTTCTGCTCTACTAGGCTCACCTCTGTCTAATCCAAAGTTCATACAACGAAAGTTACAACCAAATGTACGAAGGAATACACTAGGTACTCCTACAAACTTTCCTTCACCTTGAACAGAATAGAATGCTTCACTATATCTAAGTTTATCCATTTATGCCTCGTAGATTGCTGAGTTGGCACCATGTTCTGCACACTCGGCTTTAACGCAATAGCATCTGTTATCTGTTGCTTCACGTATAAGTTTGTCTGCAAAGTTAAAGGCGTGTTCGGCAAACTTTTCTGCACCCACTCCATCAAAGATACGTAGTTCTGCTAAACCTTTTGATTCAAGATCTTTTAGTGTATCCATGTGTGGGTCTGTTTTGTCTACTGCTACCTTATGATCAAAACTATCTTCTAGCCAAGCCTTTAAAGGTTTTAGTCCTCCAAAGTCAACTGCCCAGTTTTTGTTGTCTAATTCATTACAACCAAATGTAAATGTAAATGCTAAACTATATCCGTGTAGCAAATGGCAATGCGAATGATCTGCATTAGGTTGACGGAACACTGCACTTAGTCCAATGTTGTGTCCGTAATGTTTTGTGCTATAATAAGCCATTGTATTCTCCTATAAAATTAAACGGCGGAGTATTTAGAGAGGGTCGACGCATAAAGTCCTCTATGTTGTTTATTTTCTTTTTTCGTCAATAAATTTGATATCGTACTGTCTATTACCGTCTGCAAATCTAATTGTACTATGACTATAAACTTCTGTTGTTTCAGTTACAAAAGTAGGATTGTCTTCACATACTGTTGTTCTTTTATATCCAACAATAGTTTTCTCGCCACCTTTTTTATTGGCAAAATCTGCTCCTAGTATTGCACCTAATATAGTTGCGGCATCTTTACCTTTGCCACCACCAACTTGGTTACCTAGTATACCACCAATAATTGCACCACCAAGTACTTCTCCTGTTTGTGCTTTACCAGTGTTACTGTAAATAGGAACATCTACTTCTGAACATGTTCTGTTTGAAACTCTATTTTGTGTTTCAACTGTTTTGTAATGGTGTGTTAAGTAGCCATCAACTTCCGTATAACTGTCAGCTCTTACAGGTGAAGTTAAAATTAAAAATATTAATCCTGCTACAGCTATTAGTAGTGTTTCTTTAATCTTCATTTTGATCTCCTTTAGTTTTATTAAGTGTTTCATTTATTTCTTTAACTGTACTAAGTATACTATGTTTTACCACTTTTGTCAAGGCTTTTACGTCTTTTGGGAAACAAGCACCACTATATCCTAGGGTTCCATTGCTGTTTGGCACTTGCATGTGTGTCGACCCGATAGTAGGAAACCTGCCTAAGGCACTAGTTATAGTATCATAGTCAATGCCTGGTGGTAATTCGGTGTATAATTCATGGAACCACGCTACTTTAGTGGCCAGCCAAGCATTATGTGTGTATTTTATCATACTTGCAGTACATGGGTCTGTATAAACTACATTCCATTCTGGTATACAAAATAAGTCTGCCCAGTTTTTTGCTTGTTCTTTGTTGTTCTCGTGGTGTCCTAGTACAAATGTATGTTGGTTTTTAAAGTCGCTTTCTGCATGTGCTTCTCTTAAAAACTCTGGATTGTATATTACATTTGGTGGATACTTTTTAATTAAATCTGGTGTTACTGAACTTTTAAGTAAAATAGGAACACGTTCATCGCATAGTTCTAATACTTGTCTAACTATACTATCATCACATTCTCCAAAGTATTCACTTGGAGTGGGTACACATATAATAATTGCATCTGCTTCCATTGCCGCTTGTTGTGGATCAACATCTGGATAATGCAACGGATCAACTTTTACTATGTTGTAACGTTCACCTTCGTATTTTTCTTCTAAGTAGTTTGCTACAGTTCCGCCAACGAAACCGCAACCAAATATTGTTATGTTCATTTATTATTTCTCATTTGTTTTTATCCAACGCTTTATTATAGGTACTATTTGTTTGTGTGTATCATCAAACCAAGCTTCAATATGATAGTCCCATTCATCGTCAGTAAGGCGTTCATACATTGCGTTTGTATCTTCGTATCTTCCTTTACTTATAGTGTCCATCCATATTGTAAAATCAGCACCAAAGTAATCTCTTGTTTCTTTAGTAGGGCAAATAAAATCAGCAACAACAATTTGACCTTCTTTTACTAATGTATCAGCTATAGATTTCATTCTATCTGCTTGTCGCATTCTTCCCTCTTTACTGAAATCCCAATCATTATACTCGGTTCTAACTGCATCAGCATTTAACCAATGAGCACCTAATTCTTCTGCTAACGGTTCTGCCAGTGTTGTTTTACCACTACCAGGTAGTCCACATATTAATATCTTCATTAATATTATTCCTCACTATAAGGAGAAGATAATCCACTACCATCTTCTTCTTCTTTATAATCACTGTGTTTGGCAGTATTAGTTGTACTAGTATAACTACCAGGTCCACATGCTCTATGACATTCTTGTGGAGTGTTACCTGTTTTAAATCCATCAATTACTGCTTGCCATGTAGGACTTTTTACTATTGTATCTATATCGTGCTTTGTTACATCTAGATCATATTCTACATCATAGCCATTTTCTTTGCCCCAGGTAATAAATTCATTCCATTGATTAGTTGGGTTTAGAAAACAGCAAGGCTTTAATCTATTATCAGCAGATAAAAACATTGGCATATTATATAATAAACATCTAGGCTTTATCATTTGGCCACCTGTATATTTCTGGATCTTCGCATTCATAATTATTAATATTTCTCTCACTTCTAACTGGTGAGTAATGATCAATTCCAATATCCATTGCTAACTGTCTTGCTTCTGATACTTGATGTTTGTTATATGGAAACACTAACATTTTCCATTCTAGTCTAGGCTTACGTTCTAATGGAAGTGATCCCATTGCTTTCATACCTCGCATAATAGATTCCCAATTTGCACGAATTCTATATATGTGATTTGTATCTTCTAATCCATCAACACTAAAAACAAAGTGTTGTCTTCTCGACCAATTAAGACTTGCTAATTCATTCCACCACTTCTGTTTTTTAAAACTACCATTAGTATGAATCATAATTCTTTTATTTCTATCCACATAGTATCGTACAATGTCTATAAAGTCTGGATGATATATTGGGTCACCATAACATCCTACAAAAAGATGTTGACGGTCTTTTGGATCGTTTGCGAAACTTTTAGCAAGGTCTGTATTCATGTGTCCAACATCCCAATCTCCGGGCTTGTCCCACTCGTGATTTCTCGGACATGCAGGGCAACCAAGTGTGCATTTTGTTGTGAGTTCTATTTCTAGTGGATTAGTTAATAACATGTAGTATTATTTATTCATTCTCTTCTTATATGCTTCTTCAAATCCATCTACCCATTCGTCAACTGGTGCACCATCGCAACCTGCTCTCCATATACGCTTAAAATAATGTTCCTTTGATTCTGTTATTGTATTATCGTTTGTATCTAAATGTCCTTTAACCATATAAAAGTACATACATGCTTCGTAAAATTCTTGCTCACGAACTTCTCGTGTGCGTCTAAGCATAAAATCATAGTACCTTTCTTGTGAGTTATGTTCCATCATCAACAACCATTTTTTGTGTAGCATTAAACAATGAGGTATCGTTTGGAGAAGAACACATTCTTTTACATATGTCCATAGGTTGTTGTTCCATTTTGTTTGCAAAGTCTAGAACTGTTTTTTCTTTTATTGTTTTTACTGGTGTCATATCCATATTCCAATTTGGGTCAATATCAAATGTTTTCCAACACATTTGTTCTGGTACCCAACAACAAGGTCTTAGTGTACCAAACGGTGTTACAAATAATGTATCTCCGTATCTACATTTAGGAGTTATATCCAAGCTGGTACTCCTTTAGTGTTGGTCTTAATGGATCATTTGGTCCATCAAATCTACTGCTTATTCTTAATGCAAATGTAATATTATATTGCTTGGCTAGTTGTTTTGCTTGTGTTATTTGATGTTCATTAAAACTGAAAGGTATCCATTGCCATACAACATTTTTACCCATGCTTGCACCTAATTTCATAGCATCAAATACATTATGCCAATCTGTGCCTACTCTGTATCTATGTGCAGTATCTTCTAATCCATCTAAGCCAAAATAAATTTTGCCTTTTGTATAACTATTATAAAATGATTCCCACCATTTTAAATCTTTTCCTACACCTGCTGTTGACATAAAAAAGTCACAACCTTGTTCTGCACCAAACTTTACAAACTTATCTAATTGTTTATGAAATATTGGATCGCCTAAGTTTCCACAGAAATTTAATGTTTTAGGTTTTAATACTTTTACTAATTCTTCAAAATGTTCTGTACTCATATCACTTATCTTATATCCACTTGTGTATGTTCGTGGACACTTTGGACATTGTAATAAACATCTTCTAGTTATTTCTAGATGTAACTCTCTTATCATTAATCTTTGGCCTTGGTAATCCTCCAGGCTCCATGATCTAGTTCTTCCCAAATCAAAGTATCACCTGTATCCCAACCAACTTGACTAAGCGCCTCTGGTGGAAACTCTATAAACAATTCTTTTGTTTCACCATTTTCTTGTACTTCTATAATCCATTTGCTATTCGTTACTTTTTTCATTACTTAGATTCCCAATGTTCGTGGCAACGTGGCTCATAAGATTCTGCGCCACCAACCTTTACTCTAGTAGAGTGATCTGTTGCTCTTAGTCGTTGTGTCTTTCCTGCATCCATTCCACATATTGTACAAAATGCTTTAATTTTAAGTACTTCATCTGCTAGTGAAAGCATACGTGATGTTGTTTCAAACGGTACGCCCCTACTGTCTTGATCTAAACCTGCTACTACAAAGTTTACACCGTTGCGTAATCCTTCTTCAACAAACCACATAGTTTCGTTCATGTCAAAGAATTGTATCTCATCAATAAAAACTGTATGAAAGTTATATGACTTTATTGTATAGTTGTCTTTAACTAGTTCTAAGTCAATTACTGCAACGGCAGAATGTTTAAGTTGGTTATGTGTTATAATATGATTTGCATCGTATCTATCATCAATAACTGGTTTCAATACAAGACACTTATGTCCACCGTGTTCAATAAAGAGCAGTCGTTTGAGTAACTCACTGCTCTTACCAGCAAACATGGGGCCTGCTATGACCTCAAGTTTGCCTCGTTTAGTCTTGTATTGCTTTTGCATTAAAACATTACCTTGTAAGTTAGTCCTGCTGTTACATGATTGTCGCTAGTACCTGAATAGTTATTTCGCAACTCAATGTTAGCAGTAAATGAAGTTGTTTCTGTTAATGTATTTATATAAAACAACCCCAAGTCTAACTCTCTATTGTTCATTTCCATTGAACTATTCATATTTGTATTTGAAATATCTCCAGTGGAACTAACACTAGTAGGAATACTAAAGTTTGCATTACCACCTGTAATACTAACTGGCAAACTTGCTACAAATCCAAATGTTTCATTGTCTACAGTTTGTTTAATGCCTAGTGTTGCACTATTAGACATCATAATGTCTGCACTCTTAAGCATAGAGCTATTATCTACATTAAGTCTTGTTGCTCCTAGTGTAGCACTGCCCCACATGTTAATACCGTTATTAAAGTCTATACTATCTGTAAAACCTACATATGCAGTATTAGAACCATCTATTTTCATAAGCTCACTGTTTGCATAGTTACCTAAGAAACTTTCTGCTTCATTTACAAGACCCATACTGAACTTGTCCCATTGTTGCACAATACTGACATTACCATTTGTATCATTTAATGCAATGTGTGTACCTGCATTTGATACAGGAATAATACTACCGCCATTATATCCAATGTAATAGTCTGGAGCAAAACCATATTGACCTGCTAGTGTGGCACTTGCAGTACGAGTATCAATTGTGTTTACCATGCCATTGGCATCAAAGTAATAATCTCTATCATACTCATCAACTGCCATTACACTATTTAATGCTGAAATGTTTACATTACCACTCATTGCAATAGTACCACTGTTAGCAATATCTACTGTAGCACCATCGATTCTACCTGTAGTTGCTAGTCCCATTGCACCTTGTGGTTGTGTTGCTTCATCTAAATCTAGCATACCTTGTCCATGTACACTAGAATCGTAATTATTAATACCATCTGTACTTGCAGTATTAAGCAAAAGTTTACTAAGATTAGCACCAGTCATGTGTGGCCACATTTGATGTACAACTGCAACTGCACCTGCTACATGAGGAGCCGCCATTGATGTACCTGTTAGTGTTGTGTATTCTCCATTAATAGTAGGAGCCGCTACATATACACCGGGTGCCATAATATATCTATCGCTTATAAGTGCATCAGAATTACAAGTGCCATCATCATTTAGATCTCGACAAATAGTTCCTGCCGCATTACTCCATTTACTAAGGCCGTTTCTTCTTTCATCATACATACCAACTATAAGCACACGATCACCAATTTCTGAATCAAGAGCAATATGTGATTCTTGACTAGCTACTTTAAGTCTATCATTACCAGCGGCAAGAACCATTACAGTTTCGTGTCCTTTCATTGACTCGATCATTGCAGTACCATGTCCATTTGTAGAAAATATTTGGTTATAACCAAGAGTGTTATAATCACCAAACGTCATATCTGCATAATAAACACCTTTGCTAATTTCTGTAAGACTGTTTCTGTATGCACTACTTGTTCGTGTACCAGCACTGATGTTTACAACATCTGCACCATTATTAACTGCCCATTCCATTGCGTCAGGAATCCTGTTAAATTGAAAGAAGCCACTGTCGTATGCAAGTTTACCAATAAGTAAATCAGCATCAGGGGCTACACCTGTAGTACCAATACCATCTAAGTTAGCTGCGGCAATACCTGCCACGTGTGTTCCGTGTCCATACTTATTACCATCTTCTACAGTTTCAAACCCACGTTCACATGCACTTGTAAAACACTGTGCGTCGAGAATACTATCTGTAAACTCACTATGATCAGTATCAATACCAGTATCAAAGATTGCAATTACACTATCTTCACCTGTATATCCTCTAGACCATGCCGCTGGTGCTCCAATTTTATCTAAGTTATTACCAAAGTATCCACCTAGTCTTTCAATATATGAATCATTAATATTACTGTTCATATTCTTCACGGCATTGTAATAACTATCACTTACTGTATAGTCAACATCGCCTCTAGCAAGATATTCTGCTTCTGTGAATACAATTACAGTAGGCGCATCTGGTTCTTCCTCAATTGGAACAACAAGAGCATACTCTCTAATTAGCTCACGATCAACTTGTGTGTCAATTGCATTTACAGTTTCTTTGCGATCAACTTTAACATCGTTTTGATATGTTTCTTTACCATTATCATAAACACTAACAGTTTTGTAATTAGTAAAATACGTAGTTGTAATAGGTGTAGTTTTAGTAACAGTAATTACTGCATACTCTCTGATTGTGTTACCATCTTGTTCTTCAACAACACTATTGTTTGTGGTAGTAATAGTTTCGCCACGATTAACAACTGTGCCAGGTACTTCTTCTACATAAGTACGCACAACTTTAGGTGCAATGTCTGAATTAATAATAGTATTATATTTTTCAATCTCTGCTATATGCCAAGTATATCGAGATTGAATACGTTTATACCAACTGGCGTTACTATAGCGAGAATATTTGTTTATTAGTAACGAATATCTATTAGTAATGTTTGTGTAATTTCTTACGACTGATTTAGAAAAGTTTATTTGTCGCATTTGGTCCATTTTTTGGAACCAGGCTGCATCAAAATAACTTGTTTGTGCAGATGCTGATATTGGCGTTAGAGCAATGAATAACCCCATTAACGCGGTTGCAATTAGTTTCTTCATAGTAGTCTCCTGACTGTTAATGTAAGTACATTATATGATAAAATATACCATTTGTCAACCAAGAAACATTGGTTTTTAATGGTTTTTTACACAATTTCGTGCAATTCGTAGCTTTGACTCTTAGTTTCTGTAGATCCACCGTCATTATCTAGTGTTTCTTCGTTATACATAACTTCATCAATTATATGTTCGCCATCTAAGTTAGTTGCATTTACTGTTAATTTAGTTGGATCAAACTCACCATCTATCTCAAGTTCTGCATAAAAATGCTGACCTTTTTCTGATGCATATGCAGTCCAATAATATCCACGCTTTTGTTCTTCTACAAGCTGGTCTGTGGTATGTACTAGATTAACATCATCTGATGTATATACTTCTTCACCCGAGTCTAATGATGTTACTACAACTCTACACGAATCTACATCAGCACCACATACATGTTCTATATCATCTAAGTCGTGCCAGTAACCCAAGAAACGTGGGTCTTCCTCATCAGTAATAGGATTATCTCCATCAGCGTCATCATATGGATCCCAAAATACGTGACTGTCTAGTCCATCACCTTCGTTTTCTATCCAAAAATCATACTGCTCTTTTGTTAGTGTGCCTAATACAAACTCACCACCATAGCCGTATAATTCTACTTCATACTTTGCCATTGTCTTCTCCTGAAAGTTTATTTAGAAATAGTTTTTCTTCTATTCGTTTGCTAACATCTACTCCCATCTCTTCAAGTAGTTCTGTTAGTATTTCAATTTTAAAATGTGCATCTTTTATTTTTTCTTCGTATGGATCAATTATAGGCATAGGCTCTGCTAGAGTTACATTGCCACTTCCTATTGTATATGCAGTAAGTTGTTCATCAGTGTATGATTGTTTTACACTAAAAGTTCCACCTGTTTTAAACTTCGTCATATTGTATTTTTCCTACTCTTTGCTTAATTATTCCTGCCAGTTCTTTATCGTATTCACTTAATTTATGTTCTAGAGCTGTACTTGGTATCATGTATTCACTTATCTCTCCAAGAAAGTCTATACTTTCATCATCTGGATGTAACAATGCAATACCTAAATCCATCATATCAGCGTGTGTTATTTTATCTTTAACATTACCTAAGTAATCTCCAACAATATCAAAGTCACTGTCGCTAGTATCAAACACTACAAATTGTCTCAGTACTTCATCATTATCAATTGGTGCAGTTATATGCTCTGCTGCATATACTCGAGCTAGTGTTGTTTCGTCAACAGTTGCACCTGCAAATACCATTAGTATTCTTTCTACTCCGTGTTCTTTTAATAAATCTCTTGCTGATTCATAATCTTCACGTTCTCTAAAAGTTACTATATTAGTAAATCCATTTTGAATTAAATTTCTATAAGTTACTGCGCCTAAGTTAACTTCTAATAGTTCATGTAAGCTATTACTTTCCATGTCTTTACAATCAATTAACACTCCAACTTTGCTATTACTTTTATTTTGTATAATTTTTGGGTTCAGTATGTTAGTTCCTATACGTAAACGTAGACTAAATCTATTTCCTTTGCCTGCTTTGAAACTATGCATTGCTTGTGGTGTGCTTTTAAATATAACTGCATCACCTGAAGTTGCACGAGTATCAAAGTCATCTAAATGCAATGTTCGTGTTTCATCATCAATTTGTAAATAATATTGTAATGTTAATGTATCTTTACGTGGACCTGTATCGTTATGTTTATCATTAGATCCGTTTGGTTGGCACCAATCAAATACAAGACTAGCTTCATACCCAGTGCTATAATCTATGTTGTAATGCTGAAGTAATAATTCATGTGTTGCCCATCCGTTTAATTCTTGTAATACATCTTTAGCAAGTGAAGGTGGCAATAGTTCAACAAAATCCTGTGATATAAATTTTGCTTGGATTCCTTCTGCAAAACGATCTTTTGAAACATTATTCCAATCTACTGTATGAAGTACTTCTAATAAAGAATCAACTGTTTCTTTGTCAAATGCATTCCGTATTATTTTATGTTCCCAAGGTAATAAGAAATCAGGAGTATTTAATATCTTAGATATGTTATGATTATGTGCTACCATAATCACGTTCGCCTTCCCATGGAAACACTACCCATACATCATTTTCCATTTTATTAATTTCTAATGCAGTATAGTCCATTCCATCAAAGCCACTTGCTTGATTGTCTATTAAGCAGGCAGTACGAACAGTATCGCCCCATGCACTAACATCATACGAGGCTCCACCCATACTTGCTTGCCAGTCATTTCTGATCCAACTAAGTGTTTTGCCAGTGTCATTTATATCATCAATAATTAAAATCTTCTTGCCTTTGGCTAATGCATCTTCGGCCATCCATGTATTGGATTCTGGACCACTGTAATTATTATCTGTGTCTCTAAATCTTACATCTAGTGCATGCATCATAATACCTGTTTTGTTTGACATCATTACTGCTGGCACAAGGCCACCACGTGTCATTCCAACAATATAATCTGGGCGCCAATTGTCTGCAAACATAAGATTATTAATAGTATCTATCATATGCTCGATATCTTTCCACGTATAGTGTACTTTGTTAACCATTTGTAATCTCCTACTTAGCTGCGAAATCTGATTGTAATTTAATGTTATCCATGAACTCTTCTTTAGTTGCAGGATCGCTTTTGAATGCACCTTTAAGAACTGTAGTTTGTGTTAAACTACTAGTTGCCATAATACCTCTATTCTCACAACAACCATGTGTTGCTTGAATGTAAACTCCTACATCATCTGACTTGGTTACTTTCATAATCTCACGTGAAATATCCATTGCAAGTTCTTCTTGTAGTGTGCCACGCCTTGCACACCATTGTGCGATACGTGTATATTTAGATAAGCCAATTAGTGTATCAGCGGCAATAATACCAATGTATGCTACACCAGTTACTGGCTGATGATGGTGAGAGCAAACACTTTTAAGTTCACTGCGTACAACTAACATACCATCATATTTTTCGTTAGTTACATTATCTGGTTCGTTTGGAAATGCTGTTGCAGGTGGTGGAGCCTCATATCTACCTACCATTAATTCATTGTAATACATTTTTGCTAAACGTCTTGCAGTATCCATACTGTTAGGATCTGTTTTTCTATCAATAACTAATGTATCTAATACTGTTTCAAAGGCAAGTGCTGCCTCATCTATCAATTCTGCTTTATCTCCATTTTGTAATACTTCGCTGATGTTATCACCTGCCCAATATCTAATTCCTGCTTCTTCTAATTTGTTTCTAATTTGTTTCGACTTGCTCATTTTTCTTCTCCGAGTTTATGACGTGGATGTCATTTTGTTTTTTTCTATACCAATTATATGCGGTCTTAACAATAGTGTCAAGATCATATTTTGGTGTCCAATTTAATTCTACGTTTGCTAACATAGTGTTTGCCACTAGTGTAGCAGGATCGCCATCCCTTGCTGGTCCAATTGTAACATTAGGTTCTAGTGGAGTGTTACGTCTCACTGCTTCTACTATTTGCATATTACTGTAACCTTCTTTGTTGCCTAAGTTAAAACGATATGCACCTTCATTTGTTTTTGTATATTCAATTGCTTTGTGTATTCCACTAGCAACATCTTCTACATGAACATAATCACGTACACATGTTCCGTCTGGTGTATCAAAGTCTCCACCGTTTAGTGTGAAGTCTTTGCCTTCCATAGTCATTTCTATAAGTTTAGCAATGATATGTGTAGCGTCTTTTTCTTGTCCCATTTCCATTAATGTATCTGCACCAGCAACATTAAAGAAACGCAAACTAACACTATTCATTCCGTATGCAGTAGCGTAATCACTTAACATGATCTCTGTCATACGCTTACTCCAACCATATGGATTCATAGGAGTGTGTTGTTCTGTTTCTAAACACACACCGCCTTCTGGTTCTCCATAAGTTGCAGCACTACTGGCAAACACAAAACTCTTTACACCTTGATTTTTACATGCGTCTAAGAGTTTTAGTGTGCCTACAACATTATTATTATAGTATTTGCTAGGGTCTAAAACACTAGGTCCTACTAAACTAGTTGCACCAATATGAACAACGCTATCAACGTCTAATAGTAACTGTTGCACTTCAAAATCTGCATAGTTTCCTATATGACTATCAACGCAATAGTTATGGCGAAGATTATTTCTATCAACTCCTACCACTTTATGTCCATTGTCACTTAGAAATTTACATGTTTGTGAGCCTATATACCCACCTGCTCCTGTTAC
>Ga0213868_10000073_pt1 | contig 78513 bp, 42 predicted proteins | sample PICome_9_FD_160087 | JGI IMG/M metagenome (GOLD analysis project Ga0213868, IMG submission 160087) | Coastal seawater microbial communities near Pivers Island, North Carolina, United States - PICO127 | ecosystem: Environmental > Aquatic > Marine > Coastal | place: USA: North Carolina... | reverse complement strand
TTTGCTTTCAGAGAGGTTGGTGTCGGAAGCCCTGAAAAATAGGCTTTCTGAATTTCTGTATCATAGCGTCATCGCTAAGCCATTCTGAAAATTCATTCTGAAAATTCATTCTCGACAGAATAGATTTCACACGGGCCGATGGCAGGCGCTTCGCCGCATAAATTGCGACGGCAGAACTACCCGCTCTCCAGTAACAACGCTGAAACCGGTGAATATAGCACTGCGAATGCGCCTCATCTAGACGAGTCCAAGCCCTTTGAGTTTCGGAAGAACCTCGCGAACGGGTGTGCGGTTGATTCCGAGCTTTTCGGAGAGAAAGCTTTCCGTCAGATGATCGCCGATTTGAAACTCGCCTCGAAGAACAGACTCCAGCAGCACTGAAATCGCGGCGGTGGTGCGGTTCTTACCGCCAAGTTGTTTCGTGAGCATTCCGGGTTTCTTGCTATAACTGATACCAATGGCTTGACCCAATGAGGCAGGGTTCCATAGCATCGGTCACGGATTGTATACAATACTATCTGTGCACCCACTCATTTCAAGCAAGTTCATGAAAGCCTCACCCTTCTTCGCGAGGAGACTAACAGTCGCTTTGGGACCGCTCGTTCTACTTACATCCTCACACGCACAACACAGTGACGATTTCCTTGTCATCGAGGCCGAGCCTGGATGGTCGATCATCTGGGATGGCAATGATGGCGATCACTTCGATCCGACTCCTGCTGCCAATGGTGGGGCTCAAGCGCCGGACAACCTAGCATTGGCCTCCAATGGCGCCGTTCCCTTTGGATCAAGCGAACTCGATCCAAACCAGTGGGATTTCCATGTTGTTGCTTCTTTGAATAACGGAACGTACGGGAACTTCAGCAGTTGGATCAGTGCCAGTGCGGACGAAGACAAATTTGTCGGCATTGATTTGGGTGGCAAGTTTCGCGTTGGCAAGATCGCGTGGGGGCGCGACAACGGCAATGGGGCCTTTGATGACAGTGAGAACTTGGGAGGCGATGCTTGTGGAGGACAATGTGATGATCGATGGCAGGGTGATGATCCTTACACTCTGCAAATTACGACCACGCCAAATCCTAGCACTGAAACCTTGGAAAGTGAATGGGAAACGATCGGCACTTTTGATTACTTGGACTCGGCGGACATCGAGCCAGGCGAAGGGTTCACGCCATGGCTACGTCACGAGTATGAAATCGCGCGGACCACGGACGAACCAACGGAAGCCACTGGGATACGCATCATTGTGCCACAGTCAGGGCTAGGCGGTGGCACAGCGATCGATGAGATTGAAATCTTTGGGCCGGCAGGTGATCCAAGGTTCGTTTCTGAGGTTATTGAACAGATCAGTGATAGGCCGACAGCGCAGATGCTGAACATCAGCGTGCAGAACCGAGGCGAAACCAAAGCACTGAATATCAGTTCTGCGACCCTGTCGGGAGACCCTGCATTCACACTCACTTCCTTCCCTGATATGCTGGGACCCTTTGCAGAAGGGGCGCTCGTCGTGCAATTTGACCCACAAGGCCAAGTCGGACGCTACCTGGCAGAAATCTCGATCGTCAGCGATGACGAGTTCTTTCCGGAAACCACAGTGCCGATCAGGATACAAGTGGAACATGCCAATGGCTTGATCGCACACTACAAGATGGATGAGACGGAGGGAGATCAATTGCTTGATTCGTCCGGGAACAATCATCATGGCACCTTTGTTAGCAACGGCGGTGCAGTGGTGTTCGGTGCTGATCCCTTGGCGTCGGGGACGGCGGTTAGCTTTAGTGGTGATCTGGCCTATGCCGAGGTGCCCGCGGAAGCTGGATTGCCAGTCCTGGAAACGTTCTCGATATCCACTTGGGTCAACTTTGATCCGTCGGGAGCGGGGAACTTTTCGAGCATCGTCTCGAAAGGAGCCCAGTTGGGGGATCCGTTCTCACTCATCACCAATGTGGATGGGCCCATGCAATTCTTCTCGGCAGGCCTTGAGAATGATCCTACGGACGCGACCATAGCAACCGGCGAATCTCATCACGTGGTGATCACCCACGAAGACAAGAATGGTCCCAAAGTAGAGGGGGAAAGCGAAGTGCGCGTCTATCTGAATGGCGAGTTGATCTTTGAGAATCTCGAATCTGGTGGCTTTGATGATCGCAATGGGTCACCGCTGCAAATCGCAGCAACGGCCGGTCAGTTTGGCATGATTGGAACGGTGGATGATGTGCAACTCTACAAGGTCGAGATCGAGCCAGACGATGTGACGTTTCTGCGAGACAATCCTGGCGACGTGCTTATTCCTCCTGGACTTGGTTTTCGTGCCGAGGAGGGCTTTGTCATTGAGTGGGATGGCAATGACGGCGAACACTTTGATGCCACCGCTCCGCCAGATGGTCCGCTCGTGCCAGAGAATCTCGCGTCGCTGGGCAAGGGCGCTTCGCCCTTCAGCTCTAGCGATTTGGGACCGGAGTTGGGTGTTGCCTTTCACGTAGGAGCGAATGTCAATGACGGTCTCTATGGCAACTCGAACAGTTGGATTAGTGCTAGTGAAGATGCCAACCCCTTTATTGGCGTGAACTTTGGCAAGGCTATCAAAGTCACTTCGGTCGCTTGGGGCCGCGACAACGGCAATGGCGCTGTCGACGACAGTGCGCCGGGGAGTGATGCCTGTGGAGGACAATGCGATGATCGCGCAGCCGGACTATACACCCTCCAGATCACGACCGTGCCTAACCCAAATGCGGATACGGCCGACGACGATTGGACCACGCTGGGTACGTTTGACTATCGTGTGAACGAAGATCTGGTGATAGGCGGCGCATTCACGAGTTTCCTCAGGCACGAGTTTCAGGTGTCCCGTGAAAGTGGTAGTGACTTGTTAGCCACGGGACTCCGTCTCTTGGTACCGACAGCGGGTCTAGCCGGTGGTACGGCGATTGACGAGTTGGAAGTCTACGGAGAGGGTCCTGACGATTTTATTAGACCTGCCGCAGGATTTGCCGCCACCTGGGATGGCAATGAAGGCGATTTCTTTGATGAAGGTGCGCCGCCAGACGGCGCGCTCGCTCCCGCCAATGATGCTCTTGCAGCGAATGGTGCGGTTCCTTTCACCTCCAGTGATCTGGGGCTGGAGCTAGGCGTCGAGTTCCATGTTGCCAGCAATATCAACGACGGCTTTTACGGAAATGCCAATAGCTGGATCCACGGCAGTGACGATTCGACGCCCTTTATCGGAGTGAGTTTCGGTCAAATGATCGATGTGGCCTCCGTGGCATGGGGCCGCGACAATGGGAACAACACCAACGACTGCTGTGGCGGCCAGCTGCGAGATCGTGTCGTCGGTCTCTACACCTTGCAGTTTACGACGGTTGGCGACCCTGACATTGATACTTCTGATGATTCATGGACGACTATCGTAGAATTCGACTACGAGAACGTCGTGGGTGAGTTTCAGAACTATTTGCGGCATGAATATCAGGTTTCCTCAGCCGACGGCAGCGCTATCCAAGCGACCGGCATTCGTTTGGTAGTGCCTCCGAACGGCACAGCCGTGGATGAGCTTGAGGTCAATCCAGAGGCCGGGCCAGAACCCGTGATCTCCACCAGTGCAGGTTTCACCGTGGGTTGGGGCCGCAACGATGGTGATCACTTTGATGCTACGCCACCTCCAGATGGTTCCCTGGTTCCTGACAATCTGGCCTTGGCTAGCAATGGAGCCACGGCGTTTGCCAGCGGTTCGTTAGGTACTGATCGCGGACTCGATTTCCATATCCCTGAGAATCTGAACGACGGCTTCTTCGGAAACTCGAACAGTTGGATTGGATCCCCAGGAGATTCCATATATGCAGGCGTGAATCTGGGTGGCAGTTTCGATATTGTTAGCATCGCTTGGGGCAGGGACAATGGGAATGGTGCCTTTGACGACTCCAACCCCGGAACCGACGCCTGTGGCGGCCAATGTGATGATCGCTGGGCAGGCACCTATGAACTCCAAGTAACCACGGACGCCAATCCTGACGGCGCGAGCACTTGGACCACGGTTGCCACCATCGACTATCCTGCGGCAAGCGCTGACGCTGTGCCTGGCCAACTGTTCACCGGGTACCTGCGCCATGAATACGCCCTTGGCACCGCCGATGGTGATCGCGTCAGAGCAACAGGCGTGCGTTTGCTGGTGTCGGATCCTGGTATTGCCATTGATGAGATCGAAGTATACGGAATTGCGGATCCAGATCTCGTTTGGGATGGAACCGACGGCGAATTCTTTGATCCCATGCCGCCCATGGATGGCTCCATCGTGCCTGACAATTTGGCCTTGGCCAGCAATGGTGCCACGGCGTTTGCTAGTGGTTCATTGGGTGCCGATCGCGGACTCGATTTCCATATCCCTGAGAATTTGAACGACGGCTTCTTCGGAAACTCGAACAGTTGGATCGGTTCTCCCGGCGACATCATTTATGCGGGGATCGATCTTGGCGGTATGCGGCAGATCAACGCCATCGCTTGGGGACGCGACAACGGTAACGGGGCTATTGATGACTCTGATCCTGGAACCGATGCTTGTGGCGGTCAGTGCGATGATCGTTGGCAGGGTGTCTACGTCGTTCAGGTCACCACCGATACGACCATCAGTGCCGAGAGTACCTGGCGAACGATCGGCAAAGTAGAACTGAGTGCCAACGACGATACCGAGATTGGCGGCGGGCTCACCGGTTTCTTGCGACATCTTTATACGTTTGACGAAGGAACGGTCAACGCCACCGGCGTGCGAATTGTGGTCTCCAATCCCGCCATCGCGATTGACGAAATCGAAGTCTACGGAGCCATGCCCTTGGAGATTACTCCCACCATTGGCCTTTCTTCAGATGGCATCAACTTGGCATGGGTGGGCGACGTGGGTGCTCAATACACCGTCGAGTTCTCAGAGACGATGGAACCAGATTCCTGGCAAATGTTACCCGGAGCCGATGCCATCGAGGTCGCCGCAGACGGCGTGGCTTCGGTGTTTGATTCCGTAGCGGATCGACAGCGGTATTATAGGATTTGGTGGCGGTGACTTTTAGTCGCCTCAGTAATTTAGTTAGATAGATAAGGCGACTAAAAGTCACCTCCACTTATGAGCAATCCCATTCCGTTTCGAGGCTTGGACGAGCGAGGAGATGTAAAAATCTACGACGCAGGCGATCTTCCCCACTGGCGTCAGGATGGTTGCACTTACTTCGTTACCTTAAGACTAGCAGATTCTCTCCCTCAAAGTGTTGTTTTCAAGCTGAAAGAAGAACGCCACTGCAGGCTCACCGGCAATGGCATTGTTCCGTCTGCGGCTGATTGGAAGAGCCAATTCGCTAAATTGTCACCTAACAAACAGCGTGAGTTTGAACGCACCATCGCCAAGAACCTAAACTTCCGATTGGATTGCGTATTAGGCTGTTGTGCCCTTCGCGAGAAAGAACCGATGCAGCTAAAGGCCTTCGCGCTTGAATTCTTTCATGGTAAACGCGTGTGGACGGGCGATGATGTCGTGATGCCCAATCATGTATACGTGCTCTTGATGCCCACGAAGGACTACGAGTGTGAGAGAGTTCTGAAGTCGATCAAAGGTTATTCAGCCAAGGAGGTCAATCGCTCATTGAGAACTAACGGTACGCTTTTGCAACGCGAAAGCTATGACCACATCGTGCGCGACGTGAATCAGTTGGAGCGTTTTCAAAAGGACATTCGAGCGAATCCAGAAAAGGCAATCCTGAAGCAAAGAGATTACCGATTATCGGAGGAAGCAATCTATGAGCTGGCGTAGCCTGGTATCACTACTGTGGCGACTAAAAGTCACCACCACCATCCTCCTGGCCTCGGCCTACGCAGATTCCACCACGGTCATCAACGAGATTCACTATCATCCTGCGAACGGCTCCCAGACTGAATGGATTGAACTGGCCAACACCATGTCTTACGACATGGACCTAGGCGGCTGGCAACTGACGGGCGCTGTCGAATATACTTTCCCAAAGGACACAACCATTGCAGCCAGCGAGTTTCTTGTGGTGGCGGCGGACCCTTCTAAAGTGAGGCTTCGATCTGCCTTCGAGAAGGCGTTAGGCCCTTTCGAGGGCAACCTATCCAATCAAGGAGAACGCATTGAACTGCGCAACGTCGCCAATCGCGTCATGAGCGTCGTCAACTACAACGACCGCGAGCCCTGGCCCGAAGCAGCCGACGGTTCGGGCGCGACTCTAGCAAAGCTTCATCAGGAAACCGACAGCGCCACCGTCGAGAGTTGGGCGGCAAGTTTCCGCTACGGCGGATCACCGGGGAGTGATAATTTCAACACGCCCAAGCTTCCCATAGTGATTGAAGAGACAGCGCCAGCAGGCGATCCGACGGCGTTCTGGATGGAAACGTCGCCTGGTGATCTCAAGGATCATGTCGTCGCCATTGCGGGCGACCGTCAACGCGAGGTCGTTCTGCCGGAAGGTAATGCAGTGATCGTTTCAGGGGATCAGTTAGGCTTCACTACGAACAAGGGAGATCTACTGTGCCTCTACTCGCCCAACAAGACACAGGTGCTGAGTGCAGTGCGTCTCGACGACGTCGTCCGTGGACGATCCGTCGATCATCCCGGGCGATGGCTCTTCCCTGCAGAGGCGTCACCCAGAGAACCAAATCCGTTCTCATTCAACGATGCCATTGTGATCAACGAGATCATGTATCGATCCTACCCTCTAGCGGCATCGCCTCCAGAGCCCCCGGTCTTCGAGCAGCAACCGCTTGTCGATGGCGACACGCAATGGCGATTCTGGCAGGGCGTGCCTCAACAAGGCGAGGCGTGGCGGCAGATTGGTTTCGATGACGCCGAGTGGAGTCAAGGTCTTGCGCCCTTCAGAGGCGGCAACACCGCCCTTCCGGAAGAACGAGGCGACGCGACGCCCATTAATATTGGGAAGTCGACCTACTACTTTCGGGTGCCTTTTAACATCAACACAATTGCTGAGGGGCAGACTCTGCAACTACGCCATCTCGTGGATGATGGAGCGGTCTTGTATCTCAATGGCGAAGAGATCACACGGTTCAATCTGCCCGAAGGTGAGATCAAGTCCAGTACGCGGGCCGTGGATCTTATTGAAGCCCCAGCATGGAGCGAAACCGTGATCGTGCCGAGAGATCGGCTGCGCATTGGCACCAATGTGTTGGCTGCGGAAGTCCATCAGAATTCAGCATTCGACCGCGATGTCGCCTTTAGTGCTGAAGTATCTCTAGGCAAACTGATAGAGCCAGGCGCGCCTGCCCTGCCATTTCGCGACAACTCGGAGGAATGGATCGAGCTCTACAATCGAAGCGACGCCGCAGTGGAGTTGTCAGGATGGACATTGGACGAGGCCGTGCGCTTTGATTTCCCCGATGGCAGCATAATTAAGCCGAACGGCTTCTTCGTCATTGCCAGTGGCGCCGATGGCTTTCGTGGCTCGCTCGACAACAGTGGAGAGAACATTCTCTTGCGGGATCAGCATGGAAATCCTGCCGATGAAGTGCGCTATTACGATGGTGGGCGCTGGCCCGCCTACGCTGATGGTGGTGGTTCCAGTTTGGAACTACGCGATCCTAACGCTGATAACAGCAGGGCTGAAGCCTGGGCGGCGAGTAATGAATGTAATAAGGCAGAGTGGCAAGAAATCCGTTATCGCATGAATTCCGGGCAGAATTATGGTCTCAACATTTGGGACGAGTTGGTCATTGGGATGCTCACGGCTGGTGAAGTCCTGGTCGATGATGTGAAAATCATTCACGACCCGAATGGTGAGGCCAACCAGTTGATCCCTAATAGTGCTATCAAGGGAACATTGTTCAATAACGATGCCAAACAGCGTTGGCGTTTTGTTGGTAATCATCGGCATTCCACGGCGGTGCCAGATCCTGATGATCCTAACAATATGGTGCTCCACCTCCTTGCTTCCGGAGCCACCGACACCAAGCACAACCACGTCGAAACGACCCTCTCAGATAAACTGATCGACGGTGACGAGTATGAAGTGAGCATGCGCGCCCGTTGGGTGGCCGGTTCAAATCAACTCAATATTCGCGGCTACTACGCGCGTTTGGCAAAGACGATTGAGCTGGCCACTCCAGACGACTTAGGCACGCCGGGTGAGCAAAATTCGCGGTTCGTCGAGAACATTGGCCCAACTTACGCCGAATTCATGCATTCGCCGCTCATGCCAGCGGCAGATGAAATCGTGAGCGTTTCTGTGCAGGCTACGGATAGCGATGGAATCGAACTGCTCACACTCCATTACGCCAAAGATGGGGATTCGGGCTTTATTAGGGTGCCAATGGAAGAATCTGACGGGATTTACACAGCAGAGATTCCAGGAATGGCCGCGGCGACTGTCGTGCAGCTCTATGTTGAAGGAACGGATGCGCTAGGCGTCGCCTCGCATTTCCCCGCTTCCGGACCGAATTCACGGGCGCTCTACATCGTCGATGACGGGCGCAGCACCGACCTACCCGTTCACGAACTTCGGCTAATCATGAAGGAAGCCGATTTCGATTTCATGTTTGATGAACTCAATTTGATCAGCAATGAACGCCTCGGCTGCAGTGTGTTGGTCGACAATCGAGAGATCATCTACAACACTGGCGTGCGCGTGAAGGGCAGTCCGGCTGGCCGGGCACGCGACGGAGCTCTCTATCAGGGCTTCAATATCGGATTCCCACCCGAACAACTTTATCGCGGGATTCATGATAGTGTCAGTATTGATCGCTCAGGTCGCGCACCAACTCCAGGTGACCAGGATGAGATCTATGTGAAGCACCTGTTCAATCGCGCGGGCATCCCTTACATGTTTGATGACTTGGGCTACATCGTTTCGCCGACAAGAACACGAACGGGCACGGCGCTGTTCTCCATGGCGCGCTACGGACGAACCTTCACGAACACCCAGTTCGAGAATGGCAGCGAGGGTTCCGTCTTCAACCTGGAGATCACCTATGATCCAACCACGGCCTCCTCAGGTCGAGAATCGGTGAAGAAACCAGTGCCCTTCTCGCATGGCGACATGACGGACTTTGCGGATCTCGGGGATGATAAGGAACAGTATCGTTGGCCGTTGGAAATGCGTACCGGGCGACGCGCAGACGACTACGAAGGACTGATCAACTTCTGCAAGACGATGGACCTTCCAAACGATCAGTTAGGCCGCAAGATCGATGAAGTCATGGATGTCGATGCCTGGATGCGTGCTGCCGCCATGCATAACTTGTCTGGCATTGGCGATACCTGGTGGAATGCTGGTCTACAACACAATCTACGCCTCTATGTACCGCAAGGAGGTCGTGGAGTCGTGGGGCTGCCATGGGATTTGGACTTCGTCTTTACCGGCAGTGCTACCGGCCCGATCAAATCGGCCGGAGGAAATCTGCGTCGCGTGATGGACATCCCCACCAACACGCGCATCTATTATGGTCATTTGTTAGATATGGTTGATACCGTCTTTAATCCCGAGTATATGGAACCGTGGTTGGCGCACTACGGAAATGTGATCGATCAAAACTTCTCTGGACGGTTGAGTTACATCCGAAGTCGCAGCAACTTCGTTCGCAGTCGCGTAAGAAGTGAGGTTCCACCGATCAGCTTCTCCATCACAACCAATGGAGGCGAGTCGATGTCGACCGAGGCCCGTTCAATAACGCTCGAAGGCGAAGGATGGGTGAACGTTAGGAATATTCGCTTCACGGATAGGGAAGAACCATTGGAGGTGACGTGGACCACCAGCAAGACTTGGGAAATCAGCGTACCCCTGGTCTTCGGCGCAAACGCGATCAGCCTGCAATCCGTTGATTTCCAAGGCAAGGATCTGGGTTCTCTATTCTCTCCGGGTTCAGATTCTATCATCATCACCAGTGCAGCTAAGGAACCAACGCCGTTCGAGCATCTGCGGATCACCGAGCTGCACTATCACCCCGCCGATGACGGTGACCTTGAATTCATCGAGCTCCTCAACCTGAGTGATCAGCCCTTGGATCTTACCGGAGTGACGTTCGATGACGGGATTGATTTTTCCTTTGAAGACGGGACGTCGATGGTGGCAGGAGACTACGCTCTGGTAGTGCGTAATCGAGCTGCTTTTGAATCGCACTATGGTAGTGATCTACCCATTGTTGGCGAGTATGGCCCCGCTACCAGCCTGAGCAATCGCGGCGAGCGCATCGAATTGCTCGACGGGCCACATCGTATCCTGGCATTTGCCTATCGCGATGATTGGTTCGAGTCAACAGACGGCCAGGGAGAGTCTTTGCAGGTGATCGACGTTCAATCTGATCGATCCAAATGGAGGGAAGTCGAGAGTTGGGGCACCGGGAGTCCAAGCCCAGGCAAAGCCGATGAAACGAAACCGCCTTTGCCCACCGTAGAATGGACAACCGTCATGGAGACGGGAGAGGTCACCGAAGCAAGCTATCTAAGGCCAATTGGCATGGAGACTGTCGTTGAGATTTCTAACAATCTCGAGGACTGGAACGCAACCGTTCTTGATAAGATTACGGTAAGCCCTATGGGTGATCTTGAGGAAGTTACCTTGCACATCCCCCGACAAGAGAAGGCTCAGTATGTTCGTATCGTTGTCAAATAGACTCGCCGTAGTGGTGACTTTCAGTCGCCACTGTCTAACATTACTGTGGCGACTAAAAGTCACCACCACCCTGCTGCTAGCAACAGGGCTCGCAGAGGTTTCTTTCAAGGACGACGTCCTACCCATCCTCAGCGCACACTGCATCGATTGTCACGGACCCGACAAACAGAAATCAAAGTTGAGACTTGATTCCGCCCAAGGCATCCTCTTGGGCGGAGATTCTGGCGAACCGGCTTTCGTGGCAGGTGACAGTGCGAATAGCCACCTCATCAAACTCGTCAGCGGGGCCAGTCCTAACGAAGTCATGCCTCCTAAAGGAGAGCAGCTTTCGCAGGAGCAGATTCTAACACTGCGTCTTTGGGTCGACGAGGGCGCAAAGCTTCCCGGCATCTCCAATTCCAACCTTCCCAAGATCGAAACGGATCATTGGTCATTTCAACCGGTGATGCGGCCGGTTCCTCCTTTTGATGGCAATGAGATCGACGCCTTCGTGTTGGCCAAGCTCAAGGAGCGCAGTCTCACATTGTCCCTGCAGGCTGACAAAGCGATCCTGATTCGTCGCTTGTATCTCATCGCGTTAGGCCTACCTCCTACTCCTGAAGAGGTGGCAGCGTTCCTTTCAGACGCCAGACCGGACGCTTACGAAACGTTGGTTGACTCCGTGTTAGAAACCCCCCGCTATGGCGAGCGCTGGGCACGCCATTGGCTCGATGTCGTTCGCTACGCAGATTCCAATGGCTTCGAAACCAATCGTGAACGTAAGACGGCCTATCATTACCGCGACTACGTGATTAACGCCTTCAATGACGACAAGCCATACGATCAATTCATTATCGAACAGATCGCTGGCGACGCTGTGGGCGCCGACGTGGCAACGGGGTTTCTGGTCGCAGGCCCTTACGATATTGTGAAAAGTCCTGATATCAACCTGACGCTGATGCAGCGTCAGGATGAGCTGGCCGACATCGTGAACACCACGGGAACGGCATTTCTCGGATTGACCATGGGATGCGCACGCTGTCATAATCACAAGTTCGATCCCATCCTACAGAAAGATTATTACTCGATGCAGGCCGTCTTTGCCGGAGTGACGCATGGAGAGCGTACGATGAACGTTCCAAAGGACCACCGTGCCACGGAGAAGATTGCCAATCTAGAGTCGCAACGACTCCCCGTTGAGAAAGAGTTGAAGCGACTGCGCAAGATCGCCCAAGCCAAGAAGGGCGACGAGAAGGCAAGGCGATCGGCGGTCACGTTTCAGCGCAATGAAGAGACATTCTCCCCCACTAAAGCTCTGTTTGTAAGGTTCACGATCAGAGCTAGCTCAGGGGCAGAACCGTGCATCGATGAGTTGGAGATTTATGATTCCAACGGGAATAACGTCGCTCTTGCTTCTAACGGAACCACGCCGACAGCATCAGGAGCGCTCAAGGGGTATCCGATTCACAAGCTCGTTCACATCAATGATGGACTCCTGGGAAACAACCGCAGTTGGATTTCTGATAGTCCCGGGCGCGGATGGATTCAGCTTGCCTTTCCGCAGCCGCAAACCATTGAGCGTCTGGTTTGGGGCAGAGATCGAACTGGAATCGTCAAGGATCGCTTGGCAACGGATTATGTAATTGAGGTATCTCTGGATGGGAAGGATTGGGAGGCGGTAGCCAGCTCACAAGATCGCGAACCCTTCAATGGCAATTCGAACCCGAATGCCTTTGTCGCAAAGTTGAACCAAGCGCAGAAGGCACGGGCGACCGCGTTGATTGCGAAGTCTAACAAGTTAGCGGCAGAGATCTCTGGGCTACGCGACGGCCCCAGATCTTGGTTGGCCAATTTCGGCAAGCCACCCGTGACGCATCGCCTCTATCGTGGCGAGCCCATGCAGAAACGGGAAGTCGTGGCACCCGATGCCTTGACCGTGACCGGTACTCTGGGCATGGCCTTGGACGAAGAGGAGCAGCAACGTCGGCTCAAGTTGGCGCATTGGATCGCTAGCAAGGATAATCCACTGACTGGACGTGTGATGGTCAATCGCCTATGGCATTACATCTTTGGTAAGGGCATTGCCGAAACTCCAAGCGACCTCGGCGTGAATGGGATTTCACCTTCCAACCCAGAGTTGCTCGATTGGCTAGCTGACGAATTCATGGCATCCGGTTGGTCGGTCAAGCACATGCAGCGCCTCATCTTGTTGTCCCACACGTTTCAACAGTCTAGCAAGCCACGTGAAGACGCCATCGGCATTGATGCAGGAGCCAAGTACCTGTGGCGCTTTCCACCTCGACGGTTGGAAGCAGAGGCCATTCGTGACAGCATGTTAGCGGTGTCTGGCGCCCTCGATCTCTCCCTTGGAGGCCCTGGTTTCTACTTGCAGCGCGTGCAGGTTGAGAACGTCATGCATTACTTTCCCAAAGAGGAATTTGGTCCTGCCGAATTTCGGCGCATGGTCTACCTGTTTAAGATCCGACAGGAACAAGACGCCATCTTTGGAGCGTTCGATTGCCCGGATGGAAATCAGGTTATTCCCAAACGAAGCCGGTCGAACACGCCGCTTCAAGCCTTGAATCTGTTCAATAGCGCCTTCGTGCTTCAACAGGCAGATATCCTTACAAAACGTTTACAGGATGAATGTGGAACCGATGTGAATGAACAAGTGCAACGAGCCTTTGAGCTGTTTTACAGCAGGCCTGCCGATGGGTATGAACTGGAAACTTCCGCTAAGATGATCCAGGCCGAAGGATTGCCAGCCTTCTGTCGGGCGCTTTATAACACCAGTGAATTTCTATTTGTGTTCTGATGACGAACCTTGGTGGCGGTGACTTTCAGTCGCCGCTGAAATGTTAGACTGCGGCGACTGAAAATCACCGCCACCACCCATGAGCCACCCTCTTCTCAATCGCCGCCGCTTCCTCACGGAGAACGCCTCTGCACTTAGCGGCATTGCTTTAGCACAGCTTCTTCAATCAGAGAGCCTGTTAGGCGCTACGCCGCAGTTGCGTGAGAGTGCCCCTGGGAAGACCCCCATTCGACCTGACATTGATCCCGCAAATCCCAGCGCACCTCGCACACCCCACTTCGACGCCGCAGCGCGCAATGTGTTGATGATCTTCAGTTCGGGCGCCTGTAGTCCACTTGATACCTTTGAATACAAGCCTGACCTCATCAAGTATCACGGTCAACCCATGCCTGGAGGCGACAAGTTGATCACCTTTCAAGGCGAGCAAGGTAATCTCACCAAGAGTCCGTGGGAGTTCCGTCCACGCGGTCAATGTGGCAAGATGATTTCCGATTTGGTTCCCCATTTGGGAGCCTTAGTCGATGACATGTGCTTCATTCATTCCCTAACCGGCAAGACCAATACCCACGGTCCCGGTGAGAATTTCATGAACACCGGCTTCACGCTTGATGGCTTTCCAAGCGCGGGATCATGGACAACCTATGCGTTAGGGAGCGAGAACGCCTCTTTGCCTGCCTATGTCGCCATCCCCGATCCGCGAGGCTATCCGCAATCAAGCGTCAACTGTTGGGGGCCAGGCTTTCTTCCCGCTGCTTTTCAAGGAACGGATTTCAACGCGACCAATCCCGTAAGAAACATCAATCGACCTAACGGAATCAGCCCTTCAAGTGATCGTGCCACCCGCTCGTTCTTGGAGAAACTGAATCAGCATCATTTGAAACGCTATCCTGGAGACACGGAACTCGCGGCGCGCATTTCCAGCTACGAACTTGCCGCGCGCATGCAATTGAGTGTGCCCGAGGTGAGCGACATTACTACCGAGCCGGCACACATCCTCAAGATGTACGGCGCGGATGATGCTGGTGATTCCGTGAGGGATTTGAAGGCTGCATATGCACGCAACTGCATCCTAGCAAGACGCCTGGTCGAAAAGGGCGTGCGCTTTGTGCAACTCTTCAACGGCGCCTACCAGACGGGTGGAGAAGGTGTGAGCAACTGGGATGGGCACAAGTTTCTACAGGAACAGTATGGCAAACACGGTCCCGTTCTGGACCAGCCCACGGCGGCCTTAATCCGCGACCTGAAACAGCGCGGGTTGTTAGACAATACACTGGTCATCTGGTGCACCGAATTTGGGCGCATGCCAACCTTCCAGAAAGGTGCCAGTGGTCGCGATCACAATCCTTCAGGCTTCACAGCCTGGATGGCGGGCGCCGGCGTCAAGGTGCCCTATACCTACGGGGCCACGGATGCCTTCGGTCACAAAGCCGTCGAGAATGTCATGACCGTCTACGATTTCTACGCCACCGTGCTGCACCTCCTCGGCCTGGATCATGAGCGGCTAAGCTTTTACCACAACGGCATCGAGCGTCGCCTAACCGATGTTCACGGACAAGTCGCGCACGAGCTCATCTTATGAGTTCTGGCCGTGACATCTGGTGAGGCGCTTTCCAACGAAAGGTGCCGCTTGTGCCAATAGAGATTCGCAAGGTAGACGGTCATTGCTTCCAAATAAAGTCAGTTGGTTACGTCCTGTAGGGCAGCCGTCAGGATTCAAGTGCTAACAAAGCGCTGTCTATTCGGAACTCACCGTCTTTATTTGGCACTCGGGCAATGCGGACTGTTCCTCATTAGTAGAGCATCAATATTTTGTATAAGGTAAGTCTTAGTGTAGTCTATTGTTAATCGAAGTGAAAGCCTATTGATAGCATAGAGGTCACCTCTACCAAAGGCTTCAATCAGCCTCAATCTCCAAACGCCAGCCGTAGGCTAATTCCGCGCAATTCGCCCATAACCCACCCTAATTCCGTGCCATTCTCCATTAAGGCCACTCATGGCTTGAGACGCACGTCGCGCAACAGGAACGGTGGTTCTTCTTCCGGCATGGAATGGAACGCAAACGCAAGGCTACTTGAAGGATGAGCCGCGAAACTCTCGATCGACCCAATCTGAACAGGGCGCTTCTCTTGTAGATCAAGGGTGCTTGCGATGAACTGGCTGATCTCGAAGCCATTGATCCAAAGGGTGATTTCTGGTTCTTTGCTGACACAGTGCACTCTGACAATGTGTTGAAAGGCGCCATCCCACTCCCTCAGAAACTCATTCAGGTGGCACGGTTTGAGCAGCTTGTCTTGCGCGATCGCATCGTAGTGCGAGCGACCATCATACTGAATATGATAGTAAAGACTCTCTCCCGCGCCTCGTTCCTCCCGCGTTTGGTGTAGAGGGAAGGGCCGGGAAGCGCTTTGCGGAAATGTGTTTTCAGATCCCAGACACGCGTTGTGTCCGGACGTCGTCCGGTCATCAAGGACAATGGCGAAGGCCTACACACCGCTTACTGGCAGTAGGCGCGAAGAAATGTGGTGCCTTGTTTTGCTAAAGAATCGATGTTGGGGGTGATGGCAACATCATCACCATAGCAACCAAGCGCAGGCCGGAGATCGTCGACAGCGATGAACAGGACGTTCTTTGGTTTGCTCGTTGTGTCAGAAGCCTCTGAGAAGAAGTAATCCCGATAGTTCAGTTCTAACAGGTCCTTCTTGGCCGTGCCGTCTTCTAGGCAGGCATCGATCTCTTTTTTTAGACGAGAAATGTTCGCCGGGCGCAGCATGGGGTCCTTCGTCGCCTTGCGCCAGGCCGCCAACTGAGTTTGTAGACGAGCGAGCGTCTCCGCGTGTGTAGGAACGTGGGTAAGGTTGACGAATTCGTGAGGATCCGTGTGAAGATCGTAGAGCTCAAACTCGGGCGGCTTTCGCATGCGCTGATAGGCGCCACGAACGGGCTCGGGCGCGGCATGGATCACTTTTTCCAGACCTTCAAAGAAGCGCCGATTGGTGAAGTTATAGCCTGGGTTCACCTTGTCGGGCATGAGATTGTGGATGAGCTTGAAGCGATCATCACGAACCGTCCGCTGTGGGTAGTAATTGTGCGCCGAGTGGGTGTGAAACTCAGTGTAGAGGTATTGCCGCCACTCGACAGGTTTCTGTTTTAGCAACGGTGTCAGCGAACGGCCAGGCAACCCACTGACGGCCTGAGCGCTAGAGATTTCTAATAGCGTTGGCATGAGGTCTAACGTGGACACTAATTCGTTTCGCGCGGGTTGCGCATTCACGCCATGGCCAGCGACGATCAGTGGGATACGGACACCACCCTCATAGGATGTTCGCTTCCCGCGCAGCAGGTCCGCACCGTGATCGCCCAGGTAGATGATCCTTGTGTTGTCGCGTTTCCCCGATGATTCCAGAACTTTCAACAATTCGCCTATCTGCGAATCCAGCCGGGCCATGCAGTTGTAATAGTCGGCTGTTTGCTGCCGAAGATCGGGCGAATCAAGGCCAAAGTAGGCCAGCGGTTTCACGTCTGCTCCCGTCAATGGGTTGGACGGTATCCCATCGACCTGCGTAGTGAACGGCCGATGTGCATCGGGATAGTTCACACTGAGGAAGAACGGTTTCTCACTCGTCCCTATAAACTTGGCCGCTTCCCTCGCATAATCTTTAAGCCCTTTGCGGGTGAAGTTTGATTTCGGAATCGCTTCGAAATCGAATGGAAACGCGGACTTCGGATTGATGTGTAGTTTGCCAACGATTCCTGTGCGGTAGCCTGCCTGCTTGAGACTGCGAACGAGGTTAGGAGTCTTATCGTCGTACAAGCCGAACTTCCAAGTAGCTAAGCCAATTTGTCCGTTCTGATGGGGGTACAATCCAGTCATCAATGCTGCTCGAGACTGGCTGCAGCCGGCCTGAGGAACGTAGGCTCGCTCGAAACGCACCCCAGCGGTCGCCAAGGAATCGAGAACTGGCGTTTGCACAAAGGGCTCACCATAGCAGCCGAGCTCCGGCCCATTGTCTTCCGATACTATTAATAGAATATTAGGGCGCTTATCTGCAGCAGAAGTAATGACGAGCGGAGTGGCAAGTAAGAGGAACAAGGCGAAGCATTTCATGGGGCTTGGTATTCTGGGTTTGGCTTCATGGGATCTGCTCCCACAGTGGTCTTCCAGGCGTGGAGCTCCGCCCGCAACTCGGCAGCACGCTTGGGCTGGGCATTCGCGAGATCTTTGGATTCCCCGAGATCAGCTGCAAGGTTGTAGAGCTCAATGGTGTCCGTTTCGAGAAACTCGATCAGTTTCCACGGGCCTTGGCGGATAATGGAGACGGGAGCGCTCGACGGGTGTCGATTGTAGTGGGGGTAATGCCAGAAGATGGATTTCCTATCAGGTGATGCTTTTTTGGTTAGGATGCCTGTTAGGCTAATGCCATCCAGGTGCTGGTGAGGTTTCGGCGATAGACCAGTCGTTTCCAAGATTGTTGGATAAAGATCGGAACTGGTCGCGGGGATGGTGCTCGTCCGATCTGGATTGAGCACACCGGCACCCGCCATAATCAGCGGTACGCGAATGCCGCCTTCGTAGTGGGATCCTTTGTTGGCACGCAGTGGGCCATGCGTGGTCGCCTTGGCAAACCCGCCATTGTCGGACGTGAAGATCACGAGAGTGTTCTCAAGTAGATTCAACTCCCGAAGTGATGCCATTACCTTGCCTACCCCTTCGTCAACCGACTCGACCATCGCCGCGTAGTCTGGCGTGCCCTGCCGTTTGGACTTGGGAATGGCCGCATAGCGGTCGACCTTGTCCTTCTTCCCCTGCAAAGGCGTGTGCACATTGTAGAAGGGAAAGTAGAGAAAGAACGGCTTCTCTTGATCATGCTTACGAATCAGATTCACCGCTGCTGCCGATAGCACATCCGTCAGGTAATCGCCTTCTTTGCCGCCATTGAATGCTTGCTTCGATGCTTTGTGCGGTGTCGTGGGAATGCGCCACGTGCCTTTGAAAGGGTAGAAGTAGCTGCCTGGCGCGCCATGATCGTCCCCAGCGATGTTGACGTTGAAACCATGATGCTGTGGTAGCGAGAACGGCGTCCCGCCGAGATGCCATTTCCCAATATGCCAAGTCGTATAACCGGCATCCCGAAGCGCCTCAGCAATCGTAATCTCCTCCAGGGGCAAGGAACGGACAAAGCGTCCTTCACGCCTGCGATTCTTCTGGGCGTTCCACCGGCCGGCAGGCAACCACTGGGTGAGCATGAGCCGTGCAGGATACTTGCCGGTCAGGATGGCGGCACGCGTTGGCGAACAAACGGCACAAGCCGCATAGGCATTGGTGAAACGAACACCAGATTTGGCCAAGGCATCAATGTTTGGTGTTTGATAGTATTTGCTGCCCTGGCACCCAAGGTCCATCCACCCGAGATCATCGACGAGAAACAGAACCACATTTGGGGAACCGGAGGCAATGCCAACGGCGGCTAACAGTAGGGTAATTCCTATCTTTAATAGCTTCATGGCTCAACAAACGTAGCGATTTTAGGTCTCCATTCCTAGCCTAGCTCAGTCATGAATGGATTGGCAAGGTTGAGTAGCAACTTCAAAGTAGCAAAGAGAGGGAGTTCGGCTCTGCTGGCTGGCATCCATTATCGTTGATCGATCAACCCCGCTTGAAATCCGCCCCTTATTTGTCGCGTGTCGCCGTCTAAGGATACCCGCCCAATGCCGAGAGGCTTGAGCCACACGGACCAAGGTCGAGATTGTGTTTGGATGGCGTGGGCAAGCGAACTTTAGAACCATGAGCTTCTCCTCCTCGCGAGAAGTCGCTAGGATCGTCTCTATGCACCCGCGTCTACTCTTTCTCCTTCCCTTCTTGCTCGTCTCAGTTTCCCCGGCGGCACCCGTCTTGCAGGACGATGCCTTTGATCTTCCGCCAGGATTTCACATATACAAGGTGGCCCCGCCAGAGCTCACCGCTGGGTCCTACGATATTACTTTTGATGGTGAGGGGCGGTTGTTGGTCGGTGATGGCAAGAATGTAAGGCGGCTTGACGACTCGGATGGGGATCAGGTCTATGACACGTACGCCATCATTGCCGAAGGGCTGGGTGGTCGTGGGCCGCAGGGGCTGGTCGTCTTTGGCGACACGCTTTACGCCGTGGGCGGGGATGGTTTGCAACGCTTCAGTGGTTATCAGTCAGGAGGCCCGTTGAAACATGAGGGGCGGCTGGGAGCTTCGTTCCGGACAGGTGGCGACCATGCAGCGCATACGATTCTTCGTGGGCTAGATGATTACCTCTACTTTGTAAGTGGTGATGGCGGTGGTACTGGTGATCGCAAACACATCACGGAGGAGACTTCTCCCGTCCTCTATGAACGGGACGCTTCGGTGTTTCGCATTGATCCCACCGGTCAGCAGTGGGAATGTGTGGGTTCTGGCGGACGCAATCCGCCTAGCTTGGGCATGAATTACCTTGGGGAGCTCTTTAGCTTTGATAGTGACATGGAATGGCATGTTGATTTGCCCTTCTATCGCCCTGTCCGACTCAACCATTGGGCGACGGGTGGTGATCAGGGATGGCAAAGCGTGGGGGCCTATCCAAAATACTATCCTGATTGCTTGCCTGGCGTGCTCGACGTGGGCCGCGGTTCCCCCGATTGGGGGCAGTTTTATGAACACACGGCGTTCCCTGCCCATTACCGCGATGCCTTTCTCGTGTGTGATTATCAGTGGAAATCCGCCACCTCAGGTGGCTACGCCAATCCCGGGCGGGTCGTTGCTTTTCATCTCGAACGATCGGAGGCCACGTGGAAGGCCGAGATGACTGTCCTTGCACAGCCAAAGCGCGAAAGTGATATCGGATTTGGCGTGGTCGATGTGGAAGTGGCTCCAGATGGTAGCCTGATGATCAGTGATCACAATCAAGGGGTGTGGCGATTGTTCTACGATCCCAATTCGGACGGCATCGCTCCTGAAATAGTGCCGACCGTTCCGTCTCAAGAGCCCTCTGTCGAGGCGATCCTGACATTACCTCAGCCGATGGCAGAATGGAGCCGTGTAGCACAGAAAGGCATGCTCGATGGGCATGGCGAACAGCTCAGTCAGGCACTCAACGTCTGGATCCAAGACCCCGCCAAACCGTTGCGCCAACGGCTGCGTGCCTTACGCTTACGGGCACCGGTATTTCGCGATCTGAAGAGCTCACTCATTGAAGGGCTCACTCAAGATCCAAAGCCCGAGATGCGTGGCCAGGCAGCCTGGCTCGTTGGGCTTCGTCAACGTGCTGAAGAGGTTTCCTGGATCGTTGGCTTGTTAGAAGATCCCGATTCCTTTGTGCGGCGTCGTGCTGCTGAGTGTTTCACACGGTTCTCCGATTCAAGAGCCGTGCCGGGCCTCGTCGCCCGGTTGTCAGATTCGGACCGATTCGTGCGTTACGCAGCAATGACCGCTTTGTCTCACCGCCCTACGGGTGAGCTTGTCGCCTTGATGCAAGAATCTCGCGAGCCTGCTGCGCTGCTGCGCCTGTTAGTTGCGACACACCTTCGCCGGGATCGGCCGGAATCTGCGGATGTGTGCCGGGTGGTGGAGTATTTGCTTGTTGCCGAGCGGAGCGGCGACGTTGCTGCCCAGTTGGATTTCCTGCGTGTGTTAGGCCTCTTTGAAAAGGAAGTCTCCAAAGATGAAGCGCTTGTCGGCCGGGTGAAGGAGTATCTTATCCAGGGTTATCCGGAAAAAGATCGCGAACTCCGATGGGAGAAAGGACGCTTGCTCGGAGATTATGGGGTGGGGGAAGGATTCACGCTCATTTTAAAGGAGCTGGAACGCGAAACGGACGGCGTCACCCAGTTTCACCTTGCTGATTGTCTCTCGCGGATCTCAGCAGGATGGGCTCCAGAGGAGAGCCAGCGTCTGGTGCGTTGGCTTGTTTCGACCCAGACGGGCTGGTTTGCCGAGTTTGAAGGCAAGGGACGGCAGTTTCCCAGTTTCTGGGGAGCAGTGCTCACGCGTCTGGGGAGCCTTCATGGGCAGGCGTTTATGGCAGAGGCCAATCAGTTTGTGAGCGGGAGCCAATTAGCAGATGTGGGTTTTAAGGTAATCCAGAAGACACCTGGTGCTGATAAGATTGTACTTGGCGCCTTGAGTGATGCGTCAGGTCTGGCAGAAACGCAGCGCTTGTTGGGTGTCCTTGAGGGAATGCCGACACCGACGGTGGTCGAAGCTCTGCTTGGCCAGCTAGACGGCACCAATGAACGTGCGCGGCGCGATGCTTTCGTTGCGGCCCTGGCTGCGCACGACCTGCCTGCGAAACGGTCGGCCCTCTTTCTTCAAGAGATTCTGAAAGTGGAAGACAAGCGTACCATCAGTCGGTGTGCGGAGCGTTTGCGGGCGGATGCCTTTACTTTCGAAGAATACGAATTCCGCAAAGACCTTCAGTTGGACCATTGGAGCGGTGAACAAGCAGTCGCATTCAGGTTACTTGAGTTGATGGGTCAACACCCGGACGTTGTTATTGAGATTGAGGGAGCGTTGGCAGCCGTCGTCTCCCATTCCCGCCCGAGTCATCAGCCCATGCTTCAGGTCATTTGGACATCAACAGAACAGAACAATGACGAACGTGCGTGGTTCACGCGGAGCTTTCGTCTAGAAGGTGCGCCTGTTTCGGGAAAGCTCCTCCTCACCTGCGACAATGAATTTGAAGCCCACCTGAATGGTGAACGCGTCGCGGTGGGCAAAAACTGGGAGCGCCCGCAGACCGTGGACGTGGCTTCCAAGCTCCGGGAAGGTGAGAATCGGTTTTGCATTGTGGGGCTCAATCATGGCGGGCCCGCGGGCCTGGCGTTGGACCTGGCCTGGGAAACCTCTACAAGATCGGGGCGAGTCGTGACGGATACCACTTGGAAGGTGAATACGGTGGAGCCCCCAAAGGGCTGGATCACGCGGGGCGATGCGGTGGGGAACTGGTACGCTGGAAAAGATGTTAGTAAGCCGACGGACAATGTCCTGACAACCATGAAAAACCGCCTCGGGAAAGAGCCGCTCACACAGCCAGAGTCCATTCAAGAGTACTGGCAACTGTGGTATCGCCACCGGTTTGGCCAGCCCTTCGCTCCCAGGCTGCCCCCGAGTGAACAGCTCGATGATGCCGCCCTGCACGATTTCGTTGTGGGTATGAAAGGCTACTCAGGCGATATTGCGCGTGGTCGGCAGGTCTATCTTGAAGCCAGTTGTTTCGCTTGCCATGGAGGTGTCGATGACCAATCGAGCGCGGTCTTTGGTCCCGCCTTGGCTGGGGTGACCAAACGGCTGAATGTCGGCGAATTGGCCGAAGCCCTGGTCTACCCGTCGCGTCAAGTGCCAGACCGTTTCAAAGCCAAACAAGTCCTTACCATCGATGGGCGAACACTTGGTGGGTTTCTCACGGAACAATCGGAAGACTTCATTGCGATCACCGATCTTCAGAATCAAGTTACCCGATTGCCACGCCGCAGCGTGAAGGAGATCAAGGCGCAAGCGACTTCACTCATGCCGGCTAAGTTGCTCAATCGCTTCAGTCTTGAGGATATCGGGCATCTCATGGCGTTCCTCCATCAAATGAAGTAGGAAATTTCTACCAAAGATCGCGATGAGAATTGTAGAGGACGGAACGGCTAACTCAGTTCGTTGAAGAGCCTTGGATGGTGATCTCAGGGCAGAACTGGTTTTGGTAGCGAAGAAAGGCGCTTGATCGCTTTAGTCTTGCGACCGGTGTCTACAAATTGTCACCTATACCGTTGCCATCCTTGTCGGTCACTCCAGACAGTGGATGGTTGATCACAGCCTGCCAGGCAATCTTACGAAAGATGTTGTCCAAGGCGCGGCTTGGGAAAGCTCCTGGCTTGTCATCAATACTGACGTCCTCCTTCAGAAGTTCTGGCGATTTGCCGTAGATGGTGGCGTAGAAGACGTAGCCCTCGAGGCGGTCAAACCCTGGCCCGAGGTGGCCGAGCGGGTCCCTCCACAATGAGCGCTCTTTTTTACCGACGGCGCGGTGGATGCCTTCGATGCCGGGTAGTTCGCCGCGGTGATAGTAGTCGACTGCCAACACCATGGCTGCGGAAGTGGGTAAGATAAAGGCTTTGTCAGGAAATTGAGTGTTGAGAGTGGTCATGATCGTTCGGTAGGGAGCTTGCATCTGTTTCTCTAACTGGACGAAGAGTTCGTGGGTGAGCTCTTTTTCTGATTGCGGTTCCTTGTCCAATGATTGGATCGATGGCCAAGCGTCTGAGAGGAAGAATCTCATGTGTGGGTGATACTTGAGACAGTAGTCGATCCAGCAGGCGTAATACTCGGGGCGATCTTGGAAATAAGGCCCCCATATCATGGCATCCCATTCGGCATTGGCGATCGATGTTAGGAGCTTGGGATTCGGCTTGCCCTCAAATTGGAAGATGCCGTTCTCCTCTTCCCATTTGTAGCGCGCACTTCCGGTCATGCCACCTCCAGTGTGTGCATGCAAGGGTTGCTCGAATCCCGCGCACTCGCATATGGTTGGAAAGGTCTTGAAACCTGGAATCATGAAACTGTGTCCGGTGGCGACAATCCGCAAGGCGCCGTCCGTTGGCTTCTCGAAGGACACCACCTTGGGGTAGATCTCCTTGAGTTCTTCCGGGGTGCGGTAGCACATGGCGTGCTCGGGGAACCGCTTGGCGTTCCAACCGGGATCGACCTTGAAGGTAGTTTTGACCCCTCGGCGAGGGCGTTTGGCACGCCTCTCAAGTTTCTTGCGTTGAGCTGTGGCTTCCTCCTTACTCAAGTGGCCGTCGCCATTGGCGTCTGCCTGAGGAAATTCCTTAAGCAACTTGGAAAGTTCTGCCTTGGTGATCTCTGCCGAAGTGGATCCCGCAACGATGCAGAGTAGGGCGAGCAAAGCCATGAGGAATTTCATGCGGACAGCCTCTGTATCCTCGCTTTGGGGTCAAGCACCTAATCGAGCGATACGCAATGGTGAGGTTGTTCCTGACAACTCGGATTCATCATGATAATACGGTGGGGAATGGCCTCTGCTCCGGTGGGTCTGTTGATGATTAACTAATGAAAACCTTATCACTTACACGCCTGGACTTCGTTCTCGTTTATGTCCTCTTCCTGTGGACCAGCCACACCACTCGCGCTCAGGAAGAGACGACAAACCGTGATAGCCCCCCTAATATCGTCTTCTTTCTCGTCGATGACTTGGGGTGGTCGGACATCGGCTGTTATGGTAGTGAATTCTACGACACGCCAAACGTCGATCGTCTCGCCGAGCAGGGCGTTCGTTTCACGCAGGCATATGCAGTCTGTCATGTCTGCTCGCCAACTCGGGCAAGTCTCATGACCGGGAAGTATCCCGCCCGGCTGCAATTAACGGATTGGATTCCCGGGCGGAAAGACCATGCGTTTCAGCGATTGTTGGAACCCGACAATTTACTGAAGCTGCCGCAGGAAGAACAAACGGTGGCCGAGGTGTTGAAGGCCCATGGTTATCGTACGGGAATCTTTGGGAAGTGGCATTTAGGTGACGGTGATTCCTCACCTAGGGCCCATGGTTTTGATGTTCGGGTTCCCGATTGGGATGGCTGCTGTCCACGCGGCGGTTATCATGCGCCTTTTAAAATGGATGGCATTGCGTTTGAAGGCGGCGACTACCTAACTGATCGCCTAACGGATGAGGCCTTGAAATTCATCGAGCGCAAGACCGAGCAACCATTCTTTCTCTACCTGTCCCACTTTGCGGTGCACGACCCCATCCAAGGACGGAAAGATCTGGTCGAGAAGTACCGGAAGAAGCTCGCTGCCATGAACCCTGCGGGAGAATCATCGTTCATTCTCGAAGGGAATCCAGATGATGACAATCCGCTCAGAGCAAGCCAGCTCGACAAGCTGATACAGGAACCCTCACATCAAGGTCACAAGGTGTTGCCTCAGCGAACCGTTAAGATTAAGCAGCACCAGGATAACATTCAATTTGCGGCGATGGTTGAAGCGATGGACGAGAGCCTTGGCCGCGTCTTGGAGAAGCTCGATGGGCTGGGGCTGAGCGATAATACGATCGTTGTCTTTTATTCGGACAATGGAGGGATGTCCGCAGGCAATTGGGGCAACCCGAAGCGTGTTGTTTCCGAGGACGCGATCGATTTAGCCTACGCCACGTCCAACCTCCCGTTACGTGGCGCGAAAGGCTGGCTCTATGAAGGTGGCGTGCGTGTTCCCCTCATTGTGAGGTGGCCTGGCCAAGGACGGCGCGGGGCGATCTGCCAAGAACCCGTAACGAGTACCGATTTCTTCCCCACATTTCTTGAAATGAGTGGCCTTCCGGCACAACCCGAACAACATGTTGACGGCCTTAGTTTTGCCGCAGCGGTCGAAGGTTCCGACTTTAAACGCGACGCAGCCATCTACTGGCACTTTCCTCACTATAGCAATCACGGCATGCAGAGCCCATGCGGTGCAATTCGCCAAGGCGACTACAAACTCATCGAGTATTTTGAGAACAACACGGTGCAGCTATTCAACCTGAAGGCTGATCCTGGAGAACAGAATGATCTAGCAAAGCAGCAGGAAGAGAAGGTCGCAGAACTGATCGCCATGCTTCACATATGGCGCAAGGAAGTTGGGGCTTCCATGCCGAGGCCAAGATAAATAATTCCCGGAGAACTATCGAAGGGCCCTAATGATGAGAGTATTCTGAGGGGCTTTAACGCTCAGATCTAACGTTCGACAAGAATGCGGTAGAAACCAGTCGCATTTCCAACGCGCTCCACTGCCGTGTCTGTATAGGGTGGCTGTGCATTCGCATCGACCTCTTGCCAAGAGTCAGGGAGCAGCGTTTCCGAGTATTGGACGGTGTAACCCAGATCGTCTTTACTCACCCAATTGATCTCCACTCCATTATCGGCAGTGCGTCGAAGGTTTGCCGAGCCGACGTCACCAGGGGCGATGCCGGAGTCTTCGGCAGGTAACACGGCTCCAGGATTCTGGCTCAGGAAGGCTGCGTCTTTAGAACTGAGCACTCGGTTGTAAAGCTGGGCATCGTCAAGAGAGCCTCGGAATCCAAAGAGGCTATTCAATGAGCCGAAACGTAAGGCTGAGGATCGTGAATCGTCGAAAGGGTCGACGGTCATGGTGCCCTGGGTTTCTCCGTCTAGATAAAGGGTTAACTCCTCGGCGCTGGCCACAGCGACCAGATGCTGCGGCCCACCCGTGACGACGCCAGCGAATGGCTCCGACTGCTGGCCGTTCGACACCCACAAAAGACTATCCCCTGCGAGGGCAAATGAGAAGGGATCGCCCAGAGCGTCACCCTTAGAGAATAATACACTGACACTTTCGGCATTAGGATTTCCTTGGAACCATAGAGAGAGGCTGAATTCCTCTAATGGAGGAATGCCAGAATTTGCGGGGATCTCTACATAAGCAGCCTCTTCTTCACCCGGTGTGAGAGTGACGGAGGTTCCCGAGGCGAGTGGGTCTTGGGACACTGCGATCATGGCGCCGTCGCCGATTTGATAGACCCCATGGGAGCCGCGCCCTGAATAATCATAAACGGGGTCTGTGCTTTCTATCTCATCGAAACGATAATGCGCGATCAAGTTGCCAGAATTACCGGTGAAGGTGGACAGGTCCCATTGCGAAACCTTGTCGGCAGAGTCGTTGCTTTGCACCTCGAGCAGAGCTGCAAAGCCACCGCGGCGACCGCTGGGTGCGAACGTTAATGTGACGGGCTCTGAGCCTTGGGGAGGAATGGCCGTAGGGCGATCACCGATTGTAAACAAATCCTGATCTGGACCCACGACAAGGATGCTTTCAATCTCGAGAGTCTCTTCCTTACCATTGTTGGTCAGGGGAATCGACAATTGATAGGGGCCTGCATCAGGTTCAAGTCCTTGAATCGGATTCGTGGCCACGGCGAGATCGGGATCTTGACCAGCCAGATTGAATTGCACGGCCAAACTGGTGACTTCCCAGTCAGCTTCTTGCCGGGCGCGGAAGAAGAACGTGTCGATCGCATGATTCTCGGGAGACCAATTCTCGAATGGAATGACAGAGGAGTAGCGCGCTGTACCCCAGATCGTTTCGAAGAGATAACCTTCCCCCGTTCGGCCAAGAATCACCTCAAGGTCGACTGTGTGGTCTCCGGTGAACTGTTGGTTTTCATCGGGAACTAGTTCGATTCCCGTCAAGTTCGTGGCGGGAATCAAATCCACCGTGCTGGCCAAGTTCGTCCCTCCGACGCGATGGCGATGTCTAACGAATTCCTCTCCAATAGATCCCGTATCAAGCTCGCTGAGAATGTAGCCACCGGCCTCGCTATTGCCGAAGCCTATGAACAAGCCGTCCTCATTGACATCTGGTTTTAGGTCGCCATTCGCGATGCGCATCCGTGCACTAAGAAAGTCTCCTTCAGCCAAAGCGAGTTGACCGACGGCAAATGGTTGCCGTGCAATGAAGGTTCCGCTACCGCTCAACGAATTCTCCGTTCCATCCCCGGAGCCTGCGCTGAACGTCCACGATTCCTCAACGGGAACGGGACCTCGCTCAATCGTCTGAAGTACCGTTACTGGCACGGAGCGCGACTGCTGGTCATCTTCCAGTGAGGCGGTCAAGGTATAGTCCGTGTCTGCTAAGGGTGCTATTGTTAGGCTTCCGGATCCATTGACCATGGCCCCGGCGAGGTCGCCGACATCAGGATCCATACTGAGCTCGGCTCTGGGATCGACCACCCAAGACAGCGTTGCGGACGCTCCGTTGTTGATGACGGTAGGGGACGGGCGAAAGGTGGTGATCAACGGCACACGTGTCGCCAAGGGGACGCTCAGAGGGCTGTCCTCTGTATTGGCATTCACAATGAGCGTGGTTTCAAACGTCCCACTCAGTCCTGCCGCATTAAAGGTCAGGGCGATTTCCCCAGAAGCTCCTGGAGCTAGCGTCGAGGGAAAGGAATCGACTGTGAATTGCGCCTCTGCCTCGCCTTCAACGACGACCGAGTCTATCTCAAGATCCATACTAGCACCCCCATTACTAATGGGTGCCACGAACATCAAGGCTTCCGAGTTGATCCCCGTGCGTCCTGGCAAAGACACGGTTTCGATTAACAAGTCTGGATCGAGTCCCTGTAATGTTTCGTATTCCACCAAGACATTGGTGACCTCCCAATCGGCTGATTGCCGGGATCGAAAGAAGAACGTGTCCAGAGTATCCTCGCCAGGCGCCCACTCGTCTGTTGACACTGTCGTGTTGAAAACGGTGTCGTTCCAGCGCGTTTCAAGGTCGAACCCGTCTGCAGTGCGCGTCACTGCGAAGCGCACGGTCACGGTGTTGTCGCCGTCAAAGTGACTGGTAGCCGCCAGTTCCGGCATGGCGCTCTCTGTTGGTAGGGGCGTCAGATCGACGGTGCCTGCGAGATTCGTGCTGCCGACTCGCGCACGATGACGGAAGGGTTCGGCTTGAGGGACGCCGGTATCAAACTCACCTAACACATACCCGCCACCAGAACTGTTGCCAAAGCCAATGAATAGGCCGTCGTTATCAAAGGCAGGTTTGTTCTCTCCTATATTGACTCGAAGCGAAGCGACCAACGATTCGCCAGAATTTAGCATCACTGGTCCTTGCAAGAAGGGATTCTGAGCAATGAACGTTCCCGATGCTACCAAGATGCTACCGGATTCCTCAGTCCCATCGACGCCAGACCAATCGATGCTCAAAGCAACAGGTCGTGCCAAGGTGCAAGACAGCAACGCCGCAAATAAGCCGAGCATGACCAACAATTGGCAGTTCCTAAATTGTGGACAGATTTCCTGAGCTTTCATCAGGCATTGTTATCGGATTGGAGAAGATTCAGAAACACCAAAGTTGAAAGAGCAACGGAAACTCCTCGCCTGAGCGCACATTCACATCACAAGTAGCCGATGCCGTGAGGCTCCGGAACAGTACCATTGTCGAGGGGCCCGAAGGCTGACACCTTGGGCTACGGGAGCAGTCTAGCCGGGTAATAAGGCTATGCTGTTAACTTGCTCAATTGATATCAAACGCGAATGACGATGAAACCAGCGTTGTCTTCACGACCCATGCTTTGGAGTAGCGCGGCCTTCCAGGCCAAGACTAGCGCAGTATGTCGAAGCGACACTCTCATAAAATTATCGGAGTAGAAGTGATCACAAATCCTCTTGTGCTACAGTCTAACCGCTCTCGGAAGGCTGTGCCCCCTCAAGTAGAGACAACACGGCCGGTATCATGAGGAGAATCACGAGCGAGGACACGAGCGTGCCAATGCCGACGGAGATCGCCATGGGCACGAGAAACTTTGCCTGAATGGAAGTTTCAAAAATCATGGGGCCAAGTCCGAGAAAGGTTGTGAGCGAGGTGAGGAGAATCGGTCGAAAGCGACGTTGAGCAGCGAGCTTCGTCACCTGGGATGGATCGCGGCCTTCCGCTAGATAGCGGTTTCGGGTAACGGCCAGAACGAACGCTCCATTCACCACCATACCGCAGAGTGCGATCATGCCGAACACGCTAAAGACACTCAGTTCAAACCCAAGAAGCACGTGGCCAATGATCGCACCGGCCAGGCTCCATGGAATCGTTAGGAAAACGACGAAGGCCTGCATGTAACTGCGGAGTAGGGACGCCATCAGCGCATAAATCACAAACACGGAGGCGACCAGTCCCCACAGCAAGGTATCCATCGCCTCCCGTTGCTCTCGTTGCTCACCTTCATAAGTGTAGCGAAGACCAGGGTACTTTGCCAAAATATCAGGCAGCTCGTTCTTGGAAAAGGCTCCCAGCACTTTGTTGCCGGTCGTCGTCCCTCGGATGACGTTGCCGGTCACATTGATGACTCGCGCACCATCGACCCGTTCAATTCTGACAGGAGCGGTTGTTGAAATGACCGTGGCGGCTTGGCCTAACGGAATTTCACCTCCTCCTGGCGCCCGGATGAGCAGGTCTTCGAGTCCCGCCAGTGAGCGCCTTGCATCCTTTGGAAGCTTCACCATGACGCGTAGTTCGTCGTGGCCACGGGGTTGTCTCAGGGCCTCAGCGCCGTAGAAAGAATGGCGAATCTGGCGACCGAGATCGCTTGCCGTGATCCCCATGCTTCTTCCGGCTGATTTGATCTCAAAGTTGAATTGCGGCATTTCGCGACCAAATCCCTTACGAACGTCTTTCACGCCCGGATAGAGAGCTACGGCGTCTGCGACTTCGGTGGCGGCAGCTCTTAGGGTTTCAACCTCGGGATGAGCGAGTTGAATATCGATCTCCGCCGAACCGCCTGGGCCGAAGATGTAGTCAAAGAAAAGGGATTCAATGTCAGGGATCACCCCGATTTCTTCGCGCCAGATTCCGGCAAACTCCGCACTCGTCACCTTACGCTGACTTTGGGGAACCAGGGTCACGGAGACTTCGGCTTCATTGCTAGACCTCTCAGCGATTTCGTTAAAGATCCCTACGAGAATCCCTTCCTCGCCCGTGCGATCGACAGCGCGTCTGGCCGCAGCCTCGATTTGCATCGCGACTTCGCGGGAGCGGGCAATGGGCGTGCCAGACGGCATTTCGATCTCGCCTTGCACGAAGTTGGTTTCGATGGTTGGCCGAAAGGCAAAGTTGATTCTCCCACTTCCCACGTAACCAAAGACAACTGCCAGCGCCGCGACGAAGATACTAATGGTCACCGCGCGATTTCTCATGACGGCGGCTAGAATAGGCGTGTAGCTCCGCTCCATGGCTGCATCCAATCGGTTGCGGAAAGCTTCCTGCTTTCGATCAAAAGCTCCGAACCAAGAAGTCTTGGTGGCATCACCTGTCTTACGAGAGCCACTGAGGTGCGCGGGAAGAATAAAAAGGCACTCTACTAACGAAACGGTAAAGACGGCGATGACGACGGCGGGCAACACTTTAAAAAACAGGCCAGCTTCGCCAGTGACGTATAGCAAGGGCAGGAAGGCGATGATATTGGTCGACACCGCAAAGACCACCGGCACGGACATTTGTCTTACGCCTTCCACGGCGGCATCCAACCTCGGCATGCCCTGGCTGATCTTGTGAAAGATGTCTTCCCCCACGACCACGGCATCATCCACGACAATGCCGAGGGTGATGATGAACCCGAAGAGGGAGATCATGTTGATCGTGGCATCGAGTACGGGGAGGAGGACCAAAGAACCGATGATCGAAACGGGAATTCCAATGGCGGTCCAGAAAGCGACACGAAGCTCCAGGAGAAATCCCAAAGCGATTAAGACAAGGATCAGCCCGATGATGCCATTCTGAAAGAGCAAGCGAATGCGCTCCTTGTAGTCGTCAGAACGGTCTCTTGTCAGGGTGACGCCGACTGACGGCGGTAGGTTAGGCTGTTGCTTCTCAATGAATCGGCGAACGGCTTTCGCCACCTTCAGGGGGGGCTGTTCCTCCGAGCTGTAGACAGAAAGGAAGACAGCTCGCTGTCCATTGAAATAGGCTTCACGCTCAGACTCTTCAAAGTCGTCGCGAACTTCGGCGATCTCTGATAGACGCACGCTGGAGCCATCAGCTGTGCTGATGACTTCAATTTCAGCAAATTCACTGGCAAAGTCTTTTCGTTCAGTTGTTCGCAAGAGGATGTCGCCTCCTGATGTTTTCAGCGTGCCCGCTGGTACATCCAGAGCGGAGCTGTCGATCGTCCTGGCCACATCACTTAAAGTGAGCCCCAAGGCACGCAGCTTCTCTTGAGCTATCTCGATGTGAATTTCGGGTTCACGCATCCCAGAAACCTCGACGAGGGCAATGTCAGGTTCGGCAAGCAGGCCATCCTGCAACTGACGAGCGAAATTGACTAGCGTGCGTTCGTCGAGATTACCATAAATGGAAATGCTCATGACCCCGCGGCGGCGACCTGAGCCAAGAGCAATAGTTGGTGGCTCGGCATCGTCCGGGAAGAGACTAACGCGCTGCACGGCAGCGGTGATCTCTTGAAGAGCTCGATTACGATCGAATCCAGGATTCACTTCCACCATCACGCTCGCACTGCTGTCGCGAGCGGTGGCAACCGTACGCCTAACCAACTCCATGCCGCGCAGCTCTGCCTCGATAGGAAGCAAGATCGACCGCTCGACTTCCTCCGGACTGGCACCGCGATACTGCATTCGAATCGATACAGTATCGATGGCGAACGTCGGGTAGACTTCCTGTTTGATCTTGGTAGCGGCGACGATGCCGACGGACACGACCGCAATCATGAGCAAGTTCGCGGCGACGTGATTGCGGGCGAACCACGCCAGAATGCCGCGATGCGTTGTCGATGAATCCGTCACGGCTTCTTGTCTGGAGCTGGCAAGGATTGGGGGGAGACTTTCATCCCGGGAAGCGCGGCTCGAAGATCGCTAACAATCACCTTCTCACCTTCCTGCAAGACATTTTTCACAAACAAAGTCTTCTCGCTCTTCCACATGACCGTGGTTGGCCGAATCTGAAGCTCATTGGCCGAATCAACAAGCCTGAGTTGCCCATCGTGCAAGGCTTCCCTTGGGATGGTGATGACATCGTTGAGAACACCGGCATCAATATTCGCACTCACATAGTTTCCGAGGAGAAGTGGAAAGTGTTCTGAGTCACTGTTAGTTGCTTGGTGGCCGAATGGGTCATCTACGCGAATGAGCACACGAGCCATCCTGGTTTCTGGATTCAGTTCTGGAAGGATCCTTTCGACAATGCCTGCCCACTCGGCGTGAAAGCGATCGCCTTTATCAAGAAAGACCGTAGCTGAAGATCCGGGCTTCCCGTTGGTGGACGCACGGATCCATCTTAAGTCTTCAAATGGAATGGTGACGTGCACCCAGAACGCGTCCGTCCCGGCGAGCTTGCAAATGGCATCTCCGGAATCCACGAGTTGCCCCATTTCAACAGATTCTTCGATGACGACCGCATTAAAAGGGGCATTGATAGTTGTCCGAGTCAGGGCGAGCTCTGCCTTCGCAATTTCATTCTCAGCCATAGCGAGCAGGGCTTGGGCGCGCTCCAGATGAGGCTGGCGAAGCACCAAGGCCTGATTCACCGAGCTGGCTTCAAGATCCTTTTCTAACAGACCAAACTCACGCTTTGCCACGACCTGCCTGCCTTCTTCGATGGCGATGGCAAACTCTGCCTCTTCGAGTGCCGCTCGGTGTTCCTTGAGAGCCAAGTCATAGTCGGCGTGGTCGATCCGTACAAGTTCGTCTCCAGCTGCAATGTGACCACCTGTGACAAGAGCTTCGTGATGCTGGAGGACACGCCCGCGCACTTCGGGTTTGATCGTCACCTCTCGCGTCGGAATGACAATGCCATCGGCCTGAACATGAACGGTCTCATTGGAACCCACCGCGTCGATCGTCTGCACGATCGTCACTGCCTTTGGCTTGTCCACCGGCTCTGTCGTCGGTGCGGTCATCATGAAGTAAGCCGTAATGCCTGCTCCTATGGCCAGGACAACCAAGATAACTAGAATGCTACGGTGGGATCTCTGTGGCTTGGTCAAGGGCGTCTAGCGTTTGAGTTCCGTATCCATGGGCCCACCGATCGCGCGATGAAGGGTGACGCGAGAGCTGACAATTTCCCGGTGGCTAGTGATGATTTCTCGTTCCAATCGTTGCACCGTAACCACCGCAGTGAGGACCGGCAAATAGTCCGTGAGCCCCTGGCCCCAGCGGTGATGCGACTCGCGCAGTAGCTTCTTTGCTGTGTCGAGTTCTTGGTTGAGGAGATTCATACGTTCCACTTGCTTCCGCTCCAACACCAACGCCGTCTCAACATCGCGGACCGCGGTCAGGTAATCGTGGGAGTATGAGGCCAGCGCTTCATTGAGTGCTGCCTGCCGGCGACTGACTTCCGCTTTGCGAATACCCGCATCGAAGATCGGTGTGGTTGCCGAAGCGACGGCATTGGTGATCAAGGTATCGATGCCCGGGCCTCCTGATCCTGAAGCGGAGCCGCCGAGAGTGAGCCTTGGCAAACGATCGGCGATGGCTTCGGCGACTTCATGATCAATAGCCGCAACCCGCTGCGCCGACGCGACAAGATCTGGACGGTTCTGAAGAAGATCTGAGGGCACCCCCACGGTGCGCAACGATGATGGTGGCAATCTTGATTCTTCGACTGCAAGCGAAGGGCCGGTTCCAGGAGGAAGGCCTAGCAAGACCTCTAATGCGTAGGTGAGCTGCTCCAGTCGGGCTTCGACCGCAGGCACGCGGGTCTTGATTGCGGCAAGTTGCTCCCGCTGTTGCAGCACATCGACCACAGAAGACTGGGCCTGTCCGAAACGCAATTCCGTCAGATCGAGCAGCGTTTGGCTATTCTCGATCTGGTCGTCTAACAGAAGCAATTGGCGTTTCTGCTCGAGAATCTCGAAGTAAGCCTCCGCGACCGCTACTGAAAGCAAGAGCCGCGCGCCTAACCAATCCGAGATCGTGGCGTCCCGCTCAAGTTGACGCGCCTCGCGAGCAGATCGCAGCCGACCCCAGAGATCCACTTCCCAATCTAACAGAGAGCTTAAGTTTGTTGATGTCGCCCGTTCATCCCCAGAACCATCATCGTCATCTGTCCACCGAACGCCATACGACCCCTCCCCATCGATCTGTGGGAAGAGCCTGCCGCCAGCTTGGCGCAAGGTCGCGTCTGCTTGCGAAATGCGGGCGGCGACCGCCTGAATCTCCAGGTTGTTTCCCAGCGCCTGTGGGATCAATTTGGTGAGCGTTCGATCATCAAAGGTCTCCCACCAAGGGCTTCCTGATTGCTTTAGGCGCAACGAAGAGCCCGCTTCACGATAGGAAGGTTTGGCTTCCACCAACGCCGTCACGACACCGCGCGAGCCACCAACACACGAGCATACGACTAGCGTAGCGATGGCTAGGAAAACGAGCCGGCAGGTGTTTGCCACATCAGCAAGCCACACGATCTGACGACCTAAGACAAGTGCTTCTTGAAGAACGCCACCGTGCGTTCCCAGGCAAGCTCGGCCATCTTCTCATCATAGCGACCAGTTGAATCGTTGTGAAAGCCATGATTCGCCTTCTCATACATGTGCATCGTATAATCAACCTTGGCTGCTTTAAGGTCTTCTTCGTATTCAGGCCAACTGCCATTCACGCGCTTGTCGAGTTCGGCGAGTTGAACGAGCATGGGCGCTTTGATGTTCTTGCGAATTTCTTTGGCCGCAGGCGTGCCGTAGAAAGGAACGCCTGCATTCAAGGTATCTGGGATGGCCGCAGCTAACATGTTAACCACATAACCACCGAAACAGAATCCCACAGCGCCGAGTTTGCCAGAACTCTGCTCGTGTGTTTTGAGGAACGTCGCCCCAGCGATAAAGTCCGCCTCAATCTTGGCGCGATCCAGGCTACGTTGCATGGACCGCCCTTCATCATCATTGCCAGGATACCCGCCTGATGGGTGGAGAGCGTCTGGCGCGAAAGCGATGAAGCCCGCCTTCGCTACCCGTCTAGCGACATCCTTGACATAAGGGTTCAGTCCGCGATTCTCGTGAATGACCAAAACTACCGGAGCCTTTCCGTCTAGTTTGCTGGGCTTGACCAAATAACCCCGGCCCTCTTCGTGGCCTTTGGGTGAGGGAAACGTCTCATAGGTCGCCTTGATATCGGAATCATTGAACGATACCTGCTCGGCTTGTGCATAATCAGGCATCAACGCCGAGAGGAGCACCCCCATAGTCAGGCTTGCCGTGGCCACGGTAGACAATCGCGACATGAAGGTCCGGCGATCGATGACCCCGTGTGCGTATTCGTCATACCAATCGAAGGCTTCTTGAGGAATGGGAGGCAGATCCGTGGCGGGGTTTGAGGCTTCTTGGGCTGAGTTCATGTGATCTGGGAGTTTTAAAGTTAGGATTGTGGTTCGACTTTGTTGAAAGTGTGATTAACGGTCTGCCGTTCCTGCTTGCTGCGAACGCCCCTGGTCACGCCGCCTTTGGTGTGCACATTTAGTCGGTGTTTGACACTAGGCCAATCTTCACTGCAATCACCAGGAAGAAAGGGCGCTTTCGTTTTGTCTCCTCTTCTGCAAGATTTGTTTGCCATAAAGACAAGACAATCTTCGGCAGGTCGAAAGGAATGCGGAAGTAGTCGCGATGAGAGCAGACGAATGTGGCCAGAGAACACCGCGAATGAACCAACCCACTGAAGATCAAGTAGAACAGGCCGATCGAGAGGACGCCCCTTCTGGCTCGAGATCTGGTTTGGCTGTTCGTATCTTGCTCCCTCTTGTTCTCCTCGCAGCGGGCGGTGTCAGCTACGTGTGGTTTTCCAAGGAGCCGCCTCAGATCGCAGAGCCACGGGCGAAACCCAAGCCGTTGGAAGTGCGGGTCGCTGAGCTCAGACAGCTAGACTATCAGATTAGCCTGCCGACCCACGGTGTGATGCAGGCCCACAACCAGGCCGTCCTGACTACTCAGGTTGCCGGTCGTGTGGAAACTATCTCTCCAGGGTTCGAGGTGGGCGCGTTCTTTAATGAAGGAGACGTCTTGTTAGAATTAAACGCGATTGATTTTGAAGAAGCGCTGGCCAATGCCAAAGCGCAGTTGGCACTCGCTCAGTTTAATCTGGAACAAGAGCGGGCTCGCGCCAAACAAGCGCGGCTCAATTGGGCCGACTTGGGCTACGAAGATGAGCCTAGTGATCTCGTGGTGCGGATCCCGCATGTGAAGTTGGCAGAGAGTCAGCTCAAACGTGCGAACGAACAACTCCTCAGTGCTCAGCGTAATTTAGAGCGAACCAAAGTCAGGGCACCTTTCGACGGTCGCGTGCTGACTCGAGTTGCCGGTATCGGTCAAACGGTCGGCGCCGGCACGTCGTTAGGCACGATCTTTGCCACGGATTACAGCGAGACGCGTTTGCCCGTCTCGACCCAGTTCTTGACCGACGTGTTCTTGCCAGAAGACGTTTCTGATGCGCCTGTCGATATTGTTCTCAGGGATGGCCTCTCCGAAGCTTCAGAGGTGAAGTGGAATGCCCAGATTCTACGAACCGAAGGTGCTCTGGATGCCAGTACGCTCGAGCTCTTTGCCGTGGCTCGTGTTCAAGATCCATTCGGCCTGAAGTCTGACAAAGTGCCCTTGCGTCTTGGGCAGCCTGTGACCTCAGAGATTCCTGGGAGAAAGCTCGAAGGCGTCTTTGTGATTTCGCGCGAAGCCATTTCGGGTCTGAATCGCATTCGGCTCGTGGATCCGAAGACGCTTGTTTTAGAGAGTGCGAAGATAGCGCAGCTGTGGGCGGATGATGAATCTGTGGTGTTTCGTGATGCCGAGATTGAAGACGGCACCTTCTTGGTCTTGGACCGTTTGGTCTATGCGCCCGACGGTGGAAAGGTCGAGATTGTGGATGACGAAGCGCTGGAAGAGGACTTGGATCCAAGTGGCGCGAAGGAGGGAGTAGATAATAAGTGATCGCTTGGTTTGCCAAGAATAGCATTGCGGCGAATTTGCTCATGCTCGCCATTCTGTTAGGAGGTCTTTACGTGGCCTTCTTTCGCATCACGCTGGAGATGGAGCCCAACCGCGACTACGGGGTTGTCTTCATTAATAAGTCTTACCCGGGAGCGACTCCACGGGATGTGCAGAAAGAGATTCTTGTTCCAGTAGAGAATGCCTTGGAATCCCTTGATGGTGTGAAGCAGTTGAACACCGATGCTCACCCGGGCCATGCACGTATCTATGTGGAAGCGGAGCCTGGCAAAGACCTGCGCATTCTTAAGGACGACATTGAATCGCTGTTGCAGACCATTACGACCTTGCCTGCACAGAATGAACCGTTTCATGTGCGGATTCCGAGTGCAGCGGATCGCCGCTCGGTCATTTGGGTCGTGGTGACGGGGGATCTTCCTGAGGACGAGTTGCAGGCGGTGGGTGTACGTGTGCGTGACGATTTGTTAGCGATCGACGGTATCAGTCGCGTGAATGCTTTTCTTCCCAAGCAACGCGAACTCTCAATCGAACTCAACTCGACCAAGATGGCGTCTTACAATCTGAGTTTCGGCATCGTCGCCAACGCCATCCGGCAGTTCTCTGTCGATTTGCCAGCCGGGTCCATTCGAAGTCCTAGCGGAAACCTTGTTGTCCGTACGAAAGGTCAGGCGTATTCGCGGGAAGACTTTGCTGCGATTCCCATCCGATCCTCCAGTGGTGCCGAGTTGACCTTGGGCGAGGTCGCCGAGATCACCGAAAACCAGGAAGATGAGAAGGTGGCCTCGGAATTCAATCGCCGTCCGGCCATTCGCATTGACGTTGCGCGTACTGGTAACGAAAGTGCCCTCGAAGTAGCTCGGAAAGTCCGTGAGTATGTAGCGAACTCAAAAGAGCGTTTCCCCGAAGGTGTGGTGCTAGGCACTCATGCGGATCGGGCTGTCGAATTGCAAGCCAGGCTGGAAACCATGACCGGTTCACTCTTCCAGGGAGGACTACTGGTCATGATCGTGCTCGGCCTCTTTCTCCGGCCTCAGCTAGCGTTCTGGGTCGTCGTGGGGATTCCCGTTAGTTTCGCAGGTGGGGTCATCGTCATGCATTTGTTTGGAATGTCGGCAAACATGATGAGCTTGTTTGGCTTCATCATTGTCGTGGGTGTGGTCGTGGATGACGCCATCGTGACTGGGGAAAGCGTCTACGCTCGACTTCAGGGCGGGGCGCCGCCGCTGGAGGCCGCCATCGAAGGAACCAAGGCGGTCACCGTGCCCGTCACTTTCGGCATTCTCACCACGATTGTCGCTTTCGTGCCTTTGCTATACTTTGAGGGAGTGACCGGGGACTTTGCCAAACAGATCCCCTTTGTTGTGGCACCGGTGCTGCTTTTCTCTCTGGTCGAATCCAAACTTGTCTTGCCGTCGCACTTAAAGTTTCTGCGGGTGGGTCAAGCCCGACCAGGTGTCTTCACGACGGTGCGACGGAAAGTTGCTTCGGGATTGGATTATTTCATTCAGGAGCTCTATCGCCCAGCCTTGGTCATGACAGTGAAGCACCGATACTCGGCGCTCGCTCTGTTTGTTTCCATGGCGCTCGCCATGATTGGCTACTTTGCTAGTGGTAGGCTAGGCTATGTGCCGATCCCGTCGGTGGAACGCACCGAGGTGGTTGCCATGTTAGACTTGCCGGAGCACTCTTCTTTTGAGACGACGCGTAAATACATGGATCGCCTCGCAGATGCTGCAGACGCCATGCGGGAGGATTTTATTGATTCAGGATCGGAGGAATCCATCGTTGGCAATCATTGGCGGCTGATTGGCACGACTTATCCTGGTCGGCCCTATAGCAAATCGGATGGGGTTATGTTCTTGGGCTTAATGCCCTTTAGTCTGCGGTCCGAGCCTGGACCTAACAACGACACGATCATGGCGCGCTGGCGCGAATTGATCGGCGATTTGCCAGCGAGTGCGACGTTGCGCATGCGTTCCCAGAAGACGGAAGGCAGCGAAGAGCGGGAGAAGGACCCTTTGGAACTTGAGCTGCGCGGGCCCGATTCAGAAACCAAGCAACAACTGGCTCGGGAGATTGCCGATAAGATTCGTGGCTATGATGGCATTGAGAATGCGTGGGCTCACGTTCGCTCCCAGCAGAACGAGCTAGAACTTACATTGAAACCTCGCGCGGCCGAATTGGGCGTCACGCAGCAAGTGTTAGCGAATCAGGTTCGCCAAGCGTTTTACGGCGAGGAAGCCCAGAGGATCCTTCGCGGGCGCGACGAATACCGCATCATGGTAAGGCTCCCTAAAGAGCAGCGGGAGTCTTTAAGCACGCTGCAGGCTTTACGTGTGCGTACTCCAGCCGGAGCTGAAGTTCCGTTGTTTACTGTAGCGAATGTGGCTTTCGTCAAGTCCCCCACGTTCATTGAACGCAACAACAAAGCTGAGGCGATTCGCATCGGGGCTGAGCCAAAGAACAAAGGAGTGGATTTGGTGCGGATAGCCAAATCGGTGACGCCCGCCATACGTGATTTGCTCAAGAATCATGAAGATCAAACTTTCATTTTCACGGGTGCCGTTGCTGAGGCCGAAGAGACCAAGAAACGACTCATCATCGGTTTCATCGCCATGATGTTCGCCCTCTATGCCTTGCTCGCCATTCCGTTCAAGTCGGTCTTGCAACCGTTCTACATTCTTATTGTCGTGCCATTTGGTGCTATTGGTGCTTTGCTGGGTCACATCTTGTTAGGGATTACACCGTCCGATCTTTCCTTGTTTGGGATGCTCGCCATGGCAGGCGTGGTTGTGAATGACTCCCTCGTCATGGTGGACGATATCAATAGGCGAGTGCGCGAAGGCACGTCCTTACGAAAGGCGGTTGAACTATCAGGGTGTCGTCGTTTCCGCCCCATTTTCCTAACGTCAGCCACCACATTCCTCGGACTGCTTCCCTTGATGTCCGATCGCTCACTACAAGCGCAGTTCCTCATCCCGATGGCCGTTTCGTTAGCGTTTGGAGTGCTCTTTGCCACGGCGATCACACTACTACTCATTCCGTGTGTGCTCATGGTGGCAGATGATCTGCGTCATCTTGTGAGTCGCTTTGCCAGCTGGTACGCCAAGCCGTTCAACCGCCAGAAACCGGCAACGTAACGCCGACTTTATGCAGCAGGTTAATTCCCTATCGGGAGTCCTATGGAAGACAATGAGTAATCCTCGAGAAAACGAACCCGAATTCATGCGCCTCTTTGTGGTTCATGAACCGGTTCTACGTGCCTACGCGCGGGCCATGCTCCCGACCTGGGAGGCTGTTGATGATGTGCTTCAGGAATCGAGCGTGGTGATGTGGAAGAAATTGGATCAGATAGAACACGAGAGTGGCTTTCTCCCCTGGGCCAAAGTGATCGTGCGATTCGAAGCCTTGCGTGCTCGTCGACGGGTGGCTCGTGATCGTCTTGTCTTGAGCGAAGAGGCAATCGCGAAACTGGCTGACCAGGAACTTGAGGTTTCGCAGGATCTTCTGGCGGGCGAGCGCGCTGCCTTGAAACGCTGTTTGGCAAAGCTGAGTGACGAACACCGCCGTCTAGTCATGATGCCTTACCTGGAGGTGGGCGGCTTGACGCAGTTGGCAACGCGCACGCGGCGATCCGCGAATAGCCTCTACAAGCTACTCGGTCGTCTGCGGGAGAAACTGCGAATGTGCGTCGACCAGGAAATGGCGGTCACGGCTGAAGGAGGACGGGGCTCATGAATACTGACGATTCTAGCAAGCTCATCGAGCGCTACTTTCTTGGAACGATCTCTGAGACGGAGATGGAGTGCTTGGATGCTCAGCTGCAAAGTGATACTGCCTTCCGTGAGGCATTTGCAGCCATGGCCCGACTGGACACGAACTTGCGCGAAACCGCACTGCAGCTTGGGAATGAAACTGAACAACCGTATCGACGAGTGTCTCTAGCAAAGGACCCTCTTTGGGTCGGTTTGGCTGCCGCTACCGCAGTCGTTGTGGGCACATGGCTTTTTCTATGGTCTCAGAGTAACGGTCTAAATCACTTTGCTAGAATCGTCGAAGTTGGCGGAGGCTCCTTGCGCTGGACAGGCGATGGTGGTGAAGTCACAGACACCCTCACCAAAGGACTTTCCCTGAGCGGAGGTACCTTAGAATCGCTTTCGGCAAACTCGTGGGTGGAAATCGCTTTTGGAGATGGGTCAAGAATGTCTCTCTTTGGTCAATCGGTCATGACCATTTCACGAAGCGACGAAGGAAAGATCATCCGCTTGCGGGAAGGGAGTCTTTCGGCCGAGGTGGCGCCGGTGCATGAGCGCAAGCCCATGCGTTTCTTCACTCCAACGGCTGAAGCGGAAGTGTTAGGGACTCAGTTTACGCTGCGGGCTGATTCTTCTTCCACGCGATTGATCGTCTACGAAGGGAGCGTGCGTGCCACGAGGCTTGCGGATGGCAGCTCCCAGGATGTTCCGGCTGATCACTTCGTGGTCGCTGCAGCGGACACAGCGGAGAGCTTTCTCGTTCTGCCTCGCGAACACTATGTGGATTCTTGGAGGAGCACCTTGCCTTACGGAATGGGGCACGGGGAATGGCATCCTGGCGTGGACGGAGCCGAAGGCTATCTCGAGGCGAAGCCGTTGCTTTGGAAAGAGTATGGTAAGCACATGGTATTGGATCTTGCCTCAATGTCAGCAGCAGGCAGAGACCAACCCACGTCCCTCCTCAATGACGGGGCCCACATCCGGATGGTGGGGCGGGTCGCCCATGATTGTGAGGTGCATTTCGGACTGACCACCCATCGGGTCGGTGGTGGCTTTGCTGGAAAATACATTGCTAGTCAAAGGCTTGCTGGCTCTGAGGATCACTTCGAACTCGATCTGCCCATTACTTCTTTCAAACGGCAATACTCGTGCTTTCCAGAATCATTGGTCGGCCATGAATTGGTCGACTGGTGGGCGCTTACTATCAATCAGGAAGCTGGCTTAGAAATCATCAGCGTCGAACTGTCCGCTCCGTAGCGCTAGCTTTTGTCGGCGTAACTGTGAAAATGCTGGCCGAAGCCGGCGCCTTAACTCTCAAAGAAACCGCACATTCACCCATGACTCTTACAAAAAGACATCTCACACCTGTCGCCTGGATTGTTTTAGCGGCGATGACGTTCGCGCTCGGGTGGCACTTAAAACCTGTGAACATTATCGAACCCGTTCGTGATCAGAGTCATTCAACGGGAACCTTACTGCCCACCGATAAAGATCTCCGCCGTTCAGACACTGAGAGAAGTCAAGCGGCCACAGATGCCAACAAGAGACTAACCCTGACCTCAGAGCGCATTGCCGTACTTGGAGACCAATTGCGCCGCGCCACTGACCCCATCGCTAAACGTCAGGCCTTTGCCGATCTCATCGCTGGCCTCACGGCGGAGAACGCCCTCGAGATTCGCGAGCAAATCGCTCACCTGAAGGACGACGATCCAGACTTTCGCGATTTCCACTACGCCTGGGGGCAGGTGGCAGGGCTGGAGGCCGTGCTCCATGGACTCGAGACTACCGACAAGAAGGACATGGGTCCGACCTTGGCTGGTTGGGCGAGCAAGGATCCTGCGAAGGCGATGGAATACTACGAGACTTTGGAGAACAAAGGTAACGACGGGGCAAACAAACAGGCAATGAAAGCCGCCCTTGTCCATGGTCTGGCCATTGCAAGTCCCTTAAAGGCAGCTGACTTTGTTTATGCGTTAGGCGAATCAGGCGATACGCGAGCCAAGGAGATGATGGGCATTGTCATGGGCAAAGTCGTCCAGACGGAAGGCGCGCAACAAGCCGCGCAGTGGGCGACGAATCTCGGTAAAGGCGCTTTGCGTGGACATGCGCTTTGGGAAGCCGGGCGTCAGGGGGTTCGCGAGAACGCGGATGCCACTCTGGCTTGGGCAGGTGACTTGGCTAGCAGTGGTGACCCGAACGCTGGCAGCCTCACCTATGGTGTCGCTCAGGAGATGGGCGGGCGTGACGGGGCAAAGGTCGCCGATTGGTTGAGCTCGATGGACGGCGGTGCTGCAACTTCCGCCTATGCTCCTTTGTTAGGCGGATGGGTCAAGAACGATCCGGTCGCGGCCAGCGAATACGTCGCTTCCATGCCTCCCTCAGAGAGCCGAGATTGGGCAATCGGAGGGATGGTGCACAGCCATCGCTGGGAAGATCCAACTGCGGCGATCGTCTGGGCGAACGAACTCTCGAGTGCGGAAGGCCGCGAGAAGGTGATGACGCTCGCTGCTGAGGCTTACGTTCGCAAAGACCCCGCGGCGGCGGCGGAATGGTTGCCTACGAGTGGTCTGCCCATCGAGACACAAGAACGCCTGCAGGCTGGGAGAGAGGGCAAGTAGACAGGACACACGTTCCCTAGCAAATATTATGGCAACTACCATCAAGATCCACCTGAACACGCGAACGGGACTCACAGCCTTGTTCGTTGCGTTGATTGTCAGCTCGTTGATCGGTTTCGGTGCGCTGACCCAAGGACATGCGGGGCCTGCCACCACGCCCGATCCAGGCTCACCTAACAAACCTTCAGAGGTCGGCTACCCATCTTTCCTCAGTCCGCACGCCTCCCCGATCGCCATTCAAGACGAACACGTCTTCGTTGCCAACACGCCTTCCGATACCGTTGACGTCATTGCCAAAGCGACGCGAAAGATTGTGCGAAGGATCCATGTCGGTATCGATCCAGTGAGCATCGCAGTTAGGCCCGATGGCCTTGAGATCTGGGTTGCTAATCATGTTTCAGATTCTGTGAGTGTCATTGATAACGATTCCGAAAGTCCTGCGTATCTACAGGTGATCGCGACCGTCCAGCAGTTCGATGAGTCGACCAAATCGACACGATTTGATGAGCCTGTCGGGATCGCTTTTGCCAGCAATGAGAAGGCTTATGTTGCGCTTTCATCAGAAAACAAGATTGCGGTGATCAACGTGGCCACACACAAAGTGGAGAAGAGGCTCCATATCTCCGCACAAGATCCTCGCGCCATCGCTGTTCGTGGTGATCGGCTTTATGTCCTCCCATTTGAGTCCAACAATAAGACCCAACTCTCTGGAGGGCGTGGCGATGAGATCGATGGCGAACTGGTGACCTTCGATGCCTGGGAACATTCAATCGCTAACAACAATGTGCTCTCGCTAGGGCACGTTACCGATATTGTGAAACACCCCAAAGTGCCTGACCGCGACCTCTACGTCTTTGACACCAAGACCGACAAGCTTGTCGAAACGGTGGATACGCTAGGCACCCTCCTCTACGGCATCACCGTGGATACAAAGGGCCGAGTGTATGTTGCTCAAACGGATGCCCGAAACGACGTCAATGGCCGCAGTGGAACAAAGAAGCATGGCCTCAAAGAGCTGGAGAATCGGGCTTTTTTCAATCAGATCACCAGCGTCTCGTTCAGTGGCAACGAAGCTGAGAAACCAGCATTCATCGATCTCGAACCACTCCCACCACACCATCCTAAACCAGGGCAAGCATTCGCCACGCCATATGCCATCGCCGTCAGTGAAGATGATTCGACGTTAGTAGCAACCGCAGCGGGCTCGGACAAAGTATTCACGGTCGATGCGGCAAGCGGCGATGTGGTTGGTAGTGTGAAGGTCGATTCAGTGCCACAAGGCATTGCGCTTGAGAGCGACGCTGCCTGGGTCCTCAATGCCGTTGCCAATACAGTGTCACTGCTTGATATCTCCGATCCTGCCAATCTCACGGTTATGGATACGATCACCTTAGAAGATCCGACCCATCCTGAGTTTAAACGTGGCCGCATCGCGTTCAACGATGCCAGTGCCTCAACGACAGAAACGTTCTCTTGTGCCAGTTGTCACCCTAACGGTCATACCGATCAGCTTCTTTGGGTACTGAAGACCCCCATCGTTACCGGAGGAGATCAGATCATGCCCCGCTCCACTATGCCCGTGCGCGGCCTGCGGGACACCGCTCCTTTTCATTGGGATGGCATTCCCGGGGATCCGTATGGCGGCAACAACAGTGCCAACACACGCAGCCATGTTGAACCTAATAGTCGTTCTGACAAGCCCACAAGCGCCACGCGGCATTTGATCGATGGCGCTCTCGAATCCACGATGGCCGAGGTGGGCAACGAAACGAAGAACGATGAAGGCAAAACCGGCCGGCTATCGGCTGCGGACCGCGACGCCATGGCAAAGTTTCTTCTCAATATCACTTATCCGCCGGCCCAGCGGCGTGCTTACACGAACGTCCTATCAAAGCGTGCCGAGGACGGATTCAGAAAGTTTCACATCCTTGGTGATCCAGGGGGAACGCCAGGTGGGAACCTTTGTGGCAATTGTCATCGGATGCCCTATTGGGTCAGCACCAATACTCCGGGGTCTGGTATGGATGCCCCTACATGGCGTGGCGCTTACGACCGTTTCCTGATCCTTCCGCAGGGGCGTCTGAACATCATCGACTTCGATTTCTATCGCCGAGTTGCAGAGGACGGCAATGATGAGCGTCGCGTCTGGCAGTTCTCCTGGGGTGGTCGATCGGCGTTTGATTCGGTCTGGGACATGGTGCTGGAAGGGAGCACGGGCTTCTCCGGTTCTTTCGCACGGCAAATCACACTGAACTCACAGACGGTCGATGAATCTTTAACAGAAGACATGTTAAAGGCCTTGGAACAGTCTTCGAGAGATGGTGGCATCGTTTTGCAGGTGGAAGGAACGCTTATTGAAGAGGGGACGTCGACCCCGCTGGTGTTGCAGTATGACGGTCGTCATAAGGCCGGAAGCTATGTCGAGACAGACGGAGAGCGACGCCCGTGGTCTCGCCAGCAGCTCGTTTCACTGGCGTCAGAGCAGAAGTTTATTGGCACGTTCACCGGAAGGCACGGCGCCAATGCGAACTATGATCACCCGCAACCTGCGCTCTGGACGTTGAGCTCTCTCTATGAGCAGAGCGGGCAACAAGAGTTTCCTATCTTGTTTGGAAAATCGAAGACCATTGAGATGAATGGCCGGCATCTCCGAGATGGCGCCCACATCGTGGTGAATGGACGTCAGGCTTTGGGCTCACTTAGCAAGCGAGACGGTGAACAAATCGCCGTGACCTTGGACACTTTGCCATCGCCTGGTATGCATTTTTTACAGGTGCAGAATAGACATGGCTTGTTCAGCAACGACTTCATCTTTCACGTCGCTGAGAATGAAGAGAAGGCCATTGAATTACGCTACAAGAACAATCCAGATCTTCTTCGCGACGCCCTCGCCATGGCCATTGAACGAGGTAATCTCACAGAAACCAAGAGATGGCTCGACGCCGGTGCTCCCGTGAATGCACGTCGAGGTAGCAACGGAATGACGCCGTTAAGCACAGCGGCGTTTTTCGGGCGGATGGAGATTGTTAGGCATTTAGTCGAAAACAGAAACGCTCGTGTTTCCCAAGACAACCGAGACGGCAACACGCCGCTTCACCTTGCCGCTTTCCTCTGTCGCGTTAAGATTATTAAGTATCTGTTAGAAAATGGTGCTTCGACGACCAAGCGAAGTGATCGGGACGAACGGGCCGTGGATACCGTGATAGCGCCGTGGAGTGACGGCCTCGCCCGAATTTACACGTCGATCAGCGATCGGTCTGGACTCGATCTCGACTTGGCAGAGATCGAAGAGGGTCGCCCCCAGATCGCGAAGCTCCTCCGTGACTACGAGTCAGAGCCTGAAGAGGTCATTCAAGTGCTCAGGAGAGGCGCCGAAGGCTGGCGCTACATCGACTCAGAAACTGCTCTCCCAAGCGATTGGGCCCAAGAAGACTTCGATGACTCTTCATGGAAGACTGGTCAGGCCCCACTCGGATATGGGGAAGAGGATATCGAGACCCCTCTTTCCTTCGGGGACGATCCACGGAACAAGAGGCCTGCGGCTTTCTTCCGTCACGCCTTTGAACTCGACGACAAAGAAGTATCAGAATTTTTCGCCTGTGCCATACGCGCTGATGACGGAGCCGTCGTCCACGTAAATGGTAGGGAGATCCAACGCATCCGGATGGGGAGGGGCACCATTGATCAACGCACCTTTGCCAAGGGCAATACGCAGTCGGAATCAAGCCTCGAGGGCAAGCTCATCCCATTTAAGATCGAACGGAAAGTGCTCAACGTCGGAAAGAACGTGATTGCGGTGAGTGTCCATCAACGCCACGGCGCTAGCAGTGACCTTGTCTTAGATCTTGAGATCCTCGGCGTCTCTCAGAAAGACTACACGCGTCTCGAAAGAAGCCGGCGTCATTAGCCCGCTTACAAGAAGGGGAGACGTGCTCCTCGAGGAGCGGCGTCTTTTCAAGTGCCGGACATGCGTGACAGTGCGTGTCTCTACAGAATCAAACTGACCATTGCTTGTTAGGTATTAAACATAATTCGAGATTCTTCAATGTTGGTTGATGCGAACGGTGACGACCTGCCGCCTGGATTTGTATGGCACTTTCGCTGGTTGATGATTAAGGCGCATGGACGCCGGTTTCTTGGACACTCGCAATAATGCGTTAATGACGGGCTGACCCTGCAGGAGGACATCGAGGTCGTCACCATGTCGCATCATCGCCAGATACACCTTTGAGAGCGAGACGAGCACGACCTTGCCTTCGCGGCGCAGATAGTTACTGTCAAAGTACAAGTAGCGAGTGATCGCATCGAGATTGCTTGGGTCAGCACCCTCTGGATAGGTAAACCCAAACAGATAAGCGTCGGTTTCCCAGCCGTTGGGCATTTCAAAATTGGCGTTTCGGTGGCGGATGCTGCCGTCGGCCTCCAGGTTCATGTAGATGTCCGTGACCGTTCCACTCTGTCGGACACGCACTCCGATGTGCTCGATGCCTTTCATACGTTCGATCTGTGGGAGGTCGACGCCTTCAGTGACTGGCAGGGAGGCAGTGATGAATTTGGTCCGGCGTGTCAGTTCCGTCGGCGCGAATCTATAGTAAGTGATGGGCTCGAGTCTCCCCGTAAGACCTCAATTTTCTGTTAGTCAAATGTTCTCGGGGTAATCCGTCGGGAGCCCCGAGAGATCCCAGGTCAGGCGTCGAATGCGTGTCCGGGGCGATGCCCGCAACGAGCCCTCCCTAGATGTGTGATGCCGTTACAAAGGCGTCGATGGGATGCTTGGCGGCGTCATTGCTGCTAGGTACTTTGGGATCTAAAAGCGGTTCGTAAGCCCAATGTGGGTCACCGGCCGAGGCAGAAGCGAGAGCCAGGAAGAAACCCAGTGTCCAGGCAAGCCCGGTCGAGTAGCTTTGACTGGCCGTCGAAGAAGAAGTGAAAGTTCTTCGATTGGCAATCGAAGCTACCAGCAGCTTTACCATCAGACGGCAAAGATCGAATTGCCCAAGGTTCCTCTGCTGTCACCAAACGATGCTTCACCGATCCCCATCGAATGGAGAATACTCAAATACATGTCCGTCATTTGACCGCCCCCTTCGTAGAATTGACCGTGCTTGAGTCCCATTCTTGCACCGCCAGCAAGTAGTGTAGGGAGATTGGTGTTCTTGTGCGTCGTGCTGGCGCCACTGCCATAGAGAACGATGGTGTTGTCTAACACACTGCCTTCATTGTCTTGGAACTCATTCATCCGCTTCAAGAAGTAAGCGAGCTGTTCGCTGAGGAAGCGGTCGTACTTGGCCCACTCCGTCACCCCTGCGGGATCCTTCTTGTGAGACATGCTATGGTGGGTTTGGCTCATGCCAAGCTTCAGCGGAAAGGTGTCGCTAATGCCCATGCCATCTTCCCGGCTCATCATAAAGGTGACACTGCGGGTGATGTCGGCATCGAATGCCAGAGCAATCAAGTCCAACATCGTGCGGTAATACGCATGCGGATCCGAGTCTGTAGTAGCGTCGAGATCTAGATGCGTGTAGTTCTGCTTTTTCAGCGGGATATCGAGCCATTTCTCAGAAGCCTGCAGACGCGTTTCGAACTCGTTCAGCGAGGTAAGATACTGGTCCATCTTGTCGCGATCCGCCTGACCTAACTGACGATCGAGTGTCTTGGCATTCTCTGCCACGGCATCGACTAACTTCATCCGCGCACGCAACTGCGCGCGCTGCGCCTCCAGTGTACCGCGATTGCCTTTAAAGAGACTTTCGAAGATCCTTCGCGGGTCGTTCTCCGCTGGGATAGGTTTGCCTTGGCGGTCGTACGAAATGGTCGCCGTGCGCGAGGTGTAACCGGTACCGGCATCGATCGAGAGCACCAACGAAGGACGCCGACAATGATCGCGTGTGTGCCGAGCGATCACTTGGTCCAGACCAACCGTGTTGTAAGTGCCAGGCTCTGGGTCATGCAGCGGCGCGCCCGTTAGCCACATGTCTGAACAAACGTGAGGATCGTTCTTGGTGCCATTGGCATGTTGCAGCCCGCCCATGAAACTCAGTTGTTCGCGGTAGGGACTCAATGGCTCGGTCGATTTTCCAAAAACAAACTTTCCGTCCTCAGCCGCGCGCGGAAACCAGCTCCATTCATCGATACCGTGTTTCGGATCGGGCAACGCCATGCCATTGGCGATGTAGAGCCCACAGAAACGCTTCGGCGTCTCTTCCGCTGCCGTCTGGCCCATGGCTTCGAGGAGGGGAAGGGGTAGGGCAACGCCCGCCAAGCCTTTAAGAACGGAGCGGCGCTTGAGTTTGAGAGGCATAGATCTTAGAACCACGAAAGTGGGTGAATGACGCGGAGGGGGGTGAGGAGCGCCCTACGGGGGTCATTTCTCTAAGAACAGCGGGCTCTCGATCACGAACAACACACAATCTCGCATCCGATAGTCACCTGCAGCAAGTGTGTTAGGGCCTTCGCGGCGTAGATACTCCATCTCATTGAATGTAAGGCTGCGACCCACAGCATAACTGGCGAGGTGTTGGAGGAAGCTGAAAGCCACTTGATCCAGTCGCTCGCTTGTTAGGTAACGTTTCAAATCCGTGACGTCGGCGATAGGGGTGTTGTCAGGAAGCGTCGAACGCGTATCCACCTTGGATCGCTTCAGCAGTCCACCAGCATCGAAGGCTTCAAAGGGAATTCCCCACGGATCAATCTTCTGATGACACTGCCTGCAGCCCTTGACGTCACGGTGCATTTCCAACCGTTCGCGGAGCGTCTTGCCTTTGGCTTCGTCGCCTTCGGGGAGATCAGGCACGTTGGGCGGCGGTGGTTCGGGTGGTTCCGCGATGATCTTGCGCGCAAACCAAGCGCCGCGTTTGATGGGATTTGACTCACTGCCATTGGAGAGGCCGGAGAGGATGGCGGCTTGTGTGAGGATGCCGCCTAAGGATTCGTTCCGGTGGGCCATGGGCGCAAATGATAGCCCATGTTCCGCTTCATTCCCCAAGCCGTAGTAGCCCGCCACCACGTCATTGGCGACAATGAAGTCCGAGCCAATGAGATGACGCAAAGGTAGGTTCTCCCGTAAGAGATGCGTGATAAAGTGGATGGGTTCTTGGCGCAGCGCGCGTTGCGTCTCTTTGCGTAGGCGAGGAAATTTCCGCCGATTGATGTTCACCACATCGAATTTGTCGAGATTCAGCCACCCAGAAACGAACGCGTTAGCAAACTGGCTGAATCGATCATCCGCCATCAAGCGATCGACTTGTGATGGCAGCGCGTCTTGCAATTCTCCATCGGAGGCCAATGACAGCAGCTGTTCGTCGGGCGTGGTATTCCACAGGAAGTAGGAGAGTTTGGCGGCCAGTTCATGGGGTGAAAGGGGCTCGGCTTGCGGTCCCGCGCTCTTTTCCGTGAGATAGAGGAACTGTGGTGAGGTCAGCACGACCAGGAGAGCCTCGCGTACGCTGCCTTGGAAGTCCTCTGTCTGTTCATAGCGCTCTCGCCAAACTGCTAGAAGCGATCCCAGCTCCTTCTCGTCAGGCGGTCGACGGAAAGCGCGTGTGGCAAAGCCTTTGATCACTTCATTCGCGTAGGTCGGCGGATCATCCTTGTGAGGCGAGGGGAAGAAGATGTCGCGATGCCCGTTGGGAGGCCAGGTTTCATAGAAGGGCCCTTCGATCTCAACCGCCCTTACAAGCACACGAGGAATCTGCCGGTTGTCCGTCGGCTCGCTACGAATGCCAATCTCGCGCAGACCAGCGAGGTAATTGACGTTGTCCGTCTCCGTATCTGGAGACGCGAAACTGCTCAGAGGCGCCCGGAACGCAATCCGTTCGAGCGTCGCCGAAGGGACGGGCAAGGGATCGGCAAATCTCGAAAGTCGAGGCCCCACATCCGTGCGCACGCCCATGTGCACACTCACGTACGGAACACGTTTATCAAAAGCCGCAAACTGTCGGCCATGCTCGCTCTCTTCGGCAACCGGTGTGATCACAACGCGTTGAAGGTTGTCTCCCTTACCATTTCGAATCTTGAGCGAATGAGCTTCATTGGTAAATCGGGCGACGAGCAAAGGCACGATCACTTCGCCATCGACATCAGGTGTGAACTTACCTTTCACCCGTTTGGAGAAGGTGCGCGAGCCGATGTCAGCAATCATCACATCGTCTTTGGGAGGGCCGTCCAGCACCACATCGAGCTGATACACACCGGGCGCAGGCATGGTCAGAGTCGCTTCCTTCCCACTGGCGATGTCGACTTCGATGCGGACGTCTGATTCCGGAGCTGCAGTGTGTGGCTGAAAGCCGTCATCATAGCGCGCCGCTTGCACTGTGACTTGCAACATACCCGACATCGGCAACTCGCGCATGAGCACGGCGAAGGTCGGTGCGGGGCCACTCACGGGATTGGTGTTGGGCGATCGAGGTCGCAGCAAGAGTCCTTCCCTCACGAGATGCGAAAATCTCCCGTAATTGTAGCCACCCGTGTGCCTTCCTGTCATGGCGGCAAAGACAGAGTGATAGAGTCCCTCAAAGGTCTTCCATTCACGCACCGTCGCATTGCCTTTGTAACCTTCGATGAAACGCATCGTCTGTTGCATGGCCGCAGGCTCGAAGGCAAAGGCTTTCTCTGGGACCACTTCGCGCACCGTGTAGTCCGGCTTCGAAAGCAGTTTGGGCCCATTGAGCTGCACGTGATCTGTCGTTGGCGCTGCGTTCACGCCGGAGCCGAGCTCCACGCGGAAACTTTGCACCTGCGGCCTTTGGGTCTCGTCCACCAGACAAAGGTCAAGCGCCTGGTCAGCGATCTCGAAGTAAGTCTCTAACATTTGCGGCGTCAATACCAGCGTGTCCTGGTTATTCGTAAAGCCTTCCTCTGAGATGCCATCAGCTGGCAGCAAGTCGGCCAATCGATCTTCGACACCTAACAGATCACGTAACGTGTGATGAAACTGCGCCACGGTAAGTCGACGTACGGAGCCGTTCTTGGCTCGCACTTTGCGTTCTCCTTCCAGCAAGGCTTGAGAAATCCACTGCAGAACGGCCTCACGCTCCGCCTCGGTAAGTTGATCCTCGTCCTCCGGCGGCATGGCCTCGTTCTTCAATTGATCCAGAACGTGCTTCCATTGGAAGAGTTGTTTATCTTCCAGACTGCCGTCGAGAACATCCATCCGAACGCCCGATTTCTGCTTCTTCTCTCCGTGGCAATCATAACAGTAACGCTGCAAAACGGGCTGCACGATTTCTTGGAACCGTGACTGCAAGGTCGCTGGTTCTGACTGCTCTGCTAGAGCATCAGTCGCCGAGGTGATCAACAGGATGGTGACCAGAAGAAGGCCAGGCGCTGGGGCGTTCATGCGGGGAGAATGACGCAAGGCACAGGCCAATACCAGCGTGTTCTCTTAGGGCTCTTCGACTGCCAGTCGAGACTACGGTAGCCCAATGGAATTCGTAGCGACTTGTTGGGATGGGAACCTACTTGTTTGTTCGAGGAACCCGGAGAGGAAGAAGGCCAAGTTGCGGTCATTTGACCATCATGGTCTTGAGCGTCGGCACGATCGCTTCCGCCCAGATCTCGTGACCTCGCTCGCTCGGGTGCGTGGTGTCGGGCATCATCTCTTTTGAGAGGAATCCCTTGTCGTCGAGGAACGCGGGCCCGATGTCTTTAAAGGTCACGTTAGGGACATTCTCAAGTAGGTCGGGCAGATAGGAGTTGAGTTCGATGATCTGCTTGCGATGCGGGTGGTCGAGATTGGGGCGGCGTGGGAAGACGCCGAGGACGAGGATCTTCATCTCGGGATACATCGAATGGAGTTTCTTGGCGATCGCATGAACGCCGTCGGCAGCCTGTTTGGGATGGTCGCTCCCCCAGCAGATGTTGTTCGTGCCGATCATGAGGGATGCCGCTGTTGGAGATTCCGTTAGCTTTGGAAGGTGTTCCAATCGCCATAAGACATGGTTGGTACGATCACCGCCAAATCCCAAGTTCAAGGCATTCAAAGGGGCGAAGTGTTTCTCCCAGACAGGCTCGCCAGGGCCGTTTTTATCGAAATTGTTCGTGATCGAGTCACCAACCATGAGCAACTCGATCTTCTTGTCCACCTTCGGATCGTTGGCCTTCTCGATCTCGGCAATCTTCTCGGCGTGGCGAGCAAACCACCACGATGCTAGCCGAACTTCAGGATGGGTGGAAGGATGTGCTTTTTTAGCCTCTTCGGCCATGACAGCTTGGAATGGCATCACGACGGAGGCGGTGAGGACCAGCAGTTTAGAACGTATCAACATAGGGTAAGTGGGTTGATGGGAGGATGCCAAGCCATCTCGGTGGTGTCGACTGCTAAGGTTTGGGTTGCACAAAGCTCTGGATTCAATGGATAGTTCTGGAGATTCTTATGGTCCTTTCGATACGCAGACGAATATTCCAAGCACTATTCCTGGTGCTTCTGCCAGCGTTTACGGCATTGGCTGACGATGAGCCGGCCATCACCAAGGCTGGTGGGAAAGTGACAGGACTCGGTGGCGGCATTGCTGTTGAGTTTCACCTCACGGCCCGAGACTTGAGTGATGTTGGTTTGGCCTGCGTCGCTGGTAGAACGGATATCATTTCGCTCAATCTGCGTGACACCAAGATCACGGATGCGGGTCTGATGCACTTGACCACCTTGAGCGGCTTGAAACGACTGCACCTCGAGCGCACGGCGATCAGCGATGACGGTATCGAGCACCTTGCTGGTTTGAAGAATTTGGAATACCTGAATCTCTATTCGACCAAGATCACGGACGCTTCGCTGGGGTATTTAAAAGAGTTAGAGAGTCTCATTCACTTGTTCATCTGGGAAACCGACATCAGCGATGACGGGGCACGGCGATTGCAAACAGCGCTGCCTAATCTCAAGATCACGGGTGGGGTGGACTTGGATAAGATCGCCGCCGAGGCTGCCAAGAAAGCCAAGGAACCCACCGAGCCACTGGTTGATCTTGAATGGCATCCCGCAGGTCCTGCTGAGCCACCTGTCTCTGTCACGGGCACATTCACCACAGTGTACTTCGAGAACAAACGCCGTGCCCCCGTGAAACTCTTCTGGGTCCAGTATGGGAAAGGCGGTCTGAAATTCTACGCAGACATCGGGGCCGGGAAGACCCTGAAGCGGAACACTTTCTCAGACGCTACTTGGGTGATCACAGACGAGAACGAGCAACCACTCGGCTATTTCAGATCGGTGCTCAACCCGTCCCGTGCGGTGATCCCGGAAAGTAGCTTGAATCAGGCTCCTTGATTCTTTAAGTTATCGCTAAGAAGACATGTTAGGATTACACCATTCACGGAGAGGATTTTTACAATCATGTGTTGGCATGACGGGCCTCACCCTGCCCACGTTCTTCAAGATGCAGGCCCAGGCCGCAGGCGTCGCGACCAAAGCGAGATCATGCATCGTTCTTTACACCTGGGGCGGCATGAGCCACTTGGAATCGTTCGATCCCAAGCCTGAAGGCCCCAGTGCGACCCGCGGCGAGTTCGGCGCTATTCCGACGGCCACTCCCGGGATGCAATTCTGCGAGCATTTGCCGCTACTCGCCAAGCATTCTGAGAAACTCGCCGTCGTCCGTTCCGTTCATCACGGTCAAGGCGGACACCAAGGGGGCATGTATGTCACCTTGACAGGACACAACCCGGAAGGCGGGTTGAAGGCAAAGAGCCGCAAGAGTTGGCCCTCACTACCAGCGATGATTTCGCGTTTCCATGACCCTCATGCTAACACGCCGGGTGCCGTGCGTTTGCCCTACTCGATGTATGACAATGGCACGCTGATGGCAGGTGAGTATGGCGGTTGGTTAGGCTCGGACTACGACCCTATCTTGATGCGAACTCCTGGGGGTGAAGAGTACGCCGGGGTGACCCGTTACACTGATCGCGAACTCAATCTAAAGCTTCACTTAGACAGTGGGCGCCTGCGCGATCGACGCGCTTTGCTAGAAGAACTCGATCATCGTCTTGGTAAAAGCCAAGCCTACGACCAACTCGACCGTTTCCGCCAGATGGCAGCCGACATGCTACTCGGCTCGCCAGTGAGGGATGCTTACGATCTCGAGCAGGAAGACCCGCGTGTCCGCGCCATGTACGGCGATCACATTTGCGGACAGTCGCTGCTACTGTCCCGTCGCCTGATCGAGGCAGGTGTTCCTGTCGTGCAGGCCTTGTGTTCCGCCGGTGACCTGGCGGGTGGTGGCGGTGACAACTGGGACACGCACCGCGGACATTTCGCGAAGATGAAAGACCGCCTGCTGCCGTTGTTTGACCACTCGGTCTCCGCGCTTCTGACCGACCTCGAACAACGCGGCCTACTTGACGAAACCTTGGTCGTCTTCCTAACCGATTTCGGTCGTACGCCAAAGATCAACAACAACGGCGGTCGCGATCACCATCCAGGAGTTTACTCTGTCGCATTCGCTGGAGGCGGCATTCGCGGAGGCCAAGTCTACGGCGCCAGTGATCCCTCGGGAACCGAGCCCCTCTCCGGTGCATGTTCACCAGCCGATCTCCACGCGACGGTCTTCAAAGCCATGGGGATCGATCACCACAGCAGACTGACAGATCAGCAAGGGCGCCCGTTCCCGATCTGCGAAGGCGAGCCCCTAGCGCTGTTCTAGGGTGTCTAGACATTCCTGCAAGCCAGGGAAATACTGTCGACATTCTTTGAAACGGTCGAGTGCGAACCAGCGACGAGAGCCTTTCCCAAGGGGCCGGACGCCAAGGGTGGTGGGGCCGCTAGCATTCTGAAGCATGTTGTTAGGTGCTGTGAGAAAGAAGAATCCTCCTGAATCGGTGTTGGACGTCCAGGTCGGGAGGTAGAGAAGTCGAACCTCGCCCTTCTTGTCGGACCATTCCTGAGGTGTGCGAGTAACGTCGAAAGTCACGCAGGCTTTTCCGTTGATCTCAAGCATGAAGCCCTCCGTCTCTGGGTCTGAGACCCAACCCAAGCCTCCTGCGAATACTAGCGTCTGGGCTTCATCCAGCGAGTCACCGATCTCGAGATCAGGGGTTTCCCAGTTCAGGCTCCGTTCCGTGTAGGCGGCTGTTTGCCGAATGTAGGGGCGGAGGCGTTTGGTTCCGGTGAAGGTGTGCCAACTATCGTAGCTTTGTTCCGGGTCTGAAGCGCTGCGATCAAACCCTTCTCGCGCTTCGGCGAATAAAGTTGAAAGCTTTGTCAGTCGCTCAATGGTAAAGTAGGCCGAGAACTTCGCGAGTTGCTGCTCGATCGCTGCTTTGTCAGTCTCGCCCATGGTTGGCGGTGGCTCTGAGGATTCGCCGGTGATGAGCGGATGGACAAAGAATGGTGCCAACTCAGTTTCAGAAGTGGCTTCGAATGGATCACCTAACAAATCGCGCACTCCGGCGATAATGATGTCTTCGACGCCTGGGGCGAAACGGGTGGGTTGGTCGTAGTAGACCATGGAAAAATCGGATTCGTAACCGCCTTCGGCGAGGATGCGTTTGGAGGGAATGTAGCAGGGCACGTCGTTCGCCCAGCCGTTGATCCAGAGGCGTCGCCAATCGAGTTCCGTCTTCAAACGCAAGGCGTAATCGACGCACACTTCACCAGGAAGAAAGACGAGACCCAAGTCGTGGCCGAAATTCCATGTAGTGATAGTGTAAGTAAGATGCGTCGGAATCGATTCACCACGATCCAGCCGAGCAAGCTGCTGTTTGGCGTGGTCGCCATCGAAACCTCCTGTTTCGGCCTTCTCTTCCCACGTGGACCGCTCAGGGATCGGTGCGAAGGGCAATTGAACAGTCTTGCTAGCCGATCGTAGCGGTTCTAATAGAGTTTTGAGCTTATCCTCCTGCATGAGGCGCTGGATTTCCTTGGCAATGGACCGGCCATGCGCCTGCGCATCGCCAGCGCCGCCTGATGGTTGGGGCCCGACATCGGCACCGCATCCGATGGTTGTTAGAGCGATGGCATTGGGATGGCGTTCTTCGACCGCCGCATTGGCAAAGCCTGCCCAATCACCGGAAAGGTGATTGCGAGCTCCCAAGGTGGTGCAATGGCAGGCGTAGTTGCACCAAGTCGCGATGGGCTTTCCATCGGATCCTGTGGCTAACAATAGGGGCATGCTATGATCGACGGGTTTGTCGATTTGAAATCCAAAGCCTTGCCAGCCCTCTTCACTGAGAATTCGTCGATTGCCCCCAAAGGCGACGCGCCCTTGGCCCCAGGAGAGCTTGCCTTCAGTGCGCGTATCAAGAGCCTTGCTTGCCACCTCGACAAGCCGTTCTTCCAGCCAGCGGGTGTAACGTTCCATCGTATCGACATGCTCTTTGGGAGCGCGGCCACTCCAAAGGATGACCGCGTATCCTGTGAGGGCCGGCGCGTTGTGCGTGTGGGTGGACATGACCACCACGCGATCTCTTGGAAGATTGTGTGAGGCTTCTAGCGCTTTCGCCACACGATCACTAGACGCTTTGGGAACGCCACAATTGTCGACCGCGATGACCACGACCGGGTTGGCCTTGCCCATGGCGAGGGCGCGAGCCCAGAGTCGCTCATCCACACCTTCCGAAGGCGTGGTCCGGCTGCCATAGCCTGCAAGAAGTGTCGGGTAGTCTGGGGTGATGTCTAGTTTAGCAGCGCCAATCGGAATGGCGTAGGCGGTAGCCGCTAAGCAAAGGTGTAGTAGGACGGAAAGAAGGGTGGAGGTTTGAGGCATGGTGGGTCCTTTCGACTGCCAGTCGATTCTGCCAACCTAGCCATTCGACTGCCAGTCGAATCTACCTAGCCATGGCGTGAAGAGTTTCGCTTGGAGGAATGCTCACCCCAGTTAGGCTCATCGGCGAATACCCACTGACCAACCTATGATTCAAAGACCCATTCTGAATTTCCGCCACTTGATCCAAGCGGTTCTGCTCGTCTTGCCGATCCTGCTTGCTGCCAACGAGCAACCGACATTGAAAGTCCTCGCCTACAACATCAAGCACGGCTACGGCATGGATGGGAAAGTGGATTTGAGCCGGTCTGCGGCGTTGATCAAGCGCGTGGATCCAGATTTGGTGGCGCTTCAAGAAATTGATAAATCTACGGAAAGAACGGGTAAGGTGGATCAGACGAAAGAACTCGGTCGACTAACAGAAATGCACGCTGAGTTTGGACCTTTCTTTGACTTCCAAGGTGGCGAATATGGCATGGCCATTCTTTCGAAGAACAAGGCCACCAACGTCGCGAATCACCGTCTGCCTGATGGGCAAGAGCCACGCACCGTGCTCGCCATCACGGTGGTTCCCATTGAGAATGGTCCGGAGATCGTCTTTGCTGGGATTCACTTCTACGCCACACGTGCCCAACGCCTAGCACAGGCCCAGCGACTGTTGGAGATTCTCAAGGACGAAACGCGGCCTATCATACTCGCAGGCGATTTCAATTCAAGACCAGACAGTGAAGTGATGAAGATCTTCGCCAAGGAGTGGACCATTCCTGATAAGGGTGAAGACCGTTTCACCATTCCATCGGACAAGCCACGGAGTGAGATCGACTTCATCATGTTTCGAAACCTCGATGGCTGGAAAGTCGAGAAGATCGATGTGCTGGAGGAGCCGTTGGTCTCCGATCATCGTCCAGTTGTTTTAGAGCTTTCCAAATTACCCGCAGCGCCAAAGCCATAGAAAGCGCCGACAATGAGAGAGGGAATCTAGGTTAGTGATTGGTCTTCATTCACCGCTATCTTTCACTTTGTTTCAAGCATGACTCCTTCTCACGACCAGAGCCCCTATTATCCGCCAAGCGAGTCACAGGGAGGTTGGCCTTGTCTGGCAACGGAGGAGATCGCATCCAAAGCAAACATGGATGCCAGCAAGCTCGATCGGCTATTTGATCTGCAATCAATCCTCTTTGGGGGGTGTTCCTGGAACGCTGTCATCATCCGAAACGGCTACTTAGTACGCGAACACGCGACCTTCATGACCATGGCGACAAGCCGGTTTGACGTGTGGTCCTGCACCAAATCCGTGACAGGTACCGCGTGGGGGCTACTATTAGAAGACAGCCGCCAGGGACGTCTTCCCAACGGGCAACAGGTGGATTTGGACAGCCCAGCATATGTGTTCATTCCAGATGGCCTCCCGCTGTCGGATCCTGGTAAAGAAGCGATTACGATTCGTCATCTCCTAAGTATGACCTCAGGCATTCCTGGTGAATCGAAGGGGATCTATGGCACCCCGACGATCACTGGAGAGGGGCCATATGAACACGCACTCGGTCGTTGTGCAAACCGTGACGGCAAGTGGGTGGACAAGCTGGCGGCAGAGCCTGGGACGCGATGGGATTACAGTGATCCAGCCCTGACGCATTTGTCATTGATCTTCGCGCATATCACAGGAATGGAGATGCATGATTATGTGAAGGAGCGGCTATTTGATCCGATTGGGATCGAGCAGGCAAGCTGGGATGTGCTGGGCGGTAGCGGGTGCCTCGGGCCTCACACCAATGCCCATGTCGGACTCCATATTTCAGCGCGCGAGCTGGCCCGGTTTGGATACCTGGCACTTCATCAAGGCGCATGGAATGGTGAACAACTCATTCCTCAGTGGTGGATGGAACTCGCCACACGATCCTCACAAGAACTGAATCCTGACTACGGATACACCTGGTGGGTCAATTCCAACGGCACCCATTGGCCAGGACTGCCGAACGATATGTTTGCGCTAGAAGGCCACTGCTGCAACCGATGCTACGTGATCCCCTCGCTTGATCTGGTCGTCGTGCGCGTAGGATCTGGACCAGCGCGGTGGAATGAGCAAGATTTCATCAGTGGAGTCCTCGACGCTGCCAAATAAGCAGGTGGCGAGAGGTTACCCGCAGGTTTATTCACCAACCTTGACGCAGAGCCCAACTAACTGCGATGTTCTAATCTAGAATGAAACGAATCTTACCAGCGCTTCTCATTGCTTGTTCCTCCTTCAGCGTGGCAACGGCACAGACCTATGAAGGCAAGTTCCTTGAAGCCAATTATGACGAATCGAAAGTGCCTGAGTACACGTTGCCCGATGTACTGACTTCATTTGATGGACAAGCGATCAACACGGTAAAGGCATGGGAAGAAACGAGAAGGCCCGAGATCCTCACATTCTTCGAGCAGCAACTTTATGGCGAAGTCCCCGAGCCATCGAGCCCCATCAAGCGAACGTTCAAACTGTTATCAGAAAACAAATCGCTCCTCAATGGGCTCTGCACGCAAAGAGATGTTGAAATCACTTTTCAGAATGAGGCCGGAAGTTTGACCATGCCCTTGGTTCTGTTTGTGCCCAACAAGGCCAAGGGGAAAGTGCCCGTGATCTTGCTCGCCAATGGCAGCGATATCAGACGAAAGAACGTCGTTTTAGATGATTCGCAACGTTATGGGAAAACGCGCAATGGCATTCCCTTACATCAACTCATGATGCGCGGCATCGGCGTTGCCACCGTCGATTATGAGAGCTTTGGCAAAGACAATAGAAACCCTGAAGGAAAGATCAGTGGTGGCATTGTCGATTTGTTCTTAAAGCCCGGACAGGAATCGACCCTTGAGAACGAATGGGGCATGATTGCCATATGGGCCTATGCTTTGCGCGCAGGCATGGACTATTTGGAAACCGACCCAAAGGTTCACAAAGATCAGGTGGCGACCCTTGGCTGTTCGATCGGTGGGAAAGTGGCCCTATGGGCCGCCGCGACCGACACGCGCTTTGGCATGACCTTACTGGCCACCGCAGGCCACGGAGGCGATGCCATTTGGCGACGTGAATACGGCGAAACCTTGGACAACATGTGCAAATACTTGCCCACCTGGATTTGTCGCAATGCTAACAAGCATGCAAAGAAGGTGCATGACATGCCAGTGGATCAACACAGTCTCTTGGCAACCATGGCGCCACGGCCGTTTTACGTGAGCAATGCTCATCACGACTTATGGGCGGATCAAATCGGACAGTGGATCGGAACCTACCATGCGGCTCCCGCCTATGCGCTGTATCAACAGAAGGTAAACTTTCCGTCACCACAACAACCAGAGCTCAATCAGCCCATCGTTGAGAGTGCCATAGGCTATCATGTGCGTTCCGGTGTTCACGGACTCGAATTGTTCGATTGGGAACAGTACATGAAGTTCATTGAATTCCATTTCTTGAAGATCAAGCCAAGAACTGTTGCTGAAGTCTACAGCTCAAATTAGTGCCACCTTGTTCCTGCCTGGTAGATGGGCCTATCCAAGCAACCAAAGAAGGGCAAAGCTTTCGCTCTGCCCTTCTCTCAGTGATTTGTTCAAACTAACCAGCGGACGGGTTCGTCACTTCACCACGCCGCGATAGTAGCCTGTGGGATTCCCCGTTCGGCCAGCGTCGGTGTCTTCATAACTTCCCGTCACATCGGTAGCCACGTTCGACCAATTCTCGAGATCGGTGGAGTATTGGATGTCGTAGGTCGTTCCATCTGGCAGTGAGAGTGAAACGCCAGCAGCCGTCCTGGACACATCAGTAATCTCTCCGCCCTCAGCCGGAGGCACGTCAACTGAACCTGTGTTGACTTCACCTGGATTATCAAAGAGGGCCTTAACACTACCAGCGTTCAGCACTCGATTGTAAACTTGAACGTCATCCAAGGTTCCTGAGAACGGAAGACTACCCGCAAAAAAGGCACCAATGTAGAAGGAATCTTGCTCCGGATCGTTGAGATCAAGTTCCGGCGCTCCTTCTAGGCGCGCCACTTCTACACCGTCTACAAACAGGGTAACGGTAGGGCCAGCACTGTCGTAGGTGGCGGCGACGTGCACTGGCGTGCCAGCGGCGATAGGGCTGGTCTCTGTGGACAACGTCGCTTCATCGCCATTAAACCAACTCACCTCCGTTTGCGTGAAGACCAGGGCGAACGATGGGCTCCCAGTTCCCTGGCTGAAGAGCGTTTGAAAGTCAGTTAGTTCGGACGGATTGGCCCACATCGAGACCGTGAAATCTGTCATCTGCAAACGCTCCCCTAGGATTTCTCCATGAGAGCCTCCACCAAAGCCACCGGCAGTGCCCGTTGGAATGAGAGCATCCTGCCCTAACGTCACGCCATCATACGTCCCGTGACGTCCGTAACCTGTGATGTCGAGCATTTCACTCGCTCCATCAGCTTCATCCAGCGAATAATGCGCTGAGGGACCAGCATCGTCGATCACCGCAGCAGTGACGGCGACCGTGGTGGTCTTGTCAGTCTCATCGACATCATCACTAGCAATGTCAATATTGAATTGGAAATCACCGGTTCTCCCGGGTTCGAATGAGTAGTTGATTTGTGCTGTGGCGCCTGGAGCAATGGTCGCGGGGAAATCGCCAATGGTAACCTTGTCAGCATCTGGCCCTGAAGCGGTGACGCCAGAAACGGTCAGAGTATTCTCGTCACCCACATTGGAGATCGCGAGGCTGAACGCTTGCGCGCCCGGGTCTACTCGACCGAGACCCACTTTGGATTTAATGAATACGTTAGGCCCAGGTTCTGCACTCTCAGCATTCAAAGAGACGTGGTCGATGCCCAGCCAGTTACCACCTTCATCGCCAAAATAGGAGATGCCGCGCAGTTCGACATAGTTGTCAAAACCTTCTCCAATCTCGCCATTCACGTCAGTAAGAAGGAAGGTTGGCGTCTTGTTGATTTCACCCAACTGCTCCGGACGGATGAGCGTTTCTTCGGCAATCAGAGTTCCATTGAAGTAAACCTCAACTCCGCGGCGAGGGTCCGCCGCTTCATTTATAAAGTCCAAGTTGGTCGCATCCCATGACACCCAAAGTGGGGTGGCTGCTCCAATGAAATTTGGAACGTTGAAGTGGTAGCGTAGACTAAGGTCATCTCCATCGAAAGCTTTCTCAGCACCAATCTCGTTCTCCTCAACAACCCCAACAGGCTCGTAATCGCCGCCATCAAGGACGGTTGTGTAAACCCCAGCAAAGTAATAATCGTCGTCGGTCTGCCCAGCATCCAACGAACTGGCTGGATTCCCAGGAAGATCGTTCGTTCCCCCTCCTTGAACGAAGATCGTCTCCGGACCTCCACCTGTGCCAAGGTTCGTCGGCCAGCCATCACCTGGAAGCCCGACCGTCCAAACCAGCGCCCCCTCCGGATCACTTCCCGTCACCCCAAACCTGATAACTGGGGAGACTGGATCGTTGCTCTTAATCTCTAACACCGCACTATAGTCACCATCGCTCGGCGGCGTGAACGTCACCGTCGATTGTCCCGTAGCCCCGACAGCGATCGTGCCGGGATTGGTGGCAGAAAACGCATCTGCGCCCTCGCCCGAAAAGGTGATCGACTCGATCACGAGATCTTGCGTCACCCCAGCATTGGAGATGTCGAGCGTCTTCGAAAGGGGCAATTCTGTTGTTCCGAAGGCAATCGTACCGATCGAGAGCGCAAGCTTCGGATCATCACCAACAGGTTCTTCCGTGCTCGAATCCGTACTAATCTGCACCCCGTGGATACCCGAGTTGTTGCTTCCGCGATCCACAGTGATATTCACATCCGCACTGTTCAAGCCACTCCAAACCGCAAAGTTTGCGTCAGGTTCCCCATCCCCCGTATCCGTTGTTTGGACATACGCAGCTGGGAAATCACCAGCTTGCTCAGAAAAGGAGCTGAAAGAATAAGTCTCACTACCCTCAACCGTGACCTTTCCCGTCCGGCCGTTGCCATCGGAACCGAAGTAAACAACCACTGTGTAACCAGCATCCGTGAAAGAAGAGGGGGAGACCCGCAATGCTTACAGTGGCCTGCGGCTTATTGGCGCTGCTGTCGAGGTAGCCGTTCATCAATTTGTTGTCCCCATTGCTCACCCCGTTCGTGGTGTTCCAGGAGTTCGCCGTGGTCCACTCAACGGTCGCGCCTTCAATGGCATCGCCATTGCTATCCGTAAGTTGGCCAGCGAATGGACTCGTCACGCCAGCGGTATCTCCATCCCCCAAGACGCTGGCAATATCGTTCCAACCACTGGTCTCGTAGCCGGGGGCACCCGCAGTTTCGCCAGCACCAAACGCCGCATCCTCGCGGTCAGATGAGAAATTAACACTAAGATTGGCGGGAGGGGGTGGCGTTGCCCCAATGATCTGGAACCCGTGGATACCCGAGTTATTGCTTCCGCGATCCACAATGATATTCACGTTTGCACTGTTCAGGCCACTCCAAACCGCAAAGTTTGCGTCAGGTTCCCCATCCCCCGTATCCGTTGTTTGGACATACGCAGCTGGGAAATCACCAGCTTGCTCAGAAAAGGTGCTGAAAGAATAAGTCTCACCACCTTCAACCGTGACCTTTCCCGTCCGGCCGTTGCCATCGGAACCGAAGTAAACAACCACCGTGTAACCAGCATCCGTGAAAGAAGAGGGGAGACGAGCAATGCTTACGGTGGCCTGCGGCTTATTGGAGCTGCTGTCGAGGTAGCCATTCATCAATTTGTTGTCCCTATTGCTCACCCCGTTCGTGGTGTTCCAGGAGTTCGCCGTGGTCCACTCAACGGTCGCGCCTTCAATCGCGTTGCCATTGCTATCCGTAAGTTGGCCAGCGAATGGACTCGTCACGCCAGCGGTATCTCCATCCCCCAAGACACTGGCGATATCGTTCCAACCACTGGTCTCGTAGCCGGGGGCACCCGCAGTTTCGCCAGCACCAAACGCAGCATCTTCGCGGTCAGATGAGAAATTGACGCTAAGACTGTTTGCCGAAGCCGAAGCCATGAGCGCAAACAGCGTCGCGGTCGCACCGAAGAGCCCGGTCAGTTTGGGTAGTCGAAGTTTCATGGCAAGTCGTGGGAGAGTGGACAATCTTCGCAAGGGTTTCATGGTTTAGCTCTGGTTCAGGCGGGTGAGAGGGGTGCAGCATTGACCTACTGCGCTGATTATTCCGCATCAGGTGCCATTCCTGACCTACTTTTTCACAAATGCGTCATGGTTTCCCAGAATGATTCACTGCTTATTGAATTTCTATTCATTACGATTAAGGCGGTCAATGAAAACCAGAGTTTCACCATCCCGGAGGAGGTGCCCTGTTGCCTGAGTAACCCGAGGTATTCGGAAGCTTCTTTGTGCGAGAATGAATGAGCGCTACTAGTCAGCCTACTTGAGACGGTAGCGAACGCGATAGTAGGCGGCGGGTTCTGTCGTCGCAGGAATCGTCACGGTGTAGCGATCGGTCATCGTTGCGCCCCAGTCGTTTTCCTGGGTCCATGCCAGGCTGTTTGTGTCTGGCTGGTCGTTGGACCAGGTTTCCGTCCAGGCTTCAAGGTCGCTGGATTGCTCTAACGAGACGTGGATGTCTATGGCTGTGGCGCGACGATGGAATGTCAGTATGTGGGTTCCATTTGCCAACTTGGCGACAGAGGGGGGCTTTTCGGCAGATGCGTATTGCCACAGATTGCTCGAACCATCGCCATTGGCGTCTTCGTCGGGCAAACGGGCGGTGCCGACCAATTGATCTTTCCAGGAAGAGTAAGTCAGTTCTTCGAGGGCTTCGAAGCGGAAGGGCACGGCAGGGAAACCTTCTTTGTTTGCTAGAGTCACTTCGGGATCACTATCCCAGCCGTAACGGACGGCTTGAGGGTCCTTGTCGAAGAGATTGCCCGGAATCTCGATGGTATTGCCAACGATCTTGGCGGTGACTGATTTCCAATTTCCGAGTGCGTAGCGTGCCTCAAAGCCCTTCGCCTTGGCACCGCCATCAATGCCGATAAGCCCGGAGCCAACATGATCGAAATGAAGGGTGATGTTGTGCCCGTCGGTGGAGGCAGATTTGAATGTTGGACCTGAATAGACACGGTGTGCTTGTCGGTAGTCCTTTGCTAGAGCGATGGCGGCCAGGCGTCTGCCAACGTCTTGCTTGTTGCGTGGGTGAATATCGGTGGAGTCTCCAATATCGATGGTCACGGCCATGCCGGTGTGGGGGACGGCGAGAGTTTGCGTCTGAGCTTCGCGCAAGAGTTCCCATCTGGCTCCTGGGCGGTAGTTGGCTAGCTGGACGAAATAGAATGGCATTTCTGGATTGTTCCAAAGATCCCGCCACGACGTGATCAAGGTTTCCTGCCAGCTGCGATACTCCTGGGGCCAGGAAGCGTTGTTCTCACCTTGATACCAAATGGCGCCTTTGATCGCCAGCGGCGCCAAACCATGAATCATGGCGTTGTATCGTTGTGATGGCGCGACATTATGCCTAGCCACGTTTTCGAAATAGGGGTTCTGCTGTAAGGCAGTGTCAGGGATCCAAGTCTCGATCGGTGTGCCGCCCCAAGCACTTTGAATCAAGCCAATGGGCCGACCCGTTTCCTGGTGTAGTTCGCGGCCAAAGAAATAGCCAACGGCAGAGAAGCGCCTGATCGATTCGGGTGAACAAGGCGTCCATTCCTGGTCGAGCCGTTTCACGTCTCTGAGGGGCGCTCCGGCCAACTGGAGGGATACCGCCATGATTCGGATGTTGGGAAATTCAGCGCCATCAATTTCGGAGGCGCTATCATTGATTTGCGTCATCTCCCATTCCATGTTGGATTGCCCGCTGCAGACCCAGACATCACCAAAGGTGATGTTATTGACGGAGTGAATCACGTCGCCTTCGAAGGTGAATGTGAGCGCGTGAGAGCCGCCGGGAGCGACCACGGGATCGAAGGTGACAGTCCAGCTGCCAAATGGCTTGTGCCGGACAGTGGCGCGCTGTTCGGCGAGTTCGATGACGAGTTCTCCCAGGACGCCGCTGGAAAAGCCTGACAGAACAATCGGTTGATCGGTCTGAATGACCATGTGATCCGCGTAGACGGACGGCAGGATGATCTCGGCTGCCTGTGTCGAGAGTATGGGAATGAATGAGAGAGCGATGATCAGACGAGTCATGAGCTGAGGTGGTAGTGGTAGCTCAATTGTCTTTCACGCTGGCAAGCGTCCACAGCGCTGGCTAAAGGTAACCAAAGCCAGCGCTACAGCTTTAAATGCCCACTAGTCGTGCGTTGGCGTCGCCAAATTGATCGAGGCGGACGTCCATTCGATCCATGAGGGATAAGTAGAGGCTGCAGAGTTTCCGATGGTCATCTGCCTTGTCGCCGTAGTCTAGGATGCGACCCGTTTCCAGGGTGCCGCCGAGTCCGCCGACGGTGAGTAAGGGAACTTTGGTAGAATCGTGTTTGCTGCCGGACCACATGTTTGAGAGCCAGATGAGACAGGAATGATCCAACACGGTGCCGTCGCCTTCAGGCATGGCGTCCAGCCGCTTTGCCAGGTAGGCGAGCTGACTGACATAGTAACGCGTGATCTTTTCGTAATCCTCGGAGGTGTCTTTGTGAGAAGCACTGTGGTGGGCGTCACGCACGCCAAGGAAGGGATAGCACAGGCCTGAGATATCTCGGCAGAGAAGCAGGGTCGCAACGCGTGTTTTGTCAGTCTGAAACGCCAGAGCCATGATATCGCACATCAGGCGCATGTGATCGCGAATGTCCTCGGGTAATCCGTTCTCCGGACGTTTGAAGTCTGCGGCGGTGGGGCCTTTCTCGCGGAACTTTTGATCCGCCTTGTCGCGAGCGGCGCGGAGCGATTCGATCCGTCGCTCCACTTCGCGAACGCTGGTGAGGTATTCGTCGAGCTTGGCTTTGTCGCTCACACTAACTTTGCGGCTAAGGTCCTTGGTCTGCTCGGAGGCGCGGTCCAGAATGCTGGTGTTTCTGCGATGACCGCGATTTTCAAAAAGGCTGTCAAAGGCGAGTGAAGGATAGATCTCCATGGGCACAGGCGACGTCGCGTTCTGCCACGAAATATGCGAGCCGTAGGCCATGGAAAAGTTGGTTTCGTGATAGCCGGTGACAGGTTGTTCGCAGCCGAGCACGAGGCTGGATTGAACCGTCTCTTTTCCCAGGGTGTTTGCTAGTGCCTGGTCCATGCTCATGGCACCGCGCAACTCAGCGCCTCTTTGAAGGGCGGCACCGGAAAGCAAATTGCCGGTCTGACCGGGATGGATGCCCACACCGGTCGCGTTCTTGTTGAACAGCCCGGAGATGTAATTCATCTGGTGCTTGAACGGCTCCATCGGCTGCAAGCTCTTGCCCAACTCCATTCCAGATTCGCCTTCCTTCGCCCAATAGTGGTTCGGGTTCACGCCATTGGCCATGAAGAGAGCGGCCATGCGTTTTGGATAAGGCGTCGGTTCATCACGATTGACTGTCGGCGCTCCCCAGACCTGAGCGGACTCCAGCCATGGCAGAGCCATCGCCACGCCAGTGCCACGCAGGAAGGCGCGGCGCGACTCTTGAAATGGATTACGTTGGCTGTTTGCTAGTGATGTGTCGGCGTTCATGGCGATGTTTGAGTGGTTTCTTGACGACCACGGTGGTTTCGGAATTGAGGGCTAAGGACAATAGTCTCGATCACGGCGCTAAAACGATACTGATTGGCTCTTAGCTGCTCCTGCATGGTAGCGATCGTTGAGCTGTCAGAGAGCATCAGTTGTCGCCCGAGCGCGTAACTCAGCATCTTACGGCAAAGGTTTTCAATGAACTCATCCTGCCGATGGTGCTTCAGGTAATCTTTTAAACCGGCCAGTCCTTCTCCTTCAACACCGCCGGGGAAGACGGCGTGCGTCTCGACCGGTCGATCTCCCAGATCTCGCGAGCGCCATTCACCGATCGGGCCATAGCCTTCGAAGGCGAGGCCGATAGCATCGAATTTCTGGTGGCAGGTAGCACAGTTAGGGTCTTCGCGATGACGGACAAGCTGTTCGCGCAATGTTAGATCGCCGACGCCTTCATCCGAAGGCAGCTCCGGGACGTTGGGCGGCGGCGGTGGGATGTGTTCGCCCAGGAGCCGGCGCACGACCCAGTAGCCGCGTTTGACTGGACTTGTCCGTAGGCCGGGAGCGTTTTGAGTTTGGAAGACCGCCATGGACAACAGACCGCCTCGTTGGACGGACTCGGCGGCATTCGTGCGCGACCATTGTCCAGGTGTGAGGTCTGGCTCTGAGATTGCGTAGTGACGTGCTAGTGTGGTGTCTACCAAGGCGTAGTCGGCAAATAGGAAATCGAGAATCGAGCGATCCTTCCGGGCGACATGCATGAAGAAGTGAATTGGTTCCTCGAACATGGATTGCCGCAGCTCGGCGTTGAAGCTTGGAAAGCGTTCTCGGTTCACGCCGTTGTGATTCTCAAAGTGTCGGAATTCGAGCCAGTTGCCGCCGAACTCCAACGCTAAGCCGCGGACGCGTTCGTCCTTGATCATGCGTCGCGCTTGAACGACGAGGCCATCCATGGTTTGAAGTTCTCCTCGCGCGGCGGCCTCGAGCAATTCCTGGTCCGGCATGCTTGACCAAAGGAAGTAGCTCAGGCGACTGGCGAGGGCGTAGTCGGACAGCGGATGCACGCCGGTCTCGGCGGCGGGCAGGTCGACTCGATACCAGAAGTGCGGTGCCATCAAGACACTGACGACCATATCGCGAATGGCGTCTTCATGACTAACGGTCTCTTCGGTTCGCAGTGTTTCGTAGAAAGCGATCAAGTCGTGGCGCTCGGCTTCCGTGAGAGGCCGACGGTAGGCGCGTTCTGCGAATGAAAGAATTGATTTCAGATGGCGTGGCTCGGCGTCTCGGCGGGCTTTCTCCAAGCGACGAATGGCGTCGTTGATGATGGGGAAGTGCTCGCGAATGGCCTCGGCCATCTGGTCGTCAGCGTCGAGCTTGAGAGCCCTGGCCAAATAAACCTCGGCCAAACGTTTGATCTTGGCTTCGGAAACCACGTCAGGATCCTCCGGACGCGCGAAATCAAATTCCTCAGAGCGCATGAAGGAGGAGTCAGTTCGCTCGAACCAAACCAGACTCTTGTGCTGTCGAATGGCGGCCTGGGCGACGACGTCCAGGTCGAGCCACAGAGAGTCCAACTCGCGCTGTTCGCGGTCGGTCAGAATCAGTTCACACAACGGGACGTCATCGCGAAAGTAACCGAGCTGACTATGCAAGCCGGCACTCAGCAAGCGCCCCTTTTCGGTCGCCTTTGCCTTCTCCTTTTCATCAATGTAGTCGCGCCCTCGTTCCGAAATGTAGAAGGCGTTCGGAAACACTGAGCAGAACTTTTTGAAGGCCTCCGTCTTCTGCTTGCGCTCGGCGGGGCCAAGGCCTTCCACATTCAGAGCGTCGTGATTCAGCGATCGGCGATGACTAGCATGTTGACGATTGCGCCAGTAGACGAACGCCTGGGCACCCGGGTGGACGGCTCCTCTTGCCCAAGAGTTTTCCATTTGGAACTGTGGGAACGTGGGTGAGAGCGGCGCGCGCAGTTCGCGGACCCGGTCGCGCAGTTGCTCACAGCGACGATGGGCTTCATTCGAATCGATCTCACGCGCGCCAGGAAGAGCGTTCCATGCGTTTCGAACCTCGGCCACAGGCCCTTGATGAAACTCTGATCCGTTCAAGAAATCCCAAACGATCTGAAGATACTTGGCGCTGACTCCGGACTCCTGCGCATGGTCTTCCAGAGTGACCTCCTGTGCCTTGCGATGTTGGAAATGCCAAGCCGCGTGGAAGTAGGCGGCCAGGTCGGTTTCGTGACTCTGATAGAATTCAATGATGCGATTGATGCAATAGCGGTCGCGGTCCGTGTCCGTCATCACGGGGTGCGGCGCGAATTCAAGGCCATTGGAATTGAGAACCAGATGTTCCGAAATGTGTCGGGCAGCCGTCAGATACTTTTTCAGAAGCGCCGGAGAGAGCGTTAGGGATTCGCCCGAATTGTCGAAGCCCGCCTCGTTGGCCGGATCGATTGGAAACTCACGCGTTGGACGCAGGTCCACGCCTGTGAGATCGCGGATCGTGTAATCGTACTCAGCATTGCTGAGTCGGCGCGCAAGAACGATCCCCGGATCGCCAGCGTTTCGTTCCGCCTCCGCGCGGTGCAACGTTTCAATCCACGCGATGATTTCGTTCTGCTCTTGCGACAACGGCTGCTTCTCGTCTTCCGGAGGCATCTCGCCAGATTTCATCCGCTCTAGCACAAGCTCCCAATGACCTGGGTCGCCTACGACGGCTGCTAGATCAACATAGCCCGAGAGATCGAACTTGGCCTTTGGCTTGTCGCCGCTGTGGCAATCGATGCAGTAGCTATTCAGGAACGGGAGAACGGTGTCTCGAAAGCTCGTGTCATCCGTCTCCTCGGCGCGAAGATTCGCGGCATGGGCTATTAGCACGATCACTAAGAAACGAAATCTCATCATGCGCCTTGGTCCTTCCCCAAACAATTTACTCTGCGCTGACTTTTCTAGCATTGCGATAAGGGCGATCGATGAAGATCAATGTTTCACGATCGCGGAGGAGGTGCTTTTCGGTGAGGTCGACGTCTGGAAAGTGGATCATCAAGACGCCTTTCTCTACTTTCCACGTCGGCCGCCTGATGGCTTCGCCATCGTAGCTCAAGATAGCGCTACCGTCAGCGAACAGTTCACGCGCATAGAGGTGGCCATCGTGCCAGTAGTCCCAGCGGCCCAGGAAATCTTCCGCGGTCGCGTCGTTTGCCAGCCCCTCTTCGACGAGAAGGATACCCTGACTATCCGACATCTCGTCGGGTGGCGGCACGGAGTCAGCTGGAACATGGCTCCGAGCGGTGGCATGCACGGTCCAGTGCCCGCGGCCATAGGAGTCGTCAGGGATCTGCAGCGTAAAGACATTGTCAGAGGTGAAGTGGCCAATCTTTGTGGCGTAGGCAGCTCTGGTCCAGCGATCCATGCTTTCATCCACCTCAGTTGTCCCGTCTGCGAAGAAGAAGCGGACTGGCCCAGTTTGGCCGCGGTGACGATCCTCTGAGATCAATCGACCATCGAGACGCAGTTCTAGATTATCGACGTGAATCCCCTGGCTGCCCCGCATCCACTTGAACATCAACCGATACTCGCCTGCCGTGCGGACGAGATCGCTAACATCAAACTCGAACGACGTCTTCTCCCCGCGAGGAATCAGCGGCATTTTCCAAGGCAACTCACGCGACGGCAGTTCGCGGGCGTAAAGCGTGCGGTCGAGCGGGATCGACTCCAACCCGGTCGCCTCCGAATCGGAACGACGCACCGCATGGTCGCTGAAAAGGTGCGCCGAGCGCTCACCGTCCCCGGGGAACACTTCGACCTCACCGCGAAAGACAGCGACCTCAGCTGGTGCGCCACCGCGCGGTACGCGAACTCCAAATTTCGTCCCATGATCGACAAGACGATCGCCAGCGTACTCGATGCTGAATCCTTCGGCACCAGGAGGAACGTCGGCGACGAGATTCCCGTAGTCGAGCCAACCACTATTCGGACCAGTGATGTGATAGTGAGCCGGCCCTTCAATGAGGAGAGTCACGCCGTTTTGATACTGCAGTTCGAGCAGGCCGGCTTCGATCGCGGCCGTCTTGCTGGCAAGGATATCGCCTACTTCTTGCTCCGCCAAACCCTGAGCCCAGGTGACGCCGAAATCGCCCGTGATGGAGACCGGAAGAACACTCACAGAATCCGGAAGGCCCACCGGTGGTTGCTCTCTTCCTTGCCAGAGCCAAAGCCCCACGACAATCGCGGCTGCCGCAGCGATGCCCACTGGCACAGCAAGGCTTCGAACCTTCGTGGGTTGGCGCCTATTTAATCGAGATGACGGAGAAGCCGCCCCCTCTTCACGGAGCACGTAGGGCAACAAGGCTTCATTGCCAGCAATCTCGAGATAGTAAGCGCGAGCGGCCGGGTCGCTCTCGAGCAATTCCTCGAGACGAGAGAACTCTCCACGTGAGAGTTCGTTGAGTAGAAACCCATCCACGAGCCGCCGCAATTCCTTTGAAGGCGGTGCCGGGTGCGAATCAGGGGTGATCGATGGCTTGTCCATGGTCGTGAAATTGGAATGCGCTCGGCTATTCGCCTAGTCGCCGATTTACGCACGAGCGCAGGGCGAGCCGGATTCTGGAAATGGTTTTGTGCAAGGCTGCAGGCTTACGGCCGCCACGATAGGCGATGTCGGTCAAGCTGACCCCATCGAGGTAGTGCTGTTCGAGCAATTCGCGCTGTTCGGGGGGCAACTCGGCGACACACGCGCTGAGAGCCTCACCGCGAGCATTGGCCTCGTTCTGAAACCGATCCTCGGCGTCGGAAGCCAGTTGGAGGAGAAGCTCGTCGTTGAAAACGAACTTGCCGCGACGCGACGCATCACGGCGATGGGAAAGCGCTTTGAAATAGGCAATGCGGAAGGCCCAGGCCTTGAAATTCGTGCCGGTAGCGTATTCTTCGCGTTTGTCCCAGATGAGGAGGTTGGCTTCTTGGACAATATCTGCGACGGATTCTGCGTCCCCTCCCCCGAGGATTAGCGATCCGACGTAGGCGTGCAGCACCGGCTGAACAAGCTTCAGTTCACGCTCAGTCTCCGCTTCCGCGAGAGCGCGGGCGGAAGCGGCAGGCGAATCTGGGCTATGTTCCATGGAAAGCATCAATATCACCGCACTAGGGATCGGCGCACCCTTATATTCCAAAAGGCGGCCGATGCTGACCAACCGAAGGCATTCGAGAGCATCTTCGCCGTGTTTCTGCTCTCGCGCGCGGGTGAAGACGCCGTCCGCTTTCCCAGTTATCGAGCAAGCACCCAGAGGCGCCAGCTTTTCCGGGGCTTGACGCTGAACGCCGTTATTGATTAACGATCAAGAATTGAAGAGTGAAGAAGTGAACAAACCAATCGCGCTAGAGTGGCGCTGTGTCCGTAGGTTGCTGACCCTCGGGCTGGTGACCGCGCTCATGATTCCAGCCTGCAACAAGTCTCAATCGGGAAGCGAAACTCGAGCAGGTAGCGGAAACGAAACTCCCGCCCTTGGCGGAGATGCTTCGGCTATCCGAACGATTGTCACTTCTGAGGAGCAAATTCTCGCGCTGACGCCAAGGCTAGCATCGTTGAGTAAAGGGCTGCTCAATCTCCAATTGCCGGATGTTCGGCGGAGAGAGCTGTTCGCGCCGTCCGTCGACGTGGTCGATCTCGAAGGCGGTGGCGAGGCTGGCTGGCAGCCTTCGTCTGACAAGAAGTCGATCGCTGCCGACTCGGGTCAACTTTGGTCCAGTCTGCTGGACGACGTGGCCTTCTTCGAACACGCAAAGTTCGGGATCGTGAAAGGGAATTTCCAGCCTGGCAATTCGAAACGGTTCATCGCCAACGTCTACTTCTCAGCCGTGGCACGCATGAAAGCGGATTATTGGCGTGGGCTCTCGGCCAAGCTGAGCATCGGTTGGAAGAACGTTTCAACAGATGCTAGTGAAGACGATTGGCGTATTGTAGATTGGCATACTAAGAAGTTCTCCAGTGTCGCCAGCGACCAGCTTTGGTTCCAGGAATCTCTGGAGGAAGCCTTGCCTCGTTCGGCAGATGTGGTCTCGCTGCGGCGGTCGCCGCACCACGAGGAGACCATTACCTTCTATGAAGAGGGACGGAAGGGCATCCCGCACCGCTACTTTGCCACTATCTCGGCCAATCAAAAACCGGGCATCGCTATTGCTGACATTGATAGTGATGGAGATGATGACGTTTATGTGACTGTCAGGAGAGGCTACAACAAACTGCTCGAGAATCAGGGCGATGGCACCTTTCTGGAAACCGCGAAGCTACGAGGGCTTGGTGATGTGAAGAACCATTCCACCTGCGCGCTCTTTGCCGATTTCGACAACGATGGGGACCCCGACCTTATGCTTGGGCGTAGTTTGTTGCCTTGTAAGCTTTTCATAAATAACGGCGGCCAGTTTTCAGAAAAGAAGGGGGTGTCCTTGCCGCGGCTAGCGCTTTCCATGTCGGCGGCTGACTACAACAACGATGGATTGCTTGACGTGTATGTTTGCACTTACCGGCCGGCAGTACTTGGAGGTTCGAGTCCGACAGGTGGCGATGCGTCAGAAACCGACAAATGGCCGGACGAGTTTCTTCCACCGATTGTTGCCAAGGAATACCACAAGCGCCACGCGAAGTCTCACGCGAAGAACAAGGACAATATGTTTCCGAACGTGCTCGATCAGATGGGGCCGCCCAATGTGTTGTTAGTCAACGTCGGCGGCGGCAATTTTAAGGGCGCGCGGGAGAACCGCGAGATTGGAGTGTGGCGTAATTCGATGCAGGCCACGTGGTCGGACTACGACGACGATGGTGATCCCGATCTCTACATCGCCAATGACTGGGCCGCGGATCATTTGTTTCGAAATGACGGCAAGAATGGTTTTGTCGAGGTCACGACGGACGCAGGGACGTCTGCGTTTGGCTTCGCCATGGGCGCGACTTGGGGCGACTACGATAACGACGGCAAACAGGACCTCTATGTGACGAACATGTTCAGCAAAGCGGGGCAACGCATCACTGCCCAAGTCGAAGGCTTGAACGCGGGCTATGCCGAGTCCGCCAAAGGCAACTATCTCTATCATCAACAGGACGGCGGAAAGTTTGACCTCGTGTCCGGCTTGAAACCGCCCGCGATGCAGGTCGCCAAAGCAGGCTGGGGCTGGGGCGGGCAGTTCGCCGATTTCAACAACGACGGCTGGCTGGATATCTATTCGCTCAATGGCTACTTCACCGCGCCGAAGCAGGTGGCGACCGAGGTCGACTTGTGAAGTAACCTCTGGCGCACGTTCGTGCGCACGGATGAGAGCGTCTCCCGCGATAGTTTCCGCTTTTCCGACGAATGGAAACGCAGCGAAGGCGGTGCGGAACTGACCCCAGAGATAGACAGTCGTCTGGCCGGTGGCGAAATGCGCAACGGTCGCTATGTCGCCCATTCGCTCAGCGGCAATGAGCGCAACAAGTTGTTCATGAACAGCGCGGGCAAGTCGTTTAGTGACATGTCAGGAATTTCGGGGCTGGACAACATTGGGGACGGTCGTGGTTTCGCGCTCTTCGACTACAATCGCGACGGTCGGCAGGACATCGCCCTGGTGAATGCTAACGCGCCGTTATTCAATCTCTACCGCAATGCGATGAAGAATCACGGCAATGTCATCGCTGTTAGGTTCGAAGGTAGCAACAACGCGGCTTCTCCATCAAAGGCACAGACCAACCGTGACGGTTTCGGTGCCACGGTCATTGCTCAAGTCACCAACGGCCCGACCCTGAAGCGCGAGCACCGTTGTGGCGAAGGATTCTCCGCCCAGAATAGCAACACGATGCTGATCGGTATTGGTAGTGCTGAAAGTGTCTCACGTCTAACAGTGCGTTGGCCATCGTCAAGGCAGGTCTACACATTACAGAATGTCGCCGCAGGAGCCCTGGTCACGGTGCGCGAAAGTGCTAGCAAACCATTCGACGTGAGCACCTATCTCAAGTCGCTGCCAGTGCCTGATCGCCAAACAACTGAACGACCAACGTTTGCCGTCGCCGCAAGTGACATTGGCGCAAAGCCAGGCACGAAACTACGCCTCTACGTTACCACGGCCACCTGGTGCGAAGCCTGTCTTCGCCACTTGCCACAAATCAATGCCATGACCAAACAGCTTGCTGCAGATGGCATCAAAATCTTCGCCATCCCAATCGATCCAGAAGACAACCAAGCCAAGCTTGAGAAGTATCTTGCGAAATGGAAGCCAGCCTATCAGCTGATGAGCGACTTGCCGGTCACGGAGCGTGCTAAAGTAGGCGCTTTCCTCGTCAAACAAACGGGAACCGAAGGCCCACCTCTTCCATCATCGGTCGTCACGGACGCTGAGGATAAAGTATTGTTAGTTGCTGCTGGAATCCCGACTGTTTCAGATCTGCGGCGTTTGTTGGATCGAGAGTAGCGTTGCCGCGCCCGTACTGTGTGGAACTTCCGATGAAGGCGGCCACATGGTAAACGGGGTCAAGGCAACACAGGGAAAGAGTAGGGCTCTGAGACGTTAAAAGGCATTCCCAATTTGCGGCGTAATGTTAGCGTGTTATTCGGTATTTCGCGTCGTTTTGGATAACAATCAAGGGCATCGATAAGTCGCTAGGATCTCTTGTTTAAGGCTCTGTTAGTTATTGCTCCGTGACGTTGAAGGGTGCTTCTACTTCGCGGGCGAGAACTTAAAGTAGTCAATATCGCCGATGCTGTTCGAGGGGCCGTTCTCGTCCATGATCGCGCGGATGGTGTGGATGCCTTTCTTGAGTTGGACACCTTTATGCGAGATGGTTTTGAGAATGGTCCAGCCGCCTGTGTCCGGGATGCGAATGGGCCCGGTGAGATCTTCGCCCTCAATTTCAAGGTGAAACAAGCCGCCCTGTTTGTCCGAGGCCACGGGTATGGTGATCTGATAGACTCCATCCTTGGCTACTTCAACCGTGTAGTGAAGCCACTCACCCTTTCTCGTCCAGCCGATGCCGTGGACATTGGAGCCGTC
>Ga0213868_10000070_pt1 | contig 80520 bp, 71 predicted proteins | sample PICome_9_FD_160087 | JGI IMG/M metagenome (GOLD analysis project Ga0213868, IMG submission 160087) | Coastal seawater microbial communities near Pivers Island, North Carolina, United States - PICO127 | ecosystem: Environmental > Aquatic > Marine > Coastal | place: USA: North Carolina... | reverse complement strand
GGGTGCGACGACAGGTTCAGGTGCGGGTGCCACGACAGGTTCAGGTGCGGGTGCTACGACAGGTTCAGGTGCGGGTTCCACGACAGGTTCAGGTGCGGTGGACACGACAGGTTCCGGTGCGGATGCCACGACAGGTTCAGGTGCGGGTGCTACCACAGGTGCTATAACTGGTATATCTGAATTACTTCCATTTGGTTCTTCTTTATTTTCCATATTTATTATGTATAAAACCGTAGAAGATTACCTTTAATAGTAATTGAGATAAGATTTATGGTAGTTTAACTTGATTTGCGTTACCATTTGGTTTTACGTACATTGATAATTGGTCCAGACCCCCTTTTCTTGGAAGTACTTGGATCATATGCGTCTTCTTCGTCATCATCATCACTGTCTAAACTTTTAGACAATTCCCAAAATTCTTTTGATCCTAACCTAAAATTATTATGATTCTGAGCCTTATACCAAAATATCTGGTCTTGTAGTTTATTTGATTTCGCATTGTTATTGATAACTAAACATTCATAATTCTCTGTGCATTGATCCATGACCTGCGCAAAAGACTCAAACGTAGGAAACATGCCAGCATAATTTTCCCATATACGCTTCCTATTCGCCATATATGGCTCTCTCAAAATGAAAACATAATCAATATTAGTTCTAAGGTTAGGAGGTATACCCAATGGATACTGCATTGTAATTATTAACATTATCTTCCAATGACGACCATTCATGAACAATAAACGCATCATCTTTTCTTTGGTCCATTTATTGTCGAACAAACAATCGTCCAAGATGACAAACGCTCTTGCATCTATGTTACTTTTATTTCTCGTTTCTTTTTCCTTCTTTATTTGTTTCAAAGCAGCCTTTTGCCTTTTTAAAATGTTTTCTATAATACTGGTATTGTATTCATCATGAATAAATAACTTAGGTACATGGGCGCTAAAAAACCCGTTTCCTGCCTCTGTTCCTGATATAACAGTTCCGATCGGAATGTCTTGATGATAATAGAGCAAATCCCTAACAAGAAAACTTTTACCAGTATCTCTTCTTCCTATAAGAACTACTACGGGACCTTGTGCCTCATCACATCGAAAACTTATATCTCTCATATCAAACTTCTTTAAATCTAATGTCATTGCAAAAAATGTACAATGAATTATATCAATATACTTGGTACATATTTAACATATAATATTGTTTGATATTCTACGTAAACGTCAGGATCAGGTCGCCATGCATCCCTTTATTTTATTCGTTTTAATGAATATTAAGGAATCTCATTAGGAGTTATAAGACACTTGATATTGTATAGATAATTACAGATTAAATAATGAATTCCGAATCGTCATCATCATTTTTACTAAACTACAAAAAGCATAACTATGCTAACCTAGAACGTTCTTTAGAAAATCATCCCTCTTGTTTGCTAACTAACATAAAACATTATATACCATTGTATCAATTATACTTTTCTTTGAATACAACCAATTATAATAGCATTTCTTTGAATCATCGTTACGTATTGGACCAATTGCATATAGATAAACATAACACGTCTACCTCAGATACTCTGGAATCTCGTGATGAGATCGAGGAACAGGAAACGTTACCGACAGTTTATTCAGCATCCTTGTCATTATCAGACAATCCACAAGGAGAAAAAGTAAAAAAAAATATTTTCCTCAAATTTGCTCCTCTGATTGATCCTGTAAAGTACATGATTAATAAATACAAAGATGTGGATATTGACGTTCTACGATCAATTCCTAGTTTTGAAAATATCAACAATGAAAAATTCAAGAATTTAATTTCATACGAAACTAACAATACTCCATATACAGATGGTTTCTTCACCTTTCTAAGCAGCATCTTGTTAAACGAACATAATTTTTTGAATGGCATTGACTTCTACGGTTCGTGTCTAGGAACGAAAAAAGAATTCAAATATAACATAGTAGATGAGATTGATTATTTAATCGATAGTGATTATTTTCATGAAAACTTGGACAAATTATATTCATTTCGTAATTCAGCACATAGAGAAATTTTTAATGCGAATTCCAGAAAAAACAAATCCCGACTGATAATAGAATCACCCGATTCAAGTAACGATGTATTATTAGATGAAATTACAGATTTAACAAATGTCATTTTAAGTCCAGTAGAAGATGTACATGATTCAAAAATAGAAAACGTACCATCTTTCATAGAAGCAGAAGAATTAACCGAAGAAAACTTATCCATTTTCACGAATTCAAATTTAGTCAATGATACACCCGCGGCGGCGCCGGTGAATGCGTGCCACGCGAATGCAAAGTCATGTTCCTCACGCAATTCATCATCTGTCAGCTCCAACAGCTCTAACACTACGGATGATGAAGAGGACATGACAAATAACGAAGCTGAAGATGACGATTCAGACGCTTCAGACGCTTCAGATGAAGATGAAGAATACTCTACGTGTTCATCGTCTAGTGACGAATCCGAAGAAGAAGAAATAATGTGTAGTTTGTTTGATTTTCCAGTAGAAGCCATATTTATGGAGAAATGTGACAACACTCTTGATTATTTGATGATGAATAATATGTTGAACGACGTGGAGTGGAATGCATGTTTGTTTCAGGTTATTACAATTTTAAGTGTATACCAAAAATGTTTTGATTTTACTCATAATGATCTCCATACAAATAATATAATGTTCACTCAAACAGACAAACAATATCTATATTACAAGATAAATGAAATTACTTACAAAGTCCCTACTTTTGGGAGAATATTCAAAATTATTGATTTCGGTAGGGCAATCTATAAATTTAAGGGTAAACTCATATGTAGCAATAGCTTTCACGAACGTGGAGATGCAGGATCACAATACAATTTCGGTCCATATTATAATTCAAAGAAACAAGAGGTATTGCCAAATAAAAGTTTTGACTTGTGTAGACTAGCATGTTGCCTTTATGATTATTTCATAGAAGACCTGGAAATGGAAGAAGAAATAACCCGAAAGAACCCTATTATCAAGATGGTTTCATCTTGGTTAACAGATGACAAGGGAAGGAATATTTTATATAAAATGAATGGAGAAGAAAGATATCCCGAATTCAAACTATATAAAATGATTGCTCGCACAATTCATTCTGCAATCCCAGAAGATCAAATAAAAAATGAAGTATTCGATTTTTATAAATTGTCTCGTAACAATGTGGACAAGATTAAAAACAAGGATAAGAAAATTATGAATGTGGATAAATTCCCATCCTATATTTTGTAAGATGTTTGTAAAAAATATTATTTAAAACACACATCTAGTTGCGTTACCTGTTCAAAACCAATTAAAGACATTATAATGATATAGTATAATAATCATAATTATACTTGAATACTTCGTAGTATACAGATAGTATTCGGTTGCGTTTCGTTTAAGGTTGATCATCAAAATATGTTGAAAAGTTTTCCAAAAGGTATTACGACACGTAAACAAAGCAAGCAGACGCACATTTTCATCAAGAATAACGAAGACGATGATGATGATGATACAACTTATGCAGATGATTCCTATACAAAAAAGATAACGCGCGAAAATAATCATATTTACTTTTATGCTGAAGTGGATCGTCAGAATATATTCGAATTAATCGAATTTATACGTAAATGTGAAATCGACAATATAGTCACTGCTCATAAAAATAGCTTGGACGAAATTCCAATATACTTACATATTAGTTCATTTGGTGGATCCCTGTTTGATGCGTTTACAGCGGTCGACGTCATACAGTCGTGCAAAGTACCCGTACATACTATTATTGATGGACCTACTGCTTCTGCCGGTACAATAATGAGTGTAGTTGGTAAAACACGTTACATAAGACCGAATGCATACATGTTAATACATCAACTTTCTTCAAGTTATTGGGGTAAAATGTCGGAATTAGAAGATGATTTCACAAACAACACCATGTTCATGAAAAGAATAAAAGATATTTATGTTGAGCATGCTTCTATTCCTAAAAAGCAACTATCTGAAATTTTAAAGCATGATTTATGGTGGGATGCAGATAAATGTATTAAGTACAGTCTGGTTGATGAAGTGTGGAATAGATCATAAATACAAAATACAAAATACAAAATACAAAATACAAAATACAAAATACAAAATACAAAATACAAAATACAAAATACAAAATACAAAATACAAAATACAAAAATAATAAATGTAATGATTATATTTATTATTTTTAGATAGAGATTAAATGTTTTACGTTTTGATAATTGGATGGTAACTAAAATTCAGGTGTATTGACAAAAGCAGTTGGAGATTCCACTGCAGTAGTTTTCAGGTCAAATTGTGAGTACACGTATATACCTATAGCTGATGACATGAGAACCACAAAGGTATCATGAATAACCGGTTTTAATGGGGAAACAATTACATTTCCGTCTTCATCAACCGTTTTTCTTATGCGTGTTTCCGCATATTTATAGATTAAAAAGACAATTGAAATTGCTAAAGCATAAATAAAAATTTGGTCCATTTCTGTGAGTAGGGTAAGATCTTTGAATTTGTGGCTTTTACATTTATATGTCTTTTTACAATGGTAATTATAACGAATTTATCCATACACGATGTACTTTTATATTTAATCACATGACATACATCTTATGATAACTCTTCTACTCCCATTTCGTCCAATACATCGTAAGTATTCAGTTTCTTGGGTTGAGGATTTAGTGAGTGAACATCCAAGTCACTTAAATTCACCTTTTCACCTATTTTTATAGGTTTTAATGATTCATCTTCGTCATCATCATCATCATCGTCATCATCATCGTCATCATCATCATTATCATTATCATCATTATCATTATCATCATCATCCTGTGCACTCGACAAAGAAGGCTGTGGAGGTTCCGATTCATTTACGTCTTCTTTCATATTGAATCTTATATTTTCAGGAGCCTTCAATGCTGCCATTTCTTCGTTTAATGCCATTTTCATATGCTCATCTTCAAACCCACTTACTTCAATCCTCTTATTCGCATTATCAGAATTTCCTTCATTGACAGATTCCGTATCCTCCGATTCTTCTATAGGTTCATCGGAAATGATTTCCTCCTTCACTTCCACTTGTACGTCTTCTTCCATAGATTCGTCTAAATATACCTGTAATATATTCTCAATTGGAATGTTACTTCTTACCGTATCTAGTATACACTCCTTTACTATCTGCTCGATTTCTCTATTGTGCTTTTGGGTTGCTAAAGGCGATAAGTGTAATTCAAACAAGTATACATTCGAATACAATTTTCGAGCGCTATTGATGTATACATTATGAATAAAATCGCTCAATGACGGTATGTCAATATCCACCTTTTTCTGCTTAGAACCTACCCTCATACAGGTCAAACTCTTCAATTGAATTATGTGAACACAACTGATTAAATCCGTCAAATAATTACATTGACTTTTCTCTAAAATACGATTGGTTTCTTCTTGTATAATATTTGAATTCCATTTCGGAATACGTGTCAGGAAGTTCTGAAACGTCATGAGGTACTTCTCGTTTTCATTATTATTATTACATAGTTGAATTGCTTCTGTAAATATAGATCTTACGCCTTCGCATATTAAAGGAGTGAGTTTCTGTAGTAGGGTATTACACCATTCATTTCTAGACTCTTGTAAACTTTGCACTGAAAAATCGTCCATTTTTATTAGAATAAATAAGAATGAATTTGTATTTGTGTCTTTACATAAAAGATATATTTTCTAAAGGATAATCGAAACGTACCAACACAAAATAAAGGATAACGTAAAAGAGCAGTTTTTCATCTCTAAATTCTCTTTTCACTTTCTGAATAAATAGCAAAACATCATATTTTCGTATTTCATCAAAATTAGGTAAATATTCTAACTCTGACAATGATGCAGTTTCTACATGTCTCATTAAATCTAATACACTAAAACTGTCATAATATAAACATTCACATGCCGTCTTTAAGGCATCCAACTTCTCATTAAAAACTAAAATATTCTTTAATTCTAAACTTATGTTCTTCAATCTGGTGGAGAACTTTTTACATTTAACCTGGTACGTTTTTTGAACAGGATAACATTTATTCAAATCATATATATGTAGATTTGTTGGTTTCTTCCGTATTAATGGTTCCGCTATATAGATTTCACAAAACCTGGATAATATTGGACGCAAGAGCTTGTATTTATCGACCACTATTATGAAAAATCGTGTAGAATAACTAAATTGCTCTATACATCTTCTCAACGCTGATTGTGCGTCGATTGTTAATTTATCCGCATTCAATAAAACAACACTTTTAAAGTAGCTTGTTCCGGGTAACAATATATTTGTCTTTGCAAAAAATTTCAGGTCTTCACGTATAAATTTAATTCCTTTCCCATGGGCGCAGTTTACTGTCAAGACGAAGTTGTTATATATCTCGATTTGATTGTTGTATATATTGTTTAAGAATTCATTTAATATTGTCTTCTTTCCTGACCCATGTGGACCATGAAATATTATATTGGGAATACGATTATTTTTAATAAAACTTTTTAATTTGAACTTTATGTCCTTGTGTATAGAAAGGGAATATTGTACTGACTCTTTCTTTTCATCATTCATAGCAGATCAGTTTGTTATCTTGATAATAGTATAGTATATAGTATTGCTTTGATTGATTGGGATATTTTACCAAAAGTATACTATTATCACACTTATTTGTCTATACTCTTTTTGATAAACATTCTTCATTCACGTTGAAAGTGTTCTGTTTCATGTTTATTTAATTTCATTATAAATTTACTTATTGCGTAACCGGTCACCGCTCCAGCGACGACTTGTACAAGGTTATGACATTTCTTCATGTATCTCGCATACCCCATCATGATAACAGGAATTATACAGAGAAATAAAAGGAAACATCTCTTCATTGAATATTTTTTGTCATTTTCGGTATCATCATCAACATCATATCCATTGCTATATAAATAACTCATAAACAATTGGTTATACTTGAAATATATATAGAAACAGAAATATGATATTAAGGTTACGTGTCCAGAAGGAAAGCCAGATTCATGATCACATACACCACCTGTATTGAATAAATTGCAATTAATAGCACCATCTGGTCTTTTAAATATTTCGGGAAAAGGAGTATTTCTTGTTATTATCTTTATGATCATTGGAATAATAACTGCCATAAAACAACCTATTATGGAAACCAAGTCTAAAGTATACAAACTGTAAGATAACACTATCAAAGATAGTAAAAATGAAATTGCATCATTAATTATTGACGATACCATGATACGATAACAACTTGATGACAAAGATTATGTTATGTATATATAGTAATTATGAACTATTAATATATATAGTACTTATTTTTATTCTTCCCCGATACCGACATCAATATTTCGTCTTCTATTTTGTTCTCTATGAATTCCAGCCTTTTTTAATTGTTTCCTTAGTTCTGAATCGTACTTATCCAAATTGACTTGTGCATTTCTTTCAGCATTTGACTGCTTATCTAGATTACTGCGCAGTTCTGTACTGCCCATATTCATGCATTTCTTATTCGCTTCTATTTTATCCAAACATGACTTTAATATATTTACTACGTCTCTCTTTTCCTCTACCGTACTGCTCGCAATTGCCATACATAGAATATATTTCAACACGAATTTCATTTTCGCTATAACATGATCATGCTCGTTTGTAGAATGAATAATATCGTCAAAAACATTATGAGAATATTTATAATATGCCAAATTTGCGTTCCAACATACGTGCCATTTTTTCATACTTTTATTTTGTTTTATACTCATAACATTAACAAAATGCATCACGTTTACTTTTATGAAATTATATATGCTTCTCTCATTTACATCACTAAACTCGAATATTTTATCTACCTCTTTTTTTATGTCGTCACCATATCCACATTCGTTTAACCGTATTGAAAACTGTTGAATTGTAAGTTCTTTATCTCCTAATTTTACATCAGTAATATAATTGTTGAATCCTTTTGAGGCAATCTCGTTTCTAGTATTGAACTCTTCCACAGTCGTATCTCTCTTGGGACAGTCTTTTAACAAATCGTTTCTATTAACTGTATTGGATTCATCTATAATTTCAGACGTGTTCCGCGTTTCTGATTTTTTATTTGGTTTCATAAAGGTCGTATTCATCGATGTTCTGTTCACGCTTTTGAGAACTCTAATAAACCAATCTTGATTATTTTTATCATTCGTTATGGTGATATTATTATTCTCTTTACTTTTACACAAATCTACTACAGATTGAGGTCCTTTACTACAATAAAACTCAATAAATCTTTTTCTGAAATTATCAGAAAAATTAAATACTTTTACTTCTTCGATAATATCAATTGGAGTTTGAGTTTTACTTACAATATAATTTGCAGTTGCAGGGACATTGTAACATAGATGGGTAAGTTTTTCAAACGATCGGATATAATTATTACTTTTCGATGTATTATCAGTACTTTGGTTGTAGTTTGTATAAATATTTTGATTTTTTTCATACATATTATTTATGGATAAGTTATTGATGTGTTTTAATAATAGAAATTTTTCGCTGTATTTATTTTTACTACTGCACACATTTTTCGGAACTTGAACATTTAAATCTTGGGATTTTACCGGAAACAAGGGTGGATAGAAATTACTCCATTGCCTTTCATACCAATCATTACCAGGAATATCCTTCGTTAGAACATCCGCATTGTCCTTTATTTCTTTGTAAATCGATTGATTCTCTCCTAGAATGCTACTTATCTGCTCTTTGAGTGATTTTTGTATGTCGGATAGTTGTCCATTTTCGTTTTTCCTCATCTCAATCCTTTTTGACACATAATACACTAGTGTGTCTGTATCTGTATCTGTACCTGTATTATTGGATTCTTCTCTATGAGCAGCAGGATATCCGTTTATAGCATTCACTCCCAAAACTATCAGTTTATCTTTACCAACGAAATTTACTGTACGTTTTCGGCAAAAATAGGGGGATGCCTGTATCCCGATAATAAGTATAACACAAAGCAATTGAATCTTCTTTTCTGTATCATTACTAATCTTTTTTACATTATCGTTCCATAAAGGCAAAAATTTACGTATTAACAAATTTACTTGTGATGAATCTATGTTATCTTCTGCAAAGTAAATACTGAAATAGTCTTGCATAAATCGTTTGAAGATAGGACTAGAATCAGGCATACGTGTATCATTGACTATACCAGAGTCAGAATTGGGTACGTTTGGCAGAGTAGATGTATAAAACAAGGTTTCAGATGCCTCCATGTCTACAGAAATAGGAAGTGCATTACGATAATAATTGCAAACATACGTATCACTTTCTTGCGAAATAGATTTATTACTCTTCAGAGTACTAATAATGTCATTTAAACTTCCTTCTCCAAACACAAAAAAATTTGATAATTCTATATAATAATATGGCATGACTTTTACAGTCTTTTCCTCATAAATGGTCTCCAACCATATTTGTTCTACATCTGATAAATCATCATTATCATCACCCTTTTTAATTTTACGTGATGTTTGTACGACATTATTACCAAGAGATCTTTTTATTTCTACTATGTTGCTCCAACAGCTTGAGGAATCTGCCATTGCACTTAATAAGAGGTTAGTATAGTATTTCTCTTCAGATTCTTGAGAAGTAGTTTCGATCAGTCTCTTAACGATTTCTGGGTTTACATCTATCGACTCAACTTTTACATAATTTTCAATTTGATATTTTAATAAGCGTTTGTTTTCTATATCTCTCAACCTAATAATCACATTTAACGATTGTATCATTTCGTATTGATTTTCTACCTTATACTTATGGCATGTATAGTTATCATATTCATGAATACTGTTTTTGATTATCTCAACATATTTTTGTAAGTTCTTGTTCTCTTCTTCCTCTTCGTCGTCGTCGTCGTCATCATCTCCATTATCTCCATCACCAATTAATTTTGAGTTTTTACTATTAATAGAGCTATTTATCATTTTAAAACTTTTTTCTGAGGAATCATTGTTTTCGTCTCCTTGGTCGATATCTTCGCTCTCTTCGTTATTGATATTTTCTTGTGAACCTACATCACCTTCATTTTCACCTTCATTTTCATTTTCATTTATCTGGTTGACGCTCACATCGTCTTGATCTATTTCTATAATACCATAACTTGGTGTCTGCTTCTCAAATAGTTCTATTACGTCATTGTTTCCTTGGCTTTCCATACTATGTACTATTTTGTGATGAACATTTATAATTGTATAAATGGAACCATCATTATCTACCCGATTGTCAATTAATTGTTTGAGAAAGCTGTACATGTCATTGGTATCTCTTCCAATAGTTTTGGAATCACTTAATTTCAATGAATCTATGTATTCTAAGGTAGTTTTGTCTTCAGATAAACGGAATGCGGTAAAGTGTCTTTTTAAGTATACAATTGTACCAATGTATGTGTCAGAAAGCATATTATTTGCAACATTGAGTAAGTCTTTAGACACGTTATTGTATGAGTCCATATTAGGAAAATAATCACATTTTTCAATCACTAAGCTATGTGATTCGGGGTATATTACCATATCGTATCCTAATAATTTAATTGCTTTCATGATTACTCCAGAATCATAATTACCGTCATCGTTTACGCATAGTTCAATATCTTTCTGAGATTTTATTTTTCTTTCACAATCTAAACATACATAAGATAAATTAAGTTTTCCGTCTATGTATTCCTCCTCCATGTTTTCAAAATCAGAAATAACTTTTTTCTCCCCAAACATATTGTTTATGGCATGGTTACCACATAACAGTGATTTCTGCTCTTCGTAATAATCTTCTATATTGAGGTCTCCACCAACTATTTCAATATTGGAATTACAGAAGTTCAAATATTTATAATATGCGTCTCCATAGTCGATATTCATCATCTTATTCAATGCTTCTGAATCACATATATTATCATTTGGGAGATTGTATGCATCAATCATACCATTATTGATTTCTTCACATTGCGCGCTTATATTGTAAAATATACTATTACCAAAAATATTGAGAGAACGTGTATATAATTTATTTTGTACTTGATATGATTTATTCTTTTTATAATTTTGAATAGATTCTTTTATGTATAGTTTCAAGGTTTTTTGGGTTTTCTTTATTGTTGCCTTTGCTTTTGCATTCATCCACTCACTTTTATGAATGTCATGCCAATAGAAGTTGGAAAAATTCAATTGATCTACTAATGATGATGCGTTTACAAGGAGATTCAGTCTTGATTTATCTTTATTTTCTACCTGGGAAACTACGTATTCAATATTTTCTTTGAGCTCTGGTAACTTGGAGGTATACGTGTAGTATCCATCTATTGTATTATCTTGTGGTTTTAATACTTTCTGTTTTACACCTGATAGTATAGACCTGTCACTTGATTCATATATTTTCTCGTATAAATTGGTGGTTGGCACAAAGACTCTTGAATAACGACGAAGATCTTTTATGATACACATTGTAGCTGATTTTGTCTCAAACAATATTTTATCACTTGGTATGAACATTTGAATAATATTATTCATCGTATTTTGTTTATTCATCGATATGACTCCACCCTTTTTTATTATTGATTCTGTTAATGTGTGTTTTGGAAAACTCTTACTTTGTGTATTGTCGCTCTTTGTTTCTTTGAATGGTCTAGTGAATTCTTCACGTTTCGTTTTGTACCCATCTCCATATTGTTCATCAATAGCTCTTCTATTTGAAGTATCTTCGGTCTGTAGTTCGTTTCGAGCGTTTGTTATTAACTCTTTTGTTTCTCCTGTTGTGTATATTTTCTTTATATTATGGGCTATTGGTAGAATCCAACTTGGAACATTTGGAGAATCATCGTTAAGAAACTGCTCTATTTTCCCTTTATTTATTTTTCTTTTCCGTAGTGATATAACCTCGACAACATCATTCAACGCAAATAACGATTCGCATTCGTTGTATATTTTTATGCTATTTCTCGGGATTTCACGAAGGGTAGGTCTGAGATTTTGCTCCATACTATTGATGAGTTTCTCTTTCGGTGAAATACGGAACACATCTGTGTTGAGGTATTCTACCTCGACTTCGTCAATAGACTCAACTTCCTCATCGTCCTCCTTGTTTTCATTAACTTCCTCTTCAATGTCCTCTTCATCCTCTTCAATGTCCTCTTCATCCTCTTCATCCTCTTCATCCTTTTCATCCTCTTCATCCTCTTCATCCTCTTCATCCTCTTCATCCTCTTCATCCTCATTGCTTTTCTGTGGAGTCGCTTTCTTTGAGGTCACTTGTGTCTGTTTCTTTTGTTTCTTTTGTTTCTTTTCTTTCCTTTCTTTTGTTGCTTGTTTAAAACTTAAATTTTTCAACTTATTGAAATCAATATCAAACGAGGTAGTGTTGTTAATAAGAAAACTTACCGTGCGTGTTTCATTATTTATGTCTATTACTTTTGCAATAGTAGAATTATTATCGATATCTTCGTCACTTCCATTATTTAGTTTGCTGATGGTGACAAATTTATTTTTCACAATTACATCTGAAGTTAAGAAAAAAGTGATATTATCTTCTTCCTCATTATCTTGCTTATCCTCTGGTTGAATTAATGTACCATCTGATTTATTTATCTTTACTGATAAATTAAAATCTTCATCTTCCTCTGGCTCTTCTAATTGCAATCCCAATATCAATTCGGTATCAGATTCATTTATCTTTATTATTCTTACTTTGAAATCATTGGAATCATTCTTCTTTCTTATAATAGCTGAAGCACCATCATATATGAACATTACAATGCGTTACGATGCGTTACGATGCGTTACGATTCGTTACGATACTATGTTATGCAAAATGTGTAAACGCGTGCTGTATATGTTCCTAGAACCTTATATATAGGTTAGAATAATATTTTATATAATATTATCGCACAAGATACGGAAATAATGTACCTTCATATGTCATATATGAAGTAAGAAAAAGCAAAATTGATGTACTTTACAAGAAGATACGGGTAAGTGTATCATACAAATAACCTACTCTATTTCCCATTTTCTATATATTTCATATTCTAAAATAGAATGAATTCAGTGTACACGTTCGCCATAGATAATAAATCAATAAATACTATTCCGGGATTTACCGAAATAATCACAACTAAGCCAAGTGATAGGAAACAGCTGGCTAGTACACTAAATATAAAATGCTTCCAATGGAATTACAAAGATAAAAAAACATATACAATTATGAAATATGATAAGAAATGGTTGCCAACACTCGGGTATTCTACTATGGGAATGCTTCGATCTGTTATTACGGATAATGACGGAAGAGTGCTATGTTATGCTCCACCAAAATCTATGAATGAGGATTCATTACTACAAACTTTTACAAATAGTACAGATACAAATAGTACAGATACAAATACACCAGTGAATTCCTCTTTAGATAAAGATAACAAATCAATGTACAATGTGGAAGAGTTTGTCGACGGCACAATGATAAATGCATTTTACGATACTGAATTGCAAAAATGGCAGATAGCGACTAGAAGTAGCGTAGGAGCTGAAATCAGCTTTTACATGGAAACCGGTTTCAAACAGGAGGATACATTCAGTTACATGTTTTTCGATATTTGCAACCACATTCAATTCGACATAAATACGTTGAAGAAGGAATATATTTATAGTTTCGTTATGCAACATCCATCAAATAGAATTGTAAAACCGATTCGCGAAAAGGCGTTATATTTGGTAGAAGTATATGAAATTAATAACAAGGATGTAATGAATCAACTAGTAAGGACTATACCACAGGTAATACATGATACTGTCATGAAACACCCGCAATTGAAGTATCCACAACTATACGCATTTCAATTACATGAAGATAACTATTACGAGAAAATGAAAGAATTGAAAAGTATATATGCATCAAACAATACAAGATACGATATTGTTGGATTATTCATAAAAGATAATCGTGGAAACAGATATAAAATCCGAAACTCAAACTACGATTATGTCAAGAAGTTGCGAGGCAATAATCCAAAACTACAATTTCAATATCTACATTTACGTAATAATCGTCTTGTCACCCAATATTTAATGTATTATCCGGAACATACTGAATTATTTGAAGGATACCAGCGTATACTACATGATTACACTAAAGGGTTATACGAAAATTATGTTTCCTGCTTTATATTTAAAGAAAAGCCCATAACTGATTATCCTGAAAAGTATAGAAATATGATGAAAGATGTACACCGAGATATATATCAGAATCTATTAAGAGACACAAAAGAACGCATGAATATGAACCATGTTATTGATTATATCAATACGATACCAGCGGCTAAGCTCATGTTTTTGAGTAATTATGATATTCGGCGACATACAATTCAAGACGATGTGTATAAACACAAAGCTATTGTGGACAATGCAGGTGTCATGCCAAATTCAATTGATACCACGCTAATAGACGATCAATTAAAACCTATAAGTCAGTCATATACTGATTAAGTTACTGACAAAATATCATTATCAAAATATCAAGACCAATAATCACCCAGCCACAAGCCATACAGATTTTACGTTATAATATAAAATAAAAAAATAATTTATTTTCAAACTCTTCCTCCTTCATTTCGAATTTTACTTTTTCAATAAAAATATTTACTATATAATATAATATTTTTATTGGATTTTATATGAATTTTATATGAATTTTATTTATTTACTTTACTAGCTAAGAATGGAATGTATAATATATCTACTTTGAACGTGGATTGAATTGTAAATTAAGCTCTTTGAAATCTGATGATATTTTCATTGCTCCAGCTTTCAATATAGTTGAAGTGTTATCTTTTAGTTTTCTGATAAGAATATCTTTGTGGTTATCATTTATTGGTTCTGCATCTTCGCTCATTTCGTATATGATACGAATAATCCCATCTGGTATATGAGGATGGGGAACCTTAAAACCAATGAACGTGGGTACCATGTTATAATTGTACGTCTTTACAGGAGAATTATCGTCATTATCATTATCATTATCATTATCATTAGTTTCGTAATCAGTTGTTTTTATTTCAATGGGAAAGATCTTTCCATATAATTTTGAGTATATGTAATGCACTAATGGATTTCCGATTGTATAATCTTCATCATGTAATGTAGCAGTATATTCGTATGGTTGCGTGGTATTTTGGTTATGTGCGATTTTCACATGACTACTATTATTAGTTTCGATGCTTGTACGAAACCTTTCACATTTGTTTTGCATAATCAAGCACGCTTTGTGAAGTATAACAATATTACTAAACACTCCAACCGTTTCTATCTTAAATTGGTATGCGTCGGGTATGCATAAGTTGAAAACATTACTCTTGTTATCTCGATACTGTTGTCTTCGTCCATCAAGTAATTTCCAATTTTCTTCTTCTAGGTCTAACTGTGAATCGGCAACCCCACTTAATTCTAGTTGCTTTTTTTTTATCTCCCATTGAGCATTGGACTTTTCTTCGTCAACATTATTCTCATAAGCACACGTAGAAACCACATTAAACCCTCCATGCTCTTTGGCTGTACCAAGACTGAATTTTGCTGTAAGAGTCAATGACTCACCTGGGAGAGTAGTGTCGACAGGTGGTTTAAGTCGTGCAATAACAATATGATTTTTAGTAATAGGATCCGGTGGAAAAACGATTGATGATAGCGTTACCTTTTGGTCTTTGCCGCCATTGCTATAATTATATTGAATTTCCGTTTCATCATCAATGCTTTTATATAGTCCAATATCTTGTGTAGTCACATATTTGGTGGTTTGTGATTTATTGCTTTCATTTATTTTTAAAATTATTGTATCAACACTTTGATCCAATGTACTTGGATGTATTGCTTTATAATCTCCTTGTGACCCCTTGAGATATTCAGAACCATCGATTTCGTCAGTATTGTCAAGAATGTGAACAGGAATGCATAGAATACGTTGTTTGATAATTTCATTATTAAATCTTGTAGTATTAGTTGTTATATCGATGTCGTCATCTTTGATGACATATGTGGAAATATTAGCCAAGCATATTCTTCTTAGAGCATTGACATAGCTTACGTCGATATTAGTTAATGAGAACTTATTGAAGTATCTATTGTTTTCAATCATTTTATGATGTCGAATGAAATGAAATGGAGAATAAGATGTATAGATTAAGTATATGTACTTCTTTTACGGATAACTCTTTATATATAATAGTGGTATAATATTGATCAATTTTACGTCTTCATCATTCATCGACAGTAATTGTTTTACGTAGAAACAACAAATAAAATATACCAATAATTATCATTATTAAACCCATAATATTTTGTAATAACGGTTTTACAAATATATACCAAGTGATAGTGAATAAAGTAAAATGAGTTGCATATTGTATTATAGTAACTTTTGCGAAAAGAGTAAACATTTACTTAATCAATTAGGAAAATCGAGCATACGTGATGAAATACATTTTGTTTGCATTGACAAAAGGTTTAGGAATGACCAAAACGGAAACATGTATGTTGTTCTTGAAAATCAACAGAATTTGGTGCTCCCACCTCAAGTGTCAAAAGTACCTGCACTATTACTTCTTAAAGAAGGGAATCGTGTTATATTCGGTAACGAAATTACTCAAAAGTTAAACCCGGTAGATGAACGAATAAATCAGCAAGCGGTCAAGCACAATGGCGAACCTAGTGCATTTTCTATAGACCACGATAATATAGGGGGGTTTGGCGTAGCGTCTGATAGTTTTAGTTTTTGGGATCAAGACAGTGACGAATTATTAGCTAAAGGAAATGGAGGTTTACGGCAAATGTATAATTATGCATCCATAGATTATGACAGTGCTATAACGACTCCTCCAGATGATTATACCCCAAACAAAATGGATGATGCTTCAATATCCAATATGGAAAATCAACGTACACAAGATCTTACTATAGCCCCGAAAAGATAATTTTTAGGACAAAGACATCAAGTTGTAATATAAAATTGTTTTAGGCATAAATAATATAAAAATACCACACATATTAATTGCATACACAGCAACAAGATTCCTGCATTTCGTTTTATCGTTTCATAACCGAATAAACAATCGTACCCTATTTATATATAATAACATAAATCACAATGGCTTCTGTGGATAAATCTACATTACTGAAGGCGTTCAATGGGCAAATAGAGGAGTTTCTGGAAGATATTGTTATTCTTTTTCCGGAAAATAGAGATATAAAGACGAGTAAGACTGCAATTGTCATGATGAAACAAGCAAATCCGAAAATGTTGCTTTCCGTGTGGTATAGATACATTTACATGAAATACGCAGAAAAGATAGAGGAAGAAAATATTGATTACTTTCTGAATAAAGATTATACAGAGGATGTCGCGAAGTTGGAAAAAAATTCGAGCGGTTCATCAGTTTTAGAAAGCATTAATAAATTGAAAGGTCCATTGAAAGAACTTGATGAAGAAAACACATCCAAATGTATACAGTACCTGAAAAACCTGAATAATTTATCGAATATGTACATGAACTTATAAAAGTTATAAAAGTAATTATAATCGACATAAAATGAGTTAAAGCAATACAATCTTTATATAGTATTTATATACGTTCAACTAAATTTATAAATACTATAAACCTACCGAAAAGATAAAGATAATGGAGGACACTACAGAAAATGAGAAAGAAGGACCGATAGGAGAAACGGAATCAAAGAAGGTACCTCAAATTCTAAAAGATTTCATTGCGGATATATTGACATCTTTCCCTGAATATGCCGATTGTATAGAGACCTATGTGATAGATGCTATTTCTATCGAAGATACCGAAAATGAGCATATGACCCGATTTGTTGCTCATGTACAAGAAACTTTCCCTGCACGGTTCTTTGACATACTTTACAAAAATGAAGAGATTTTTGCATCCGAGTCGGAAGTAGACGTCAACCTTATTCCTGGATTGGATTTCAGTAAACTATGGAAAACAGAGGGTATTACCGATACCATAAAGGAGACGATATGGAAGTACCTTCAAGTAATCTTATTTAGTGTAATAAATGGTGTTAATTCCCACGATTCTTTCGGGGATACAGCCAAATTATTTGAGGCAATTAATCAAGATGAGTTCAAGTCAAAATTAGAAGAAACCATGAATAGTCTACAAGATGCTATGGGCAATATGGGAGATGGTGCTGGATTATTTGGTAATAACGAGGACACCAGTAGTGAAAATCAGGGTGATTCCAATACACGAGCGAATGAATCATCATCATCAACGATGCCAGACTTACCATTACCAGAAGAAATACATGACCATATAAATGGATTGTTGCAGGGTAATCTTGGAAAGTTAGCAACGGAAATCGCGGAAGAGACTGCACAGGAATTTGATCTCGATATGGATGGAGTTAATTCCGTGAACGATGTCTTTGAGAAGATGTTCCGTGATCCAGGGAAGATTATGGGTCTAGTAAAAAATATAGGGAGCAAACTAGATACAAAAATTAAGGACAATGATATCAATCAGTCTGATTTGATGAAGGAGGCAACTGAAATGATGTCGAAAATGAAAGACATGCCAGGCATGGGCAACATATCCTCCATGTTTAAGAACATGGGTATGGACATGAATGATATGGCTAGTATGGCGAAGAATATTCCAGGCTTAGGTGCAGCATTAGGAGGGGGTGCAAAACTGAACGTTGGAGCCATGCAGGCAGCTTTAGAGAGAAACATTCAATCTACCAAAAAGATAGAACAGATGAAAAAAAGAAACGAATATAGAAAGATTGAAAATCAAAGAAAAGAAGAAGAAATGAAATTAAAACAAATTGAAAGGGAAGCAAATCACGTAGAGATGAATGAACAGCAATTAGAAGAATTAATCTTTTCTATTGAAGGGGGAGAGCAAGCTACGAAAACATCACGTTTTCAACAACCAATAAAATCAGGCAAGAAAAAGAACAAGAAGAAAGGGAAGAAGTAATAACCTTAACATGCATAGTGAAAAAAAACTTATGGAAAGCGATAAACTATGTTTTAGGTAGTCTGCTTTAAATAATAATCAAGAATTATATATATACAGTCACTTTTGATTTTCACATTCCAAATAGACTATTTCATTTATTTATTCATACAATAAACAAAATGTCTAAGAATGAAAAGAAACCAGCAGCTACACCAGTGTGGTTTGACAATCCACTAATATTAATGAAACATAGCGAAATGTCGAAGATATGGCCTCAGGATGATATGACGAGAAGTGAGAAAATTAATGCAATATCTCGATTGGTAATATTGATGACTATTTTAGGGTATATAATGACCAGATCATTTATGTATGTTATTACAGGTGTTGCAACATTATCAGTATTAGCTATTTTGTATTTTACTTCCAAAAAGGGTGGATCTGATGAATCGAATGAAAAGTCCAAAGAAGGATTTCATAATGTTTCGTTAGATGCTTTCACAAAGGAAAATAAAATACATGATTCTCAAGGCAAAGTTATCATGACCAAGAATAAGAATAGTGAACGACATACCATGCCAACAGAAGATAATCCATTTATGAACGTCATGTTACCTGAAATATCATCTAATCCTACACGACCTTCTGCCGCTCCAGCTTATGATCGACCAATAGAGAAACAAATTAATGGTAAAACAAAAGAAGCGGTCATGGAAAACTTTGACGACAACGAAAAGATAAGAAAGAAGTTATTTTCTACTTTAGGAGACAACCTAGAATTTGAGAACATGGCACAGCATAATTTTTATGCCACTGCTAATACTGAAGTTCCAAATAATCAAGAGAAATTTATGAAATTCTGTTATGGCTCTTTGCCGTCAGGAAAAGAACTACACATCGATCACACATCTCATTAAATACTAAGAATAACACATGAATATCCTGACATATTCACCTACCGAATGGAGAAAATGATTTATGATTTATTCATAAATTCATAAAATTACCGCAAAGATAATATAATGTATTATATATACTTGAATTTGATATATATAATAATTCAAATCGTAATGTCTGTTATGGATTACACGTTTAATAATCTTACAAGATTAGGAGATGACAGCTGTGACAAAAGTCAACGATCTGTACAAAACACTGAGCAAGCTAACTATTCTCTCACAAATTTTCGTTCAATGGATTGCAGTATGAGTGAGCCTATTAGTTTCGCTACTAGCCAACCGAGTGTTTTCTACAACGGTGGTATGCAATCTGGACCTGGTGGGTGCAATATCGATACCAGTTCTGACCTCTTGATTGGGACCATAAATACTCACCCAAAGTGCCGTGTATCTCTTTTGGAGCGTCCATTCAAGACTGTTCCTTTTTTGGGCAGAGGATCTTCTAATCCTGTATTGGAGTCTCATATTCAACAAGGAGACACCATTTCGAACAGAAAGAGCTTGAATGCTATGTCTGAACAATCATATATTCCTTACAAAAATTATCCTTTATTACCGTCTATCGAACACGCCATGACTGATTCTTCCCACTTTGTCGAAGGAGATGCTTATGATGGATGGGTTCGCGGTGGCATGTCTTCACGAGAATACCAAAAAGATTTGGACAATTAAGTGCAAGATAAAACAATATAAGATAGAACAAGTCTTATTACTAATGTTACCATGACCCTATTGTTCAAATAAAAATTGATGTCAATAAATCTTCGGGTTTATCTGTAATATCAATCATACAAACTTTAAATTAGAAACATAAAGAAACCATAGTATATTATGTATAATCCACAATATACTAGACCATCCGTATTAGAAAATAAATATTTAATTCAAAGAAGAACAATGACCGAAACATACGATATAAAAAAGGATACATGCGATCATAGTTATACTCATGATCTCTGTCCCATGGCACAAAAGGTCGACGTGGTACATACCATTAATAGAAATGATGTGATGGATATTTATGATACACTGATGTTGTGTACATACCAAATAGAATTGACGAAATTAAAAATGCATACACATCATAACGAAAAGGATGAAGATGAAGATGAAGATGAAGAACTGAATATGAAGAATATGTTATACAATGTCCAATTAGCCCAAGTATTCAAATTAGAAGATAGCACGTCAGTTTCTTCATCAAACATTTTATCTCAAATTGAACAATTATACATTCTTATCAAAGATATTGATTTCATAAAAAAACTCATATCCCAGAATCCGTATACTTATCTATTTCATGATAATAGCAAAGAAGAAACCGAGTTTTTATTATTCCAAACATTCTTTTCGTATGACTTTTTTCACCTATTTCATAAATGTTTAATTTATTACTTTGCATCTACCCCGTCAAACGACCATTTAAAAGATAGCATACTATCACTTAATACAGCAATGCAAAATAAAACCAAATAGAGAAAATAGATCGTCATAATTTATCATATATCGTAATGTATAATCAATAAACTCATACTATATTATCCGTAACTGGACTCTTTGTATCCGCCTCGATTTCTAGTACCTCCTCGTTGCAAGGTATTTCAGACAAACATTCACACCAACACATACCTCCTAGCGTACAAATAAAAAATATCAATCCAATCGTGAACCACATTATTGTTCTTCTTTTACTGCTTATTGCAAAAATGTGTTTATTATTTTTCTGGGTAAAAACACTTATACAAGTTGAACAATACAGTACTATATGATATCTGCCGTAAATCTTTTCTCCATAAGAAAGAAAAGATAAAATGAAAAAAGTGTAGAGCGTTCTTCATGTTGTTACATAGCAATTGTATAAATCGAATAACCAATAAATACACATATGAAGGTTCTTATGATAGATGGTGTTGACATAAAGATTGGAAAGAACAAAGAAGAAAATGAGATGCTTCTCGAAATCATGAATTCTAGATTTACCTGGTTCCATATAAAAGAGTATCCTAGTGCTCATTTGTGGGTTGAAGAAGATTACAATAATTTATCAAAAGCACAAATATACCGATGCGCACTTGAATTGAAAAAAGTAAGTAAGTACAGAAAGTGCAATAACATTGAAATTATATATTCTCTAAGGAAAGATATTGAACACGATAAAAGCACTGTTTATACTAATAAAGCAAAAACGATTAAAGTATAAGTAGAAAGCAAACGTGAACGTATCATGGGGTTCCTATTACTCCATTTATATTCGTTGCTATGAATTTTATACTTAATTCAGGATCTTTACATTTTAGAATAAGCAGAAGAAAAACAATAAAAACATTAATCAATCAACGGTAATGACCATAAACACATGAATTTTCCATCCTCGTATTTGTTACGGTATATGATTATTGTGTTCATGGTGTCGTGCCACACTGTATACAAAATATCCGCTATTATAGCTCTATTTATTAACGAAAATAAATAATAATTATAAAATTTATTATTTATCTATTTTTTAACCATCTTTTTAAATTGTTGTATCATCTCTGTATTATCTTATTCTAAAATTATAGCTTGACACGCTTATATAATTCAAGAGCACAGAGACCACCAGCAACCTGAGATAAGATATAAGGTAATAAATCTTTCTTGGATAACTTACCAGCCGCTACCATCATGATCGAGACGGCAGGATTGTAGTTACCTCCAGAAATATTACCACCTAGAAGGATCGCAATAGTAAGAGCAGCCCCTATGGCGAGAGCATTACCGGTAGCAAGGATCACGTAAAGGAAGAAAAGTGTTCCTAAAAATTCGACAAAGTATTTGTTCATAATGAAAATAAAAGGCTAAAAATTAATAATTCTAAAATGAATATATTATATAAATTGTGTATAATATATTTTTATGTAGAAGCTAAGAACTCAATATACCAATCTTATATCCCTCGAGAAGTGGCAATAAATATCCACTAGTTTGGTGATTATTTGGCATACTAGACAATACCGTAGATAAGTCTTTACCATATGCCTCTTCAAGTGTATCTTCAATACTTTGATTTGTATTTGTATGGTTAAAATTACTTAAATTATACACATAACCTTGATAAGACATCCATTTATTATTAGCGTTAGCTAGAACTTGTGCAGATGAGTAATACGTGGGTTGAATAATATTTCTCATGCTAACCTTTTTTGGTACAATATATCCAGAATTTCTCGTTCTTCGTAGAGCTGAATTTACTACATTTTTATCTTGACTTCTAAATGATATAGGTGCACTTTGTATAATTTTTCCTGTGGCAAGAGCTTTTCTTCTCGCTAAATAGGAAGATTGATCTGTATTATTCATAGTCATTCCTGATGTAGCATTGACCGTTTTTACAAAATCTTTGCGACCCATAGCAAAAGAAGCATCATTATCGGCGGCTTCAAATTTCATTGGCATAGATCCTGCCTGTTGTAGGAGAGCATTATTTCCTCTATTTTTGATAAAAATGCCTTGATTTGGTGCAGCACTGGTATTTATTCTTGATACCCATCCAAGTGATTTTGATTGGACCTTGTCTTTATTTGTGTAAGTATACTGCATTTGAACAAAAAAATATGTCAAGATACTACGTGAATAGAGTATGAGTATAATATGTATAATAATAGTACATATTATATTGTATATTAATTATTTCCTGTTATTTGAGTTATTGATAAGATACGTGAGGAAAGTGTGAGAAAGATTCAGACATGTCTATGGGTATAATTATAATTTGGGATCATTGTAGTTACGGTTGATAGCTTGGTGTTTATTAAATTTTGTTACAAGTGAACTATCATTAACATATCTTTTATTTCCGGTATTGTTAGCTTTATAGAATGGTGTGCCTGTTGTGAATGACATGGGATTTCCCCAAGCCGATCGTAGAACCTTTCTGGTAGTACTACGTTCATTGCCTCCCACAGTTAGAATACCTAGAGGTGGAGCAACTCCAGGGGCTCCTCCTCCTAAGCTGCTTGGATTACTGGATGGTGTAGACATAATAATAATAATAATGTAAAATTATGGCTGTTATATTGAAATTAACTATATAATAGTATGTTATATTTATTTTCTTACTAAATTGTCTACCTAATGAGAAGAATGCATAATATTCATGCACTATGTAATTATACGTGGAGCGATATTCATGGTCATGAGTTCATGGAATAGTAGCTTGCATGAATAAGGGATTTCTACATAACTAAAATCAACACGGTTGTCGCACATTCTACATAGGTGTATGTTGTATGCATTATTGAAAGAAGCAATGGACCCACATTTCTTACAAACATAAACCTGGTATTTATCAGATGCATCATATATACGCCCCTTGGTGAACCTCGAAGCGCCATGTGAACACATACAATCACGTTCCATTTCTCCAAATCGTAAACCGCCGTCACGACTTCTACCTTCAGCAGGCTGTCGTGTCAAATTAACCATAGGACCAATTGATCTGCTGTGCTGTTTATCATTGACCATATGTTTGAGTCGTTGATAAAACACGGGACCAATAAATATGCTGGATTCCATTTGGCGCCCATTATGTCCATCGTACATGAGCTCATTACCGTAGCTTTCGTATCCTAATTTTACGAGTTCTTTGCTAATGTTCTCCACGGACATTTCTTTATTTCCAAACGCGGTACCGTCGCCAAATAACCCCAATTGAACAAGTACTTTCCCCAATAGTGTTTCCTTAAGTTGTCCAATTGTCATTCGAGAAGGAATAGCATGAGGATTGATAATAATATCCGGTTTTACACCATCAGCGGTAAATGGCATATCTTCTTCGGCAATTATATTACCAATTGTCCCTTTCTGACCATGACGACTGCTGAATTTATCACCAATCGTAGGTTTTCTAAAGGCTCTGATTCTTACCTTACAGAACTTATATCCATCTCCATTACGATCGATGTAATTCTTATCAATATACGATTTCTCCACGGTTCGATACGTACGACTCATATCATCATACTTGATCACTTTGGTATGATCGTTGCGGTTTTCTTTAATAGGTACCATTTTTGCAATAATGACATCATTATTATTAAGTAACGCATTTTCATGAATGACTCCTTTATCATTTATTTTGTCGTAATTTCCGTACTTCATACCCTTTGTTTTATTCGGATCTGGTTTGCATCTTATTTCTTCGTCACCATTTATCTTTTTGTCTTCGTCTTTTTCTGTATGATAGATGGTGGCTTGAAATAGACCTCTGTCTACCGCGCCTTGATTAAATAGGAGACTGTCCTCTTGATTATATCCGGTATGTGTCATGATAGCAACAATTACTGGCGATCCTGCAGGTATTTTATCTAACTGTACCATACCCATTAACCGCGTATCAACGAGCGGTCTAGCAGGATACGTGAGAACGTAGGCAGTTTTATCCATGCGTGTATCATAATTCGTTACGTACATACCCATGGCTTGTTTACCCATGGCAGACTGATATGTATTTCTGGGACTTTGGTTATTATCAGGAAACGGGATACAAGAAGCCAATATTCCAAAAATGGTACTTGGATGGATCTCGCAATGGGTAAATTGATATTTTATTTTATGGTTTATTTGTTCAATTAATCTACCAGTATTCATCGCGAGCATATTGAATCCTTGTTCCTCTGGATCTAAATATTCAATAACAGTATGTTCCACATTGGCACAGGTAAGCAAATCATTCCAATTGATCTCTTCGCGTTTCACTTTACTTGCAATATCATCTGTTAGACGTAATTTATTATCATGTACAATGTACAATGGTCGCGTCAATCTTCCTGCGTCTGTGCAAATACGAATTTCTCTTAATTTAATGTCAAATATAATAGATGTATAAATATTGATAATACCGCTGAGTTTTTTCCTTTTAAGTTCTTGATAAAGAACATATGCATCTGTTGCCATACCAACCCAAGCGCCATTGATCATCACTTTGATTCCAGAATCTTTCTCAGTATCTAGTAAAGTAGGTTCTTCGAGAGGAACTATGTCATTTTTGATGTATTCGTAAATTGGTGCGCTATATGTGGGTATTGTCATATGTGTCATGTAACTTAAATTTTTCACTACACCTACACTAGCTCCCTCTGGAGTTTCTGCAGGACACAAGAATCCCCACGAGCTATTGTGTAATTTTCTAGGAGGAACCAGTTTACCACTTTTGTCTATTGGTGTATTTATTCTTCGTAAATGACTCAAACTTGATATATATGTTAATCGGTTTAATACTTGCGCTACACCAACTTTATTGCTATTGACATTTTTTATACCAAAATCACCAGTCGACAAGGCACGTTTCAGACCATTTTCTATAGTTGTTGATTTTATAATTTTATAAATATTGGTGTTGTTAATAATATTTATGTAGTCATTGGTGGATTTCCAAGAACCATTATTGATTTCACGAACAATTTGTTTCTGCATGTCTTTCACGAGCTTGTTGAAATAATTGCGAAATAAATTGTTGAGTAATGTTCCTGTCAAATCTATTCTTTTGTTTATGTACGAATCTCTATCAGCAGTAGACGTCCAATTCAAACTACACTTTATTAATTTGGACGTCATGAGTCCTAGGAAGTGAATTTTCTGAACCTGATTATGGCAATGAGGGAATAAGTCATCAGTAAGAATACTCAAAGTAAACTCTCGTTTCTTCTTCAACCCTGACTCTTTATCCATGCCAAAAGGGGTGTACATAACATGCTGCATTAAATACTTTATTGAATCCTCTTGTGTTAGGACCTCGTTTGCATCAACTATAGAACCTTGAAGACTGTTAAGGACTTCAATATATTTGTCATTTTGCATATCAAGAACAATTTTGGTGCAAATATCTTTGTCAGATAGAATACCTAATGCTCGGAATACAACAAACAACGGCACTGGTTGTTTCATACGTGGTATTTGAATATACATAGCATGCCCGAATCCACTATTTTTCGTAGTGATCATGATATTGATTTGTTTTGGACTTATGCATTTAAAATCGGGAACTGATTTGATTTCAGCTAACCAAGACCACTTTGTATTGTTTTTGGAAACATCGAAGCAGTATATTCGATTCTCTGCCGCTCTTTCTTGTCCAAGTACCGTCTTTTCGCTTCCATTTATAATGAAGTATCCCCCGGCGTCGAATTGACATTCTCCGCTAACATTGTGGTTAATATGTTGGTATTGGTTTAAAACACAAATAGAAGATTTTAACATGATCGGTAGTTTTCCAATATGAATATTTGGTATTTTATTAAAGTGGGTTTGCACTTGTTCCATGTTCTTTCCGCTCTTTGTGATATACTGTATATTCATATCCACTGTCATCATCGAGGCATAAGTAAAGTTACGAAGTCTAGCTTCTTGTGGAAACATTAGTTTCGATGCCCCATTATTCTCATGTATTTGTGGTCTCTGTAATTGAAAGTTTTCGAAATTAATCTGTATTTCTAAGTTGTATTGATCAAATTCTTTGATATAATCTTGATCACTCACTATCTTAACAGGATTAAACATATTGATGGTTTTTTGTATTTGATAATTGACAAAGTTATTGTAAGACTCTATCTGATGACGAACAAGTTGTCGTAAGTGCTGATCTTTAAAGTACGATCCCAATATATCCCAGGGGTACGTATTTATCGTATCTGGTTTATCAGTACTTAAACGCATGTCTACATCTTTTTCTGACACGGTATCGTGTTGATCGATTGGGGTTGTCGTAAAAGAAGGAAATGTTGGAAGATCGTTCTCAGCATTTATTTTAGTGATGTCGTCTTCCTCTTTTTTCGATTTCTTCTTTTTCATACCAGTGGTAATTTTTTTTATTGACATTTTTCAGAAAATCAGAAAATCAGAAAATCAGAAAATCAGAAACTAACTTGATAATATGATGATGATGATGTTATTGGCATTGTCTATCACTGTCATTAACGGATATCAATTTTAAAATACGTTTACAGATATTTATAAAATGAAATGACTATAAAATGAAATGAATATAAAATTATAAGGATAAATGTAAATAAACGTTGTGTAAACTATTTTGATATAATTATGATTACGACACATAATATTGATAATAATGATAATACGGATAATAAGGATAATGATATTAACAAATTAATAAACGTACTAGAAAATACCAATCGATTATATTCGGAATGTTACAGTTCGCCATATTACTCTGGGTATTCTCCTCAAAAATCTACTAAGAATAGTCGCGTATTTAAAAGCAAACGGGTTACTGCAAAATTGGTTTCAATCGATTCTACCATAAAAATTCAAACCAATACACCATGCAGCAACATGACAGTCCAACCTAAAAAAATTGTAAATATTCAACAAGAAATTAATACAATCAACGATTTGATAGAACTATGCGAAAAATATCCACTTGACGATGATATTCAATACAATATCAACATGAAGGCGTTACATGATATTAAAGAACCACTCGGACAAATGAATAACATGATAGGGTTATGTGATATTAAATCTAATTTAGTTGATCAAGTTATCTACTATGTACAAGAACTTCATATTTCGTCCTGCACGAAAGCTTCCGACGATTTCATGCACACCGTAATTTATGGACCACCAGGAACAGGTAAAACAGAAATAGCAAAAATTATTGGAAATATTTTCAGCAAAATTGGTATTCTTAACAACAAAGTATTCAAAAAGGTTACAAGAGATGATCTGATAGCCGGATATCTCGGTCAGACTGCAATAAAAACTAAAGATATCATTAAGGAGTGTATTGGTGGTGTACTTTTTATTGATGAGGTATATTCTTTAGGAAATGCCGATAATAAAGATTCATTTTCAAAAGAATGTATAGATACGTTATGCGAAGCACTCAGCGACCACAAAGGGAATTTAATGTGTATTATAGCTGGATATAAAGAGGAAATAAAAGAGTGTTTCTTTAAAGTTAATGATGGTCTAGAATCCAGATTTCCATGGCAGTATAATATTCATGAATATAGTGCCGATGAATTATTGAAAATTTTCCACAGGAAGGTAACACAGATAGGATGGAGTCTTGATCATGATATTGACAATACCTGGTTCCATAAAAATAGTGGGAGTTTCAAATATTATGGACGAGATATGGAAACTTTGTTATCAAAAGTAAAAATTGCACACAGCAAACGTGTATTTTGTTTACCTAAGAGTAGTAAGACAATAATAACAGAAGGCGACATTAGTGAAGGTTTCCATAATTTTATTCGAAGTGACAACGTATTGTCCAGATCGGAGAAAGCGACTTTGACAAAGGCAATACATAATTCTATGTATGTGTAAATTAAATTTGAAATATTATATTCTTAGATATTAATATGAGGATTTATAACGTTACTGGAAAATTACATCATTACCTAGAAATATATATATATAATATACACTTATAAATCATAAATCATGATTGATAAAAGTAGTAATAATGATGTTAAAAAAACTATAAACATTGGACATGATTTAATGAATCCGTACAAAAGACGAGGAAGCAAGAAGTCTATAAAAGTGAAAAAACCTAACTCATCTGCAAAAACATTTAAGTTAACGTCCACCAAGCGGGAATTACTGAATAGAATAAAAGAAAAACGCGAAGAAGAACGAAAGAGAAATAGTGCTTTAAATATTGTGTTAAACACAAGAGACGGCAAGACATTATCATCTAGCCAGCAAGACAACAAGACAAAAATGCAAATGAACGAAGAAACATTTGAATCCGGATTCAAAAATGCATTGGAGTACTTAGACATGGTAAGACACCAACATAGGGAAAAAAAGGCAAAACAAAAACAGAAACGTAATCTAGGTCAAGGACACCTTATGTCAATTGGGGGTGATTCACCTAGTCCCCCTGTTGCTCACCCTGTTGCTCCCCCTGTTGTTCCCCCTGTTGTTCCTTCTGTTGTTCCTTCTGTTGCTCCCTCTGTTGCTCCCACAGTTGCTCACCCTGTTGCTCCTCCTGTTGCTCCCACAGTTGCTAACCCTGTTGCTCCTCCTGTTGCTCCTCCTGTTGCTCCTCCGGTTGCTCACCCTGTTGCTCCTCCTGTTGCTCCTCCGGTTAATCAAGGAAGTGATAACGTAATTGTTGTTAATACCGCACATACATCATCGTTTCCTTCTAGTGGGGGTGGAATACAACGCAACGGAAAACCTTATAGTACTATGCCTGCCCCGGTATATGGAAACTTAAAAGGAGGTAGTTTGCCGACATATCGTAAATACCAGACGATGAAAAATACGAAACGATTTCATAACGATAGTCATAAACTCATCGATGCATCACAACAGAGTGGAGGACGACGACGAAAATCTTTGAAACGTCGTGAAGTTAAGAAAAAAACAGTAAAACGCACATATCATTTGGGGAGAAATAAGGCGAACAATCAATTGTCAGTGTTAATAAAAAATCAAGCTAAAAATAATAAAATAAAACAAGAAGAGGGTATAATTAAAAAAAAGCCTATAAATGAGGTTAAAAATTATCTTTACGACAAGAATATGATTAAAATTGGTACGACAGCCCCCGAAGTTATACTACGAAAAATGTACGAAACAAGTATTCTTGCTGGCGATATTACTAATCAAAATCCTAAAATTCGTTTGCATAATTTTACTTCATATGGTAATTTGACTTAATCCACTACACGACATCTATAGTCTAGAGTACCGTGTACATTTACGCGAATTCTAAAATTGAAATACTTTGTTTCGAATACGAGAAGGTCGGCATTAACAACATCACTTTTTACGACATAATGAATTTTACCCCAGTACACGTCTTGATGCCTAATACATCCGCAAATGACATTCAGATCACACATTCTATGAAAAAGAGAAGAGGAGAAAACATGAAACGGTACGGAAAGAGCCAGACATCCCCATATAAAAAACGTAGAGTACAGAATACAAATGAAACGAACAATGGAACGAACAATCTGGATGAAACTGATTCAGATTATACACCGTCAGATACACCTCACTACGATTATATTTGTCCTTCAGAGAAAGAGGATGATGACAATATCTTAGATGGTAAAGAAGTACATGAAGATTCCCTTTCCTATGATAACAAATCTTCAAGAACTGTTGATTCTGATGTTTCTGTAAACTCTTTCCCTGTGGCTTCCACTATAATGGCAGCAATTCAATCACTTCCACAAAACAAGGATATATCAATGGGTAAGTTGCTTATTTATGTGAAAAAATATTTGGAAAAATTCCCAGAAACTTCTCAACTCAAACATAGTAGAATTGTAAACGGTATATATGATTCACTTGACAACGTATCAGGTTTTCGCAAAATTCGTCACGGTCATTACACGTACGCATCTAATCCTAATTCACGCAAAGATACAAATAATTATAATTCTTCTGCACTAGAAAATACCACAATGTTACCGTCAAATGATAATGAGAGTGTACACGACGTGTCGAATGACTCCGATCAGCCGGTAATTGTGCAGAACAATAGTACGTGTGCTACAGATACTGTTCGTGATAATTTACCCGAAACCCAGCATGAACCTGAAAATAGAGAAAATGTCCATTTCCAAACAGAGACACATCATGTTACCGTTCCTTCTACCGATTACGATTCACAGAAGCTACTATTGATAAGAATCAAGGATTTATTCAATGAAGAACTAATCACCAAGGAAGAATACCAAAGAGCCAAATTAAACATTCTCAAAAAAATCATGGAGGCATAAAAAAATACAATATTAATCTTAATAAAATAAATGAACAAAAGTAACAATGAATAATAATTTTAAATTAATTTACACCATATACGGATTCTTACATATTTCTCTAAACAACAATAAATTATATTCAATTGGATGAATAATTTATTGTTGTTTTTGTTGTTATTATTAATTAATAATTAATTATTAATTAATTAGATTAGGTTATAATACATTTTTTATTTACGCATTTTCGTAAGGACACGTGTCATTATATTGAACATAATGTAAATACCTAATAATCCGAGACATGTATGGTACATATTTAAAATGGGACTGGTTAGATTTTGATCATTAACATATTCACTATCCTCATCTATATCTTCATCAAGACGTTTGTCGTCTTCATCCCCAATATATGATCTAAATGCTTCTTTGCATCGAGAACCGGTAACAGGGTTTACTCCATTTAGGAAGTAACAACTATTCATATTGCGTATATCTGTAAGAGTTACATAATGAGATTCGGTGCTTGCCTTGTTATTGGCGTTTATTGTTTGCATGGTTAGTTCTTGACAATCCGGAGTAGCACCACTCATAAATGATTGGAAAATAGTCATGGGATTGATAGCAGATAAATTGCTAAGAGTACCCGGTATTAACCCTTTGAATTCACTAAAATTTGTTCCCATTGCGCCACTAATAAATGGTATTGACCCATCTGGAACATTATTTATGTATACGTATCTGTCAACCATATTCTTCGTTTTCACATCTTTGCACGTTGCTCCTGTTTTCAGGAAGAATTTATTTCCTAGAGGTCTACCTGTTTTAGACGCAGAACCACCTCCGGTTACGAGGACTTCAGCATAACTCATCAATCCTGCTACGTCTTTGGCAATAGAAGAAATACTACCTTCATTTGACATGCCTATTTCCTTAGGATTGTTAATATTTTTCCAGTATTGATAGTCTGGACCCAATAGTTCTTCTTCGACGCCTTTGGCATCTTTCATTACCTTGTTGAAAAAATTACCTGACATATTCGATATCAATTATTATTATTATTATGACAGCGTTATCAATCCTTTCTCCTTTCTTAGATATATATTGAAGATATTCTTTTTTTAGGCACAAACCATAGAAATAAATAATATGACAATAATATATTACACTGATCTATATTATTGTAGTACTAGATACAAATACATAATTTGTCATAATACTATGAGCAAACCTATCAACTTTAATTATTCTAATAGTTTATCAGCTACTAAACAACCTCAGGTACCTCTAAAAGATGGGACTGATCCTAATTCATATTCCGTTGTAGCCACGTGGTCTAAACCTCTTGTTGCCGGTGATACTGATTTTCCGATAGCTCCACCACACAAACCAAATCCATTAAAACATTGGCGTAAACGATTGACACCAAGAAGCGGAAGTGGTGTGGGAAGATCCGGAATATCGTTAGACACTGTAAATGCTCCTGGAGGTAGTGTCATGGTGGGAAGCGAATCTTGTGATTGTACTGATGGTACACAAAACGCATCCATTATAACTAGTAATAAATTTTTACAATCTACAAGTGCTAGTATAAAGCCACATAAACTTAATGGTACTTCTTGCTGTAATCCAGCTAAAAATAATGTCATTCGTTCTGGTATGGTGTCATATACCACAAATGGACGCACTGACCACAGCAAGAAATACTACACCACATCGTCGCAATATCTTAAGGCAAGAGGACAAACATATGCCCAAAAGTTATCTATACATCGCATAGAAGGAAATACTTATGTGGATACTACAAATTGTCAGCCTCTCCCTGCAAGTGATTCTTCTAGTGGTTCACAAGCGTTTTATATTAATGCACCAGTAGGCACAGACATACCAGGAGGATGCAAAAACGTCAGAACTGTTTATAAACCAAGTAACCAACAATACGCTACACAAGGAGCTGTTGAATCGGGTACTAGAATTATGAGATTAAGAAACAGTATATTAAGACCACAGAAAAAGACATGCTAATCTAAAAATGAAAGTAATGTCAATATACTACAGACGATTCATCTAAGTGATTATTTATCTCTGTGTTTGTTTTAGCTAAAATGTTCTGTTTACGGATTTCCTGTATACTTAATCGTTTAATCCGTTTTGGCGTTTCCATGTGAAATTTACGGTATCTGTTATCCTCTTCACAATTATCGTCATCAACGTTATTGTCGCGTTCTGTTTTGTCGTATTCAGTGACTATATTAACACTTCTTTTATTATTGTCTTCCTCCTCTTGGTCCTCCTCTTGGTCCTCCTCTCGATCCTCCTCTCGATCCTCCTCTTGATCCTCCTCTTGATCCTCCTCTTGAGCCTCCTCTTGATCCTCCTCATCGAATAATACCCGTTCTGATGCTAGCTGGAGCGCGGAAAACAATTCGCCTGAATAAAAAGGAGAATTTTCAAAATTGTTTTCATGACACTTGTTTAAGTGGAATGATAATTCATTGATATTATGAAATACTTTATTGAAATCGACGTTAGTGACGTCATAGAGAGTACTCAAATTCTTTCGTTGTTTCATGAAGAAGTGTTGCGTAGATACAGATAATGATGCAATATTTATAGCACATAACCCTATACATCCTGCTGTAAATGAGGAGAATAATAGACTACTATCCAGAATACAATAAACTAAAGAGGTGAAACTTGTATAATCAGAATTTCCATCGCAATATTTATTTTGTGGGTCGTGCATAATATATCAAGGTTCGTGATATGTACTCAACTTTATAATATACTAGACATTCATGCTTTTATATTATAATTCTACTTATATTTACTTTACTCCTATTATTTATACTTTACTCCTAATATTTATACTTTACTCCTAATATTTATACTTTACTCCTAATATTTATACTTTACTCCTAATATTTACTATTTACTTTCCAGCAAATTTCATTAAACCGTCTACGGTTCGTTTACCCTCATACATTTTGAATTCTCCTTTATCGTTGGACAACACTACGGTAGGGAATGAATTGATTTTGTATTTGTCCAAATCATTTCCAGCATCCTCCATACTAATTTTCTTCAACACAACCTTACCATCATATTTTTGGACAAATTTATCCCATATAGGATTAAATTCTTTGCAATATTTACATTTCTCCATATAATAATAGGTCATATTAGATGGATTTTCAAATTCTTCTTGAGATGTCAACATCCCGCTATTGTAATAAATCAATCCAAGTAACACCACGAGGATACATAGTATACAACACTGAGAATCAGAAAATTGAAAAGACACTATACGTTTCACACATTTACGTAGATAAGAAAACATGAGCAATATAATTTATTACGATTACTATTATGCCTAATTTTGTTTATAACTTTTTTATATCATATGATTCGATTATATTTTCCTACCACTTCATTTTATTGTTTGAGGAATGTCCATGTCCATGATGATGATGGTGCTTCTTGTGCGATTTTGATGATAATGAACTCTGTATGATTGCGTTATTATTCGGGATGTTATGTTTCTCGCACCAAGATATACACTTCAATATATTGTTCTTTTTTAAATTATCTATTTTATCTGCCTTAGCCTTACTAGATATATTAGACATTGTGGTTGTTATATTTTCAATTTGCTGCTGTCCAAAAATAGCATTATAATCTTCTATCTTATTTACAAAATAGTATTCAATCGGATAAGGAATGAAATGATGTAGTATAGAATGATTTGCATCGTTCTGTTCAGTAGGATAAGTGGAAGATCCCTTTTTATTATTCGTCATTTCTGTGTCAGATTTAGATGTATGTCTATTCATCGTGAGAAGAGGGTAGTTCTCTATAATACTACTCATCAGTTGCGTATACTTCTCATTTCTTTGGAAATATTTACAAACTATGTATTTCTCCGAATTGGCTAATCTGCTAGTATTTGGTTTGATGATATGGACTTCCTCATATAAACTACTAAGCAAATACAAACATTCTATTGATGATCGCGTGAATAAATCGAATACCTTCAGAACAAAATGACCACGATCTTTCTGTATAGCCAACGCAAAACATATCTGCGCAAATAGTAACTTCGAAGCAAGAAGTTCTTGATGATTGAAATCAATTGAGAAATCAAAGCCTCCGTCACCAGTAACTATATCAATAGAATTATTGAAATTTTCATAGTAGTAAACTAAATTACTAGTACTTAATAAATCTCCTGTACCAGTAACCCCCTTTTCTATGATAACGTTAGGATTTTTCTTTAAAAACCCTTTAGACTTCCCCCATCCTGGAATATTCGTATCACTTTCATTTATCAACGTCATACCATAATGCCTGTCGCTACTATACGTCTCTTTAAGTATCTCTTCTATGGCATTGGTTTCGATCAATCCTGGTGGTTGAGGAATCGTGCTTTGTACATGAAGTTCATGTTTCAATGACGTATTACGTATATGTCGTGTAGCCTCGATAAATCCCCCTGGTCCTTCTGCCAAATGAAATGTATTTACACTTCGTCTAGAACAATCTTTAAATAAATCCATCGTATGAGATATCTCTATCATTTTATAAAATGACCTTGATAAAGGCTTCAGTTGACTCGTTGCTACTTTACAACCAGGTATAACAGTATGGATAAATTCGTATGGATTCGTAAATTTCTTCATATTATCCCATAAATCCATATTATTGTCAATCTGTTTTTTTATTGTCTTTAAATATGCACATAACGTTTTCGATATATGAGTAGTATCATCTGTGCTGTCATAAATAGACCTACAATCTGTATCTTTTGCTAGTATTACGTTATTCAGGGAAGGTGAAGTGATTATACGATCAGAATGCCGACAGTCGCTTGTTTCTAATACTTTCGTCGTAATTTGAATAGCATCGACAAAATTATTTGTTTTTGGTAATGTGTAGTAATTCATATTTATTCAAAAAAAAAAGAAAAATGTTATTACTATTGTATATTGTAATTTGTATATTGAATTCAGTTGTTAGCGTAGTGTTTATTTATTTATTTGTGATGTTTCTACAATATCCAAGTATGATATATATATGTGATCATTCATATTTATATCATATTACTCCATCCTCTATTTTTATTACTCTTCATCATTTCTATATGTCTTCCTCCTATCAGTATATCTATGTAGTACTTGTATCCGTAGGCATTGGGACAGTTTCAAATGGTATCGAACTACCTCCCATATTGTTACCTACATGTTCATAAATAAATTGATCGTTTAAAAAGGAAATAACACGTTCCTCTTCATCATTCATTATGCCTTTGGAATTCTGATTTTTTCCATTAGAAGCATTGTATACATCTTGAAATGTCTTTGCTTGTTTAATTCGAAATCCGTTATTCATCATCTTTTCGTTAAATAAATCAAAATTCACAAGATATTCTTCTTGACCTTTAAATCCCGATTCTTGAACGATTATAGAAACACCTCCTATCTTTTTCTCAAATTGATCTGTTATACGTTTTTTTTGTTCCTCGTATTCTCCAGTTTCTTCTTCTCCCTCTCCCTCTGCCATATTAAGTTTTATACTGATATTATTATTAGTTCTATAATGAAATTCAGGTTTATTCAAAAGTAAATCCAACACACGTTTGCCATTATAACATGTACCTATAAAGAATCCTCCTACACGGATAGTATACTTTAGGTTGTCAATAAATTGTTGCACAGTATTTTCAGACTTAAAGAAGTAATGCATCGCAAATTGGGATGAACCAATATGGAATCCTTCTCTTCCTTTTTCATATATATGTATTACTCCTTCCATTGAACGTGGTATATCATCCTTGATTACTTGTCCGAAAATCGATTTATTTATCAAATTCGCCATTGTTAATTTATTATCAGTGTATTTTTTATCACTGCCTGACTCAACAAAGGCATCTCCATTCTCGATGCTCTTAGAACAATCTCCTTGTACAAACATACATTCTAACTTATTAGTAATATTTTTATCCATTAGCATCCTAATGTAACGAACACATGCTCCATTAACATCGTCTTGTAAGTTTGAAGCACTATAATCAATTCCATATGCAAATTTTATTTTGGCATCTCTCCATTTAAATATATCACCACCTTTACCTACCCCATAATCTATTAAATTTAAATTGTTGACACCCTTAAGAAAATCTACAGTTTCGGATATTAAGTTTTTCTTAACAAAATTATGGAAATTGTTTCTACTTGTTACAACTCGACTACCCACATTAGTATAATATGCCTCCTTGTTGTTAGTATTTGTAGTCGTTACAGAATCACTTTTTTTTCTCTCACATAAATCTCCACTTATCGGAACCGGGTTTTGGATAAAATCGTAATTGCTTTTCGCAGTATCGTAAGCATTGGGACGTGTTTTGTCCGTGCGAACTCTTATAGCTACCCAATTTCCACTCCCATTTTCCGATTTTCGATACTCACATTCCACAATGTCACCATCCATAAACTTTTGGGATTTCTTGTCCTCATTTTCTTCTGTTTGCATGACAGTATTTACTACTGGAAAAGATGCTAGTCCAGTTTCATTTATATCTCCGTTTTCGTTATACACCTGAAATCGGACTGGTTCATTACTTTTACTATTGCTTGTATCTAGACTTCCCTTTATTTCTCCTGGGATCTTGTTGTATACGATTGCACAAGCATTTTCTATCGGTTTATCCTTCATGCTTACTTGCAGTTCACAAATATTTTGTTTTGTATTATGTCCTTCTGTTCCGTTCTGACTTACATTTGTTTTCGTGTCAATTACTTTAACTTTAAAATCAATCGTCGTTTGCTCTACTGATTTCCATTTGTAAACTTTATCTGTATTATTATATCCCGATACTGATCCGGTAGGTGTCAATATCATACCATCATTTTCAAAACCACTATCCACATTCGCGCTGTTTGACTTGTTTAAACCTTGTATATACTCGATTCCAGCTCTATCTACGTTTTGGAATTCTTTGCAAATTACCGATATATTCACTGACTCTTGAAGAAAATCTACTACCTCCTTAAATAATTTCTCTCGTTTTGGAAATGTCATGTGCAAGCATGATTTATTACGGTATGCGTAAATGTCAAATACTTGATATTGCATCCTACCATTTCTTAAAGTTACGAGTTCACCATCAAGAATGGTATTATTGTAATTGTCCTCATCGTTATAAACATATTTCAGCTCGATTTCAGTTTTCTGAATTTGTTTAAGTTTATCCACAAAGAATGTATTATCGTCGAATATAAATAGTAATTTTCGTGTACCATCTGCTTTGTTCGTAATATTGTAGGAACCAGTATTCGTTTCAGGACTGGACTTTTTATCCTTATCCTTTTTCTTATCCTTCTTCTTATCCGGTTTCTTCGCACCCCCCTCTAAAATACGGGATGGAGAGCATACAATAGTCATATCCTCTTGTTGAAATGTCACTGGTTGGGGACCATTATACCACGGAATGTTATCTGCCAAGTCGGTAGATATCTTAGAGTATGCATCGTTGACCTTTTTAATTTCGGCTGTTTTCATAGGCAAACAAGAATCTTGTACACCACATAGGACCGATTTTAAAGCAAACAGTATTGATTTTTTCATGTTGTCTTTCTTGCATCCGTAATTGTTCAAAGCCTCTATTTCGACTTCGTATATTGGTTTATCTTTCTTCTCGTCGATACCTTTCCATTCTTTTCCATTGGATTGGTATATCGTACTGATATCTATTCTTGCACATGATTTATCAATATTACGGTTGTCAGTAAATGAGACCCTACTTATGTATCGAAATGTCTTTTCTATATCTTGCCATTTTCCATTGGTTATAAAGTTAGCCTCTTTTTGTGTAGTTTGTCCTGGCGATTTGAGACCTGTCTTAACCAATTTTGTAATGTCATTTTCTTTTTTTAAATTCGCACGAACATTATCATAATTAGTAAAGTTGTACGTTTGTTTCATCTCCGTGAATTTATTTTCATAATGAATATTAGTATTATCTCCTGTATAGATACTATTATTATCTTTACAAAACGATGGTATACCTCCTTCTTGTATACATATACGGAAACTTTTTCTAATTTGAACATTGTTGTCGTAACTGTTTATACGTTCGTTACTGTTTATACGTAGAAATGTATTACTTTTTGATCTTGTATATCCAGCATTTAAAATATATTTTGTTATATTTCGAATGTCATTTGCGTTAAAATTTATTTTTCTAGAATACTGTGGGTTACCCACTTTTTTATTTTTAGCATCATCTATTTGATTATAATCTATCTTAGATACCTGTAATTCCAACTCTAGTTTATTAAAATTATTTCCGGGGCTATATTGTTCCAATGCGGAGCATAATAAATCCATCTTTTCATTATCACCATTGCTGTCATTAGATGGATTATTAATCTTATTTATTGTATCTTTATATGAATCAGTAGACATTGTATTTCTCTATGATATCCAGAATGTATGTGTATATAATAGTGATATGTTTAAATTTATAATTGAAACATCAATTTTTTAATAGTTAAGCGGTTAAATATTGCATAATTCGTTCATACATAACAGGTTTTGTGCATTTTTCATCATCTTTAAATTCCAATTGTAACTGTGTACAAATGTATCTTAGATCATCTGCTTTATAAGAAGAAATGGACTTCATAGGTTTATCCATATTTTCCATATACCACAAAGAATCACGTACTTCTTTGACCTGTTCCATGGAGATATTCATACAGTATCCATATTTTTCTTTATCGATATGTTTTTGAATTATATGACATGGAAGAGACTCGTCAAGCATGACTTCATGATACGTTCTACCACTGACATAGAGTAGGTTCATACATTTTAAAGAATGGGTAAGAGCTATTACACTCCGAATATGTAAATGCTTATCATGTACAATATTTTCTTCTATACCCGTTCGGCTCATTTTTAATGGTTTTATTATATCTTTGTTGGAACGTATAACATCAATAAACTGAAAACGTGTATCGCGTTCCGTTTCGCATGTATTTTGTACAAATTCATAAGCTTTGGAAGTGTTTCCATAGACTAAATTGTAGAAACTCCAAAATAACGAGTCTTTTTCATGTGGAATAGTGATTGTAAATTTATTATCACCACCATCAGTTTTGTTAATTAGCGACGTTGTGGTGCTTGTAGTTTCGGTTGGTTTCGTGTTTATCTTGTCATATGCCATTAACTTCTGAGGTAACGTATTGTACCCATTTGCATTTGATTTTTTACCACTAGCGTACGCTACTTGTTGGAAACGATCGGACGATTCATACACCTTCTTGTTTGCCTTCAATAGCATATCTGCTACGTTTGCCGCCGACATTTGTGGACATGATGATGATGATGATGATGATGATGATGATGATGATGATGATAATGTTTTAAAGTTATTCGTCTCAGATGCGTCAGACTTATATTTTGGATGTGAATGTTCAGGTTCGGTGATTTGTAAAGAAATAATATCCTTCACACTATTTTTGACTTTTACCTCATACATGTCATCTACATCTAAAGCTAGAGAATGAATGTCGTTAGCATATTGACTAATCTTTTTTATAATTGAAGATATATTGATATCGTCTACCAATAATAACATCTTTAATATTCAATAATTACTCCAAATAAGTGAAATGGAAATGGTGTGAGTATCAATGTATATTACTATATGAAACTACGGAGATTTCCGTTTGATACATAGTAGTATACTCTTTTCCTTATGTCATTTTCATGGTTATTCGTAGACGTTATGGATTGAGATATTTGAAGAAAGTATTCTCATGACATGTGCAGATACTTCCACACTCACTTACTCACTTACTCCCTTCATTTTCCATTTTCCATTTTCCATTTTCCATTTTCCATTTATTGCAAAAATATATTTCTTTATCCAAAATACATTTCACTTATATTGGACGTTTCGTTCTCTATCTGATCCAACGTTTCTGTTTGCTTACTGACATATTCTACATACTGTCTGATTTCTTGAATTATTTTAGAATCTATCAAAGATAAATTAATAAAAATACCGTTCTTATTCTCATTTATCGTCACGTCACATGTCTTTTTTAATATCTTCAATATTTCTATTTGATTAAATTTGGGTAAATCTTCAATGATCTCTTTTAACGTTTGTAATGACATTACCGAGACAAACAAAAAAAATAACAAGACGAGCACGTTATGTATATAAACTATTTTGTTATGTTTATTGCTCTTTTCAATTATTTATGAATAGATGCATCTTTTTATTTACTTTTATGTATTACTTTAATACCCCAATTATATTTACGTGTTTCTCATTTAATTCGTACCGTTGCCCTATAACCTCGATTGATATGGAGCGATTAACGCTATAGTCCTGAAGGTTTTTGTTACCTTGTTGATCTGAAGCCAAATAAACCACGATAGGTGAATTGTATTTATCTTTTCTTCCCATTCTATTTTCTATTTGCTTTTTTTTATTTTCTATGTATTTTTCATCATTATCGTTTCCTTCTTCCGTGCTCATTAGCAACTTCATCTGTTGGTCTAATTCTTGATCATATGTGTACTCTGCGCGGATTCCTGCACCAGTATTATTCTTTACTACACAAGGGAAACGCATACCAATGATAGGACAACAAACATAACATTTTATCACTACTTCAAATTCAATATCGTTAGCAATTTGTAAGCCGACAGAGTATGTTAGGATTTGCATAGTGCCTATTTGAATGTACCCTTCCTTTGAGCATTTTCCCTCCATCAAATGCGATACCAAAGTTTTCAAATTTTTTTCTAATGCATCACCCACCGCAGTGTAGGGTAATCTTACGTTTCTTGTTATAATTGTTTCATTGTACAAATTATCGTGTGACATTTTATATATCAAAATTAATATAAAATGGTAATATTATAGATTTTATGAAACTGTTAACAAGATATAGGTGTGTATATATATATATGTATCTTATATTTATTATCCTTCTTTCGCATGATCAATTTTATGATTTGGACAAGCATACCTAGCATATTCACTAAAATACAGGATAGTGGGTTGTTCAGTATTTGCAATTTTCAGTAACTTGTTCATACGAGCATTGTATTCTATTTCATAACATATATCTATTTTTTTTGGTGATGTTCCGCTTTTTATCTCTTTTTCGCCGAGAAAGGGTTTTGTGTTTTCTATTTTTATGGTACCGCAATACTCCCCTGTTGTATCTGGGTCATTCACATCCTTGATCTTAAATACTTTTGTTTGGCTACCCCTAATATAATCATAAAAGCTTATATGCGAAGAATGCGTAATTTCACTTTGTATAATTGTAGAACAAGGTATATCGCTTTCCTGAAAGATATGATTATCATTATTTAATAAATACATGATTATTGTATTCTCCTTAAGTTCTGATTTTTTCTTTACCGTTGATGAAGCATTTTTTTTTAATACCAAATATGTATCGTTATTATCTATCGTAATGATATTCTTTTTTATATATTCGTTGATGTAACCAACGTATTCGTTTTCATACTTGTCTTTGTCATCATTATTCTTTTCAAATACGTTCTTCTTCCAGTGTTCATTTTTATTTGCAGCATACCAATACCTTATAAGTCCTAGTTGAGAATCGTACGATAATTCATCGATGTAGTTTTGTATTATGGTTTCCTTCATTTTTTCCTCTTCATCTCCATTATTATTACTGGATGTAGCTCTTTCCCCGTTGCTGTTAGTTCTATTATCGGTTATGTTATGCACAACAAATTCGTAATACGATTGTGGTTTGTGTCTTGTTCCTTTTGGTTTCTTTGGCTTTGACTTTGCCTTATTATTTTTTGTTTTTAAAGGTTCTTCCGTTTCGTTATTCTTATCATCATTTTGTTTTATTAATGTTTCTACTTCATCTATTCTTTTCTTTATTTTCATAAATTCAAGCAAAAGATCAACTTTGTATTTGACCACAAACTTTTCCGTATTATTATACTGAGTAAAAATATAATTTATAACATCGTCGTTATTCATACCAATGACGTTATCGGGTGTTTCCGTTTCAAAAAGTAATTTAGATAAAACCTTTTTGTTGTAGACAACACATAGTTCTTTGATGTCCACATATATTCGGGAATTATCAATTGCCTCTTTACTCACAAACAATTTACTATTTGGTATCTTGGTACGACGTTCGAAATCTCCTATTTTTGGATAAGTCAGTACGGCAGGTTGAAACATATAATATGTACCAATATTTACAATATATCCATGCTCTTCGGCAACCTTGTTATATATGAGATACTTGTACTTATTGTCAATTACCTCGGACAATGAAACATCTATTTGAGCATCTGAATAGTTAAAGATGCTACGTATTTCTGCATAAAGTGCAATCCTGTCATAATACGTTCTGTAGAGAAATAGATCTTTTATTTTTGATATAATTTCGTCGTTATTCATGAGAATAAAAGATTCATTAAACGTAGACTCGTCAACATTGCCACTTCTTTCTGTGTTACATGTTATAGGGATGCACGTGTCCATATAATCACAATTCATAGAATAAGGCATATTCTTTACTTCGACTTTTACTTCTTCTCCTTTTAATGAAACTGGACATTGACTTACGGTTATGTTTCCCCTAACTAAAATATCAGTATCGTCTTTATTGATTAAGCAGTCTATGCTTGATTCTTTCAAAAGGCGACTTATTTTTCCAATTTCTTTAGATTTACGAAACGCCTCTGTATAAACTGTAATATCATTTGTTTGATTTACTTTTCCTTCATCGTTATCTATATAGTAAGCACAGTGCATATATATTTCGACATTTCGCTGATTGAAATCAAGATTTTGATGACTATGTGTTCTTACAGCACGTCCTATAATTTGTTCAATACGACTCATGTTATACCAAGGGTTTAATATATGAACCTGACGTATATTTTTGAAATCAATTCCTTCAGAAGCGGTAGATGAAATGAGAACCACCTTTATGCTTTTACCCGTGGAATTTTTGTCGTCTTTTATTTTTTCCATTAATTTATCCTTATCATTCATAGCCGTATAGGCATCATCACCTGTGAATAATGCGTACTTTCCATTTACGTTTTTGGTCTTTGGTGGTTTCAGTAGTGGTCTAGAATTCTCTCCATCAGTAGTTCTTATATATCCTCTTGTTTCAAGTGCTAACGCTAAAGGAATAAGCGCGCCAGTGATGTACTGACTATATACAAGGATTATACCTTCTGTTTTATCTACTTGTTCCATAATTGCCGCGATTTTACAGCCATGTTTTTCTAATGATGTTTTCTCAAAGAATTCTTTTTGATCTTCTTTCATTGTGTAAGTAGTTAAATTACCAGAATTAGATTCAGATTTATCACACACAGAATTAAGTCCTTTTTCTCCTATTCTATCAGATGCTTTTCCACCAAAATTATTGGAAGGATATGTTATGATGAGCGCAGTACTAATTTCGGAAAATTGTTTTACGCTAATTTTATTATTTGTATCAAGAGAAACAGATTTTAAAGATACATCAGATATATCCTCAGAATAATCGTCATCATCATCCTGATCATCAACATCGTCGTCGTTAGAAGGGTTATTATTCATGACATCTTCATAGATGTCGTATTGATCTTTATTCATTTTGTCCATGTACAAATCAAGAGGTAATAAGGATGAGGATGAGGATGAGGCTGATAGGATCGTCTGGCTAGAATTTTGTCTATCAAATTGTAGCGGATATAAACGAAACGGAAATGTGTATGGGTTCCCACCTGGAACAAAAGAAACATACCCTCTAGCATATTCAGGAATATTCTTAGTTATAGTATCTACTGGAATTGGATGTCTATTATCATTCATTCTCATAAAATTTATGATAGTCGCAATTTCTTGATAATTGTCAAACATGGGAGTAGCAGATAAAAACAACAACTTTAAGTTATCAACATTTCTTATAAAGTTTTGTAACTTCTTTGAACGCGACTCGGTTGTATCAAATATTATACTATTAATACCTACGTCTAGGACAATTCCGTTACCTTTAGATGTCTGAAATTTGTACGTACGTTTACCATAAGTGTCAGTACTTTTATTTTTGTCTATAAACACACAATCAGGATACATATAACCGTTATAGTTTATCGTATATAACTCGTTTTTTTTTAATTTAGGTTTTTTGGGAGTATTATTGGAAACATTACCTTTATCTTTTATGTTATGCACTTCGTCTATAATGAAAAGTTTATTGGCATATAACTTGTATTTCTCTGAAGGGATTTTACCATAATTCATAAAATGATAAGCCGGTTTGATGTTATCTTCATAATAAGAAATAAATTTACGTTTAACGTTATTCCTTTGCTCATCATCTTGATCGTCATAGTAATTCGGTTTTTTTATATATTCGAAGAATTCTTTGATTATTTTGTCTCCTATACATGTTGCCATTGTTAATTTGTTATCTATCCAGTGAATTTTGTTAATACTAAAAAGCTGTGCCATAAAATTTTTTTGTACATTATCGTTGGAAACAACGTAGATAATTCTTCTTGTTGACATACCCAGAAGTCTTATGTATTGTCTCATTTCTTCCGCTATCAATATTGCTGAACAAGTCTTACCAGTTCCAAGACCATGGTAAAGTAATAAACTATTGTATGGGGTCTGAAAACTCAGGTAGTTTCTGACGAATCTTTGATAATTGGATAATTTAAACATTTTGTCTTCCTCGGTAGATGTCGTCTCATTGCATTTTTTTATAAACTCCTCACTGGTTGTTATTACTTGTGATTTCTTTACCATAAGGTCATTAAATTCTTTTTTCTGGAAAATTTTCTTATTGAAATCTTTGTCTTCATATGTGGGATACAGATACTTTTCATAGTTATTACTATCATCGCGGGTGGACTCACCGATAGATGATTCAAGAGGATCCGTAATAATATTATTATTATTATTATTATTATTATTATTATTAGATATATCCATATCCAATATGTCAGACATACTAAATATTGTAATACACTATGTTAAGATAAACAGATATATAAATTGTTTATATTAAATAAGAATTAAGTCATCTTCATAATACTATTTACATGAATGACTCACATACATGCATAAGCGAATTTTGTATACGTGGATGTATGATATGTATGTGTTTTCAATTGAGAATTTTTCCATATAGTTTAAATTTTAGTAATACATCTTTTTCTACTGTATGATGTACACGTTGAACCGAAAAATCATTAGGTATAGAAGGAAAGAACACGTCACACTCATAACTTTGACTAATTTGAGTCAAATATATGTTCTTTACTCTATCCTTGTAATCCGTTAAGAAATCATCATATACCTTGTTTCCACCTATTACCCATACGTCATCAAATCCGTGTTCATCAACGTATTGTAATGCGTGTTCTATATCAAGTGCCACTAATATTCCTTTATCCGGATTATGGAATTGCTCATGTATTTCAGCAGACTTCGATAGAATAATATTTTGACGTTGTGACAGTGGTGTATAGTGTAGACTCTGGAACGTTTTCCTTCCCATTATTACTGCATTATTTCCGGCTCCCTTTGTTAAGTTTTTGAAGTATTGCATATCTTCTTTGAAATGCCATGGAATCATACCATCTTTCCCAATACCACCTGCATCTTCAATGGCGGCGATAAGATGTATATTTTTTACGCAATGATTATCCATAGACATTGAATCGAAATATTCCCTCCTTATTTCTTTATAATCCAGTTATAAATATTAATATTAATATTAAATAATTCTAAATTTATTATTAATAGCAGTTATTACAAAATACCAATAAGAAATAATTAATTATTAATTATTGGATAGCATAATGAATAGAAAAATTATATAATAATTTATTGATTTTTTTTAGTATATCTATTTTTTCAATATTGTATGGACGCATATTTGCAACACACTCATTATAAGATAACCATTTCATTTCACCAACTTCAGAGGAGTGATACTCAGACGGAAACGAACATGAACCAGATTCAGGTTCCATGTATGCCAAGAAGTACTTGTGTTTATAAGATTTCATATTCGACCCAGTAAATATTTCTTCAAATGGCATAACATTTTGTATAAGATGTAGATGCCGTTTATCATAGCCAGTTTCTTCCTCGAATTCTCTGTAAGCACAGGCTAAATCCTTCTCTTGAAAATTCCGTCTCCCTTTTGGGAATCCCCATTCAGTATCCTTCCATTGGACATGTTGATTGCTTTTACTAATTAATTTGTCAAGGCTGTATTTATCTCTGGATATGCCCAGATCAACCCCTATTTTAAGTATGTTGAATTTTTCTCTTGATGTCTTTTCTTCATTTCTGTATTGCTGTCCTATAAATTCGCCCCACAGGTCTTTCCACAATTGGTTGAATGAACTATTTTGTATTTTCGACTTTTCCTCCAACGTCATTTCATTGAAAATATTAATAAGATAATCGAAATTGTATACGGGGTACTTTCCTCGCATAAACTCTACATATCCTAAGCTGTGAGTTCTGTTTATCATCAAATACTCAAATTTATCTTGAATTTCTTCTTTCTCTTCTCCGAATAAAGATGGAGATGGTTCGATACAGCCTTTAGCATTGACTTCTTTCTTCTTGTTGTACCTAAAAGCAATAATTCCTATGGATGTAATAGGTTGTTTACATTGTTGAAATATATGCCCTATTCTTCCACAATTATTACAAAAATTAGATTGCGGATTCTTCGAAGAAGTTGACGAAGTAGTAGAGTTCGATCCTTTTAAGGAAGCATACGATTGTGTTAAAGCGGCTTTAGTTGATTTGCCAGTTTTCGTGTTTGTAGGCGGAGGTTTTATAGATTGATTGCTTGAAGACACTGAATTCAAAGAAGTATATTCACCATCGTCTATACATAAAGATTCTTCTGATTCTAATACATGACGATCCTTTTTATTTCCTATAACAACAGTCGAAAACTTTCGTGTCGTATGATCATATAGCTGTCGTATAATTAGTGATTTATTTACATCATTATTATCCTGTGGTATTTCATTTTTAAAGTATTCTACAGATGATGAAGATTCATTATCCTTTTCATTTTTATTATTATCATCATTTTCCATGATTATACTCTATGATTTCTGTGAAATGATGAAATGCATGTGAAATTAAGTAAGGTTTGTTATATGTTAAATTGGATATGTTTTTATATCGTTTATGTTTAATGAACGAAGAAGATATTATTCGAAAAAAAATCGAAAAAAATACAAACAACTCATTAACAACAGAAATAATGGGAGCAGCTTACGACCCTACAGTTTGGGGTCCTCATTATTGGTTTTTCATCATGTCAATGGCAACAAATTATCCTATAAAAGCGAATGAAGTAACAAAAAAGAAGTATTATGATTTTTTCAGTAATTTGCCGTTATTCATACCGCATGATGACATAGGTAATCAATTTAGTGCATTACTAGATAAATATCCAGTTTCCCCTTATTTAGATGGGAAGGACTCCTTTCTGAAATGGGTAAATTACGTGCATAACAAAATCAATGAAAAATTAGGGAAGGACAAGGTCACGTTGGTAGAAGGATTGGAAGCATTTTATGAACACTACAAACCGAAAGAAATAAGATTGCGAGAAGAAATAAAGTACAGAAAAAATTTAGTAGTAGGTGGAGTCATTGTTTCTTTACTTGTAGCATGTTATTATATGCAAAATAGGTAAATAGGTAGATATATAATGGAAATTCTATTTAGTGGAGAAGACATAAAACGTGTAAGTAATTACGTAATAACATACGCCTATCTATTCATATCAGAATGTCATTTATTTTTATAATTTATTATTTTATTAATTTACCAATGATATCTTCATATCATTGACAACACACTCTTTAATTTTTTGGTAGTCATATAGGGATATTAGACCATGTTTGTGCATTCGTGTCGCATTATCTAATTTGGAGAAAAGCAATGGATATATATCTTCACTCGAAATTTGATTTATCTTTCTTTTATCTGATTTTTTATGGATATCTTCTTCTTCTTCTTCCTCTTCTTCTTCTTCCTCTTCCTCTTCCTGCTCATCATCCTCTTTTTCTTTTTCATATTCTTCCATCTTTAACTCATCTTCTTCATCTTCTTCATCTTCTTCATCTTCTCCTTCATAGTCATCATCATTGTCAATATTATCGTCTTCAACGAATCCATCTTCTGCGTATCCTGTAGAAGTAATTTTCTTGCATTTTTTATATTGACGAATACATTCTCTGTCTTCTTGATATTGATCCATTTGTTCAGCTTCAGTTTGACCTTGAACCCATTTATGAGGTAATCCGTCAATACTGCATAAATTTGAAAGACGAAAACTGTGTTTAACACGATGGCATTTTTGACAATGTACGTGATTATTAAATTTATCATTTGCAACACGCATATCATGATTCCATGCACCGGCTGACATATGTCCATCCCAAAGATCAATTTCCTCGTCTTCAATACAAGGATCGAATTTGTCTATCTGTGTCAATGTTCTACCAGAACTAGAAACCTTCAATTTAGATTTTACATTGTATTTATCATCCTCATCTTCATCTTCATCCTCATCCTCATCCTCATCCTCATCTTCATCCTCATCCTCATCTTCATCATCATTAGTAGAGTTATCATCATACGTAGTTCTATATATTAATTCTTTTTTGGAAAATTTTCTTTCCTCTTCAAGTGTATCTTGTTCTGTTATTCTAGGATCAATTAATTTTGACTTGAATACATTTTCTTCGATGTCATTTTTTAAATTTAGATACAACACTTTATATACATTTGGACGTTTTCCTGTTTTAATGACTCTTACAGGTTCTCTCCTTCCATTTTTAATAACTATCTTAAGCTCTCCGAATCGATAATCACCAACGACTATTTGAGATTTTTTCATGGTATTTTGTTTTACAAAGGTTTATTGTAGGATACATATTTCGCTAATATTGATAAATTATGTATCAATTTTCTAGGTAGTGAGTGTTATGTAGAAAATAATCGAATAATAAATAATTATTTTATTTTTCGATTATTAAATATGTTCATTATTAATAGCATTATATAATATATAGAAGGGTGTTGTTTCATCATTAACATTATATAAGTTTATAAATAAATATGAAACGAGAATTGATAGTTTTAGCAATTACTTCATTCTTCATATTGAATGCATATCATGATGGAAAATATATGAAATACGTCCATGATGGAGAAAAGTATTTTAAAATGGCAGGAATTGCTTTTGCCGGTTTAAGTATATATTTGTATATGAAGAAGAGTCCGGAGAATTCCCGTTCTTTTATTCAGCAAGCTACAAATGTAATAAGGTACATGCCGATGGGAAACAGTATGTCCAATTATACGCAGTATATGGATATGACATCTGGTGATGGATATCTGTCATCTCCTATGGCTAGTAGCAATTCGCAATTGCCTGAAGATGTCCTAGAAAATAGATTAAAGAATTCTGGAAAGCAAGGAACCAAGCGTAGTGTGAGCGAAACCAAAAAGAAGTACGTGGCGGCGAATCAAAATTGGAAATGTCAACATTGTCAAAATCAGTTACCCGCCTGGTTTGAAGTGGATCACATTACCCGTTTGGAATATGGTGGGTCGAATAACGTTGATAATTTAGTTGCTTTGTGTAGAGATTGTCATGGAAAAAAAACCGCTATGGAGAATTTCTAATTATCAGATAGATAGAAATGTTTTCTGTTTGTAATATATCTAAGGTTCATTTATTTATATTACTAAAAATACAAAATACAAAATACAATATGAATTCCTATACAAAACCAGTATCTATAGGAAATGAATCTGGTCTTCTATCCAAAGCAAAGGCGATTCCACAGTATATTGTGAACAAGACAACGTCCGCAAAAACGTTTGCTGAAACATTTCCAGGGAAGACGGCATATTATGCATTGTTTATCTTGTACATCATTTTAGTGATCACTTTATTCATGTCTACCTCCGGAAAATCATTGGCGTCGTACGGAGGATATGCTGGATTTTTAGCTATTATGGGAGGTTTCATCATCAGTTTGTCCTATTTTATGTATAGCAAGAAACGTGCTCAAGGGGTTTCGCCTAGTTTGAAATCGATATTGTACCCTTTTCTGACGACAACCGGAAAAATATTTACTATATTTACCGTAATTTTCATCATAACCATTGTTTTAACAGCGGTGCTGTATTCAGTAGGTAAATTTCCGAATATTTCATCTTATTTCATGTATGTAGCAAATGCGTTTATACTTATAGGGTTGGCAGCAATAGCAGTAAAGCATTATGGATTAGATAAACAATCTGATAATACAACAGAGAAGGCGACCTGGTTACGATGGCTTCTCTTGTTTAAGGATGTTGTGCTATATTTACCATGTTTGTTAATCAGTTTTGTTGAATACTTGAAATATCAATATAATATCACGACAAGACCAATTATAATATTGTGTTTGCTAGAGATATTGTTTGTGATATTGTATTATGTGATTCCTTATGTAATTCAATTTGTTCTGACACATGATGCAAATCAATTAGTTAAATCGCCAATAAATTTGAATAATTACAATAAATTGGGAACCTTTCAGGATTTAAATTACATAGACAATAACATAAACTATAAATACGCATTGTCATGTTGGATTTATTTAGATTCGTTTCCACCAGAAACCAATGCTAGTTATAATGAATTTACGTCACTAATAAATATAGGTAATAAACCAAATATATTGTTCAACGTATCTCTCAACAAGCTTTTAATAAAGATGAAGGTAAGTGCTGATCATGAAGAAATACTGTACGAATCAACCGATATTATACGATACCAAAAGTGGAATCATTTTGTTATGAATTATGATAGTGGAATATTGGATATTTTTATCAATAATGAGTTAGTATCGTCGGTACAAGAAGTTGTTCCGTATAAAGAGTTTGATATAGTATCATGTGGAAGTAATGAAGGTATACATGGTGGTATAAGCAATGTACTCTATTTTAATCATGTACTAGGAAAGCCAAAAATTACTTCATTGTATATGCAGGGTCATTAAAGATCCAAAAACGTCGTGTGGAATAGAAAGATAGAAGGAATGACATTGAATTAATATATTATATTATTATTTCTTGTAATATATTATATTGAATTGTAATTGTTAAGTTATAAGCTTCTTTCAATTCTGAAATAATGAATAGAACGCGTAAGATAGTTCTTGGCATTGTCCTCGTTATCATAGCGATATTGATATATAGATACTTATTTAGTAGTTCTACTATCATATCGAGTAGTATTGCTGATGGTAAAACAGTAAGCAAAATACCAGCGACTAGTGCTACAAATAGTAGTTCCAATAATTATTCGTATTCTGTCTGGGTCTACGTGAAAGACTGGAGTTATCGTTTTGGGGAACAGAAAATGATCCTCGGTAGATTAGATGAAGATAATAAGCCATCACCATCTATATCTTTAGGTGCCGCTGAAAATAATGTGAAGGTAGCTGTTGAATGTTATCCTGAAGAAGCGAAAGGAAAGTCTGAAACCCATTACTGCAATGTTCACAACATTCCATTACAAAAGTGGGTGAATATTACCATAAGTTTATATAGTCGTACTTTAGACGTATATTTGGATGGTAAATTGGTACGAACATGTGTATTACCAGGAGTACCAAAAATAGCGAATGATAAACCTATTTATATTTCACCTCTAGGGGGATTTTCAGGATATACGTCACGTGTCCAATTCTTCAAGGAGTCATTAGATCCTCAGGAGGTATACAATATATACCGTGCTGGGTATGGAGGAAAAGGGATTATGGATAGTTTCCCATATAGTTTGAAGCTCAGTTTCATGAAAGACAATCAGGAGCAAGGAAGTATATCTGTATAATTACCGGTAGAAAGGTTATGTCTTTGAATTTGTAATAATATTACATAAAGAATGATAAATAAATTAATCTATGTAATATTATAAGTAGGAAAAAATATATATTGTATTTTTTGTTTTCAGTAAATTATGAATGTGTTTGGAGACAACAGTGGAAGTGTCGGGAAAATTTCTGATGGAGCTGGAGCATTCGACAATTTTCAATCTAGTAATGTTGTAAACGGAACAAAAGAATTCTTAGAATCAAACAGTTTGGTTGCAAAAACAGCCTTTTTGATATTAGTGGTTATCGTTTTTGTATTGGGATTACGCTTATTTTCTACAATTGTCTCGTGGATGTTCAGCATGAACCAAGATCCCTATTTGGTAAAAGGACTAGTAGATGCTAAGAAATTTCAAAAAATAGCCCAGAATCCGGATGAAACTGGTTCTATCACGTTACTTAGAAGTGATAATGAAGAAGGAGGAATTGAGTTTACGTACTCCGTATGGCTGTTTATAGATGATTTAGTATATAATCAAGGTAGATACAAGCATATATTCCACAAAGGAAATGATGCAATTTCTACAGGAGGAATGAATGAACCTAACAATGCCCCTGGATTATATATTGCACCTGATACGAATGCATTGGTAGTTGTGATGAACACTTTCAGTGATATCAATGAAAAAATAACGATAGAAAACATTCCTATAAATAAATGGGTCAATGTGCAGATACGTGTAGAAAATCATAATCTAGATGTTTTTATAAATGGTAAGCTAGCGAAGAGATTGGTAATGAATGGTGTACCAAAGCAGAATTACGGAGATGTTTATGTAGCCATGAATGGAGGTTTTTCTGGGTATATCTCTAATTTACGTTATTATAATGAAGCATTGGGTACTACTGCCATAGATGGAATCGTGGATACAGGTCCTAATCTAAAAATGGGAGAAAGTGGGACAAGTATTTCCGAGAATAAACCCAATTACCTTTCTATGAGATGGTTCTTCCACGGAGTGTGAGTATATCTTCATAAATTTTAAAAAATCATGATTTTTATGCTGAAAATTGTAAAAATCAAGAAAATGATTAAGTTCAAACAGAAATTTTTCTAAAATTGAAATACTTTTTTTGACGTTCTATGTGTTTGTAGTAAAACGTAACATCATATCCCATAAACGACATACGAATATATATTCAAATCAAGAGACAATATGCGAACGGAAACTTATATTCCTACACGAGTAACTCGTGCACATGTATACCCAGGTAAGAGTAAATCTAAGTTGGAATTGGTAATCAAACAACCGATTAATAAGAGACAAGTTGTATCCTCCAATCCTGAGAATGATCATGATAAAGCATCTGAAGAATCTGATATGAAAAAAAGAAAACTGGACAATCTCATGGATGAAGTGAATACCGTCAATTCTCCTCCCCCTCAATCACCAAACGAAATCGATGAAATCATTGACGATAATGTCGATGATGAAGATAAAGAAGCCGTCGAATCTTTTATGAAAGATAAGGTTGAGCAAATCAATAAAGAATTAATTTCTACCTCTTATTCCACTAGTGGTAATATTTACAAGGTTGTTTTACAAAATATTACCGAAGAAGTTAAAAAACGTGAAAAGAAAAAATTGTTAAACGATAAAAAAATTGCTCAGCGTAATGAAGAGAAACGTAAACTCATGGCAATTCGTCAAGCAGAACAGGCAAAGATTAAGGCTGATCGTAACTTGGATATTCTAATAAAGAAGAAAGAAAAAGAAACGAAGCAGCAAGAAGAAAAAGAACAACGAAAACTTGAACGTGAAAAAGAAAGACTTGAAAATCAACGTTTAAGAGAACTGGCAAAATTAAATATTGCCAAGGCTCGTCAACAAACGTTAGAAGACGTCAAGCAAGCCAAGCTCCAAGAGAAAGAGGATGCCAAGCAAGCCAAGCTCCAAGAGAAAGAGGATGCCAAGCAAGCCAAGCTCCAAGAGAAAGAGCATGCCAAGCAAGCCAAGCTCCAAGAGAAAGAGGATGCCAAGCAAGCTAAGCTCCAAGAGAAAGAGGATGCCAAGCAAGCTAAGCAAGCCAATCTTCAAGAGAAAGAGGATGCCAGGCTAGCCAAGCTTCAAGAGAAAGAGGAAGCCAAGCAAGCCAAGATTCAAGAGAAAGAGGATGCCAGACTAGCCAAGCAAGCCAATCTTCAAGAGAAAGAAAATAAACGACTGCTAGCGGAAGAGGAAAAACAATATCAAGCTACTATGAAAGAACAGGCTAAAAACGAGAAAAAACGTTGTGCTGATCCTCTCTTTATTGCCAAAAAAAACGCAGGTGATAAGATTCGTATTGCTACCGAAGAATACTTATTGAAACATGTTCCTCCTCGTTCAAGAAAAAATTCAAATGTTTCGGAAGAAGAAGAAGAAGAAATTCAAACTCAGCCTCAAATATTAACTTCTTCACAATTGGAAGAAGAATTCAACTTTGATATGGAAATCGAGAATAATGAAAATTAATTAATCGGAACGACGAAATACAGGAATCATATATATATACATATTTTTAAAACTACGCCACCAAATATAGAAACTGGTATATACCCACCTTCTTAGTAACATAATAACAAAGTAATTTAATAATAAATGTCATTCTTCTAATTTTAACTTAAAAACAATCACCGTATATTAAGTAGGTCTGGGATGAGATCTATTTTTTATGCACGGATGTCCGAGTGGTCTAAGGAGCCAGACTTAAGACCTGGTAGCATAAGCTGCGTGGGTTCGAACCCCACTTCGTGCAAAATTATTATATTACCCGGTTAGCTCAGTAGGTAGAGCGCACGCCTTTTAAGCGTGTGGTCCAGGGTTCGAGCCCCTGATCGGGTGGAGGGCTGGAGGTGACGCCCTGCTTATTTCATATAAGCGAAGTCCCCCAAAGGGAAATGGAGAGGCGATACCCCTAATACAAACGGCGTCTCACGATCTTAAGCGTGAAAAGGGGAGAAGGGGGCTTAAGATAAACCTAACCATGTTTTTTTTTGTTCTTGTAGCTCAGTTGGTTAGAGCATCGGTCTTATGAGCCGAAGGTCCACGGTTCGAGCCCGTGTTTGAACATTTTTTTTAATAAAGATATAATATATATGAAAAATATATATATTATAATAACCTACACACACACATGCATAAGATCATTACGACACTACTTTTATTTCTAATATTGGATACATTTTATCTTCAAGCTGTAAAATCACGATTTAGTACACTTATAAGGAAAATCCAAAAGAGTGAGATGGTTGTTGACATATATTCTGCAATTGCATGCTATTTGGTGATGACAATTGGATTTTACTATTTTATTGTGAAAGAAAATAAAAGTGTACTAGATGCGGCTATATTGGGATTCGTAATTTACGCTGTATTCGATTTTACCAATATGGCGATATTTAAAGACTGGGATGTAATCACTTCTATGATAGATTCCATCTGGGGTGCATGTTTATTTGCAATGACACGATATTTTCTCATTATATTAGAGCCCTACACAAAACGTATTGATTTTGTATAATTTCGTTTTCGTATCAACATTTTCTGTCATGAATAATAATTCAAATACTTTTTATTACAATTAATAATATATATATACATATTACATATATGCATATTATTTAAGATGAAATCAAAGACACGAAAACGTAGTGACAACGCAAAGAAAAATACAAAAACAAAATTATCCAATAGAACGCCCACTATATGCTACAAAGGATACGGATCACGCAAATCGGGTAATCATACTCCTCGCCAATTTCGTCGAACTATGCGTAAACATCATATTTATAATTGCCTAGATAAATTCTGCAAAAGTTCTAGAGACAGACAAATATGTGCTTTGTCTAGAAAGTGCAATCGTCGTAACAAGAAAAAAATGAAATTTAGTGTAAAACAGTGGATGAAATGGTCAGCATCTGCCTTTTATGGTATGTGTAAGTAGGAGCACTTGATTATCTTGGATAGTATAGATAATAAACTTGAATATTGATCATATATGTTGTTACATAGTATCAAGTGAATCACACAGTTTTTTGTAATCAATTATTTCCGTAGATTTCAGAAACACCTCGTTCAACAATAGTTCGGCTAAGGCAGCATATCTTTCGATATTTACAATATCACTATCTTGGTCAAATCTTTTTGACGCTCCTAATAAAATGCAATTGCACATAGCATATACATCCGCGTTATGACGATATATGTCAATAAAATATTTACGGAAATTCAAAAAGAGAACGGAGTCTTTTATTTCTATATATTTAAACATCATATCTGCCAAATACATGGTATTGAGAAATGTGGTAAATGTTATACCTATGTCATACATTATAGATCCATCTTGTGTTGCATTTTTATTATTGACGATATACTTTTCTAGAAATGGCATATATGTTTCCTTATATAATTTGTTCCGTTTCAAAATATTCTTGAAAATATTATCGCATTGCCTACAAGAATGTACAATATTTTCCCTTTCATCTTTCTGACTTAACAATATGAGTTCAAACGACAATTTCAATAACAAACTATACATCTCTCTTTTCATGGATGGAGACGCGGTTGAATATGAATACTCTTTTATATCATTGTGTCTGATATTCATTTGCACGAATCTCGTAAACGGCTGTTTAATTTTGATCACGAAAAATATTCTTGTTATAGGATAATCTCGCTGTACAGTGATTTTTTTCATAGATGTCGACGTATTTGTGGTAGCGAGTCCCCAATCGATTAACGATAAATGAGAAATATCATCTGTTTCTTCGTTGACTAATTTTGTCAATATATTTCTTGCATGTATATCATTATGAAGGACCCCCTTTTTATTCATAGGGACAATACCATGACGTATCAAGGTTGATGATTTATGTATGAAATCGCGAAAAGAACTAGGTTTCTTTAAGTTTCCATCCCAAATCCATGTTAAGAGAGATATCCCACCATACGGCAAATCTATAAAGGAAAGGGTAGATATGACGTCACTGTTGTTCACATTTCCTTCGTTCATTTCTTTAAGTTTACATTTTTTATCGAAGTTAACCAAATCCTCCTTACTCAAGGGTGATGGATCACATGGTTTTGTCACATCCAATCCAAAATATTTATCATAGTCGGGAATTGTTTTCATTATATTTTTTAATTTCATCATCATCATATATTCCGCTTCTATTACCGGTTTTTTACCTAGTTTACTAACTAGATGATAACTGGATACGGAATTTTCGTTTTCTCCTTTACATCGTAAACTAGGTCTAAATACACACCCAAAACTACCTGCTGCGATTACACTCCCACCCTTATGTTGTCTCTTCTTTTTGGTAGATCGTAGACGTTTATTTACGCTATTCTCATTTCTTCGTTTTATGGTTGTATTCATATTTTCATATTTTCCCATCATAGTATATACCTATAATTTATTTGACCATAAAGTTACATAATGCCAAATATGTTCTCGGATTCCCACTGTCAAACGTTCAGTCTAATGCAATCTTCTTATATTCCACCTTGGTCACGTGATCGGACGTTAGTAACTCCTGCTTCTAAGCCCATCAACAATGGCAACAACCATTCCTTAACAAAAAAACAATCATTAGCATTAGCCATAAAACGGACGAATCGGGTGGTAAGGAGGATCGTGTATTAAGTAGTAAAAATTTTTGTGGAAACGTAACTAGCTAATATTTAAATATTCATTTACTTTTTTTATTTATATTAATTTTGATTATAATGAAGATTACCAACAAGTTATTTATTCATCAGAGTCAGAAATATCGATAATATGTGGTTGTGATGGTGAAGTATGAGTATTGCGTTTCTTTAAAACGTTCAATTGTAATGCGTTTACATTAATTCCCATATATTTGATTTCTAAAATTTCCGCAATTTCATTCGCTATTGGATCTCCGTATTGGGGATTGACTGTATGAAGCAGATTTTCAAATCGTGTTTCAATATCCAAGCTAGATAATTCCAAAAGAATATTATCGTGTCGGATGCCATTTTTATAATTGTTTATCAAATTTGTCATTAACGTGTTAGGATAATATCCATATATTTTAGATTGTATAATAGTTGCTATTTGTTGTGCTACAAAGTCACCTGCATCTGGCGATACATTATTTAGCAATGTTTCCCATTCACTTTCAAGGTTTTGTGTCATTCGATTCATTTTGTATAAGTAATATGTATATATGATATATGATATTCATGGTTGCACAAGTCATGAATATCATACGACAAAGTATTCAATTTTATATTATTACTCTCTCAAACTAGGATTGATGCAAATATCCATTGTTGGGAAGATGTCACCTGACATACACGTATCGTCGGGTTTTACAGAAACACAACTTCTATATCCTCTATCTTCACCTACGTAACAGAAACCATTTTTCCCAGTAAAGTTTGCCTCTCCATTTCTAGAAAGATACATAGAGGTATCATCTGTAGAGGTAGCGTGTGTAAGTGCTGCGATTAATCCTTTATCGTTTACATCTCCTATTTCATTGTTTACTGTCTGTGTACTAATCCCAGTACCGTCATGTTGCGCTGTCGCTGCTACTGTATCGAGTTGTCCTTGTAGTACATCAATACCGCTTATTAATGATCCGGATGCTACATCAATTCCGGTTTTCGCTCCGGTTGCTGCTGTACTGGCTGTTGTACTCGCAGTAGAAGTAACCACATATCCAAGACTCCTCATAATGTCAGCAAGCAACGGTGCGAATAAATCCCGTAAGTATTGGGTAATTGCACCTAAATAAAAGAAAACATTCACTCCTACAAAGAGTAATATCACCACAATGATGCTTATGTGATAGTACGAGAAGTTCTTCTTTGAACTTGATGATGTCATGGATGATGCTGATGCTGACGTGTTCCCCATGGAAGTTCTCGAAGAAGACGGTGAAGACAACTGCGATGATATATTTTTTGGTATTGTAAATGAAACTTGGGGGGTACTACTGTTTCTGCTTCCCGTCTTCATAGAAAGAGATTGTGCTAATGGTGGAGATGTATATGTCGAACTCATGTTTTTGTCGAAAATAAATAGTGAACTTACAAGATCAAATATGATATATACATTTATTAAAATTTCTGCTTATTTTGTTCCTTCGGTTTTTAATTGTATAGCCTTGTTTGGTCCAGGTTCACGAGTACGTACTTCCTCCACTATTTTACCTCCGCTTGATGCAACGGGGATAGACAAAGAGGATATAGCAACATTATCAAGAATATTCATTTTCATTAATGATTTTTCCATAGAGGACATATCATCTTGTGTCCCTCCTTTTTTCTTCGTTGTAGAGGTTTTATCTGCATTAACCTTAGAATCCCCCATATCATATCCACGGTTCAGTATATCCATTTTGTGCATTGAAGTTGCGTTTGACGAATGAGAAGAATTATTTTCCTGTTTCATCATAATTTTTTGACATATAAAATCGGCATCATCTTCCTTACCGACTTCAACAATTTCATTTTTTTTCAATTCCTTATAAATTAGATCTGCGTTTTCAGTGTAAGAATTAATCAAATTTTTATTATCGATAATTTCAACGTTGTCTATAAAGTTGGCTGTGATAACGTTAACGGCGAAATAAAGTAATTGTATCCTACGAGATTTTATGCGACAATTATATCGCAGGGAAAATAAATTGTATAGAGCACGTATTATCTTCATTTTTGTAGGTGGTGTAATAGATCTCTGTTTGTTGATGGTTGTAGTACAGGTTGCACTGTAGTGCAATATAACATCCCATATTAACCATATTATATCTGTTTGGTATTTTTCATTCACCATTTCATTCACCCGTTTTGAACACACACACTTGTCCTTTCTTTTATTTGTCTGAGTTTCGTATTCTAACATCCATTCTATCCAATAACAAGCTTCCACTGCATCTTTCGACAAGTTAGATAGATGATATCCCATTTCGTTTACCGGTATATATAATTCTTTAGGGTCATCTACTTTAAAAAAATCCTTCACATATGTGATATCAGGAGCACGTAACTTACTAGACATATTCAACAGATCGAAATTGTCACTATTAGTACATACTTTGACTCTATGTGCACATAGCCTATTTTTTGAAGTAAGTATCACCCCTATCACTTCCGCAAATAGTTTCCTAATTTTACTATTGTTTCTTAGTGTTATATCTGTATCTCTGTTTTTTCTTGCAATGTCACGAAATATATCGACACGCATTTGTAAATAAATTGGAATCTTTGGATTTCCCATGTTGATATGCTTTCCTGTATATGATATTATTGTATCCCATAATTCTTCAAAGTGACCACTACATACTAATTCGGCACACCAATAATGACATTGCTCATATTGGTTTGCCATTAAACAATTAATAAGTTCTTTAGTGACATCCCCCTTTTTATAATTTGAAAATGTTTTACTCTTGAAAGCATTTTCCTCGCGTGTATCAATAATATACTTATCGAATGAAAATTGCATTCTTTATTTATTTTGTATTTGTTTTTATTTATTTATTAATTCACAAAAATGTAATACACTATCTAAAATAAATATTCAATTAAGTATTACTACAAATAAATATTCAATTAACTATTACTACAAATAAATATTCAATTAAGTATTACTACAAATAAATATTCAATTAACTATTACTACAAATAAATATTCAATTAAGTATTACTACAAATAAATATTCAATTAACTATTACTACAAATAAATATTATATTTCCAGCATTTTACTTCTCTAGCTTATATATACACAGACTCAGGGTCGCATATCGTATACACTATGATAAAATCGATTGAAAAGTTTGTTCACCATTCCTCAATGTGGTCTAAATTACTTATTGTAATTATCATTGTATCGTGCTTGTACATGGGACACAAAACCATGATGTCATTACTAAATAAATCTATGTCCAGAGGCAATACCAGTACAACTGTAGAAGGATTTCAAAATGAACAATCAGAAGCATATGTTCTGAAAAAAGACGATGACAGATATGATAACTTTTATGTGAGTATATACGATCAATTGTTTTACAATGACTTCGCTGTGAACTATGAACTAGGAACTATTAGTAATTTGATTCCATTTCAGAAAAAAGACAAAATTCTGGATATCGGCAGCAAGACAGGTCATACTATTGGATTACTTCAAGAGCATGATTATAAACATGTTGTAGGTTTAGAATCTTCCCAGAAAATGATGCAAGAATCTGAAAAGAATTATCCTGCTGCGGAGTTTGTTCTCGGCAAACCAACAGATAGCATGCTTTTTGCTGATAAATCATTCACCAATATTTTATGCTTACAAAAGTCGATTTACAAATATCGAAACAAACAAGAAATATTCCAAAACATATACAATTGGTTAGAAGTAGGAGGACATTTTGTGGTACACGTCGTAGACAAAGATATGTTTGATCCAGTACTGAATATAGCAAAACCATTTGTTTTAATAAACCCGCAGTCGGTAGCTAAAAAACGTATTACAAAATCGTATGTCTCTTTTGAAGATTTCACTTATGAGGGTGACTTTCAAGTAAAACCTGTCCAAAATGGTAACGACAATAACCAATCTTGTGTATATAAAGAAGTATTTAAACCACGTTCTGATTCTGAAAAAGTGCGTGAACATCAGACCACTTTATGGATACCTCCAAAAGAAGAAATAAAAGAAATTGCAATTGATAATGGATTTATATTGAAAGATACTATTGACTTAATAATGTCACGTCAAGAATATCAATATATTTATGTTTTTGAGAAACCAATGTAATTCTCATAACTAACAACCACCACGAAGGCGAAGTACTAAATGAATGGTTGACTCTTTCTGAATATTGTAATCGGAAATAGTACGACCATCTTCAAGCTGTTTGCCTGCGAATATCAATCGTTGTTGATCTGGTGGAATACCTTCTTTATCCTGTATCTTTTGTTTCACGTTCTCAATGGTATCAGAATGTTCTACTTCTAATGTAACCGTTTTACCGGTAAGTGTCTTTATAAAAATTTGCATATCAATAATATATAATATATCGTAAATAATTATGATTATGTGATATGAAAACTATTTATATAATAAGTTAATAAATTAATATAATATTTAAATCTAATTTATTATCAACCAGTATAAACAATATTATGGATAACCTTGATAATATACGTATTCCAGAATATAAGGAAAATAACAATGTACCTCATCCACAATGGTTAATGTATTCGCAAATTGTACCAAAGGAAGTGTGTGAGTATATAATAGAGGAATCAAAAAGGTTGCCCCATAAAGAGGGCACTGTATTTGCTTCGGACAATACACAAGTTATTAGTAATATTCGAAAAACGCAAATACGGTGGATAACCAAAGATAAGAAGGTGTTTGCCCCGTTATTCACCTTTATAGACACCATAATTCGCAATGTAAATGAAGCTTTTCGTGTGAATTGTAACATGGTACCATCTTTACAATTCACTGAATACTTGGAGCCAGGATATCATTACAATTGGCACCATGACGTTGACTGGAATCGTTCTGATGGTAAATCCAGAAAAATCAGTTTTGTTATACAACTGAGTGATCCAGAAAGTTACACCGGGGGAGAGTTTGAATTTAAACATCATGAAAACCCAAATCCAGATAAACTAAGAAAACAAGGTACGGTCCTCTGTTTTATGCCGTATCATGAACACAGGGTAAAAGCAATAGAATCAGGATCACGGTATAGTTTAGTTGGATGGTATGAAGGACCACGATGGGTATAATCGGTAAATAATTGGTTAATACTTACATTGGATATTATATAGAGTTTAATATGTTTGTATGTATATAGAAAAATAGTGTTATACATACATACATACATACATACATACATACATACATACAAAATGCAAGTATTCGAAGGAGATAGAAATGCATTTATGGATTTAATTCGTGCTAATCCAGGTACCATTGTATTCAAGTTCGGAGCAGAATGGTGCGAACCGTGTAAAATAATAAAGGATGTGGTTGAAACACAAGTTGCTGAAGCATTGAGAAAGCGACCAGATGGGACTCTGCAATTTTTCGACGTAGATGTGGATGATTGTTTCGATTTGTATGCCTTTCTGAAAACTAAAAAGATGGTGAGGGGCATTCCAGTATTGTTGAAATATGATAGAGGGAACGACAGTTACGCACCGGATGGATCCTTTTCGGGTACAGGTCATAAAGAAATAGAAACATTCTTTCGTATGATTTAATATATGTAACTAGAGTAAAATAAAAAATTATACCAAATGCATTATGATATACTGATGGAGAGTCGTTTAACCTGCCTATGCATCCGCATTATCATCCATGTCCAATTTCCCATTCTGATAATAATCCCTAATATATTTTAAGAATGATTTATTTTTCATATGATCGAAATGTTTTGTATTTTTTACAATGTCTTGAACATTTTGTATATTTGATAAATTCCAATTATTTAAGTTTTGGTTAAACATGATAGCATTTTCAAACATACTTTTCATATTTGTAACTTTTGACACGTCCCAGTTACTAATGTCTTCATTAAATGATGAATTATAGAATAAATAACTCATGTTAGTAACAGCAGATACATCCCAATTTCGAATATGACCGAGTGCTTCTTCCATACATTCAGGGTTGCGTCGCCATGCTTTCACTAATCGATGGATGTTATCGTCGGTACATTTTGTACATGACTGATCTGTAATTGTCGTGAATTTCATTAAAAAAAACAATAGATTTTAAAATACTTTGAGATTAATATTATAAATAAGAATTAAACAGATTTACTTTATTCTTATATTAATTATAATATTATATCCTTTTACATTACTGTCAAAAGTAAATAAAAAACTATGGAAAATTTGGATTTGAATATTGATCATTATTCGATAGATGATATTATCTCCCTATTTAAGATATCAAATAAGCTAACATCTCCAGAAATGAAGGCGGCTAAAAGAATAGTTTTAATGTCACATCCGGATAAATCTAAATTGGATAGTAAGTACTTCTTGTTCTTCACAAAAGCGTACAAAATCCTGTTTTCAATATACACTCACAAAAATAAAACGAGTGAAACAGAAGGTTGTGTTGAGAGGACGAGGGAACGAGATGATAAAGACACTGAAGTATTGATCGATAAGAACTTATCCAACTTGTCTTCATCCACTAAGTGTGATCATGATTTTACTATATGGTTTAACAAATATTTTGAGGAAAATAAAGAAGGTGATGACATAGAGGACCAAGGTTATGGGTCTTGGTTAAAAGAAGAAGTACACTTGTCTTCAGGAAAAAGTGATGGACCAGTATCAAAAGACCAAAGAGACGATATAATAAATAGGGAGAAATCAGCGTTACGTGCGGTGACAGTGTATAAGAATATTGATGAAATGGACGGACATGTAGCAGAACATATTGGTCAATCATCATTGCTTTCTAGAGAGACAGTGGAATATTATGGTTCAGGTATATTTTCTAGTAATAATCTATGTTTTGATGATGTGAAACATGCATATACCGAAACGGTTATACCAGTAACAGAAAAAGATTTTCTTGATAAACAGAAATACAATAGTGTGAACCAATTGCAAAATGAGCGTGTATCAGATCAACGATCATTTAGATTTATTGAGGATGATGAAAAGAATGAATTGAATGAATCTAGAACAATATTTAATTTTTTCTCAAAATAATTTACGTAGTTAATATATACATGATCACGTAATATACGAATAGTGTAACTCATCTTTCGCATATAATTAACATAATTAACATAATGATGAATGAATATATAAAGTATGCTCTTCTCTTTGTGATCTTGTTAATCATAAGCAAATATTATAGAAAATATCAAGATTACGAGGTACAAGCAAAACAGTTACATGACTATGATATGATAAAAAAGTATCTGTTGGAAGAATCGTCTTTGGGTAAATCAGACAAACCGATCTTGTGGGTACACATTGAATTTGAAAGAAATGCGCGATGGTGGTCGTCTTTTTTTTCTAGGTCATCTGAGTGTTTGAACCAGCCATATAAGCATCTTACCATAAAAAGCATAATCGATTCTTGTGGCGATTCCTTTAATATATGCTTAATTGACGACAAAACGTTCAATAATGTCATACCCGGATGGACTACAAAGGTGGCTGGGTTACCTTCTCCATTGCGTCCTCATTTACGTGAATTAGCAATGGCAAAGTTACTTTATTGTTATGGAGGTATGACAATACCATCATCTTTTCTTTGTTTCAAAGACGTTATTTCCTTATACAATAAAGCTTTAGGATGTGGAGCTGTTTCCATGTTTTCTGGTGAGATGAGATGCATGACCGTAGATAGTTCGTATTCGGATTTTGCACCTTCACATAAAATAATGGGATGCCATAAGGAAAGCGGGGCAATGCGCGAATATGTAAACTACCTAGAAAAGCAAGTTTCCAACGATAATACTAACGAGATGGATTTTGTAGGATACACAGATAGACGCCTGTATGAAATGGCAAAATCCAACAAGATAATGACATTAGATGCGAGTTATTTTGGTGTACAAAATAAAGAGGGAGATGAAGTATTTCTTGAAGATATACTTGAAGATAACGTCTCCTTTGCGTTGCATGAGAATGCATTTGGGTTGTATATACCGGATGATGAAATATTAAGAAGAACGAAATACCAATGGTTTGCAAGACTTAATCCGGAACAAGTACTTGACTCGAATACTGTAGTAGGCAAATGTATGTTGGAATTGCTGACTATTCAAACTGAATTATCGTATGGAGAAGAGGTAGAAGAGGTATACCAAATGACACAACCCAAGTAAAAAGAATAAACAATCAAAGAGAGAACATAAATAAAATTTGAAATGATGTAATTTTATTTATATACGTATATGATACCGAGAAAACATTTTAGATTTACTATTACTTGTTTCTATTGAATACTCTATGCCATGTAGATTGCATAATTGACGAATAAGTGTAGTATATTTATTGTAAGTATTTCTCCGTGAAACATAAAATTGTTTATGTTTGTAATAGTATTCCATAATTTTATCACAAAATTGGTCGTTCAGAACATTATCGTCACTTGTTTCAGTGATTAAATTTCCTCTCTTATACGATTCGTGATTGTACGTATATCCTTCATCGGTGATGGTGGCTACATTATACAAAAAATCCATAAAAGTGTTCCTTGGAACAGCTGATTTAAATAATGATTGTTTTGTATTTGTTCTGCTTGCCATCTCATGAATGAAGTACCGATCCTATATAATGACAATATTATTAAATTTCGTTTAAACTTCTTATGTAATTTCTATATTATCCTTCACTTTAAGGCATCCTATAAGATTATTAGTAAAGAGAGCTAACTCCATCTCGTCCTCATGAACATTATAAAATATAGTAATATATTTGCATACTATTTTTATCATTTCATATCGTTCCTTCTCGCTGAAAAGGTCAGATATTTTGACAAAGGAATAATAATTATCATATATGTCAATAACCGAATATCCTTTGTCAAATACTGAATACAATATATTGATGGCACTATTCAATTCTCCATTGATAACCATATTTGTATACTCTGTGAACAATTTGAAACTTATGCTAGTACATATCGAATCTGCCAAATCAAACGTAACTGGCATATCCAATAATTTAAATTTTTCAAGATAGTTTAACAACACGCGAACAGATTGATTACACAAAGAAAGCACAAATGGAATAGTAACTTCATCGATTTGTATATTTTCCTCTTTAATAACATGTCTTAATATCTTCTCCATATTAGATTTCTCAATCGGTTTTAATTTTACTATCGTTTGTCTAGACTGCAGACTATCTAATACTTTTTGGATATTGACACATGACGATATAAAATGAACGTTATTTTGGTACTTGTCCAAACAATTACGAAAAACTTGTTGACTTTGATCGTTAATCGTATCTATATCATCAAGAATAACTATTTTCTTACGATACGGCATCGAAGATTTTGTCTGACAAAATAATTTTACGTCGTTTCTGTAGAAATGTATTCCTTGGTCTTTCAAACTGTTTATAGTAAGAACATTATCGTTAATTAGTTGTCTTTTCTTGGTGTTGGACAAAGAGGAAAACTCAGGGTGGACATTATCACAATAATATTCATTTATAATGCTTGTAATTAGTGCTGATTTGCCGGTACCAGCATCACCAATAAGGGTAATGTTTAAATTATCCATTTTTATAAGGACTTGAATTATTTCCTTTAATTCCTCGTCTAGATAGAAATCTTTTATGCGTGATGGTCTGTATTTATAGAGAAAAGGCAAAGAACTTGTATTCATTCCGATTTATCACTATCCGTATCTATACAATGATATTCTTCGTATAATTTGGTATAAATATTTATCAATTATATAGTAAATACGATTGTGTTGTGTTTAAGCATAAATAAAGTAGACAATGTTTAATAATAACGAAACATTTTCATCTATGCCTGATTTATACAAGATACTAGAATGTCCTGAAGATGCTACACCGGAATATATTAAAAAACAATATAGGAAAATGTCACTTAATCATCATCCAGACAAAAATCTTGGTGATGCATCAGCCGAGGAAAAATTCAAAACGATTAATATGGCGTACGAGATTTTATCCGACCCGTCTTCAAAATCAAAATACGATAACAGAAACAATCAACCAAATATCCCCCGTGGTATGAATAACACAAATGGAAACATGGATGATATTATCAAGATGTTCTTTTCTACAAGTAGTAATAACCCGTTTGGGGGAAAATTTCCTTTCAATATGAATGTGAATGGATCTCCTGCTGGAGGTAACGTTCATATATTTCGGAATGGTCAACCTGTACACATGACGTCACAAGATAGTGGAATGCCACCTGTCATTCAGAAAAAAGTCAGCATCTCATTTGATACTGCTTATCAGGGTGGACAAGTGCCAATTGAAATTGAACGATGGACTGCTGAAATTTCCACAACTACCAATACTCATGACGTGACGCAAGGAGAATCACATGAAAAGAATGAAATACGTAAAACAGAACAAGAAACTGTATACTTGGAAATTCCAAAGGGTATTGACACAAACGAAGTTATTTCCATAAAAGGTAAGGGCAACGTGAAAAATAATGTGTATGGGGATGTGAAAGTAATTATTGTTGTAGAGAAACATGACCAATTCAAAAGGGAGGGACTTAACTTGATATATGCAAAAACGATTAGTTTCAAAGAATCGATATGTGGTTTTGAGTCAATTATACGTCATGTAAATGGAAAACAGTTGCGTTATAAGAGCGATGCTGGACAAGTAGTACGTGATGGAACCATTAAAACGATCCCTGGATTGGGTATGATGAGAAATAATCACGTAGGATCTCTTATTGTAAAATTACAAATTGATTATAGCAAAAAACTCACGGAGGATCAAATCACAAAATTAAATGAAATTTTATAACAAAATTAAAATTAAATTTAAATTACGTCTATTCTATTCCAATGGATTTCCAATGGGTTTCTAAATCGTTATAAATATCCGGAGACAGGTGATCTTTTAGGAGTGTTTTAAAGATAACATATTCCTTATCATTGTTTGTCAAAGGAGATATTGCTGTTTGCGTTTTTATGATGGAATGAACCAAATTTACTGGACGACGATATTTTACATGTCGTCGTAACATCTTTAACCAAGATACGTTTTTTACGTTTACGTTTGATAATATATGTATAAATATGTTATCAAAATATATTTAAGTAGTACTACTAGTTAGTAGTGACATATCACGAAGAAGTACACGTATTTACGAGATTCTTGAAGATTCAATGCTTCCCGAAACAATATAAATGGAATTCTCAGATACCACCAAGTACTCTGTTTCTACTTTGTAAATTTTACTAAGGGGACTAGTATATTCATCCTCACTCTTTACTAGAATTTTTTCGCCATTTTCTTTTACACCAATGAGGACATTTTTATCCAATGAATCAGTCCAGTAATCCATCATGATGGGTTTATCCTGAACAATGGCGATTTTAGAAGCATGTTGCATACATACTTGAGAAGGCATGCGATATTCCTCACCTGTCGCAGAAGAAGAGGATGATGCTTGAGGTTGCGATGTTTCTGATTGGGTGCTTGAATTTTCAGTTGCAAAAGAAGACATGTTGAATATAAATTGAATACTCTTTATTTACTGAAGCTACTATTTTTAAATTCTTTGTACGCATTTTTATGGAATTCCCAAATAGTATAGTATATCCACGATATCTATCCTAAATATTGTGTAATTGGTAATGTCGTGTATTAGATAATTTCTATAATAGGGAGGATGTCATTATTAGTTCTGGAGAACAAAACTAAATTGTAGTGTAATAATAATATACTCTAGTAATTGTTATTGTATTTATTTGAAAAAATCATTAATAATATTACAATGAAAGATAACATTCTAAATAATATTGAAAATTACAATACAGAATTAGACAAAGAAAAATGCAATATATGTATGCTTTTTCTCAAGTATGTAGGAAAAATTCATGACCTTATCGAATTATCACTTGAAAAGTTATTTCACCTTTCAGACGATTACTTTAAACATATTGTAGTACAAGGCATCAAAACCATACATTATGTATACTACATGTTGATTCTCTATACCAAAAATATTGAACTAACTACATACCATACCCAAAAGGCTGTGCAATATTATGTGGAGTTCATTTGTCAAATCGGTGAAGGGAACAATAACTACATCTCTCTTACATCTAGGGACGCCGTGCTCTTTGTGTACAAGAAGACAATTTTCGAAATTAATCAAGATTATCGTAATGAACGTCTTAATAAAGAAAACGAAGACACCACAGCAATAGTAACAATGTTGACTACTTTTATACAATTTTATAATTCCATGCTAATATACACAGTAGAACATAATTCTGTTAAGATTATTGAATTATCTACTCGGGATCACATGAAGAAATTAATATATACACATTTATACAAAATCATTGAACAACTGATACAGATACCATTGCATTTTAATAATGACTTTTCATCCATTAGAAAGATTCTTCATGATATAGAAAGTATAAGCAGCGTCCTCATATCTTATTGTAACTTAAATATAAAATCAAATATAATAATCATTAGCGTCGAGTACATTGTGAAACGTGCTACTTGTAAATCAAACAGTCAAATATCCGATACATCAATAATTATAGATGAAGATACTGTCAAAGAAATAAAAAATAAGTTAATTCATATTGATCGTACTGTCATATCCACGGTTAATGTATCATATATACGATTTCTTAAGTTCTTGAACTTGTATAATATAAAGTTTGCCGTATAATTGTAAATAAAAAGATCAAAAATAAGGAAGTAAAAACAAAAAATAAAAACAAAACGTAAGAAAATTATAAGAAAACTAATTCGTGATATGTGTATGTAGATGGATACTTGTGTGCGTGCGTGTCGTGTTTGTATGTGAATTGTATGTATTTATAATAAAGGGATGAAATAATATAGTACCATTCGTAGTATTTACACCACTGAAGATTTAAATCCGCACCCTCCTAAATTATTTTCTATATTTTATAAATTAAGAATATTCCAAAATGATTTACGGGTTTTAGTTTTTATTTTTTTTTTAGTTTTTATTTTTTTTTTAGTTTTATTTACTTTAGGTTCCCCCGATGTAAATAAATACTTTTTATATGTTGATAAATACTTTTTATAATCTATATCTGTTTTTGGGTTCCATTGTATTGTATAATACCCTTTTTTGTCTTTATATATATCACTTCCATCTTTCCACGAACCATAAACTATTTTACCATTAACTTTAACTACCATCTATAATATATATATTATAGATATTTAATATATAATATTTAATTATAAATGTGCGGTTTTAAATCTTCAAGGGTTTAAATGTATGTATCTATTGACTCAGTCGTGGTATCGCTTTCTTTCGTATCTCCATTATGAAATTCTTCTTTGTATATGTACACTGTTTTGTATTTGACAATTTTTTCTTTCTTGATGAATTTGTCACATGATTGTACGTTTGAATTGTAAATTGCTTTATATTCTTCGGTAAGGATCCATTTTATTCTATCATATATTTCATAGAGAACCTCAGATTCACATTTTCCTACTATGAGAACACTACCAGTGCGAAAAATCATAAAGGATATTTCCAAGTAATTCTTGTGTTTGGGTAATACTCCGCTCTGCGTTTCACCAATGTCCAAAGAAGTATCGTAGTAAAATTTACACTGTATTCCTGGATAGGAACACGAATCAAAATTACAATGCATTCTGTATTTATATTTTAATAGTGAATACATTTCATCTCTATCAATGTAAAACCCACAATTGAAATTGGAATTGATTAGAACCGTTTCCGTCATTTCCTCATGACATCTAAGAGGTACCCCGTCATTTCCATATATATTGCATGCGGAAAGGATGGTAATAATTAAGTCAATGACTAATTTATACATTTTTTCGCTTTGCACACCCGGAATTTCCATTTTACCTGTATTGAATATTTTTACATGTATTTCTTTATAGGGAATTTGCTCCTCTTCCATATGTATTCGTAAAATGAGCACAATGCAATTGAAAAATGCGCGTTTCTGCTTATTTGACTGATTCGCGATTGATTTCTTGCATACACCAATACTTATCTTTCGTGACATTTTGTATTTACCAGAAACACCTGGCGTATTGTTATCACATGTATTAATATTATCTATAATGGTTTCTTCACAGAATTCTCTATTGTGGTTAACCTTGCTTATTTCAGTATTAATGTCGTCTGTTTCCTCCTGAGAATGGCATGAGACTTTTATTTGCTTCTTTATGATACCTATACCTGGTAAATAATATGGATGAATTGGTACAGCCCAAAACAAAAGAGTAATGTCAATATTGTCTGTATTTAGAAATGATATTTTCGTTTTTGTTGATATACACAAAGGAGATGAAATAGGTGCACTCTCCGGAGGTGTATCTTTGTCAAATAACGAGGAGGTATTTTCTCCTTTCTCTGTTGATATAGAAGCGTCGTGTTTTTCATCAATATTGGAGATAGTGATACTCGCGTTGGTATCCCCGGGTAAAGATGTAGAGGCTGACGAACGATATTTGTCCATTTCAAATGATCCATAAAGATTAAATTGTGCCCACGCATCATTTATATTCTCCTCAGACATATAAACGTGTTAACCAATCTTGGGTTCTATATTATATGTTACAATGAATATTGATATTTATTCAATAATGAAGTTAGCATAGATATTATACACTGTACATAATATCCATCAATTTTACTACCTTCTAACTATTATTCTTTTATCTTGGTATATACTAATACCCTCTCTGTCTTTGTTCCATACACAGTTATATTTTCGTTATGCAATCGCTATCATCATCATCATTATCATCATTATCATCGTGTCACACAAAATCACAAACACCCCAGTCATCAAGCCCTATTATGATTCGTTCAACTAATTTTCCAAATAAAAAGGGACAATTATCTTTTTCTGAATCGGTATTTATCTCAACGACGAATACCTCAAACCATTACGATTTAGCACAAACCCCATCTGATCCATTTCATATGTCTCCACCTAATTTGTTTATGGAAAAATTGCAAAAACGAATAGAAAAGTACTATTCTAATGATAATGGAGAGAACTGTTTCAGTTTTACTACAAGTGCTTGAATCGAATAATTTGAATTATTGTCTTGTATGTGGATGATGTGTTCAATATGGTTCAAAAATAAGGGGGTAACCTTATGATATCGTATTATATGATTAATATATAATTTTGCTATATTAATTTTATCTAAGTTATGGTCTCTACTCATTTCATCAATATGGATCATGATATCTTGCATATTCGATTTGGCAATAATATATCCTAATTGCTCCCAATCGTCTGATTTCAATATTTTTCTATTTTGTGAAATTTGCTGATTTGCTTGTAAATAATTAATCATGCTGCGAATATCTGACTGGAATATATTCTTGATTAATTTCAAGTTTGTCTCCGTATGTTTTAGTTTTTCTTGTTTATTGATATAATCAAGGAATGACAAAATGTTTGTTTCCGGTAATTGATTGAATCTTATTTTTATAAATTCTCCTTGCAATGATTCGTCAAGTCTACTTATGTAATTGCATATTAAACAAAATCGTACATTCGGTTTGAATGTTTGTAAGAGATTTCTTAAAGCACACTGCGCGTTCTTCGTCATATAATCAATCTCATCTAATATAACATATTTGGTCCCTTGATAAAATAAACTATGAGAATATACGAACATGTTTATTTGATTTCGGATGATATCGATTCCTCGTTCGTCCGATGCATTTAAATGTATTACCATATGCTTCATGAATGATACCATATGTTCATTGTCACTATCTGCTATGTCTCCCTTTTGTAAAGAATGATTTTGATAGGCAGAAATAAGATTAACTATACTTGTCGTTTTTCCAGTTCCAGGAGGACCATAAAACAATAAATTCGGAAACTTTTGCGTCTTCACTATATTGTCAAATATCAGCCTGTTATACGGATCCAATACAATCTCATGTAACGTCTGTGGACGATATTTTTCTACCCATGGTATGGTTTTGTTATTTATGTCTGTATACGCGCTTCCACTCATAGTTTTATTATACTTTTTTTCGTTGCTTTTTTAATTTATATTCGGGGCGGTTTCACAGTATATGGGAAATCAAAATATACGTTTTATTAACGTATATGTATCAATAACTTTTATATAGTTTATTTATTTATCGGAAATATTTATGCCTTTTAAAATTGATATATAATTCATCATTATTTCTGAGTATTCATGTATAAAATAGCATAAAGAATAATTCACATAACTATCTACTACGTGACGGTGTCTGTTTATCAATACGACCTATTTGTATAATCTATCTCTTATACCTGTATATCTGATAGTTTAAACGTAATATAAATTATCTGCAAATACATTAAAAACATAATTATTTTTCCCATATTTTCTATATTTAGCAATGGAATATATAAAGCAAAAGGAAGTGAGGTGTGGGGAACTTCATCTTATTATGGGACCTATGTACGCAGGGAAGTCAACAAAGTTGATACAGACGTACAATAACTTGGATAAATGTAATGATGGGCAAACAAAAGTCGTGGTTGTAACACATGCAATCGAAAATAGATATTCAATTGATAAATTGTCGTCTCATGATAGGAAAGAAGTGGATTGTACAAAAGTGGCAGATATACAAACATTAATAAATGCATGTACTAATAATGTTAGTAACAATATACAACGGGCTGATTATATTCTCCTAGATGAGGCACAATTCTTTCCGGATTTAATAAAAACAATAGAATTAGTTGAAACGTTTCATAAGACCGTCTATGTTTATGGATTAGATGGAGACTTTAAACGTAATAAATTTGGAACTATTCTTGATTTGGTACCGTATTGTAATACAGTCCAGAAATTACATGGAAAATGTTCTAATTGTGAAAATACGTCGCATTTTAGTTGGCGTGTATCCACGGATAAAACCACGCAGGTAGTAGTCGGAGCTGCAGATGAGTATGTCGCATTATGTCGTCTATGTTATCTTAAACTGTAATATATAACAAATCAAACTTTTAATAAATAAATAAACTTTTAACGTTACTTTGCAATTTACTTTTTGTTATTTGTCATATTTTATTTGTCATATTTTATTATGTTTTATAAAAAATGATTTAAATTAATGTCAATATAGTGCAATATATATTGTAGTTTATTGTCTATATATTCATATTCATTATAATGCCAAGAAAAAAGGGGACAGTGTCTCTTTCTCCATCTATACCAGACCCTTTAACTTTTGTGACAACAGAGCAATGTTTAAATAATATAACGTCCATTGAAAGTAACAATGAGAATAAACCTACTAGTGATAAACCTCCTATCCAAAAAAAACGAGGAAGGAGACCGAAAGGAGGAAAAATTATCACCACCGAAAAAAATCTCAATGCACCTCCTGTCACGATGCAAGAAAACATCATTTTGCATTTAAGATGTTCTTTGGATGATATAGGGGAATCAGGTTCTGCAATAGGGAGCATGACTAATTTGAAGTACAATCCAGACATAGAAAGTGTAATGGCATATTCACTCCAGAATACATATGGAAATTCAACACAAACATCCTCTCTTAATTACCACGAACTGAATACACAAACGAAACAAACTGACAATTGTTTACAGAGTTCAGAATTAGAAGAAGAATGTACAGATTTACATGAAACAGATAGCTCGTTCTTTACGGAAATAGATTACAATAACCAAGAACCAGAAACTAGTGATATGGGTAACAACGATTCGTATGAAAAACATATGTCAATAATTAATGCTAAGTTGCACCATCTTAGTAAGGAATTACACACAGATGATATACGTCATAAGAAGTCCGCCTGTTTCTGGTGTACATATGATTTTGATTCAGAAGTAATACATATTCCAAAATTTAACATGAGTGGAAGATATCATGTTTACGGATGCTTCTGTAGTCCTCAATGTGCTACAGCTCATTTGATGAGCGAAAAAGTAGATTCGTCCATTAAATTTGAGAGATACCAGCTCCTAAACAATTTGTACGCAGGCGTATATGATTACACAAGTAGTATTAAACCAGCACCAAATCCTTACTATGTATTAGAAAAGTATTATGGATCCTTGTCTATAGAAGAATACAGAGATTTGATGAATACGAATAGACAAATGGTTGTCATTGATAAACCAATGACACATGTTTTTCCTGAACTATACGAGGACAATGATGAATTTATCGTAAGCAAACGCACTATCCCTAAAAATAATTCAATTTATTCAGTTCGTAAGTCTTCTGCATTAAAGAAAACATGAATATTTATTTGTATATAAAGTTTGTAGACTTTAATATGAAAAATATTAATACAAACAATTAATATTTTTTTGGTTACTTGAATTATATTATGTTATCAATGAAATCTTTTACCTTAAATTCCTCATGAACCGTGTAAGATAGTTCCTGATAATTTCAAACGTCAATGCTTTCCTCATCCGACTCGTCGTTCATGGGTCCGTGGATAGCGTAGTAGGCGCTCCTTTCACGGACATTCATGATTAATATCTTCATGACTGTGTCCTTGGGCTGCTCCCGCAACCATTCGTTCATCATCCACGCCATGTCAGAATCATCATCATAGCCGAACATCGTAATGAGTTCGTCCTTGGAGTGCCTCTGCAACGAAGCAATTGACGTGTCAATTGCAACATTTTCTCTGGGAGGTTCCTCTTCATCGACTACAGTAGTATCCACATCACCAGTGTAAAATGAATAGTACTGTTCTTTTTCAGTCAACTTACTACGTGGATTAGGTGTAAATGTTTCCATTACCCTAGATAAGCGCCTTTCACTGCGTGCCAATTCAGCGAAAAGGTCAAAAGTGGCTTGAGGAGAGGATGTCGTTCCCTGCATGATTTACCGTGAATTTATTCTTGAAAAAAAGTGATTTCGTGGGTCAGCTTTCTCAAAAGTTCCCACTGTGGAACCCTTAACTGGGGATATACCGTCGAAGTTTAATGTGGGTGCGCCAATTTAGGGATACATCCCGCTCCCCTTGATATTAAGGGGGCGATGTCTTTTGGTTGATAGAATCGTTTTTCATTTGTTCTTCTTGTCTTCTCAATTCTATTTCTTCCAGCCCTTTTGATTCACGATAAGATCTACTCGCATTGTCCATTACGGAACGTATCTGCTTAAAAATTTCCTGGTTAACTGACCCAGTTACTACATTCACGTCACCCTTATTTTCTGGTACCTCTATATAGGAATTTATGACTTCTTCGATGCTACCATTACACCTTTGCAAATGGGTTGAAGCCTCATCTTCAGTGTATATGGTTTGACGACAGATAATTGCTACTTTGTTGTTCCATTCTTCCGTACTTAGGTTGTCTTTTATATATTCCATCGCTCGAATAAACTATTTTTAGATTTTATTATACTCAATGTAAATATATTCTTTTTAAAACATTTACGAGAATATAAACACAATTTCAGAGTTAATCTAAAGATACCTTAAAATTGATATTATATTCACACAACTGCAAACACTAACAATAGAACATTTACTACACAATGGAACAGATTTTATCAATTATTACCAACAATTTATCTATTACTAAGGAAGATATCACAAATTATATTAGAGATAATATTAATGATATTTGTCTTGAAAGATTAAATACATTCAAAGAGGAAGTAAGTCAACATGCTACTTCAGTTCGTATACAAATGCTTGAACAAGAAAATAAAGAATTAAAATGTGCATTGAAAAATGTAAAAGAAAATAATACAAACGATATTTATACACAAACAAACATAGACTCTAGTAAAGAGAGTTTACAAGAATCTGAAACAAATGATGAAGATGGCGATGAAAGCGATTGTGAAGATATTTCTAGGGGTCTATTAGATTATGATGAAATTCTTGACGATAATATATCCAATGTGAAACGTATCACACTAGAAATTGTCGAACCAGTAAAACAAAAAGATACATCATCATTAATGTCGTCTGTTACACCACCTCGACGCGAGTGTGAATTCGATTGTGAATTTTGTAGCTGTATATTGGATTCTACACATGCAATAACTCTAGTAAAAGACGACTGTTCAATACACTATTGTAAAAGTTGCTATTATTCAAATAAAGAAGACTTATCTCGTAATGGATGGAATAATAAATCAGAAAATAAAGAAGAAACATTCAAATGTCAATTATGTGATAAATGCGATCTCATTACAAATCTAAATTATGAATTGAATCGCGAAATAAATGAAATATACGATACGTTTGTATTATGCGATTCCTGTTTTCACATGCATAAAAGTACATTAACTACGGAAGGGTGGAATACATATGATTTTGGATATGATGCAAATATAAATATTAATGAAGAACCACCTCAAGATTCAATTTCAGATACCGAAGAAACTGAACAAGAAGATAAAAACGCATTTGAGTGTGATGACTGTAATTTTATAGGCACAAATTGTTATGAAAACATTGGTTTGACTAAGGAGGAAGCCGATATTTATATGGATTTGGGCGAACCAGACCGTTGCGAAGAATGCTTTGAGACGTGGAAAATGTCCGATAACGCTACACTTTATTTGAAGACTCTTCATGATACGGAGGAAGAGGAAGAGGAAGAGGAAGAGAAAGAGGAAGAGGAAGAGAAAGAGGAAGAGGAAGAGGAAGAGAAAGAGAAAGAGGAAGAGGAAGATAAAGAGGAAGAGGAAGAGGAAGAGGAAGAGGAAGAGGAAGAGGAAGAGGAAGAGGAAGAGGAAGAGGAAGAGGAAGAGGAAGAAGAGGAGGAAGAAGAAGAAGAAAAGGAGAAGGAGGAGGAAGAAGAAGAGGAAGAAGAAGAGGAAGAGGAAGAGGAAGAGGAAGAGGAAGAGGAAGAGGAAGAGGAAGAGAAAGAGGAAGAGGAAGAGGAAGAGAAAGATAAAGAGGAAGAGGAAGAGAAAGAGGAAGAGGAAGATAAAGATAAAGATAAAGAGGAAGAGGATAGATTTGTAGAATGCGAAGAATGTAACATCCAAGTTGATTGTCATAAAAGTTCAATTCATATC
>Ga0213868_10000069_pt1 | contig 81087 bp, 90 predicted proteins | sample PICome_9_FD_160087 | JGI IMG/M metagenome (GOLD analysis project Ga0213868, IMG submission 160087) | Coastal seawater microbial communities near Pivers Island, North Carolina, United States - PICO127 | ecosystem: Environmental > Aquatic > Marine > Coastal | place: USA: North Carolina... | reverse complement strand
AGCGCTGGTCGAACGGCATATTCCCCCCGGCACAACCCGTTGATTTGATGCCGGGCACTGGACCAAACCGCCGCGACCGATTACCCCTGTTGGGAAAAGGAGTGCCGCATGGAAAAGTCACCTTTGAAACTGTACCTTGCTGCGCCCCGCGGGTTCTGCGCGGGCGTGGACCGGGCCATCAAGATTGTTGAGATGGCTTTGGAAAAATGGGGGGCACCGGTCTATGTGCGCCATGAGATCGTTCACAATAAATTCGTGGTTGATGGTCTGCGCGACAAAGGTGCGGTGTTTGTTGAGGAACTCAGTGACTGCCCAGATGATCGCCCGGTGATTTTCTCTGCCCATGGCGTGCCGAAATCCGTGCCTTCCGCGGCACAGGCCCGCAACATGGTCTATGTCGAGGCCACCTGCCCGCTGGTCAGCAAGGTCCATATCGAAGCGCAGCGTCATGCGGATGCCGGCCTGCAAATGATCATGATCGGCCATGCCGGCCACCCGGAAACCGTTGGCACCATGGGCCAATTGCCCCAAGGGGATGTCCTGCTGGTGGAAACACCAAAGGACGTGGCAGAGGTGGCGGTCCGTGACCCCGCGCGGCTGGCCTATGTGACCCAAACCACGCTCAGCGTCGATGACACCGCAGAGATTGTCGCGGCGCTGCAGTCCCGGTTCCCCGCCATCGTGGGCCCACACAAGGAAGACATCTGTTACGCAACCACCAACCGTCAGGAAGCGGTCAAGGCCATGGCCCCCAAATGCGATGCAATGCTGGTCGTGGGCGCGCCAAATTCGTCAAATTCAAAACGTCTGGTCGAAGTGGGTGCCAGGGCGGGCTGCGCCTATGCGCAACTGGTACAGCGCGCCGATGACATCGACTGGCGCAGCCTTGAGGGGATCACCAGCGTGGGCATCACGGCTGGTGCCTCGGCCCCCGAAGTGCTGATCAACGAGGTGATAGCAGCCTTTGCCGCGCGCTTTGACGTGACCCAGGAATTGGTGGAAACAGCGCAGGAAAACGTTGAATTCAAAGTGCCCCGGATCCTCAGAGAACCGGCCTAGAGGCAGATCACGCAGAGGATCAATCTGATGAGACATATTCCCAGGGCCGCACTCGTGCTTGGATTTGCCGGGCTGCTGCCCTTTGTCTGGGCCGCCCTGCTGATACTGGATCTGCGCCCGGAGATGACCATCGCCTTGCCTGCGGCCTTGAAGGGCGATGGCCAGCTGATCATGATCCGCTACGGCGGGATCATTCTGCCCTTCATGGCTGGAGTCTTGTGGGGGTTCGCGACAAAGGCCCAGGGCAGCAGGGCCATCGCCGCCTATTGTCTGTCCGTGCTTCCCGCACTTTGGTGGTTCTTCATGCCCGGCACAGGGGTTGTTTCCGCCCTTGGCAATCTTGCCACCGGATTTGCAGGGCTGCTGCTGCTCGATTTTGCCTTTCACCGCTGGCAGCTTGCCCCAGCCTGGTGGATGGCGCTGCGCCTGCCGCTGACCGCAGTGGTGCTGGCCTGTCTGTGCATCGCCATGTTCCTGTGACCGACGAGGAAACACTCAAGGTCTATTCACAAAAGGCCGCTGACTACGAAAGCATGACCCAAGGGGCTGCGGCCCGCGATCCATTGCTAGCCAGCTTCATCGCGGATCTGCCCGCCGCATCCCATGTCCTTGATCTGGGCTGTGGTCCGGGCCTTTTTGCAGCTGCCATCGCCCGCGCCGGGCATAACGTCACGGCAACCGATGCAGTTGCACAGATGGTCGCCCGCGCCGCAAGACACCCGGGCGTCACCGCCATACTGGCCCGCTTTGACGATATTTCCGGCACTGACCTCTATGACGGCATCTGGGCCAATTTCAGCCTGCTGCATGCAACCCGGTCGGACATGCCCCGTCACCTCGCAGCCCTGTCTCGCTGCATCAAGCCTGGCGGGCTGTTCCACATTGCCCTCAAAGCAGGGACTGGCTGCCATCGTGACGCCCTGGGCCGCAGCTATACTTATTATACGCCCGAAGAACTCGGCAGGCTCGTGGCGCAGGCAGGATTTTCTGTCACCTCCCAGACCCTTGGCCGTGATAAAGGGCTGGACGGCACCTATGCAGATTGGATAGCCCTGCGCGCATATGGCTAAATTATTCGCATATACAGACGGTGCCTGTTCCGGCAATCCCGGTCCCGGCGGCTGGGGCGCGTTGCTGCAGGCAAAAGACGGCGATAAGGTGATCAAGGAACGTGAGCTGAAGGGCGGCGAGCCGCTGACCACCAATAACCGGATGGAACTGCTCGCTGCAATCAACGCGCTGGAAGCCTTGGATCGCGAAACCGAAATCACGATCGTGACCGACAGCAACTACGTCAAGAACGGCATAACCGGATGGATTTTCGGCTGGAAAAAGAACGGCTGGAAAAACGCAGCCAAAAAACCCGTCAAGAACGCCGAACTGTGGCAACGGCTGGACGAGGCAAACGCCCGCCACAAGGTCACATGGGAATGGGTCAAAGGTCACGCAGGCCATCCCGAAAACGAACGCGCCGATGAACTGGCCCGCGCGGGCATGGCCCCTTTCAAACCATGACCCTGCTTGCGGTGCTCGACTACGGATCGGTGCTGATCTTTGCCATTACCGGTGCCCTTGTGGCCAGTCGGGCCCAGCTTGACCTGGTCGGCTTTGCCTTCATCGCCTGCCTGACCGCCTTGGGCGGCGGCACCATTCGCGATCTGCTGCTGGACCGCAACCCGATCTTCTGGATCGCCAACCCCGCCTATCTGGCAGTCGCCGCCGCCGCAGCACTGATCATCTTCTTCACGGCCCACCTGATGGAAAGCCGTCTGCGCGTGTTGATCTGGCTCGACAGTTTCGCCCTGGCCATCGCCGTCGCGGCTGGCGCAGGCGTCGCCCTCGCATTGGGGCAATCAGCCATCATTGTGATCCTGATGGGCATGATTACCGGCTGTATGGGCGGGTTGATGCGCGACGTGGTTGTCGGCGAAGTCCCCCTTGTGCTGAAACAGGGCGAACTCTACGTCACAGCCGCCTTTGCCGGTGCCGCAACCGCGACACTGGCAAAATTCTACCTCATCGAAACACCACTGGCCCTGCTGGCCTGCGCGGTCGTCACCTGGATCCTGCGCGCAGGCTCGCTTTATTTCGGCTGGAACCTGCCAGTCTACAAAAGCACCCCACCCAAAACCTGACCACACCGACTCGGCTTCATCTTGCCCATAAACTCAATCCCGTCATCGCCGCCAGTGGAACGGCACGATGATCAGCGCACCGATCGACGACACAATGGCATTCACCCCCGGTGACGCAAATCCGACCCCAAACATGATGCGGATGAAATAAAATACAAAAGCACCCCCGACGCAGATGATGATCGACTGCAGGATGCCATTGCGCGTCCAGCCGGTCTTTTCAGAGGCATAGCCAATGATCCCTGCAATCACAATTGTGCCAAATAAGGTCAGGAACATCGCATCACTCTCCGCTCAATAGGGTGCCGGGCGCGATCTGCGCGCCGCTTTGGAACACCGCCGCATCCTGCGCCGCCTTGCCGGCCCGTTGCAAGCGTGTCAGCTGCACCGCACCAGTGCCGCAAGCCACCCGCAGCTCCGCATCCAGCACGCAACCCGGCGTTCCTTCGCCCGGGGCCAGGCAAGAGCCCAACACCTTGATGCGCACCCCGTTCAACGCGAACCATGCACCGGGAAACGGGGACAGCCCCCGGATGAGACGGTCAACCTCAACCGCAGGTCGATGCCAATCGATCCGCGCCTCGGCCTTGTCGATCTTGGCGGCATAGGTGACGCCCTCTTGTGGTTGAACCTGGGCGATCAGCTGCGGCAATTGCGCCAGCGCCTCGACAATCGTCGCGGCTCCCAGCACGGACAGACGGTCATGCAGGGCGGCTGTCGTCTCGGTCGCGCCGATCGGCAGTTCCTTGCACAGCAAAACCGGTCCCGTATCCAGTCCTGCCTCCATCTGCATGATGCACACGCCTGTTTTCTCATCCCCCCCCATGATCGCCCGGTGGATCGGTGCCGCCCCCCGCCAGCGCGGCAAGAGACTGGCATGAATGTTCAGACAACCCAGCGGCGGCGCATCCAGAATCTCCTGGGGCAGCAACAGACCATAGGCCACCACCACGGCAACATCCGCCTGCAATGCCGCGAAATCCTGCTGCGCTTGTGCGGTTTTCAGGCTGACCGGATGACGCACCTCAAGGCCCAGCGCTTCTGCGCGGGCCTGAACAGGGCTCGGGCGGTCCTTCTTGCCGCGTCCTGCGGGGCGGGGCGGCTGGCAATAGACGGCTGCAATCTCATGGCCGGCCTGCACCAGGGCATCCAGAACAGGGACCGAAAACTCGGGGGTGCCCATGAAAATGATACGCATATGCTCTGTCCTTTGCCGGATGGGGTGGGGTCGGTCCCCTTGGTAAGGTGGAGGTCTCCTCCACCCTATCCGTTCAACTTGCGCGCCCGCCGCAGCAGCATGTCGCGCTTGGTCTTGCTGAGGTTGTCGAAATACATCCGCCCCGCCAGATGGTCGATCTGGTGTTGGACGCTGGTCGCCTCCAGTCCCACGAAATCACGCCGCGCCACCACGCCGTTCTCGTCCAGAAACCGGACAGAGACCGCGCGCGGTCTTGTGATCTGGGCCGAGACGCCGGGCAGGCAGGGGCTGGCCTCCTCATGCACATTTGGCTTGGCCGAGGAATCCAGTATCTGCGGGTTGGCCATACGGATGCGCCGGTCCCGTCCGGAGGAGGCATCAACCACCGCCAGCTGCAGCATCACGCCAATCTGCGGCGCTCCTAGGCCCACACCGGGCATCGCATCCATCGTGTCGATCATATCCTGCCAGATCGCCCTGATATCATCGGTGATCTCGTGAACTTCGGCTGCGGGGGTGCGCAGTCGTTTGTCCGGCCATTGCAAGATCCGACGAACTGTCATTGCGCTTGATACTTTGCAATCAGATCGCTGCGGTCGGCTGTCGTAAGGTGGTCAAATGTGACCACCCCGTCCAGATGATCCAACTCATGCTGCACACAAACGGCGGCAAATCCGGCAAAGCCTTGGACGTAGCGCCCCCCGTTCAGTCCGGTCCAGACCATCTGGACCTGTGCGGGACGACTGATCTGGGCTGTCACGCCCGGAATGCTCAAACAGCCCTCTTCGGCGGTCGCGCGCTCTTCGCTGATCTCTTGCAGCATCGGGTTGATGCAGACAATCGGATCGGATTTGCCCTCTTTCCAGCCCGTGTCCATGACGAATATCCGCCGCATCGCCCCGACCTGCGGCCCCGCAAGCCCCCTGCCGGGTGCGGCATACATTGTCTCAAGCATATCGGCGGCCAGTGTTTCGATCTCAGGGGTGATGTCATCAATCGGGCTGCAAATCTCGGCCAGCCGGGGATCGGGCCATCGCAGGATCGGCAAGACACTCATCCGCGCGCCAGCTCGCGCTTGAGCTTGACCATCTTGCGCGTGATCATCTGGCGTTTGAGAGGCTTGAGGTAATCAATGAACAGTTTGCCATCCAGATGGTCAATCTCGTGCTGGACGCAGGTCGCCCACAACCCGTCAAAGGTTTCTGACCGTGTCTTGCCGTCACGGTCGATCCATTCGACGTCCACGATCTTGGGCCGTGTCACATCTGCATATTGATCGGGGATCGACAAACAGCCTTCTTCATAGGTGTTCAGATCATCGGACGCTGCAATCACACGGGGGTTGAACATGATCAGCGGGCGCGGTTTCTCGCCCTCTTCCTTGACGCAATCCAGCACGATCAACCGGTCCAGCACGCCGACCTGCGGCGCGGCAAGCCCAACGCCCGGCGCCTCATACATGGTCCGCAGCATATCATCTGCCAACAGACGCAAGTCGTCCGTCAGGTCATTTACAGCGGTGGCCGTTTTCTTCAGCCGTGGATCGGGGTGCAAAAGGATGTTGCGTTTCATGGCAATCATTTAGGCGAAGGGCTGCGACACTTCAAGCAAGGGGTTGCAGCCAACGTGGATAGCAGTAGCCTGTCCGACAGAGAACCTAGGAGCGCCCTCATGAATTTTGACGAGATCATCGACCGCCGTGACACCCATTGCGCCAAGTGGGACAAGATGGAGTCGCTCTATGGTGTGCCCCGCGATACCGGTATTGCGATGTGGGTCGCTGACATGGATTTTCGGCCGCCCCCGGTGGTCCAAGATACGCTCAAGGCGCTGTTGGATCACGGCGTTTACGGGTATTTCGGCGACGACAGCGCATATCTGGGCGCGATTCAGTGGTGGATGGAAAACCGCCATGGCTGGCGGGTTGAGCCGGAGTGGATCTTTACGACCCACGGGCTGGTCAACGGAACCGCCATGTGCATCGACGCCTTTACCGCGCCGGGCGACGGTGTTGTTCTGTTCACCCCGGTCTATCATGCCTTTGCCAAAGTGATCAGCGCCGCTGGCCGCAAGGTCGTCGAATGCGAAATGCCCAATGTCGATGGCCGCTATCAGATGGATTTCGACGCCTGGGATGCACAGATGACGGGGGCCGAAAAAATGGTTGTCCTGTGTTCGCCGCATAACCCCGGCGGCCGGGTCTGGACCCGCGATGAATTGCAGGGCATGGCCAATTTCGCCAAGCGGCACGATCTGGTGCTTGTGTCAGATGAAATTCACCACGATCTGGTGATGCCCGGCAGCACCCATATTCCGATGTCCAGGATTGAGGGCGTCAGCGACCGTCTGGTCATGATGACAGCGACCACCAAGACCTTTAACATCGCAGGCAGCCATGTGGGCAATGTGATCATCGAAGACCCCGAGTTGCGTGCAAAATTCAGCGGCCGCATGATGGCGCTGGGGCTGTCCCCCAATTCTTTTGGCCTGTTTATGGCCACAGCGGCCTATTCCCCGGAAGGGGCCGCTTGGGTGGATGAGCTTGTGACCTATCTTGACGGCAACCGAAGGCTGTTTGACGACGCGGTCAACGCCATTCCCGGCCTTGCCTCCATGAACCTGGAGGCAACCTATCTGGCTTGGGTCGATTTTTCGGGCACCGGCATGGCAAGGGATGAATTCACCCGGCGGGTACAGCAGGACGCGCAGATTGCGGTCAACCACGGGCCTACCTTTGGCAAAGGTGGCGACAGTTTCCTGCGCTTTAATATTGCCACGCCACGTGCACGGGTCGAAGAGGCCTGTAACCGGCTGAAAGAGGCGTTTAAAGACCTGCAGTGACCCTCAAAGACGTTTTCGCGATCTCCTTGGTTTTTTGATCAGGCGATCGCGGAATCTTTTTCGATCAGGGCAACGGGTGCCTGTTCATCACGTTCAAAATCCAGTGCAGCTGAGGTGGCCACTGGTGTGGCCCGCTTGAACTCATACTGCATTTCACCGGCTTCTTCGGCACTGGCCACGATCAGGCATTGAAAAAGATGGTTTGCCCCATCGTAGAGATCCACAAGACCGCGCAGATGCGGTGCATCTTCGGCAGCGACGGAAAACCCGGTTTTCCACATCCGCAGTACCGCGTATTTGCGCCCCTCAACATCGAGCCGCAGGCGCGATGCCTTGCGAAGACTCTGTGCGCGGGCGTGGTCAAGACCTGCCTGGATCTCTTTTGACAACATCTCTTCCATCATCTTCTCCCCCGACTCGAATCTGACATGGGTCAGATGTCAACAATATCAAGTATTTTCGCCTGTGCATTGATGCAGGGCCATTGCGCCCGATCCTTGTGGGAAAAATATGACAGCAGCGCTACAGTTTGGTTAACGCGCAGAAAAGGAATATAAGATGGGTTTGCTGGTAGACGGAAAATGGCAAGATCAATGGTACGATACCAAATCCTCGGACGGGAAATTTGAACGTTCCGCGGCAAAGTTCCGCAACTGGATCACGGCAGACGGTGCGGCAGGCCCTTCCGGTGTGGCAGGTTTTCCCGCAAAATCCGGCCGCTATCACCTCTACGTCAGCCTCGCCTGTCCCTGGGCGCACCGCACATTGATCTTTCGCCAGATCAAAGGGCTGGAAGATCATATCAGCATTTCAGTCGTGCATCCCGATATGCTGGGCGATGGCTGGTCCTTTGATGATAGTTTTCCCTCCGCCACGGGTGATACGTTGTTTGGCCTGCCCTTTGCCCGTGACATCTATACCAAGGCGGATCCAAAGTTCAGTGGCCGGGTGACCGTACCCATCCTGTGGGACAAGGAACAAAACACCATCGTTTCAAACGAAAGCTCTGAAATTATCCGGATGTTCAATTCGGCTTTCGATGATCTGACCGGCGATACCCAGGATTTTTGGCCACAGGACCTGCGCAGCGCCATAGAGCCGGTGAATGACCGCATCTATGATACCTTTAACAACGGTGTCTACCGCTGCGGCTTTGCCACCACTCAAAACGCCTATGACGAGGCTGTTGCCCCCTTGTTTGACACGCTGGACTGGCTCGAAGATAGGCTGTCACAGCACCGCTATCTGATGGGTGATACGCTCACCGAGGCCGACTGGCGGCTGTTCCCCACATTGGTCAGGTTCGATTCCGTCTATCACTTGCATTTCAAATGCAATCGCAGCCGGATCATCGACTACCCCAATCTCTGGGCCTATACCCGCGAACTGTTTCAGTGGCCGGGCATCGCCCAGACCGTCAACCTGGATCACATCGTGCGGCACTATCATTACTCTCACGAGAGCATCAATCCGCACAGGATTATCCCGGTCAATCCGGTCCTGGATTTCTCAGCGCCCCACGGCAGAGGCTAGGGCGTTTACAAAAACCCAGAACCAACTTTTTTCCGGGCCACGCTTTAGGATGCGGTCCGGACAGCGCCGTAGTGTTCGACCATCGCGACCAGGTCTTCTGGCGGGGTGCCAGAGGGCAGGAATGCCCGGGCATTCCCGGCATGGGCAAAGATGGACCCATCAGAAAAAAACGACGTATTGGTCACAAAAATCACCCGCGCATCGGGCTGGCGATAATTGGCGTAATCGGAAACGGCCAGGGCCGAACCTTCGGCCAGAACCAGATCAAGGATGATGATATCAACCGAATGCTGAGCAAGATGCGCGGTGGCTGCATCCTGGGTGGTGACATATGTGACATCGCCGCCTTGCCGCAGTAGATGACGCTGCCAGAGTTCTCCAAGTCTAGCACAACTTTCAACAATCAGTATTTTCATCAGCGGGGCCTTCAGCAGTTAAGAAATTGTAAATCAGCAGATAACTCCCTTGTTCTGCCCAGTTCCTTAATAAACCGTTAACGTTAACAAAAAGGTATTAACTCAAACCCACTCCCTTGAATAAGTGGCGGTTTTCCGCTTTGTCGGAATTAAGAAATCAGCGCATCCTTGCCAGTATGCGGACCAAGAAAGAGATAAATACCCCCATGTCAGCCAGGGATCACGGAGGCAATCTGGATGCCGCAATCGCCCAGTTTGGAGGTGCCCGAGAGACATGGCTGGATCTGTCCACGGGGATAAACCCCACGGCCTACCCGCTGCCCGTGCTTCCCGCCCAGTCTTGGACGGCACTGCCAGATCGTGGGGCGTTGGACAGGCTGCTGCTGGCCGCCCGATCCTTTTGGAATGTGCCAGACCATCTTGGCATCATCGCCGTTTCCGGTGCCTCTGCCGCGATTGCACATATTCCGCTGTTGCAGACGCCAGGCCGGGTTGCCATCCCGGGCCCCACCTATAACGAACATGCTGCCAGTTTTGCCGCCGCAGGCTGGGAGGTTATCCACGACAGCGGCGATTTCAGTGCAAGCGTCCATGTCCACCCCAATAACCCCGATGGCCGGATCTGGCAGGCTGGCGATATTTCCGGCACCCTTCGGATCATCGACGAAAGCTTTTGCGATGTCATGCCTGAGGGTTCTTTGATCGCTGAGGCCGATGTTCCCGGAACACTTGTGCTCAAGGGTTTTGGCAAGTTCTGGGGCCTTGCGGGGGTCAGGCTGGGCTTTGTCATCGGGGATAAGGTATTGCTGGGCAAACTGGCCGACATGCTGGGCCCATGGTCCGTCGCCGGTCCCGCGCTGCACATCGGTGCCATCGCGCTGAATGACACGGGTTGGGCCGAACGCACCAGACAGCGGCTGCAAACAGATGCAGACAGGCTGGATGCGCTGATGACAGGCCAAGGGGCAAAGCTGTTGGGCGGCACAACACTGTTTCGTCTTTATGAGGTCCCCAGCGCCCTGGATTGGCAGAACAATCTGGCCCGCCACCATATCTGGAGCCGGGTGTTTCCCTACAACGCGCGATGGCTGCGGCTGGGCCTGCCCCACGGCGACGGCTGGCAACGTCTGGGGGCTGCGTTTACATGAATACGGCCCTGATCCTGACCGCCGCCTTGTTGTTGGATGCGGCATTGGGAGAGCCTGAATGGCTGTGGCGCAGGCTGCCACATCCTGCGGTGCTGACGGGGCGGTTGATCGGCTGGTGCGACAGGACCTTGAACAGGGGCAGCCTGCGCAAGGCAAAAGGCTGCGCCTTGGTGCTAGGTCTTGTGCTTTTGGGGGCTGCGGTCGGCACAATACTCAGCCTGTTTGGGCCAATCGTCGAAATCGTGGTAGCGGCAATCCTGTTGGCACAGCGTTCCCTGGTCCAGCATGTCAGGGCGGTGGCCGCGGGACTGCGCCTGTCGCTGGCCCAGGGACGCCGGTCCGTCTCCATGATCGTCAGCCGCGACACAACCCAGATGTCAGAGCCCGCCGTGGCCCGCGCGGCAATCGAAAGTGCGGCGGAAAACCTGAGCGATGGGGTGATTGCCCCCGCCCTTTGGTTCCTGATCGGCGGGCTGCCCGGTTTGCTCATCTACAAGGCCATCAACACGGCCGACAGCATGATCGGTTACCGCACACCAAGACATGAGCAGTTTGGTTGGGCAGCCGCCCGTCTGGATGATCTGCTGAACTGGCTGCCCGCGCGGCTGACGGGGGTTCTGATCGCGCTGTCCGGCGGGGTCATGCGCGATTGGCCTGCCATTGTCCATGACGCGGGCCTGCACCGATCCCCTAACGCCGGCTGGCCCGAGGCCGCCATGGCAAGAGCCATCAAAGTGGCGCTGTCCGGGCCGCGCGCCTATGATGGCGTGATGCAGGAATTTGCCTGGGTCAACCCGGCAGGCGCGCGCAGCATTGGCCCAAACGCCATTGATGCTGCCATTGCCAGCCTCTGGCGGGCATGGGCCTTGATGCTGGGGGGCGTGCTGCTCTTTGGCTTGTTCCATCTTTGAGAGGTGAAAATGAAACGCTTATTGATCATCGGGGCAACGGCCCTGTTCTGTGCAGGCAACAGCGCTTGGGCCGCATGCGGCGGTTCGTTCTCAGATTTTGTGCAAGGACTGAAAGCTGATGCCATCGCCGAAGGCCACAGCCCTGACGTGGCCGACCGCTTTTTCGCGGGAATAACACAGGATCCGACCGTGATTGCCGCTGATCGCAGGCAGGGGGTGTTCCAACTGCCCTTTGTTGAATTTTCCCGCCGTCTGATTTCTGAGGACAGGATCAACCGGGGCCGCGCCAATGGCACGAAATATGACAAGGTCTTTGAACAGATCGAACAGGAATTTGGCGTGAACCGGGCGGTGCTTTTGGCTTTTTGGGCGTTTGAGACCGACTACGGGACGTTTCAAGGTGATTTCAACACCGCCAACGCGCTTGTCACCCTTGCGCATGATTGCCGCCGGCCAGACCTGTTTCGCCCCCAGGTGCTGGCCGCTGTCACGCTGTTCACCAAGGGCGCGTTTGATCCGCGCAGCACAACAGGTGCCTGGGCCGGTGAGATCGGCATGGTCCAGATGCTGCCCCGTGACATCTTGGAAAACGGTGTGGACGGTGACGGGGATGGCAAGGTTTCCCTCAAGACATCAGCCCCAGATGCGCTGATGTCCGGGGCCAAGATGCTGCAACATCTGGGCTGGAGACCGAACGAGCCATGGCTGCAGGAAGTCAGCCTGCCGGAGACATTCGATTGGTCCCAAACTGGCCTGGAGGTCACGAAGACCGCAGCAGAATGGGCAGCCCTGGGCGTGATGCCCCGCAACGGGCCGTTGACGGCGGATTTGCAGGCCTCTGTTCTGCTGCCGCAAGGTCGCAAGGGGCCAGCCTTTGTCGCCTATCCCAATTTTCGGGTCTATTTTGAGTGGAACCAAAGTTTCACCTATGTGATGACAGCAGCCTATTTCGCGACCCGTTTGCAAGGGGCAAAGATATTTGACGCAGGCACGCCGGAAACCGGGCTAGATGGTGATCAGATGAAAGCATTGCAAACCAAGTTGCAGTCGCGCGGCCATGACGTGGGTGGCATCGACGGCATTCTGGGCTCAGGTACGCGGGCGGCTGTGCGCGTGGAACAATCACGATTGGGCATGGCAGTCGACGGCTGGCCCACGCCCGACCTTCTTTCGAAACTTTAACCAAAGGACATCCCATGGCGCTTAGAAAAACTGCGGCCCAAATGGTCACCGAGGCCCGCGCGCGGATCGAAGAGATCGAGACATCAGATGCGATTGCCATGGTCAATGATCCCTCTGTCCAGATCGTTGATCTGCGCGACCCGCGCGAACGTGAGCGGACAGGTTTCATCCCCGGCAGTTTCCACTGCCCGCGCGGCATGCTGGAATTCTGGGTTGATCCCGATAGCCCCTATTTCAAGGATGTCTTTGCCCAGGACAAAAAGTTCGTCTTTCACTGCGCCTCTGGCTGGCGGTCGGCCATTTCCGTGGCAACATTGCAGGACATGGGGTTTGACGCGGCGCATCTCAAGGACGGATTTGGCAGCTGGGAAAAGGCCGGGGGGCCGATCGAAAAGCCGCAAAAGAAGTAGTGATTTGCACGGACTGGCGGGCCTGCCGGATCAGGCGACCAGGGTCTCCACTTTTTTCAGATCCACAGAAACCAACTGGCTCACGCCTTGCTCTGCCATGGTGACGCCGAACAACCGGTCCATTCGGGCCATCGTCACCGCATGGTGCGTGATGATCAGGAAACGTGTGTCCGTCTGGCGGCACATTTCATCCAACAGATCGCAAAAGCGCGTGACATTGGCATCATCCAGCGGCGCGTCCACCTCGTCCAACACGCAGATCGGCGCAGGATTGGCCAGGAACACCGCAAAGATCAGCGCCATCGCGGTCAAGGTCTGCTCCCCCCCCGACAACAGGCTCAGCGTGCTCAGCTTCTTGCCGGGGGGCTGGCACATGATTTCCAGTCCGGCTTCCAGCGGATCATCGGATTCGACCATCACAAGGCTGGCTTCGCCGCCGCCAAACAGATGCCGAAACAGCATTGAGAAATTCGAATTCACCTGCTCGAAAGCCGTCAACAGCCGCTCGCGGCCCTCGCGGTTCAGACTGGCGATGCCAGAGCGCAGCGTTTTGATCGCCTCTGCCAGATCCTCTTTCTCCGAGGTGAGATTGTCATGTTCTTCCTGAACTTCGCGGGCATCCTCTTCGGCCCGCAGATTGACAGCGCCCAATGCGTCGCGCTGGCGCTTGAGACGGTTCACATCGGCGTCCAGAACATCTGCCGCCGGCATCTGGTCCGGATTGACGGCCAGTGCCGTCAGTAATTGATTTGGCGTGAGCTGACTGTCATCTGCAATCCGTTCTGCCGCAGCGGCGACGGTCGCTTTGGCAGCTTCTGCGCGGGCCTCTGATCTGGCGCGGGCCTCGCGGGCCTCTGACGCCTCTCGCTCTGCCTCACGCTCGGTCAATGTGGCCTGACGCTGCGTGCCTTCGGCTTCGGACAAACGGTCAGATGCATGGGCCTTGCGCGCCTCTGCGGTGTCGATGGCATTGGTCAACTCATCCCGCTTGGCCGCAATTTCCGCAGGCGCGGCCCCTGCCTCTTTCAGCTCCGCTTCGGATGCGGCCTTGCGCTCAACCAATTCGGCGCAGCGCTTCTCGGCGGTCTCAAGCCGGTGACGCCAGCCGCTGATCTCCTTGGTCACTTCTTGCGAACGCTTGGTGCGCGCCTCCCCTTCGCGGCGCAATTCATCATGGGCAGAGCGACGGGACATCATGGTGATCCGGGCGGCCTCAACGGTCATGCGCAGATCTTCTGTGCCAGCGCGGGCTTCTTCCAGATCGCCAAGATCGGCCAACGCCCGCTCAGCCTCCAAGACGCTGGCCCTTGCGGCCATCGCCTCATCCTCGTGACGTTTCACGGCAAGGCCAAGGCTTTCAAGCCGGCCTTCGGCAAGGGTCCGGTCCGCTTCAACCCGGCTGAGCGCGCGACCGGCATCAGCCACAGCGCGGTCGGCGTTGCGGCGCGCTTCGCGGGCGCGCTTGTCCACTTCGGTCTGATCTGACAGACGCCGGGTCAGGGTTTCATGCGCCGCGCGCGCACCTTCAGCGCGCTGGCTGGCTTGCTCCAACGCCTGTTTCAACACCTCAAGACGGTTAAGCTGCTGCAGGCGCAGTGCTGCCGCTGATGGTGCATCTTCGGCCCAGGCACGAAAACCGTCCCAGCGCCACAGATCGCCTTCCAGTGACACCAGCCGCTGGCCGGGCAGCAACGCTGCCTGCAGCGCCGGCCCCTCATCCGCATCCACCAGTCCGATCTGCCCCATGCGCCGGGACAGCACATCTGGAACCGACACATGCAACGACAATGGGGTTACCCCCGCCGGCAATTTCTGATCGTCCGCATAGGACGGCAGCACAGCCCAGCCAGAGGGGCCTTCTGCCTCTACCTCGGGCGCGCGCAGGTCATCGGCCAAGGCCGCACCCAGGGCCTTTTCAAATCCATGTTCCACCTGAAGCCGGTCCAGGATCTGGCCGCCCTCTGCCGTATCCCGTTCCACCAGCTTGGCCAGCGCACCCACCTCTGCACGCAGCGCGTTCATCTCGCCCTCCGCTTCAGAGCGTTCTGCCCGCGCATCCGCCTCGCGGCCTTGCGTCTCGGCCCGCATCTCTTCGGCCTCGATCAGGGCTGCATCTGCTTCGGCGGCCAAGGTGACGGCTTGGGTCTCAGCGATCTTGGCAGTCTCAAAATCCTGCGCGGCTTTCTGCAGCGCCATGCGGCTTTGGGCGACGGCTTCCTGGGCCTTGATCGCTTCTGCCTCGGATTTGCTTTGCGTTTTTCGGCTGTCTTGCAGCAACCGCTCGGCTGAACCGTGGCGGGCGGCCAGACGCGCGACATCTTCGGTCTGTTGTGACAGATCGGCCTCGCGGCTTTGCAGGACCGTTGCGGCTTCGCGGGCGGCCTCTGCCGCCGCTTCAAGCGCCTGGGGGTGCCCTTCTCCTGCCTTGGCTAGCTCTTTTGCTTCCCACTCCAGCCGCGCGATCGTGTCGCCCGCATCGCGGTTCAGGCCACCCTCACGTTCGATATCGCGTCCCAGCTGGGCGATACGATTGGTCAAGGTGTCAATCATCTGCTGGGCGCGCTCTTCCTGCTCGGTCAGCGCATCGCGCTGGACTGAAAGGCGCTGTAGAACCGCGGCGGCAATCGCCTCTTCCTCGCGCAGGGGCGGCAAGGCTTCCTCTGCCGCCTGACGCAGTTTTGCCGATTGCTGGACGATGCTCTGCGCCTTGGCCGCAGCTGTCACCCGCTGGCGCAGCTCTTCATCGGCTGCAGCGCGGGCGTCATCCGCCTCGCGCCAGCGGCGATACAGCAACATGCCCTCACTGCGGCGCAGCTGATCGCCGATCTCGCGGTAGCGTGCGGCCTGTCGGGCCTGTCGGGCCAACTGTGCCAATTGCGCAGCAAGCTGCTCAATCACGTCATCGACGCGGGCCAGATTGGCTTCGGCGCTGTTCAGCTTCAACTCTGCCTCATGACGGCGCTGATACAGCCCCGAAATGCCTGCCGCTTCTTCCAAGATGCGGCGGCGGTTCTTTGGCTTGGCGTTGATCAGTTCTGAAATCTGGCCCTGACGCACCAGCGCGGGGCTATGCGCCCCAGTGGAGGCATCGGCGAAAAGCATCTGCACATCCCGCGCCCGAACATCCTTGCCAGCTGCCTTGTAGGCGCTACCAACATCGCGGGTGATGCGCCGAACGATCTCTAGCGTGTCAGTGTCGTTGAACCCCGCCGGGGCCAGCCGTTCTGAGTTATCAATATGCAGCGCCACTTCGGCAAAGTTGCGCGCGGGCCGGGTGGCGGCCCCGGCAAAGATCACATCTTCCATCCCGCCACCACGCATGGCGGTTGGCCGGTTTTCCCCCATCACCCAGCGCAAGGCCTCAAGCAGGTTCGATTTGCCACAGCCATTGGGCCCGACAACACCGGTCAGACCATCGGCGATGATCAGGTCAGTCGGGTCAACAAAGCTTTTGAACCCGGTCAGTCTGAGTTTTGAAAACCGCACCTTACAAGGCGCTCCTATGATTCCTGCGTAGATAGAAAATGCGTGCAGCCCCCCATCCTGTCAAGCAACGGCCCCAAGTGAGGTGGTTTTGAGGGATGTTATCCACAAGATATTGCGTTTCGGGCGGAATTACGCTGGCGAACAATCCAATTCTATCCGCAGCTGCCCGATCTCGGGGATTTCGCTGCCGCGGATCGGGACACAGTCAACATCAATGGCATTTCGCCGTTTTGGCGGTGGACCGGAGCCGCAATCCAGACGGCCAAAGGCCTGCGCCTGATCGCCAGATACGGATGCGACCTTGCAGCCGCTGACCTGCTGCATTGCAAGGGCGGCGCGCCGTCGGATGGGGCCAAAGCGGGGGGCGTATTGCGGATTGATCCGTATCGCCTCTGCCCGCAGCCCGCGAATACGCACCGCAAAGACGGAACCCTCAACCATGACATGGGTCGCGGGACGGCCCCGGAAATCGGGGTGCGGCGTGTTGCAGGCCGACACCAGTGCGGCAAACAGAAGGGGGCTGATCCGGTTCATCCCGTGACGTTTGAACAGGTTGGTTAAGAAACCGATAATTTCGTCAGGATCGCCATGGCCGAAGGGCCAGATCTCTTTGGCTACAAAGCATTTGGCCGCCCCCTACAACCATTGCCTGCGCCCGATTTTGGTCATATGTTCTAACCAATCTGAGGATAAGCGATGCCGTTCCAACCTGTCACACCGGAAAAACTGTCAATGGCTGTCGTGCGGCAGATCGAGCAACTGATCCTGCGCGGCATTCTGCGCCCCGGCGAACGCCTGCCTTCTGAACGAGAGCTGGCAGAGCGTCTGGAAGTGTCGCGCCCATCCCTGCGCGAAGCGATCTCCTTGTTGCAGGAACAGGGGCTGCTGAGCGCGAAACCCGGCGCAGGTGTCTACGTGGCAGATGTGCTGGGCAGTGCTTTTGCCCCTGCCCTGCTGGAGCTTTTTGCGCGACATGACGAAGCCGTGTTCGACTATCTGTCTTTCCGCCGCGACATGGAGGCATTGGCGATTGAGCGTGCCGCGAAATATGCCTCGGACACCGATCTTGCCGTGGTTCAGACCGTTTTCGACAAGATGGAAGCCGCACATGCCAAGCGGAACGCCGAAGAAGAGGCGCAGCTGGACGCGCAGTTTCATATGGCCATCATCGAGGCGAGCCATAACGTCGTGATGCTGCATATGATGCGCTCTATGTACGAATTGCTGCGCGGCGGGGTGTTTTACAACCGGCAGATCATGTTCAAACAGCGCACAAGCCGGGCCGCGCTGTTGGACCAGCATCGCGCGATCAACGACGCGCTACAGGCCCGCGACCCAGATCAGGCCCGCGCAGCCATTGAGGCACATCTGAATTTTGTGGAATCGTCCCTAACCGATCAGCGCAAGGCAGAGCGGAACGAAGACATCGCGCGCCAGCGTCTGCAACATGAGACCGAACAATAACGCGTTTCTCGCACCAACTGAGGCATCATGTCTAAGCTGAGGTGTTCAGATCGTGGATATCCCGCAGTGTCAGGGTTTTCCGCAACCGCCCGGTGCATCCCAGATGCCCGCCATGGTCACCGCGTAGATCAAACAAAAAAGCCCCGACAAGATGTCAGGGCTTTTTCAAAAACTTGTGTCTGCACCTAGCTTAGTGAAGCTTGGTTTCGACCTGCGAAATCGCATCATCGATCAGGCTGTTGCCGTCTGCGGCGGTCATCTGCTTTGCGATCACATCACGTGCGGCGGCGATGGCAATGGTAACGGCCTCATCACGCACGGCTTTGATAGCTGCGGATTCTGCAGAACCGATCTGATCTTCAGCGGCGGCCAGACGGCGCGCAACGGATTTTTCCAGATCAACCTTTGCCTGATCAGCGGCGGCACCCGCCTCTTCCTTGGCAGCGGCGACAATACGGTCTGCCTGCTCCTGCACTTCTTTTTGCTTGCGCTCGTAAGAGGCCAGCAAAGTCTGTGCTTCTTCGCGCAGTTTGCGTGCTTCATCCAGCTCGGCTTTGATGTCTGTGGCACGTTTGTCCAACATCCCGCCAATCAGGCCCGGTACCTTGAAATAGTACAGGACTGCGATGAACAGGATAAACGCCAGCAAAACCACAAAGTCAGTGTTACCAAGCGAAAAGAACGGGCCTTTTGCTGCCAGGGCTGGTGTCGCGAATCCGGCGGTCAGCGCGGCTGTAAGGGTCAAACGCATGGCTTATCCTTTCATCCGTGCTGTGACGGCCGCGGTGACCGTTTTGGCGTCAGCCTTGCCACCCATGGCGGCAACAATTTCCTTGGCGGTGTCTTTCGCGACGACCTTGACGTTTTCCATGGCGGAGGCGCGAATTTCAGCAATCGCTTTTTCTGACTCTGCAGATTTCGCTGCAATCTCAGTGTCGGCTTTTGCAATCGCTATGTCGAGGTCTGCCTTGATTTCCAACTTGGCCTCTTCGACAATGCGGTGCGCTTCGGCACGGGCATCGGCAAGCGCCTTGTTGTATGCGTCTTCGGCTTCCAGCGCTTTGGCCTTCAGGTCCTCTGCCGCAGAAAGATCATTTGTAATAGTACCCGCACGTTCCGCCAGCACCGCACCGATGCGGGGCAGAGCGACCCGGGACAGGATCATGTAAATCGCGATCAGCGCAAGCACGAGCCAGAAAATCTGGTTTCCCCAAGTGGAAAAATCCAGCTGTGGCATTCCGGGGGCCGAAACCACCTCTGCTGCGCTATTTGTTTCAGTTGCCATATCGGCTTCTCCTTGGAAACGGGGGCCTACATGTGGACAGGGCGTTGGCCCCGTCCACTCGTAAGGATGTCGTTACCTAAGGTTTATACAGCGAACATCAGCAGCAGAGCGACGAGGAACGCGAAGATCCCCAGGGCTTCTGCGAAAGCGATGCCGATGAACAATGTTGCTGTCTGCGATGCAGCAGCGGATGGGTTGCGCAGAGCGCCTGCGAGGTAGTTGCCTGCAACGTTACCAACACCGATTGCGGCTGCGCCGGAACCAATAGCTGCCAGACCTGCGCCGATGTGTGCGAGTTCGCCTTCCATGTGAATTCTCCTTACGATTGGAAGTTGAGTATTAGGACGGGGTATAGTGTCGCCCGAATTAGTGATGCGGATGCAGCGCGTCCTTGAGGTACACGCATGTCAGGATCGTGAAAACATAGGCCTGGATAAAGGACACGAGGACCTCCAGACCGTACATCGCGGTAATGCCTACGATCGCCACCGGCGACACAGCGGTCAGCGCGGCAAAGCCTGCGAAAACCTTGATCACCGCGTGGCCGGCCATGACGTTGCCTGCCAGACGAATGGAGTGGCTGACGGGACGCACGAAGTAGGAAATCAGTTCGATGATCGCCAAGATGGGGCGCAGGGCCAAAGGTGCAGAAGACACCCAGAACAGGCCAAGGAAAGCAGTACCATTTTTGACAAAGCCCAGGATCGTGACCGTCAGGAACACTGCCATCGCCAAAACAACCGTTACGGCGAAATGCGATGTGGGCGTAAAGGACGTTGGGATCAGGCCAAGGAAGTTTGCACAGACGATGAACATGAACAGCGTCATGATGTAAGGGAAATACTTCACCCCATCCTTGCCGCAGATATCCTCGACCATCTTGTAGACAAAGCCATAGGCCAGTTCGGCCACGGACTGCATCCGCGACGGGACCACACCGCGCTTGGAACTACCCAGCACCAGCAACAGGAAGGTCGCCACAACAGCAAGAAACATCCAGACAGTCGCGTTGGTCACAGTGTACCACGCAACCTCTGTACCATCACCAAAGAATGGCTTGATGATGAACTGGTCCATCGGGTGGAAAACCAGACCGCCTTCTTCGCCGCCGTGTGTCTCTGTCGCCATCTCAGGCCCCTTTGTTTTTCTCGGCCTCTTCGGCCATCTTCTTGTCCTGGATTTCTTGCGCAGAGCGGAGCATTGTCTTCACTCCTGCCGCAAGGCCCAGCATAACGAACAGCACCATGAAAATGGGAAGCGTACCAAACAGCACATCCAACCCGTAACCGATGCCAAAGCCGATCCCAAGACCGGCCACTAACTCTATCACCATCCGCCAGGCAAGCTGCGCCTGCGAATAATGTTCTTCCTGATGTGGTTTGGGCGCTTTGCGCTGCTTGGCAGCGGCGATCCGGTCCTCAAGCTGCTGCATGCGCTGCTGCTCAGTCGGTTCGGTCACACGCCCATACCCCATCATCATATTCATCGGTTAGCTACTTGCCCCGGACAACAGAGTCAACTCCACCGGGACGCGACTTAGTACACTGATATTTAAAGGACATTTCTCACGCCACTGCCCCGTACAGCATCAGATTGGCGCTTATCCATCGAAAAGTGATATTCAACTCTTTGGTTGATTATCGCTTTTACACACGCAAATCCGGCCTGGCAGCACAGGATAGGGCATCAGGTGATCTGCGCGGTCACCCGCCCCAGATTGATTGCCGGGCACCCGCCATCAGGCTGCAGCATCTGCATCATCAGTGCGGCTGTCCCCTTTCCCTGCCGATACCCGCAGGCTACATGATGGTTATGACAGGAAAGCTTGACCAGGTTTTTGCAGCCCTCGCCGATCCGACACGCCGGGCGATCCTTGCCATGCTGTTGGAGGACGATATGGCCGTAACGGATGTGGCGGAGCCGTTTGAGATGTCTCTGGCCGCGATTTCGAAACACCTGAATGTCCTGATGATCGCCGGCCTGATTTCCCAAGAGAAACACGGACGGGTGAAGTGGTGCAAGCTGGAACCCGATGCCATGCGCGATGCCTCCATCTGGATGCAGGGCTTTGGCCAGTTTGAGCCTGTGCACCTTGACGCATTCGAGCGGTTTCTCGAGACGGAGCTGTGCCCCGTTCCGCCCAAGGATACCTAAGCCGGACAATCGCCCTATGCCTGGACAACCCGCGCGTCATCATCGCGCAAGAGCAAGAAGAGCGCGACCATGGTCATGGCCACGCCCCCCAGCACCAGCACAGGTGGCAGTCCGTTTCCCAGAACAAATTCCCAAATGATCACCCATGAAGGTGTCAGGTAAGTATACGCCATGACTTTGGCCGACGGCAGGCGCAGCGTGGCGAACTGAAGCAAAACGACCGTGACGGCTGTGGCGAAAAACGCGGTATAGAACAAGGTAATCCAGACCAGTCCGGACAGCGCAGCCCAATCAACCTGCATCAGATCTGACCACGCATAGGCGATCAGCAACATCCCCCCCGCCACCATCGTACCAAAGGTAAAGGTTACCGCCGTTTCGCCACGGTTCAGACGGCGGACCATGGGCGTATACAGGGCGTGACTGACGCATCCCACAAAATAGACCGCCTCCCCCCGTCCCAGATCAAACGCCACCAGCGCGCCCAGATCGGCGCGGAAAATCACCCAAAGCGCGCCAACCCCACCGATGGCCAGGGCAAGCGCCATGCGCGAGGTAAGAACCTGACGCAGCAAGAGCCACGCAAACCCGGCAACCAAAAGCGGCACCAGCGTGAAAACAGCTGCGGCACTGACCGGCGGCGCTGTCTTTAGCCCTTCGAACATCAGGACAAAGTAGATGCCGAACAGACCGCCCAACACAGCATAACGCCAAGGCGCGGCAAAACTGCCCTGCGCAAAGCCACCGCGCATCTGCGCAAAAGCCCCGACAAAAACCGCCGCCAGACAGAAGCGCACGGCGGTAAAGGCGGCCGGATCAATATCATTGGCCATCATCCCGCCAAGCGAGAATGACCCCGCCACCAATGCGGAGAACGCCAACATTGCAAGGTGACCCTGTGCGCCGGGGCTCACGCAGTCTTGCCCTGAAAATGCTGTTTGATGAATTTCAAGGCGGCCTGCACCTTGGTCGTCCGATGCAGATCGACATGGGTCACCAGCCAAAGCGGCACCGACCATTCTGGCCGGGGCTCAAAAATTTCGACCAGATCGCTATGCTGCAGTGCCGCCGCCTTGGTAAAAAATCCGATCCCGGCCCCGGCTTTGACTGCGGCGGCGGCGGCATTGTCATCTGTTGTGCGAAAGGTAAGCGACGTGATCGGGGCCACCTGCCGCAACCATTTGAAATAGGGCGCGCGGCTGTCCTGATCATCTGCACCAACGAACCGGTGTTTGACATATTCTTCGGGCATGGTGGGTTTGCCATATTCAGCGACATAGGCAGTGCTGGCATAGGCACCGATCTGCAGATCTGTCAGATGCTGGACGACATTATCCGGCTGATCGGGTGCCACACCGGCGCGGATCGCCACATGGGCCTCGCCGTATTCAAGCCGAAACAGCCGATCCCCGGTAAGGTAGCGCACCACCAGATCTTTGTGCACCTGCTGAAAGGCCGCCAGTATCGGCGAAATCTGCACCGACAGAACCCCCAGGGATGTCACAACCAATTCCCCCGATACATCCGCACCGCGCCCTTTGATTCGTCCGGCCAATTGCGCGAACTGATCATCCGTGGCCTGCGCCACTCGCAGTAGATCATGGCCCGCCTCGGTAGGTGTGTACCCGCGCGCATGGCGCTGAAACAGCTTGACCCCAAGCCGCCCTTCAATCGCATCAATGTGGCGGATCACTGTCGCATGATGCACACCCAGAGCATCGGCGGCACCGCTGACCGTCCCCATGCGCGCCACCTGGTAGGCGGTCTTGATCTCTTCCCAGTTATCCATCTTCTGATCCTGTGCGCGAATGAACAATGACTGCGCCATTCTGCCCGTTGCGTTTGGATATGCAAGAACACATCTGTCTGGTCTCTAGCATCAAAAGGAAACCCCATGGCCATCCTGCGCACCGACAGTTCAGCAAACCTCGAAACTTCGGTCACCCGCGACCTGACCAGCCGCATCATTGCACATCTCGGCGACACGGACATCACCAGCCGCGATCTGGCCGCCGATCCGCTGCCCCAGATCAACCAGGCTTGGGCCGATGCCCGCCAGACGCCGCAGGCGGACCGCACCCCCGAGCAGCACGCGGCCCTCGTGCAATCGGATGCCCTGATCAAGGAAATCAAAGATGCCGATACGATTGTCATCGGCGTGCCGATCTACAACTTTACGATTCCCGCAGCGCTGAAGGCCTGGATTGATCTGATCGCCCGCGCCGGAGAGACATTCCGGTACACAGAAACGGGTCCCGTTGGCCTGATCGAAGGCAAGCGTGCCATTCTGGCCGTGGCCTCCGGTGGGGTGCCTGCAGGGTCCGAGATGGACTTTGCGACCGGATACATACGCCACGTCCTTGGCTTTATTGGCATCACCGATGTCAGCATTGTCGCGGCCGATGCCCTGGCACAAGACGCAGAGGGCACCATCGCCCGCGCGCATGACGCAATTGCCAAGTTGCAATTGGCGGCATAACGCTTCTGGCGCGGGCAGGACTGGCCTGCCAGACTTGACTCGCGCCATTCCTCGGCTTAAACGCGCTCCAATCTCCGGGAGCTTTGCCTTCCGGTCCTTGATGTTTCAAGGATCGCCCCCAGTCAGCGCGTTGCGCCCACTGGGGCATTTGTGCATTTTCGCAGGCGTTCCTACATAGGACCCAACCTGCAACCGAACCGACGAAAGGGGCTTGCCCCATGTTTGAAAATCTGAGCGAACGCCTGTCTGGTGTTTTCGACCGCCTGACCAAACAGGGCGCACTGTCCGAAGAGGATGTGAAAACCGCCCTTCGTGAAGTGCGCGTGGCATTGCTTGAGGCTGACGTATCGCTGGCCGTTGCCCGCGATTTTGTCAAAGCGGTGCAAGACAAGGCCACAGGTCAGGCCGTGACCAAATCGGTCACGCCCGGCCAACAGGTCGTCAAGATCGTTCATGACGCCCTGATCGACGTGCTGCGCGGCGAAGGGGAGCCCGGCGCGTTGAAGGTCGATAACCCCCCGGCCCCGATCCTGATGGTCGGCCTGCAGGGCGGCGGCAAGACAACGACCACCGCAAAGCTGGCAAAGCGCCTCAAGGAACGTGACGGCAAGCGCGTGCTGATGGCCTCATTGGACGTGAACCGCCCCGCCGCGATGGAGCAGTTGGCTATCCTGGGCAATCAGATCGGCGTGGATACATTGCCTATCGTAAAAGGTGAGGACCCTGTTGCCATCACCAAACGGGCCAAGACCCAAGCGGCCATGGGCGGCTATGATGTCTACATGCTCGACACTGCGGGCCGACTGTCGATCGACGAAGAGTTGATGGCGCAGGTCGAGGCCGTGCGCAACGTGGTGAACCCGCGCGAAACCCTGCTGGTTGTGGACGGCCTGACAGGTCAGGATGCGGTCAATACGGCGGAAAACTTTGATGAGCGCATCGGCATCACCGGCGTTGTCCTGACCCGGATGGACGGTGACGGCCGCGGCGGTGCCGCGCTGTCGATGCGGGCCGTGACCGGCAAGCCGATCAAATTCGTGGGTCTTGGCGAAAAGATGGACGCGCTCGAGACCTTCGAGCCAGAACGTATCGCGGGCCGTATCCTTGGCATGGGCGACATTGTTGCACTGGTCGAGAAGGCGCAGGAAACCATCGAGGCTGAACAAGCCGAAAAGATGATGCGTCGGATGGCCAAGGGTCAGTTCAACATGAACGATCTGAAGTCGCAGCTGGAACAGATGATCAAGATGGGCGGCATGCAAGGCATGATGGGCATGATGCCCGGCATGGGCAAAATGGCCAAACAGGTCGAAGAAGCGGGTCTGGACGACAAGGTTCTCAAGCGCCAGATCGCGCTTATCCAATCCATGACCAAGAAAGAGCGCGCCAATCCTGCCCTGCTGCAGGCCAGCCGCAAAAAGCGGATCGCCAAAGGTGCCGGCATGGAGGTCTCTGACCTTAACAAGCTGATGAAGATGCACCGCCAGATGTCCGATATGATGAAAAAGATGGGCAAAATGGGCAAGGGCGGCATGCTCAAGCAAGCCATGAAGGGCATGATGGGCAAAGGCGGCATGGACCCTGCAGCGATGGCGCAGGGCATGGACCCCAAGGCCATGGAAGCCGCGGCCAAGGCGATGGGTGGCAAGCTGCCCGGCATGGGCGGTGGCATGGGCCTGCCTTCGGGTCTTTCGGGGTTCGGCAAGAAGAAATGACCGCGATGACCGATCATATCCCGGTGCTCGACACCCAGCGGCTGACGCTGCGCGCGCCGAAAAAATCGGACCTGCGCACGCTGACCGCCTTTTATGAGACGGAGCGCAGCCATATGGTCGGCGGTCCCCGTGATGCGACAGGCAGTTTTTCCTCGCTGGCCTCGCGCATTGGGCATTGGGCGCTGCATGGCTATGGGTTGTGGCACATCGACAGTCGCGAAAACGGTGATTTTCTGGGCTGGGCGGGCCTTATCAACCCTGCGGGCTGGGACGAGCCTGAACTTGGCTGGACCCTGTTCGCCCACGCCGAAGGCAAAGGCTTTGCCTTTGAAGCCGCGCGCGCTGCACGAGCCTTTGCCGCGCAGGCTTTCAAACTCGATGGCGTGATCAGCTATATCCGCGCCGACAACACCCGCTCTGCCGCGTTGGCCACCCGTCTGGGTGCTACCTATGAACGCGACGGGACAGTAATGGGCACAGCATGCCACATCTGGCGTCACCCAAAGGAGGCCGCATGACCGATACCGTCAAACTCGCCGCTCAGGTGCTGAAAGAGCATCGCGCCTCCATCGACCGTCTGGACGCGATCCTCGTCTATACGCTGGGCGAGCGGTTCAAACACACACAGGCTGTGGGGAAACTCAAAGCCGAACACGACCTTCCCCCGTCCGATCCAAACCGCGAAGCGGATCAGATTGCGCGGCTCGAAGATTTGGCGAAAGAGGCTGACCTCGATCCCGAATTCGCCAAGAAGTTTCTCAACTTCATCATCGCTGAAGTCATTCAGCATCATAAACAACATCAGTCGTAAAACGGGGCACGGCCCCTTACCAAACCTAAAGGAATACACATCATGGCTATGAAAATTCGTCTCGCCCGCGGCGGTTCCAAAAAGCGCCCCTTCTACCGGATCGTTGCAGCCGACAGCCGCATGCCACGCGACGGCCGTTTTATCGAAAAGCTGGGCACATATAACCCCCTGCTGGCCAAAGACAGCGAAGAGCGCGTTGTGATGGACATTGAGAAAATCCAGGCGTGGTTGGCCAAGGGCGCACAGCCGACAGAGCGTGTTCGTCGCATGCTGGAAGCAGCCGGCGCATTGCCAAAGACAGAGCGCAACAACCCCAAGAAAGGCGCACCAGGCAAGAAAGCCCAAGAGCGCGCACAAGAGAAAGCGGACAAGGCAGCAGCAGCCGCAGAGGCCGCCAACGCACCTGCAGAAGAAGCACCCGCAGAAGAAGCGGCAGCCGAATAATCAACGCGCAGCCCGGCATGGATCAGTTTTCAGCAGAATTCCGTGCCGGGCTGCACGATCTGATGCGATGGCGGCGCGATGTGCGCCACTTTCGTACAGACCCGGTGGACGAGGCATTGCTCAGGCAATGCTTTGACGCCTTTTCCCTTGCCCCCTCTGTCGGCCTGTCTGAACCCTGGCGCATTCTGCGTGTCAGGTCAGATGCCGCACGACACGCGGCAATCACAAATTTCGAGCACGCTAACGCCCAGGCCCTAAACGGCTATCGCGACGACCAAGCCAAGCTTTACGCGTCGCTCAAACTTTCCGGGATGCGTGACGCGCCTGAGCATCTGGCCATTTATTGCGATGACGCCACTCAAAAAGGGGCTGGTCTGGGCGCTGGCAGCATGCCCGAAATGCGACGCTATTCGGTGGTCGGGGCCATCACCTGCATGTGGCTCACGGCCCGGTCGCTTGGCCTGGGCATCGGATGGGTTTCTATCCTTGACCCTGACCGCCTCAATACCGATCTTAAGGTGCCGGACGGCTGGACATTGGTCGGATATCTGTGTCTGGGCTGGCCACAGGAAAACACCCTGACGCCCGAATTGGAAACCAAAGGCTGGGAGACCCGCGCCCCCACCCTTCAGATTGAGGACCGCTGATGCTGCGCCTTGTCACGATGTTGTTTGTCTTGCTGGTCGGCTTTAGCCTAGGTGTGTGGTACGACCGCTTTCAAATGTCGGTTGAATGCGCCAATGGCGAAGGTGATTGGACAGGCACAATTTGTGTGAATTCGGAGCTGCTACAATGAGCGAACTTATCCCCGTCGGTTCCATCGCAGGCGCATATGGTGTGCGTGGCGAATTGCGCATCAAGAGCTTCTGCGCCGTTCCCGAAGACATCGAAAACTACAGCCCTTTGTGGACAGAGGACCGGGCGAGGCAGTTTACCCTTGCCATCCTGCGACCGATCAAGAACGGCTTTGCCGTGCGCATCACGGATGTCACCAACAAGGAAGAGGCAGACGCGCTGCGCGGCACAACGCTCTATGCAGAGCGCGATCAATTGCCATCATTGCCCGACGATGAATTCTATCACGCAGATCTGATCGGCCTTGACGTATATGACACGGGCGGTGTGCTGCTGGGCAAGGTAAAGGCCGTGCAGAACAACGGGGCCGATGACCTGCTGGAGATGCAATTGCCGGGCACCTCTGAGACGGTATTCCTGCCCTTCACAAAGGCAGCTGTGCCCACGGTTGACCTGTCAGCGCGCCGCCTGATTGCCGATCCGCCGCTGTGCATTCTGCCCGAAGGCGAAACGGGCTGATGCCACGCCGGATCATCCTCCATCCGGGGTTTCACAAGACCGGCACGACAACATTGCAGGCGACCTTGCGCGAAAACAGGGTTGCGTTAAAAAAACACGCCGCCCTGCGTTTGCGATGGCACCTCAGGGATGTGGTCGCTGCTGCTCGCGGCTATTCGACCGATCGTGATCCTTTGACGCTGATAAAGGCGCAAACACGCTTTGCCAGTATGGTGAACGAACTGCCCGGCATGCCCCGTCGCACCTTGATCATCTCCGCAGAAGAGCTGAGCGGTCACATGCCCGGACGCGGCGATCTGCAAGATTACTCGGCAGCACCCGTTCTTCTGTACGCCTATTGGGAAGTCCTCAAGACCCGCTTTCCACAGGCCAACATCATGATTTACCTGACCACGCGCACGCCCAGGGACTGGATGGTTTCGGCCCATTGGGAACATGTCAAATCCTCAAGCATGACGATGGATCTGGATGCATTCTGCGCCCGCTACCCCAAGGCCGCCGCGCTGGACGACATGGTTAGCGAAATCGCCAGCCGGGTCCCCGTTCCGGTACACGCCCACCCCCTTGAGGCGTGCCGCGACCTTGCGCTGGGGCCTGCTGATCCGTTGTTTGACCTATGCGATTTGCCCGCCGATGTGCGCGCGTCGTTACAGCCGGTCCATCCGGCCAACCAGCGACTGGGCGCGGATGTCTTGAACGCCATGATCGACGTGAACCGAAAAATATCGGACCCTGCCGCACGCAAAGCGGCCAAACAAGCGATACTGACCGAGGCACAAGAAACATGAAACCGTCACGCTCCCATGGCCGCCAATCGGTCACCGCCTCGCTCAAGCCGCGTGAGCTGCTCAAGCCAAAACCCGAGTATGTCGATGTCTGGCAAGCGCGGGTCGTGACGCTGTTTCCCGATCTTTTCCCGGGGATTTTGGGGGCCAGCCTGACCGGCAAGGCCTTGCAGGACGGGCTGTGGCAGTTGCACACCCATGATCTGCGCCGCTTTGGTATCGGCAAACACCGCAATGTTGACGACACACCTGCCGGGGGCGGTGCGGGCATGGTGATGCGCGCAGACGTGGTCGGCCCCGCGATTGAGGCCGCACAGGCGCAGGCCCATGGCCGCTGGCCCATCTTGTACATGTCCCCACGGGGCAGGCGCTTTGATCAGGCGATGGCCCGCGATCTGGCCGATTGCGCTGGCGTGACCATGCTGTGCGGCCGGTTTGAGGGTGTAGATGAGCGCGTCATCGAACACTATGGCATCACCGAAGTGTCCTTGGGCGATTTCGTGATGACGGGGGGGGAACTGGCTGCACAGGCGATGATTGACGCCACCGTCAGGCTGCTGCCCGGTGTGCTGGGAAATGCACAAAGCATGGTCGAGGAAAGCCATTCCAACGGCCTGCTGGAGCACCCGCAATATACCCGCCCCGCCACTTGGGAAGGGCGCGATATTCCACCGGTACTCATGTCAGGCAACCATGGTGAAATCGCCAAGTGGCGCCATGAAATGTCTGTGGCTCTGACCAAGCGCCGCCGTCCCGATCTGATCCCGGACCGAGACGACGATACACAATAGCGCCCCGCTTCAGGTCGTTTCGGCCCGCGCCTTGAGATAGCTGTATATCTCATCCTTGAGGGTCATACGCGCCTTGCGCATTTCGGTCAGATGGGCATCGCTTGTCGGCTCTACATCGGTCTCTGCCCGGTGCACGTCGCGGTTCAGGTCATGATATGTATTCGACATTCTGGCAAAGTGGCTGTCGGACTGCCGCAGCGCAGAGATAAGCGGCGCGAACTGCGGAAATTCGTGATTGAGTTCATGGGGGACGTGGGACATTGCATGGCTCCAGGTTATTTGGTCTGCGTTGATTTTCGGTTCTTCGGATGCAGCGAGGTTGCCAGAATATGATCTGTCTCGCGCAACAGCTTTTCCGCCTGATGAAAGATCAGCGGATCGGGTGGTTTGGCCACCTCGGTGTCCTTGTCAGGATAGTCCAGACTGGCCAGGAAATGGCGCATGCAGGTCAGCCGCGCCCGTTTCTTGTCATTCGAACGGATCACCGTCCAGGGCGCATCGGCGGTGTCCGTATAGAAAAACATCGCTTCCTTGGCTTCGGTGTAGTCGTCCCATTTATCCAGGCTTGCGCGGTCAATGGGCGACAGTTTCCATTGCTTTAACGGGTCCGTCTCGCGGGCTTCAAAGCGGCGCTTTTGCTCGGCTTGGGTGACTGAAAACCAATATTTGAACAGCCTGATCCCACTGCGCACCAGCATCCGTTCAAATTCAGGTGTCTGGCGCATGAATTCCAAGTATTCTTGCGGCGCGCAAAAATCCATCACCCGTTCCACCCCGGCGCGGTTGTACCAAGAACGGTCATAAAAAACGATCTCGCCCGCCGTCGGCAAATGTTTGATGTAGCGTTGAAAGAACCATTGCCCGCGCTCTTCTTCACTGGGTTTGTTCAAGGCCACTACGCGGGCTTCACGCGGGTTGAGGTGTTCGGTGAACCGCTTGATCGTGCCCCCCTTGCCCGCAGCATCGCGTCCCTCGAACAATAGCACGAACTTCTGACCGGTTTGCTTGACCCAATGCTGAACTTTCAGCAACTCAACCTGAAGGTCCGATTTTTCGGCCTCATAGGTCTTGCGGTCCAGCCTGCTTGGATAGGGGTATTCCCCCTCTTCAAAGCCAAGGATCGTGTCGGTCGGGGGGGCAGCAGCGGGGGTATCTTTGGCCAGCACCAAGGGGAGCTCCTTTTGACAATCAAGCCGTTGTCCTATCGTCTAGCCCAGCAAGGGCCGCAGCCGCATTGACCTGGATCAATAGCATTTGTCCCTTGCGTCGATCAGGGATTTCAGTGCTTGATCCCTGCAACCATCCCTCCTATACCCCGCTCATCCGGAATCGCTTGGCGCGACTCCGGTGCTTTGCGTTAGGGCATGACAAGAACTGACGCGCAGCAAGACAAGGAATGACGACGCTACCTTCGGCGGGCCACTTCGGTGCAGTCCCGACACACAGGCCGAAGCTCTTGGGTCGCGAAACAATCTTCGTGGAACACCACGAGCATCATAGGAGAATGGTCAGATGAACCTGATCGCGCAAATCGAGGCGGAACAGATCGCCGCGCTGGGTAAAGAAATCCCAGATTTCCGTGCGGGCGACACCATCCGCGTCGGCTTTAAAGTAACCGAAGGTACACGCACCCGTGTGCAGAACTACGAAGGCGTCTGCATCGCACGCAACAACGGCCACGGCATTGCCGGTTCGTTCACCGTGCGTAAAATCAGCTTTGGTGAAGGTGTAGAGCGCGTGTTCCCACTGCACTCCACGAACATCGACAGCATCACAGTGGTCCGTCGTGGCCGCGTGCGTCGCGCCAAGCTGTATTATCTGCGGTCACGTCGTGGTAAATCCGCGCGTATCGTCGAAAATTCCAACTACAAGCCGAAAAAAGCGTAAGGGGGCCGGACCAATGAAAGCGGATACACATCCCGAATATCACACGATCAACGTCAAGATGACTGACGGTACCATCGTGCAAATGAAATCAACATGGGGCAAAGAGGGCGACCAGCTGTCACTCGACATCGACCCATCTGTGCACCCTGCGTGGACCGGCGGCACCAGCCGTTTGATGGACACCGGCGGCCGCGTGTCGAAGTTCAAGAGCAAATACGCCGGCCTGTCCCTGTAATCAGGGTTTGGACAGTCGAAATGGAGAGGCGCTGCAGAAATGCAGCGCCTTTTTCATGTCGTGCCAGCGCAAATACCGGTTTGCCCAGCCATATGCGCATGGATCGCGGCTGTATTTCATTATGATCGCCGTTTCGCGGTCATGGGGGCCTTGGAACACTTCCCAAAGGGTGAAACCCCAAATATAGTGTCCTTCAACAATATCCTGCACCAATTGCAGGCGGGCAAGGGAACGGAAACATGGCGCATATTATCGTCGTTGGGAATGAAAAAGGCGGTGCAGGGAAGTCGACGGTTTCCATGCATGTGTCAACGGCTTTGGCCCGTATGGGCCATGCCGTCAGCGTGCTTGACCTCGACCTCAGACAGCGCACCCTGGGCCGCTATTGCGAAAATCGAAGGGACTTTCTGGATCAAACAAAGCTTGAGCTGCCAAGCCCGACCTTGTTTGAACTGCCCGAGGTCGAGGCCAGCAGCCTGAAGCCCGGCGAAAACGTCTATGACCATCGCCTCAGCGCGGCAGTCGCTGCGATGGAGCCGAACAATGACTTTATCCTGATCGATTGCCCCGGATCCCACACGCGGCTCAGCCAGGTCGCGCATTCCCTGGCCGATACGCTGATCACGCCACTCAATGACAGTTTCATCGACTTTGATTTGCTGGCCCATACGGACGCCAACGGGGACAAGATCACCGGCCCGTCAGTCTATTCCGAAATGGTCTGGACGGCCCGGCAGCTGCGCGCCCAGGCCGGGCTGACGCCGATTGACTGGGTCGTGGTGCGCAACCGCATGGGTGCCCAGCGCATGGTCAACAAGGACAAGATGGAGCGGGCGATCCAGAAACTGTCCAAGCGGATCGGATTTCGGATTGCACCAGGCTTCAATGAACGCGTCATCTTCAGAGAACTGTTTCCACGCGGTCTGACCCTACTTGATCTCAAGGACATTGGGGTCAAACAGCTGAACATCTCAAATGTCGCGGCACGCCAAGAACTGCGTGATCTGATGAAGTCCCTGAACCTGCCGGGTGTGACCGCAGATTTCTGATCAGTCAGGTGGACAGGGTGTCCACCCTACGGACCCGCGCGCCCCTGTAACGTGGACACCCTGTCCACCCGGCGCAGGCGCATGAGCAGCACCAGATTGGAAACAAACAAGGCTCCGATCACGATGGCCCCACCGGTCAACGTATAAGGCCCCGGGTTTTCGCCGATCACCCCCCAGACCAACAGGGGGGCCAAGACGGATTCCAGCAAAACCAGTAACCCAACCTCGGCCGAGGTGATGTAGCGCGGCCCGATGGCCAATAATACAGAGCTGAGCAGGATGACCGCCCCATGGCCCAGAACCAGCGGCATCTGGTCTGCCGGCATCGATAGCGGTGCGGCAAAAGGGGCAATCAGCAAGGACGCCGCGACATAGCCCATCGCCACCCCCGGCACCATAGATGTCGCACGGGCATGCCGCGCCGCCGTGAGGGCCGCGGCAAACAGTGCAGACACGCTCAAGGCCAGCAGGTCTCCCGCCAGGCTGGCATGTTCGGTTTCCCCCGACCCATAGGCAATGATCGCCAGCCCCGGCACGACTGCGGCTATGGTCAAGAAGGTACGCGCGCTGAAAGGCTCTGCCAGGAAAATCCGGCTAAATACTGCGGCGAAAACCGGCAAGGAAGCGATGATAAAGACCACATTCGCCACCGACGTCAGGCTGACGGCCAGAACGAACAAGACACCACTGCCCCCCACCCCCAACATATAGACAATGCCATATCTTCCAGTGCGAAACACCGCGCGAAACGGCTCTGCGCCCTTGGTCAGCAATATCCACAGCGTCGACAATCCGCCCGCCAGAAACAGACGCCAAAAGGCAATGGTCAGCGCATCCGCATCGATCAGACGCACAAACAGTGAATCCGGCACCACGAACAGGACACCGAATAGCGTTATCAACAGACCTTTGGTTTGATCATTCATGGCACATCGGTGACTGCAAACAGGGGCTAAGTAAACCCGGCAGGTGCAGCATTTGCCAGTTTACCCAAGGCGCGCCGCAGCGCTGCCGCCTCATCGGTGTCAAGCTGGTCCATCAGGCTTTGTTCATAGCGTTCGGCCACCGCATGTAGATCCTGATAGGCCGCACGGCCCTGCGCCGTAAGCGTCAGATGTTCAACCCGGCGGTCATTCGCATCGCGGGCGCGTTCCACAAATCGGCGTTCCGTTAGGCGCTGCACCGCGCGGCTGATCTTGGTCTTATGCATCTTGGCACGGCTGCCGATGTCACTGGCGGTCATCTGACCGTAAAGGCCCAGGTGGAACAGGACCCGCCATTCCGTACGCAGCATGCCATAGCGCTGCTTGTAGACGTTTTGAAACTCCAGCGAACTCACCTCGGCCGCCTGATTCAACAGATAAGGCAGGAAATTTTGCAGGTTGAAATTATTCTGAGACATTGGAAGATCTGTTGTTAGTTACAAAAACAACTATTACATACGTAACTGATTCTGCACAATGCGAAACGAAGGGCCCAACATGAACCGTCAATTGACCCCAAGCGATATGATCAGCGCCGCCTCTCCCATGGGCACGATGGAAGGCTACATGCCCGGTTTCGGAAATGACTTTGAAACCGAAGCCCTGCCCGGTGCCCTGCCACAAGGCATGAACAGCCCGCAAAAATGCAACTATGGCCTCTATGGCGAACAGCTCAGCGGGACAGCCTTTACCGCACCCAGCCACCAGAACGAACGCACATGGTGTTACCGCATCCGCCCTTCGGTCAAACATTCCCACCGCTACGCACGCATTGAACTGCCCTATTGGAAATCCGCGCCCCATATCCCGCAGGATGTAACCAGCCTGGGCCAATACCGCTGGGACCCGCTGCCCCATAGCAAAGAGGAACTGACCTGGCTCACCGGCATGCGCACCATGACATCGGCAGGTGACGTTAACACACAAGTGGGCATGGCAAGCCATATCTACCTGGTCACGCAAAGCATGGTGGACAGCTATTTCTATTCCGCCGATTCCGAATTGCTGGTTGTCCCCCAAGAGGGCCGATTGCGTTTTTGCACCGAACTGGGTGTGATTGACCTTGAGCCCAAGGAAATCGCAATCCTGCCCCGCGGCCTTGTCTACCGCGTCGAGGTCCTTGAAGGGCCTGCGCGCGGCTTTGTCTGCGAAAACTACGGCCAGAAATTCGAACTGCCCGGGCGGGGGCCCATCGGGGCCAATTGCATGGCCAATCGCCGCGACTTCAAAACACCCGTCGCAGCCTTTGAAGACCGCGAGGTCCCTTCGACCGTGACCATCAAATGGTGCGGCCAGTTCCATGAGACCCGGATCGGCCATTCCCCGCTCGACGTGGTCGCATGGCATGGCAATTACGCCCCTGTGAAATACGACCTGCGCACATATTGCCCCGTGGGCTCCATCCTGTTTGACCACCCCGACCCTTCGATTTTTACGGTGCTGACCGCCCCTTCGGGCGTTGAAGGCACCGCCAATATCGACTTTGTGCTCTTCCGCGAACGCTGGATGGTGGCCGAAGATACCTTCCGCCCACCATGGTACCACAAGAACGTCATGTCCGAACTGATGGGCAATATTTATGGCCAATATGACGCCAAGCCCAAAGGGTTCATTCCCGGCGGCATGTCCCTGCACAACATGATGCTGCCCCATGGTCCCGACAAGAACGCTTTTGAGGGGGCCTCCAACGCCGAGCTGACAGCACAGAAGCTCGACAACACCATGAGTTTCATGTTCGAGACCCGCTTTCCCCAGCACCTGACCGAATTCGCAGCCAAACAGGCCCCGTTGCAGGACGATTACATCGACTGCTGGGACAGTATCGAAAAGAAGTTTGACGGAACCCCCGGCAAGAAATGAATGGTAGTGGCGGGGCCGGCCCCGCCCTACATCTTGACCCAAAGGGCGGGATCTGCCCGACATTCCAACAAAGGACCCTCAATGACACTGCTCCAATCCTGGGTGACCAGCGCCAACACCGCTGAGACAGATTTTCCCCTCAACAACCTGCCTTACGGCGTCTTCTCGACGGCCAGCCTTGAGGCGCGCTGCGGTGTGGCCATCGGCGACCAGATCCTGGACATGGCAGCGCTGGAAGAGGCAGGTCTTATCACCCTTTCAGATGAACCTGTCTTTGACGTGCCCTATTGGAACGACGTGATGGAGCTTGGCCCGGATGCATGGGAAACCCTGCGCGCAAGCCTGATTGCCCTGCTCGGCGCTGATGCGCCCGACCAAGACCAGATCGCCCCCCTTTTGGTCCCCATGGCGGATGCCGAATTGCACATGCCAATGGTTGTCTCCGAATACACCGACTTTTACGCAGGCCGTCACCACGCCACCAATGTCGGCACCATGTTCAGGGGTGCGGAAAACGCCCTGCCGCCCAACTGGCTGCACATCCCCATCGGCTACAACGGCCGCGCCTCAACCGTAGTCGTATCCGGCACCGATATCATCCGGCCCAATGGACAGCTGAAAGCACCCGATGCAACGGTCCCCTCCTTTGGACCTTGCAAGCGGCTGGACATCGAACTGGAGATGGGCGCGATCGTCGGCACCTCAACGCAGATGGGCACGCCTGTCACCACGGCCGAAGCGGACGAGATGATCTTTGGCTATGTCATCCTGAACGATTGGTCCGCACGCGACATCCAGGCCTGGGAATACCAGCCACTCGGCCCGTTCCAGGCCAAGGCATTCGCCACCTCCATCTCGCCCTGGATCGTCACAAAAGCGGCCCTGGAACCGTTCCGCACCTCCACACCAGAGCGCGAATTTGACCTGCTCCCCTACCTGCAAGAACCCGGCCCGATGCTCTATGACATCGACCTGAGTATTCTCATCCAGCCCCAAGGCGGCATCGAAGAAATGCTCGCCCGCACCAATTACAATCAGATGTATTACTCAGCCGCCCAGCAACTGGCTCATCACGCCTCATCAGGTTGTGCGATGAACGCAGGGGACCTGCTGGGCTCAGGCACCATCTCGGGCGCTGAAAAATCCGAACGCGGCAGCCTGCTGGAACTCAGCTGGGGTGGCAAGGAACCAATCACCCTCCAAGACGGCTCCACCCGCAGCTTCATCGAGGACGGCGATACAATGACCCTCACGGGTCACGCCCAGGGCGACGGCTATCGTATCGGCTTTGGCCAATGCACAGGAAAGATCCTGCCTGCCATCGCCTTTCCCTGACGCCAGCCAATCGCAGCCACACAGGGGGCTTCATCTTGCCCCTAAACTCAATCCAAACCGCAGATCACGCGCATCAGCCGAGAGAGACCACCATGGCCAAAGCATTCGCATCCCAAGGGGATATGACCGAAAAGAAAATCACCTTCGACGAGGTGGGCCGCGACCTTTGGGCCTTCACCGCTGAGGGTGATCCGAACTCAGGCGTGATCATCGGCGATGACAGCGTCATGATCGTCGAGGCCCAGGCGACCCCGCGTCTGGCAGGCAAGGTCATCGAAAAGGTGCGCTCGATCACCGACAAACCCATCACCCATGTGGTTCTGACCCATTACCATGCGGTCCGCGTGCTGGGCGCCTCTGCTTACGGTGCCGATCAGATCATCATGTCCGACGTGGCCCGTGGCATGGTAGAGGAACGCGGCCAGGAAGATTGGGACAGCGAATTTCAGCGCTTCCCCCGCCTGTTCGAAGGCCATGAAAGCATCCCCGGCCTGACCTATCCCACCACCACCTTCAGCGACAGCATGACCGTCTATCTCGGCAAGCGTCGGGTGGATATCAAACACATCGGCCGCGCCCATACCGCGGGGGATGCGGTGATCCATGTACCTGATGAAAACGTCATGTTTACCGGGGACATCGTCGAGGACCATTCTGCCTGCTACTGCGGCGACGGATATTTCGGCGACTGGGGCGGTACCCTGGACAAGATCGTGGCCTATGACGTGGACGCCATCGCGCCCGGCCGGGGCGGCGCTTTGATCGGCAAGGCCGCCGTGGCCCGCGCCATCGACAGCACCCGCGACTTCGTACAAAGCACCTATGCGCCCGCCGCCAAAGTCGCCGCGCGCGGCGGGTCTCTCAAGGAAGCATGGGACGCGGTGCGCGCCTCCTGTGACCCCAAGTTCAAGGATTACGCCATCTACGAACACTGCCTGCCCTTCAACGTCGCCCGCGCCTATGACGAGGCCCGCGGCATCCTGCATCCTCGTATCTGGACCGACAAACGCGATCTGGAGATGTGGGCAGAGCTGCAAGGTTAAGCGCAAAAGGGAGGCACGGGAAATGCATCTGATCTCGCTCGTCATGACAATCGTGGTGTTTGGCATGTGGGCCTTTTCAATGTTCCGCCTGATCTTTGCCCTGCGCGCCCGCGCCGTGGCGCGCACCGGCAAGGACTGGCCCGGGCCGGTTGACACGCTTCAGGAATGGCGCAACTGGCTGCGCGACCCTGCCTTCAAACAAGAGCGGCGGCAGATCTATGCGATGACAGCCGCGGTATTATTGCTCAGCTACATGTTCTCTCTTTCCCTTTCCGGACCCGTCTAGGAGCCTGACTGATGGCCTATGATTACGCCCCCTTCCCCTATGTTCCCCCTACAGGCCTGACCGCCCCCGAAGGCCGCCATCCCGTGGTCATCGTGGGCGCAGGCCCGATCGGGCTCGCCATGGCGATCGACCTTGCCCAGCATGATGTGAAATCCGTGGTGCTGGATGACAATAATGTCGTCTCTGTCGGTTCTCGGGCGATCTGCTGGGCCAAGCGCACGCTTGAGATATTCGACCGTTTGGGTGTCGGTGAACGGATGCTTGAAAAAGGCGTCACATGGAAAGTGGGGCGTCAGTTTCACGGAGCCAAGGAAGTCTATTCCTTTGACCTGCTGCCAGAGCCGGGACATAAATATCCCGCCTTCATCAACCTGCAACAATATTACGTTGAGCAATATCTGGTGGAACGCGCGCAGGAATTTCCCGGCCTGATCGACCTGAGGTTCCTCAACAAGGTCACCGATCACACGGACCATGGCACATATGTCGAGCTGACGGTTGAGACGCCAGATGGCACCTATGCGCTGGAAGCCGACTATTACATTGCCTGCGAAGGGGCCGGCTCCCCCACACGCAAGCGTATGGAACTGGCGTTCGAGGGCCAAACCTTCGAAGAGCATTTCCTGATCGTGGATGTGGAAATGGAAACCTCGCCCTTTGGCGATCACGATACGCCGGAACGGTGGTTCTGGTTTGCGCCTCCTTTTCACAACGGGCAGTCCGCACTGCTGCACAAACAGCCCGACAACATCTACCGGATTGACCTGCAGCTTGGCCCTGAAACAGATCCAAAGGAAGAAGCGACAGAGGCAAGGGTGATCCCCCGGATCAAGGCCATCGTGGGCGACACACCGTTCCGGCTGGATTGGATGAGCGTCTACAAATTTCGCTGTGCCAAGCTGGAGCGGTTTGTCCATAACCGCGTGCTATTTGTCGGCGACAGCGCCCATGTGGTCAGCCCCTTTGGGGCCCGTGGCGGCAATGGCGGGATACAGGACGTCGATAATCTGGGCTGGAAACTGGCGTCGGTCCTACAAGGGGATGCGCCCGCAACCTTGCTCGAAACCTACAACGAAGAGCGCACCCATGGCTCTGCCGAAAACATTCTGAACTCTGCCCGCGCCACCAACTTCATGACCCCGAAGTCCCCCATCGAGGCATTGTTTCGCGACGAGGTCCTCAACCTTGCCAGCGATCATCCCTTTGCGCGCAAGCTGATCAATTCCGGTCGCCTGTCCAACCCCTGTTCCCTGGAAGGCAAAAGCCTGCAGACCCCCGGCGACGCCCCCCAGCACCCCGGTTGGCCATTGATGGATGCGCCATTGGTCGGACCGAACGGCCAAACATGGCTGGTGGCCGAAACCAAGGGCCAGTTTACACTATTGGGTTTTGGCCAGACTGCCTTGCCAGAGATCACAGGCATCGCCCGTCTGGGGATCAACGGGCAGCATGACTATCCCTGCTTTGATGATATCGAAGGACATGCAGCACAGCGCTACGGCGCGGATCACATCTATCTTATCCGCCCCGACGGCCATATCTGCGCGGCCTTCCGCAGCCCCGAACCCAAGGAAATACAAGCTGCCTATGACCGTGCGCGGGGGATAAACGCATGATTTTGAAAGACAACCTTGGACCTGACGGAGATGCATTTTACAATGCCTTGATGGATGCACATGAAGGCCGTGACGAAAGCGAGAGCCATGCATTGAACGCCCGGCTTGTATTGATGATGGCGAACCAGATTGGGGATCTGGAAGTTCTGCGGTCCTTGCTGGAAATTGCCGCCGCGACGCCGCAAAAACAGGACTGAATATTCCCGACAGCCGCCAGATCGAATCACGCGCGTGACCGGTTCTTGGATGATTTCACCCCATCAGATGGTTTTGGGGGCTTTTATTATTCCCGGCACCGCGACACATCCGCCCGCCGGCCGCTGACAGGCGACCGGACATTTTGGGGCGGGACGGGTCGATCAGGTCAGCGGTGATTGTTTCAGACCGACACGCAACCGCACCCAAATGCCGCTCTCAGAGCAGCCAGTCTGAACAGGCAGCCATGGCGCGCGCGGCGATCGCCAGGATACCTGCGAAAATAACGCTAAAGCAGTTTTCGCAAAGCAGATACAACCCTTCCCGACATTATAACTTCTCGTGAAACGCTTGACCTTAAGCGCCACTGTGATTGACTGTACTGGATGCCTCATTTTGAGGCGCGAAAGCAAGAATGGCAAAATGCATCATCGATAAGCTGCACAACGAACTGCCATCTACAACAGAGAGGAAGAATAATGAGTTTTACAACACGCACCGGCAAGCCGTTGCCGCAGGCCGTTCTGGACTCCGCTGAGGCGGCCAAGAAAGATCCAGTCAACCGCCGCGAGTTCCTTGCCATCGCAAGCGCCTTTGGCGCGACCGCCGCGACCGCCTATTCCATGATCGGCATGGCGGCCCCCGCCAACGCCGCCGCGCATGGCAACAAGGCGATGGGCGGCACCGTCCGCATGCAGATGGAAGTCCGCGCGCTTAAGGATCCACGCACCTATGACTGGTCACAGATCGCAAACTATTCACGCGGCTGGCTTGAGTATCTGGCCATCTGGGAGAACGACGGTACATTTACACCTGCCCTGCTGGAAAGCTGGGAAATCAACGACAACGCAACCGAATACACACTGAACGTCCGCAAAGGCGTCAAGTGGAACAACGGCGAGGATTTCACTGCAGACGACGTTGCCCGCAACATTGCCGGCTGGTGCGACAAGTCGCTTGAGGGCAACTCCATGGCGGGCCGTTTTGCCACGCTCATTGACGAGGCCACGGGCAAAGCCATCGAAGGTGCCATTCAAGTCGTCGACAGCCACACCGTCAAACTGATGCTGCCGGCCTCTGACATCACGTTGATCCCGGGCATGGCGGATTATCCCGCCGCAATCGTCCACAGTTCCTTTTCTGCGGACACGATGCTGGAAAACCCAATCGGTACCGGCCCATACCTGCCAGAATCCTTGGAAGTTGGCGTCAAAGGTGTACTGGTCAAGAACCCAGATCACACATGGTGGGGCACTGAAATCACCGGCGGTCCCTTCATCGACCGTCTGGAATACATCGACTACGGCACCGACCCATCCGCATGGATCGCAGCCGCCGAGGCCGAAGAGGTTGACGCTTTCTACTCCATGGAAGGTGAATATATCGACATCATGTCCACCTTGGATGGCTGGGTTGAGAACACCATCGCGACAGCGGCGACAATCGTCATTCGTCCAAACCAGTTGGCCGAAGTTGATGGCAAGATGCCCTATGCCGACAAACGCGTCCGTCAGGCGATCGGCATGGCCGTAGACAACGCCGTTCTGCTTGAGCTTGGCTATGCGGGCCGTGGCATCGTGGCTGAAAACCACCACGTTGGCCCGATGCACCCCGAATATGCAGAACTGCCCCCACGCAAGGTAGATCCTGCAGCAGCCAAGGCCCTGATGGAAGAGGCAGGCATGGCTGATTTCGAGCATGAGCTGATGTCGATTGACGATGCGTGGCGCAAGGATACCACCGACGCGGTGGCAGCGCAGCTGCGCGATGCGGGCATCAACGTCAAGCGGACAATCCTGCCCGGTTCCACCTTCTGGAACGACTGGTCGAAATATCCGTTCTCTTCCACGAACTGGAATGCGCGCCCATTGGGCGTCCAGATCTGGGCACTGGCCTACCGCTCTGGCGAGGCGTGGAACGAATTCGGCTGGGCGAACCCGGAGTTTGACGCGCTGCTGGCCGAAGCCCTGTCCATCGCCGACGTCGAAAAGCGTCGCGCCGTGATGGCCAAAGGCGAGGCGATGATCCAGGATGAAGGCATCACGATCCAGCCTTACTGGCGCTCTTTGTACAACCACACCAAAGAGGGTCTGCTGGGTGCAGAGCACCATATCGGGTTTGAATATCACCCTGCACGGATGGCCTGGTCTGCATAAGACCGACCAAATCGAAATAACGGGGGCCGCGCATGTCGCGGCCCTTTTTGCGTCTTGGGGGGGGTGCAGAAAGGCGGGCGGCCTTTGGCCTATGCCATGCCTATGCTGCCCAGGCCACGATCCATGGGATAGTGAATGGCCACGCCAAGCAATGCCAGCAACGCGGCTGGTGTCATGCCTTCATCCAGCAAATTGGCGCAGACAGGCGTCAGCGCGGCGTTCATCCGCTGCACCAATGCAGCATCTGGCAGCTCTGAACGGGTCATCTTACCAAACCAGGCTTCCTCGAGGATCAGATCCTCGATCAGTGGGTCAATCACCGCACCGCCCCCGCCGGGATAACGGTAATACCCCACGCCGCCCCCTTTTCCCATGCGCCCTTCAGAAACCATTCGGTGAAGTATGGGAATGGGGCGTTCAGGACTGCGCGCCAGAACCTTTTCCAGTCCGACCAGATCCTGCGCCTCGCAAGGGCCCATAAGATAGCCCCAATCCATCAGCGCCTCGTCCAACTCCCATGGGTTGGTATGCTGAAACATCAGGGCCTCGCCCATCTGCCAAAAAACATCCTGCACCAATATGATGGCTGCGGCATTTTCCGTCATGTGCTGGTTTCTAGGAACCGTTGCGTTGAAATGACGGCCAGCAAATCATTCAGCGATGAACGCGGGGTTCGGTTCGCCGTGTTCACCTGCGCCTCTGCCCTGTCATAAAGCGGCGTACGGGCCTGTAGCAGCTCGCGCAACTGCGCCATGGCACCGGGATTGCCCCGCATCGGACGGTGGTCACCCTGCGCCCGGACCCGCTGCATATGCTCTGCGGGACTTGTCCTGATCCAGACGGTATGGAAACGCTCCAACAACCGGGCATAGGTTTGCTCTTCGGCGACGATGCCACCAGCCACTGCCAGAATGACCTGATTGTGACGGACGCTGACCTGCTCCAACGCCTCGGCTTCCATCCGGCGATAGCCTGCTTCGCCGTAAAACGCCATCACCTCGGCCAGCGGCATATCTGCATTGTCCTCAATGTATTTGTTCAACTCGACAAAGGGGATGCCCAAGGCCTCTCCTGCCATCTTGCCAAGGGTAGACTTTCCTGCCCCCCGCAAGCCAATCAAACAAATCCGACCGGCGCGCATCATCGCGGGGTTCTGCGGGGCCAGCAAACTGCGCACCTGATGCTGTACCGGCACAGGTGCCTGTCGAAACAATGCCGCCACGCGCAAGACATCATGATCAAGCGGGATATCCTCTGCCAGCAAGGCTTCGACCCGGATCTCAAGGGCATCTGCCACGCGTTGCAGCAGCAGGATCGAGATATTCCCCGCCCCTGCCTCAAGCTGCGCCAGATAACGGGGAGATACGCCAGACATCTCTGACAAGACACGTCGCGGCAACCCACGCTTCTTGCGGGCCTCGGCCACGCGTGCGGCAAGGCGCGCGATCAACTCTGATCCGGCGTCACCCTGCTTGGGGGTCTCTGCGACTTTGGTCATGGCGAAATCGCTCCCTTGTGGTCTGTTTGTGGCATCCACTTCACCGCATGCAAACAGGGGTCATCCTTATGCCGGGCGGATATGCGGCTCTATCACGGCGCGAAAATCGTCAGGGACGACCTGGCTTTTGAACTGATCCGCAATGGTGAACACACAGGTGAATGCCCCCTGAAAGCATAGAACATCCGCCTGCCGCCCCTTGACCGCGAAACTGATTGACTTGGAGCCAAGCCGCGTCGGGTAGGTTTCGCATAGCAATTTATGGCGGGGAGTTACGGGGCTGCGAAAATCCATTTCCATACGGACAAAGGGCGTGCCCACATTGCGGTCCAGTTCCATCTGGAACCAACCGTCGCCGTCCAGATGCGCCTCCCACCAGGCATTGATCGCATCCAACGCGAAATAGGGCAGCCGCGCTGTATAAGCGATCTTGGCGGGATCACAGTCGCCCCATGTCACATTCACAGGATGAACGAAAACCTGATCGGCCATTCAATAGGTTTCCACGTGATAACGACCATCTTCACGCATCACATCGCGCAAGGCGGTCCACTGCTGGCCCGTGCTTTCCGCAATGGAGGTCAGCGCGCGTTCCACGCCCTCTTCCATGCCGCGCAGACCGCAGATGTAGATATGCGTCTTGTCGCTCTGCAACAGTTCCGCAATCGCGTCCTCTTCGGCCACCATACGGTCCTGTACGTATTCTTTCTCCTGTCCCGGTTGACGGCTGAACACCAGATGCTGGTTCAACAGGCTTTTCGGCACTTTCTTGAGCGGGCCGAAATAGGGCAGGCTTTCTGGTGTGCGCGCCCCAAAGAACATGGTCATGCCACCCGTGGCACCGCTGCGCTGGCGCTGCATGGTAAAGGCACGCATCGGGGCAGACCCCGTGCCGGTACAGATCAGCAGCAAATGCGCATCAGGCGTGCTGGGCATCAAGAACGTCGCGCCGAACGGCCCAGTCACTTCAACCTCGGCACCTTGCTGCAAATCACAAAGATAGTTTGAGGCAAGCCCCTTTTCCTCGCGCTTCACGGTCAAAGATATGTTGTGATAGCCGGGCCGCTCCCCATCGCGTGGGCTTGAGATCGAATAGAGCCGCGGAAGATGGGCATTTCCTTGCGCATCCTTGCCCGGTGGTATGATGCCGACCGACTGCCCCTCCAACACGGGAAAGGGCAATGCGCCCGGGTCCAGAATGATGTGTCGCACATCATGTGACGGGTCCTTGGTCAGAGGATAATTGCCCTGCACCGTCATCCTGGCGGGTTTGCCAAGGTTGTACATGTTGATGGCGGGTTTGGCCGCGCTCGCGGGGGCCTTGGCCTTGCCGCCTGCACCTTTATGCGCTTCGGCCAATAGCGCGGCGATAGGATCAGCGGCATCATCCCCTGCGCTGGCTGGTGCCACTTCGATGTCTTCCTGTTCGGGAAGCTCATCAAACGCGTATTGCTGTTCCAAGGTGTAAGGCGTGTCAACGACACGCCATTCGTCGATGGAACCGGTAGGGCAGACGGGAATGCAATCCATGCAAAAGTTGCAGGCATCTGCATTCACCACGACATTGTTGTCATCATGTTCGATCGCGCCCACTGGGCAGGTCATTTCGCAGGTGTAGCACCGGATACAAATTTCGGGGTCGATCAGGTGCTGCTTTACGGGGCTGTTCATGTGTGGCGGTCCCTCAATATGATGTCAGGGATCAATATCGCGTCAAACAGCGCTTCGCAAATTCCCTGGCATCCGGCACAGCCCACGCAGGGGCCTGGCAGGTTTGCCACATCACGCACAAGCGCTTCGGTTCGGGGAGCGTGACCAATGGTGCGGTTGAGCTGCATAGCGAAGGTCCCTTTTGACGAAAGATCAGGTTCAGGTCTTGCGCCCCCACCCCTTCCAACGGGCGGGGGCGCGATTTTCAGGCCCTGTAAAGTCAGGACCTATAAGGTCAGGCCCTATAAAATCAGGCCATGTGGAGTTTTACATATTCAAAATCACCCGGCTTGTTGTCGATGCCAACCTTGGGCGCTGCAATCCATGAGGCATATTTGCCCGGCTCATAGCATGGTACCATCAGCGACTGGATGTAGTCACCATCCGCCTTGGTGGGCAGCCAATCCGTCTGGCGCTTGTGCCATTCATCGGCCGAAATGATGTTGCCGTCAGGATCAACCGCAACCGTGCTGAACACTCCGATTTGACGGTGAAAGCCCTCATGCGGCAGCTTCAGTTCAAACTCGATGCCGGACTTGGCGATCTGTTTGTTCCAGCGGCCCACACCGCCCGCAGCGTCGCGCACATAATCGTCGCGCAGACGCATGTTGATCGCGGTCAGGGCCGGCACGTCCTCGGTGACGATCTTGCCGTCCTTGATGGAGGTCACCGCATAGGTGTCATCCTTGAGCTGGTGATCGTCGTCGATGCGCTGCTCCATGTAGCGGCCCTTGATGCCGTAGTTGAAGGCATTCGCGGCATTGGTCGATACTTCCTGGCCGAACAGATCAAGGCTCAGCGTGTAGTGCAGGTTGAGCTTTTTCTGGATGGTGGGCAGGTCGATCACACCCAGATCGCGGATCTTGTTGATATCATAGGGATCGGTGATGCCCGCCTTGTTCATCGCTTCCAGCGTGGCCTGAATGGTGCGGCCCACGCCGGTCTCGCCCACGAACATGTGATGCGCCTCTTCGGTCAGCATGAAGCGGCAGGTGCGCGACAGCGGGTCAAAACCCGATTGCGCCAGCGATTCAAGCTGCATCTTGCCATCACGGTCGGTGAAATAGGTGAACATGAAGAAGGACAGCCAATCAGGCGTTTCCTCGTTGAACGCGCCCAGCATCCGCGGGCTGTCCTCGGAGCCGGAGGAGCGGACCAACAGGTCGTTTGCCTCTTCGCGGCCATCACGGCCAAAGTACTTTTGCAGCAGGTAAACCATCGCCCAGAGGTGGCGGCCCTCTTCGACGTTGACCTGGAACAGGTTGCGCATGTCATAAAGCGACGGTGCGGTCAGACCAAGGAACCGCTGCTGTTCAACAGAACCCGGCTCCGTGTCGCCCTGAATCACGATCAGACGCTTGAGCATGTTGCGGTATTCGCCCGGCACTTCCTGCCATGCAGGTTCGCCCAGATGCTCGCCCATCGGGATCTTGCGGTCCTCGACGGCCGGTGCCAACAAAACGCCCCAGCGGTATTCCGGCATCTTCACGTAATCGAACTTGGCCCACCCTTTTGGGTCCACACTGACAGCCGTGCGCAGATAAACCATCGAATCCTGAAAGTTCTGCGGGATCAGGTCATTCCACCAGTTGATATAGCCGGGGTGCCATTTTTCCAGCGCTTTCAGCACTTTCTTGTCTTCGGACAGACCCACGTTGTTGGGGATTTGCGTATCATAGCTTACATTGATCAGGTCGAGCATTTCATTTCTCCATCAAGGGTGGACCGGGCGTCCACCTTACAAAGTGTTCTCGTAAGGTGGGCGCATCGCCCACCGGTCTCGTTAAACGCGTTCCATGTTGTATTTGCCGCGCACGCCGGTGCCGTAGCGCTGCAATGCGCCTTCTTCGCCAACCGCATTGGGACGCTGGAAAATCCAGTTCTGCCAGGCGGTCAGGCGGCCAAAGATCCGTGTCTCCATTGTCTCGGGCCCTGCAAAGCGCAGGTTCGCTTCCATCCCCGTCATCGCATCCGGAGAGAAACTGGCGCGCTCTTCCATGAACAGGCGCACTTCGTCTTCCCAGTCAATGTCGTCATAGGCATAGGTAATCAGGCCCAGCTCTTCGGCGGCATCCGCTTCCAGCGCCTCACCGATAGAACTTTTCAGCTTTTCAACCTGTTCAGGCGTGCCCAGAAAACGGGTTTGCAGACGCGTCAGATCATTGCTCATCAGGTAGGGGCCAAAGTTGCCTTCGGTCAGGATGACAGCGGCCATGTGGCGGTTGTCGCCTTCGAACTCTTCCAGCATCATATAGCTGCGGTCGACCGACCAAAGCAGTTCTGCCAGAGGCCCGGCAAAGCAAGAGCCATGTTCAACAATCGCCACCAGCGACCGCGACGTCATATCCACACGCTTGAGAACGCGCTTCCAGTATTGGAGGATCTCATTGGCCAGCCAATGGTCCTTGTTCGCCAAGAGCAGCGCTTCATGGGCGACCACCTTTTCAGGATCGCCCTGGGTCTGGAATTCGATCAATCCCAGTTCCTTTTCATTATTGCGCAGATGCAGGATTGCATCGTCCAGTTCCCGCGCCGCGCGCAAAATCCAAGCCTCGGCACCTTGGTCAACCAGGGCATCCACATCCGCCGGCGCATCGGCCTCTGGCCCTTTGATCGTCACTGTCGCGCGACCTTCGGCACGGTTCAGCGCCACTTCTACCGTCGAATAGCTGACGCCGTCGTCAGCAAAGCTGCGGGCAATTGGCGTAAGCGCGATCCCCTGGGCCACGTCAGCCTTGGCCGAATGCGCAGCCATTTCCGACGCGCGTTCCGCAACCTTTTCATCAAAGCTGGAGTTCGGGAACACTTCATCCACCAGACGCCACTGGACGGCGCGTTTGCCTTTCACGCCCTCTTCGATGGAGCAGAACACATCTGCCAGATCGCGGCGCACCTTGCGTTTGTCAGTGACCCGCGTCAGACCGCCTGTGCCGGGCAGCACCGCCAGCAGCGGCACTTCGGGCAGGGACACCGAAGATGTGGAATCATCCGTCAACATGATGTGGTTGCAGGCCAGCGCCAATTCGTAACCGCCACCGGCGCAGGCACCTTTGACCGCGCAGATGTAGTTCTGGCCGCTGTCGGCAAGCGCTGATTCAAAGGTATTGCGCGTCTCATTGGTGAACTTGCAAAAGTTGACCTTGTGACTGTGGGCGGCACCGCCCAGCATGCGGATGTTTGCCCCGGCACAGAACACCTTGTCCTTGGCAGATTGCATGACCACGACCTTGACCTCTGGGTGTTCAAACCGCATCCGCTGCACAACATCCGCCAATTCGATATCTACGCCCAGATCGTAGCTGTTCAGCTTCAGCTCATAGCCGTCGAACAATCCGCCTTTTTCGTCAACATCCATGGAGAGCCACGCAATAGGCCCGTCATACTTCAGCTTCCAGTGCTTGTACTTTGACGGATCCGTCTGGAAATCTATCACTTTGACCATGGAAATCGCTCCTCCGCGCGTATTCTAATTGCTGGTATTATAATTCATACACCACTTGTGAGAAGGCATTAATCTGCATAAATTCAAAAGATAACATGCATTATTTTGCATCTACCCGCCCCTCAGATTCAGTCGAACCTTTGCGATCCCCGCCCGCACCGTCGCGATGTCGACGCCCAGAATCACCTCTGCCGTCCCGATCCTCTGCACTTGTGCCTCGACCATGTCACACAGGCGCAATGCCGCACGTGGCCGCGCCATCAAGACCTTTAGGTGTGCATTGGTCAGCTGGATCAACGCCTGCACCATCTCGCGCTCCGGGCTGCCTTGCGGGGTCTGCATCCAGACGGCCTCAAGCACCTCGTGACACTCCCAGTAGAAACCAGCGTCAAGATAGGCCAATCCGGCGCGAAACGCCTGGGTTTCTGCCAGATCACAGGGGGCTGCGCCCGCTGGCACGCTGGCCTTGATCCCGTCGAACCAATCCTCGGGATGCCGCGCGGTCTGGCCCGGCACATAGGCGTAAGGCGGCATCGCAATGCCGCCCCCCGCATCAGGCAAGAGCCACCTTTTCGTGCTCCAACCGTTCCAACCTTGCGCAGAATTCAACAATTCCCGCCAATGTCGCCTGTCGCCTTTCGATGTGAGGGGCATGGCCACATCCCTCAAGGATCAGGCTCTCGACCGGGGAATAGATGCGCGTTTCGATTTCGGTGATCTGGGCCAGCGACCCATAAGGATCATCGGTCCCTTGAATGGCCAGTACGGGAATGCGCAAATGATCAATCGCATCCGCCACATTCCACGCAGCAAACCCCGGATCGGTCCAGGCATCGTGCCAGCCGTTGAATGCCACATCGACATGAGTGTGATATTTGGCCAGCCTCTGCCGCAGATCAGCAGTCTGATAGGCCTGTCCGGCGGCCCGGATCGCGGCAAGCCCCTGCGGCTCGGTAAAGAAATGCGGCGCGATCAGGATCAACCCCCGCACCCGCATATCAGATACGGAACCGGCATAGATCGTGGCAATTGTCCCGCCATCAGAATGCCCCAGCAAGATGCAATGCTGAATACCCGCAGCATCCAGAACACCGCCCAATACATCCTCCGCCTCGCGGGTCATGTAATCCAGCGGGCGGGGCAAGGCGACAGGATCAGACGCCCCGTACCCCGCACGTGAAAACGCCAGGACACCCAGGCCTGTGGCCTGCGCCAGTTCTTCGGGCAGGTCCTTCCATTGGGCAACGGAACCCAGACCCTCATGCAACAGCACCAGCGTTGTTGCCTGACCGGGCGGCGGCCCCCAGCACGCATATTCCAGCGACACGCCCTGCGCCGTCAACTTCTGTCCCGCTGTCGCACTCCATGAAAAAGTCATCAGGCGTCCTCTCGTAATTTAAAGCGTTGGATCTTGCCGGTTGCCGTCTTGGGCAGTTCCTCAACCACCTCGATCCAGCGGGGGTATTTCCACAGTCCGATCTTGGCCTTCACATGGTCCTTCAACGCGTCCCGCAGCGCTTGGTTATCCTCACCGGATTGCAGCACGACAAAGGCTTTGGGCTTTTCCAGACCGTCCTCATCGCGGTGCGCGACCACCGCCGCCTCAAGCACCTGAGGATGGCTGACCAACGCCCCCTCGACTTCAAAGGGGGACAGCCAGATGCCAGACACTTTGAACATGTCGTCGGTCCTTCCGCAGTAGACCAGCCTGCCATCCGCACGGCGCTCATATTTGTCCCCAGTCCGGGTCCAGACCCCTTCAAAGGTCTCGCGGCTTTTCTGGCGCTGGTTCCAATAGCAGTTCGCGGCCGAGGCCCCGTTGACCAGCAATTCCCCGACCTCGCCCTCATCCACTTCGCGCCCGGTCTCATCCACCAGCCGAAGCTCATATCCTGGCACCGCTTTGCCGGATGTCCCATAGACCACATCGCCGGCCCGATTGCTTAGAAAGATATGCAGCATCTCGGTTGAACCGACACCGTCAAGAATGCCCACTCCGACATGTTTTTCCCACCGCAGCCCAACGTCCTCGGGCAGCGCCTCACCCGCCGAAATGCAGACCCGCAAGGGTGCATCCGGCACGCCATTCTGATCCATATGCGCCACCATCGCCGCATAAAGCGTGGGCACACCGCAAAAGATCGTCGGACGATGCGCGGCAATCGTGTCAATCATCCCCGGCGGTGTCGGACGCCCGGTAAACAAGACCGTCGTCGCCCCGACCGATAGCGGAAAGGTCATCGCATTTCCCAAACCATAGGCAAAAAAGAACTTGGCCGCTGACAGAACAACATCGTCTTCGGCGATCCCAAGCACCTGTGCGCCGTAGGTATCCGCCGTGGCCTGCAGCGCCGAATGAATATGCGCCACCCCCTTGGGCTGACCGGTGGAGCCGGAGGAATAGAGCCAGAATGCAACCTCATCCGCGTTGACTGCTGCCGTTTCACCGGCTGGGGCACCCGCGGTGAAAGCATCGAAACTGATAGTGCCTTGCGCGGCCTCGCCACCGATCATCACAACGGTCTTGATATAGGGGTTATCCGCCAATGCGGGCGACACCACATCCCAAAGCGGTGCCGAGACGAACAGGATGGAGGCGCGGCTGTCACGCAGGATCGCATCATAGACAGAGGTGGCCAGCAGCGTGTTCAACGGCACCGGCACGACACCACATTTCAGCGCACCCCAGAACACCTGTGGAAATTCGATCTGGTCAAGCACCAGCATGGCTGCCCGTTCTTCGGGCCTGACCCCTGCCCGGGCCAAAGCGCCGGCAACGCGCGATGCGCCTTCGGCCATCTGGGAATAGGTCAGCGTCCGGCCGGTCTCGGCCTCCAAATAGGCCACCTTGTCACCGCGCCCTTCGGACAGGTGGCGGTCGACGAAATACCGCGCCGCATTAGCGTTCGTTGAAAGCATGTAATTCCTCCTCGTTGGGCAGAATTGTGCACCTTGCGACAATATGCGCAATCAACAAGCGATTTGCATGCAGTTTAATGCAAGAATTCGAGGCGGTCTGGGCAATTTTCGTCATAAAGGCGGCCCACCAGATCAGCGCGGCGCAGCAGGAACTTGGGAAAGTTGATATTGCCCTTCGCCGTTGCCTCCCCTTCTGCCATCGACGGGGGCTCCGACAGGATCAGCCCACTGACCACACGCGCGGCGCTCCCTGTGGCGCGGGCCGCATGTGCGCGCATCCGTGCCGTGATTTCGGCAGCAAGCGGGGCACATTGCAAAATACCCTCTGCCTCTGTCCCCTCCCAACCTTGCGCTGCGATTGCACCGCGATTGGGCAAAATCAGGACGCCAACATTGTCTCGCCCTTCTCCGGTGATCACGACGTCCTGGGCAAAGGGGGTCAATACCGCCAGCAGATCAAGTCTGAGGTTGGCAGCCTGCACCCATGTCCCGCTGCTCAGCTTGAAATCCTCGGACAGGCGGCCGTCAAAACGCAGCCCCTTGTTGATATCGCCCTCATCGACAAAGCGCATGGCATCGCCGGTGATAAAGAAACCTTCGTCGTCAAACGCCTCTGCGGTTTTCTCAGGCGCATTGTGATAGCCTTGGGTGATGTTGGCCCCCCTGAGGCGCACATCACAGCGCCCCGTGTCGTCAGGGATCAGTTTGACGGTCACACCCGGCATCGGCACACCGACGATGCCGGCACCCTTGGCAGGCTCATGCCCGATCAAGGCACCCGGTGCTGTTTCGGTCAGGCCCCATGAGGTGGTGATCAATGGCAACGGCTTGCCTGCATCGGCCGCCAGCCGCTCCAACGCGCCCCAGGTTTCCTGCGGCAGGGATGCGCCTGCATAAAATATCATGTCCAGATCGGCGAAATAGGTCTCTCGCAGCGCGGCATCACGTTCAAGCGCTGCCACCAGCTGGGCAAACCCAATCGGAACATTGAAACTGATGGTGCCGGACTTGAGCCGCAGGTTTTCCAGCGTCCGCTCAAACATGCCCGGTGCGGGTTTGCCATCGTCAATATACAGGCTGCCGCCATTGGCCAGCATCAGGTTGAAATTATACGATCCGCCAAAGACGTGGTTCCATGGCAGCCAGTCCACAATACAAGGGGGGCGTGCGGTGACAAAGGGCAGACAGGCAGCAATCTGTGCTTGATTGGTTGTCATCATCCCCTGCGTGGTCAGGACACCCTTGGGATTGGACGTCGATCCGGAGGTCAGCAGGATCTTGGCCAGGGTGGTGCCGTTCACCGCCGCTGCCGCTGCGGAAATATCCTTGCCAGAGGGGATCAGCAGATCACTCAAAGCGGTAGCACCGCTTTGCCCCGGCGCAGAGCTGAGCGTCTCAACACCCGCGAACACATCAAGGGCCAATGCGCCCGCATATTGCGCGGCATCCGACGCGTAGACCATGCCCGGATTCACGAGGTTTGCCGCATAGGCCAAGCGGGGATGCGCTGCGGGGATCAGCGCGTATTGCTCTGCCACGGGAACGGTCGGAATACCGACATATTGCGCAGCAAGGCTCAGCAACCCATGATCCACGCCATTGCCAGAGATGATCAGGATGGGCCGGTCAGGCCCCAGGTCACGGGACAGCAGATGACTGGCGATGGCATGCACCTGCGCTTGTGCAGCACCGTAAGTAACCTCGCGCCAACCGTCACCCTGACGCTCTGCCAGGAACACCGCATCGGGGGTCTTGCGCGCCCATTCATCCAGCCAATCGCCCGTGCAGCGCGCGGCAGGCCCCATTTGATAGCCAGACCGCAACAGGATACTGCCATCGGTCCGGTCCTCGCGCAGGACGTTATGTGGTTTCAGCTTCAAACGCTCGGTCATAAGAAATCTCCCTTCGCAAGCCTGCTGACAGTATCAGTCCGGCAGCAGGAAAAGCGTGATCGCCGGGAAAGCCACAAGCAGCACGACCCGCACGATATCAGAGCCTACAAAATACATGACTGCCCGATAGGTCTGGGTCATCGGGGTTTCGCGATCCATCGAGTTGATGATGAACAGGTTCATCCCCACCGGCGGCGTGATCAGCCCCACCTCAACCACGATCAGTACCAGAATGCCGAACCAGATCGCCAGATGTTCCGGCGACATGCCAAAATCCATCGCCGTGATGACCGGGAAAAAGATCGGGACCGTCAGCAGGATCATTGACAGGCTGTCCATCAGACAGCCGAAGATCAGGTAAAAGCCAAGGATCACACAGAGCACGAAAATCGGGCTGAAGCCCTGTTCAACCACCCAGCTGGCCATGAACTGCGGCACGCCGGACAAGGCCAGGAAACCGTTGTAGAACCCTGCCCCCAAAACGATGAAAAAGATCATCGCCGTGGTGCGCGCAGTACCCAACAGGCTTTCGCCCAACACTTTCCAGCTCAGGCTACCGGACAGCAGGGCCGCCAGCCCGGTCCCGGCAGCGCCGATGGCAGACCCTTCGGTGGGCGTGAACCAGCCCGCATAGATGCCGCCGACCACCAGCAAGAAGATCGTCAAAACCGGCCAGCAGTTTGCAAGGGCGCGAAACCGGTCCGCCATGGGAACCGCCTCGCGGGTGCCGGCCGCGTTAGGGTGAATACGCACATAGACAGAGATGGTGATGATATAGCCGATCGCCGCCAGAATGCCGGGGATGAATGCCGCCAAAAACAGCTTGGCGATGTTCTGCTCTGTCAGGATGGCATAGATGACAAGGATGACCGAAGGCGGGATCAGAATGCCCAATGTGCCACCAGCAGCCAGCGTGGCGGTAGAAAAACCGCCCGAATAGCCATAGCGTTTGAGTTCAGGCAAGGCGACCTTGGACATGGTCGCCGCCGTCGCCAGCGACGATCCGCAGATGGATCCAAAGCCCGCGCAGGCCCCAACAGCCGCCATCGCGACACCACCGCGACGGTGCCCCAAAAAGCTTTCTGCTGCCTTGAACAGGGCCTGCGACATGCCAGACAGCGTCGCAAACTGCCCCATCAGCAGGAACATCGGAATGATGGTCAGCGAATAGCTGGAAAAGGTAGTATAGGTCTCGGACTTCATCTTGGCCAAAAGCGGCGTGGGGTTGCCGCCCATCGCAAAATACCACCCCCCAAATCCGCACAGCAACATGGCAAGTCCGATAGGCGCACGCATGAACACCATCAACAACAGAAACGGGAAGGACCAAAAGCCCAGCTCAAGGCTGCTCATTTCAATGCTCTCCCATCTCTGACGGCAGGATGTCTTGGTTCTTTAATGCCTCACCGATCCGGATGATGGCGCAATATACCGCCGTGATGCAGGCCACAACGCCAGCGGCGAAACTGGCCGCATAGGCCCACCAAACCGGGAATTGCAGGAATAACGTGGTTTGGCCGTTGCGAATGTACCGCTCCATCCCGCCAAACAACTGATTGATGATCAACAAGATCACCGCCGCTAGCATCACCTCCCAGAAGGCCACGATCCAGCGGTTGGTGCGGCGTGACAGGAACGAGGTAAAGACATCCACTGTCGCGTGGCTGCCATAAAGCTGGCAGATCGGCAGAAAAGAGAAGATGGCAAAGGCAACGCCAGCTTCAAGCAGCTCATAGCTGCCGTTAATCTCACCGACGCCCAGATCAAGAACCCATTGCGACAACCCCGTCAGGGTTTGGCCAAAGAAATCTGAGTGGAAAAATTTGTTCACGGAGCGGCCCACAATCGACAGCGTCGTGATGACAATCAATCCAATCAGAACGACGCCCCCGGCCAAAGCGGTCAGACGGGCAAGGGACTGTATCAGCCGGTGCATGGGGTTCTCTCGTCAGTCAGAAATCGCCCTGCGGCAGCATGCGCCACCACAGAGCGTTTTCGGTTTGCGAAGCCTTACTTGTCGTAAGCTTCCATCAGCGCCTTGGCCTCATCGATCAGGGCCTGACCGTCGATACCTTTGCTGTTCATATCGGCAACCCATTCGTCATAGATGGGCTGGGCCGCATCGCGCCATGCCTGAATGTCGTCACCCGATACGGTTACGATATTGTTGCCACGGTCCACAGCCAACTGTCGCGCGGGACCGTCGCTGTCAGATTGTGTGCCACCCGCAAAGATAGAGAACTCCAGACCGGAATTGTCGTCGATTATCTTTTGCAGATCAGCAGGCAGGCTCTCATAACGGTCCTTGTTCATCGCCAGCACAAAGGTCAGCACATAAAGCGCATTGCCTTCAAACTCGGTGTGGTTGGACACCAGCTCTGGCACTTTCAACGCTGCTGTCACTTCCCATGGAATGGTCGTGCCGTCGATCACGCCTTTGGACAGGCCTTCGGACACGGCGGGAACGGGCATGCCAACCGGTGTTGCACCGACTTTTTCCAGCAAGGAGTTCACAAGGCGCGAACCACCGCGGATCTTGAGACCCTGCATATCGCCGGGCGTCTTGACCTCTTTGTTGGCGTGGATCATGCCGGGGCCATGCACCCATGTGCCAAGGATATGCACATCCTTGAATTCGGTGTCTTTCATGTGCTTTTCAAACATCTGCCAATAGGCAGAAGAGGCCGCACGTGCGTTCGTCATGATGAACGGCAGTTCAAACACTTCCGTAGAAGGGAAACGGCCGGGCGTATAGCCGACAACGGTCCAAACAATATCTGCAACACCATCAATCGCCTGATCCATCAGCTCTGGTGGGGAACCGCCCAGCTGCATTGACGGATAGCGCTCAACCTTGATGCGGCCGCCGCTGTCTTTTTCGACATTATCCGCCCAAACATCCAACACCAGCTTTGGCACGTTGGCCTGCGGTGGCAGGAACTGGTGCATGCGCAGGGTGACGTCCTGTGCCATGGCGGTTGTGGCCATCAGCGTTGCCGCGACAGCGGCCCCTGCAATGCCCATCAGTGTTCTGCGTAAAATCATTCTTCTCTCCCTTTGTTTTTTCGGTCTGGCCGCCCTTGTGATGGGCGATCCTTGCTATGTCTTGTTTGAATGGAAAACATCACCATCGGTGTGCGAGAAATCAGTGACCGAACACAGCCTTGCGCTTGTGCAAATGTAGCATGATATCCTCCTTTGCGCGGCATGAGCCGCATCTATTCGAATACGCTAAGCGATGGCCTTAGTCTTGTCACGGCACAAATCAACAGATTCCGCACAAAAAAACCCAAGGTTGAATTACATATTTCTCAGATACTTAATGGGCTTTTCAAGCCGCCCGCCAACCGGATCACATCCAAACACACAGCTGTTGTGCAATATGCTGCACAAGAGTGGTTCACTACGGAAGGAGATTGATGGTGGCGTTACCTGGATTTGAACCAGGGACCTAACGATTATGAGTCGTTCGCTCTAACCAACTGAGCTATAACGCCATCGGCGCGTGGACTAAGCCAGCACTGGCGGGCCGTCAAGCACAAAACCTCTTTTCCACAGGACAGTTATTCAATCAATGCCTCCACGGGGCAGTCAGGCCAGCATTCAAATGCCCCCAATACGCCTAAATCTAGCCAGAAACATGGGCCACGGTGTGACAAAGAGGCCCCAAGAGGATCAGGTGAGGTACAGCAATGCCACGTGACACAACACCGGTTCATTCTGGACAAAGTCATTCTACGGATGATCCCACCGCTGATCATGCACATACAGGTCCTGCCCTGCAAAGAAGGTCTGCCCGTCATCGCAAGAGCCCGTTGCGCCATCCCTCAAGGAGCACTGAAATGATCGTAACGCGCCCAAACATATCGCGGCTCAGCATTCAGCACGGGCCCGCGCAGCAGCAGGTCTACGTCGGTGCCCTTGTGGGGATCAGCGTCGGGGCATTTCCCCTCGATTGGATAAAACCGGTGCCGCAGGTCAATGTTGTGCCGATGCGCGGAAAACCGGGCACAGCAGACGCGCCCAAGGTGCTGCGGGTGGCAATTCCGGCAAATGACAACATGACCCCAACAGGATGACCCTATGGGTCAATGCGCCGGTGCACGCACCGCGCCCAACAGGCTGCGCCCCCCATCCACGACCAGCACTTCACCGGTCATGAAACCCGAACTCTCTGCTGCCAGGTATTGCACCGTATCGCACAGTTCATTCGGGGCTGCGATGCGGCCCAGCGGGGTATGGTCGCGGATATCGTCACGCCATTCACGGTTTTCAGCGACAGCAGCCCTCAAAGAGCCGCTCATCACCGACCCAAATGAGATGGCATTGACCCTGATCCGATGCGGGGCCAACACCAGCGCCATGGAGCGTGTCATTTGTTGCACTGCCGCCGCCGAGATCGAATAGCCCATCAGTTCCGGCTGGGTTTGGATGGCCGCAATGGAGCTTAGGTTGATAATGGATCCCACCTGCCCTTCAGGCTGATCCTCTGCCTGTTTGATCATGCGCTTGGCCGCATATTGCGTCAGTTGCAGCGCTGTCATGAAATTCTGATCCAACAGGGTCGCCACCGATGTATCTTCGACATCCAGGGCATCCGTGGGCAGGACCTGACGCGATGCATTCACCAGGATATCCACCTGGTCAAACGCATCTATCGTCGCCGATATGAGGTTTGCAATGCTCAGCCGCTGACGCAGATCGCCCGAAAACGTTCTGATTGATCCGTCTTCGGGTGCATCCCCGAATTCCTCGATCAGCTTTTTCTCATCAACATCGGCGGCCATGATATTGGCCCCCTTGTCTGCAAGATGACGGGCAATCGCCAGGCCGATGCCATGGGCCGCCCCTGTCACGATCGCTGTTTTTCCTTGAACCGAAAAAGACATTCGTCGTTTCCTTTGTGTTCCTTGATCCTGGCTTAGCGCCGTGGACGGGTGGGGCGTGTGGCATGAAACAGTTTGAATCGCGCATCACCGCCGATTTCCTGCGCCTGCGCAAAACGCTTTTTCAGCTCTGCCTCATAGGGTAAATGCCGGTTCGCGACCATCCAAAGATGGCCGTGCCCTGACAACAGCCGCGCTGCCGTGGCAACAAAAGCCTGACCAATCTGCGGTTCCGCAGCCCGGCCCGTGTGAAAGGGCGGGTTCATCACAACCGCATCAATGCGGTCCGGGGCCTGCCATTGCGTGGCATCTGCCCAATGAAAAACGGCGCGCTCATCCGTGACATTCCGTTTTGCGCATTCAATCGCCATATGGCCTGCCTCAACCAGATGCAGCGACGTCACATCAGGACGGGTCAGAACATGCGCGGACAGAAACCCCCAACCGGCCCCCAGGTCAGCGACAGTGCCAGACATCTTTTCGGGCAATGCATCCGCCAGAAGCGCTGAGGCAAGATCAACACCATCCGCCGAGAACACCCCCGGTGCGGTCCAAAACCCACCTTCGGTCAGCGAAGGCGCTTCGGCCCAATCGGCAAAGAAATCCGCGGCCGGTTCGGAAATCCAGAACATCTTGCCATGGGCCTTGGCAACCGGTCCCTGGATGGTGACGCGCCCCCGCATCGCTTTCAACACGGAATCGACGCCGTCGGTCTTTTGGCCATCCACAACAACAAGACCATTGGTCAAGCTGCAGGCCTGGGCGATCAATGCGCGCGCTTCTGCCTTTGCGCGGGGCAAACAGACAATCGCCGCCGCATAGGGGCCTTCGGGTTCGCACATCGCGGTATAGCCACGGCTTTCCCAGGCGTCATGCAAAGGCTTGAAATCATGAATGATGTCGCATCGCGCGGGGTCGAACCCGTTCAGATCGGCGTCACCGGCAGGGCGGAAAATGGCAATACGCCCCTGCTCCGGCAGGTTCAGCCCCCCACCGTTCAGCGCCACCTGCAAACGTGCATCAATCACGCGCTACTCTTCTTTTTCCATGGTGCATTGCAGCGGGTGCTGATGCCTGCGGGCAAAATCCATCACCTGCGCCACCTTGGTCTCTGCAATCTCGTGACTAAAGACACCGACCACAGCGAGGCCTTTTTTGTGGACCGTCAACATGATTTCGAACGCCTGGGCGTGGTTCAGGCCAAAGAACCGCTCCAGCACATGAACAACGAATTCCATCGGCGTAAAATCATCATTCAGCAGCATCACCTTGTACAGCGGTGGCCGCTTTGTCTTGGGCTTTGTTTTTGTCAGCAGGCCTGTGTCGCTATCATCGTCCGACCGGCCGGCCATCATAACGTCGTCAAAGCGCATGATTGCTCCGATAGGTTTGAGTGAATGACTATGAGTCGTCTGGGGCGTTATATAACCTCATGGGTGATGTAGGAAAGAGGTATGCGGCAAATGAACGTGACACTGACAGCAATCGGTCTGGATGCCGATGATACGCTTTGGCAAAACGAACGCTTCTTTGCCATGACACAGGATCATTTTGCCGATCTGCTGCGCGACCATTCGGACAAGGACCACCTGATGGAAAGGCTCTTGCAATCAGAACGGCGCAATCTGCCGCACTATGGATTTGGGATCAAAGGTTTCACGTTATCGATGATCGAGACGGCAATAGAAATTACCGACGGCAAAGTGCCCGCATCGGTGATCGGCGAAATCCTGGATGCCGGACGCGATATGCTCTCTCACCCGATCGAACTGTTGCCACAGGTGGAACAAACGCTTGAGACCCTGAAGAAAGATTTCAAATTGATCCTGGTGACCAAAGGCGACCTGCTGGATCAGGAACGCAAGCTGGCCCAATCTGGCCTGCGCGACCATTTCGACGCGATTGAGATTGTATCCGACAAGACAGCACCGACCTATGCCCAGATTTTCGCGCGTCACGGCACTGGTGCCGATCAGGGCTTGATGGCGGGCAATTCCATGGCCTCAGATGTGGTGCCGATGATCGATGCCGGGGGATGGGGCGTGTTCATTCCGCATGATTTGACCTGGGCCATCGAACATGCCGAACCACCACGCAAGACAGCGCGCTATGCGCAGATCTCACAGCTGGCCGATCTGTCTGAACACATCCAGAACCTGATTGGATAGATATTCAGAATCCGCGGCGGTTGTAGGGACAAAATGATCGAAAGGAATTGAGGCACTTCGCCCAGTTGTTGCCTCATTTTCGCCTCATTGCGCCCAATAGTAGATCAGCCCCGGAAAACCACAAAATGTAGATGTTGCAGCGCGGCATTATTTCGCAAATCCCTTAATTCAAAGGGTTTCTTGAACGGGGCATCTGTGCTAACTTTTTCTTATAAAAATGTGGCCAGTCGAAAAATCGGCGGTCTGAGGCAGAAATAAAGGCAAGTTATCATGAAAGCGCGCCGCGTTCCGTCGGCCCGGATCGGGTTGTATTTTATCACAGCAGTTTGGCTGCTCATCATCCTTCCGATGAGCGCGATGTCAGCGCCCTATGCGGCCTATGTGATTGATGCGCGGACAGGCAAGGTGCTGCATGAGCAGAACGCAGATACCCGTCTGCACCCTGCCTCCCTGACCAAAATGATGACACTCTATATCGCCTTTGACGCCATCCAGCGCGGCGAGATTACTCTGGACACCAAGGTCACGATCTCTGCAAAAGCAGCCGCGGAACCGCCCAGCAAACTGGGCCTGCGCCCCGGTCAGAAAATCGCTCTGCGCTACCTGATCCGTGCTGCTGCCGTGAAATCCGCAAATGACGCCGCAACCGCCATCGGAGAGGCGATTTCAGGCTCCGAGGCGCAGTTTGCCCGCCGGATGAACAAGACAGCCAAGGCGCTTGGGATGACCCGAACGACCTTCAAGAACATGCATGGGCTTACCCAATCAGGGCATCTGTCCACCGCGCATGACATGACGATCATGGGACGGCATCTGCTGTACGACTTTCCGCAATATTACAATCTGTTTTCCCGAAAAACCGCAGACGCAGGTGTCACTCAGGTCAATCACACCAACCGTCGGTTCCTGAATTCCTACAAGGGCGCGGATGGGATCAAGACCGGCTATACCCGCGCTGCGGGCTTTAACCTGACCGCCTCTGCAGAGCGGGGGAATGAACGGATTATCGTCACGGTATTTGGCGGAAAATCGACCACGTCACGTAACGCAAAAGTGGCTGAGCTGATGGATCTCGGCTTTCGCCGTGCGCCATCAAACGCGCCGCTGCGCAAACCTCAAAAACCGATTATCGCAGATGTTGATACCGGCCCTGATCCTTCCAGCCCCGGTGCCAAGGGCAAAACCATTCGTCTTGTAGGTGCTGTCAAAACCTCCATCCGGCCACAGCTGCGCCCAATCCCCGAAACCCCAGTGCTGGTTGCCTCTGTACTGGAACCCCCTGTCACCAATGCAGATATCACTGCCGCCTTGATGGAAGCCGTGACCACGCCAAAGCCATCGGCAGAGCCACAGCCAGTGACGCGTGTATCGGCCAGCGCCTCTATCCGGCCTGCCATGCCCCCGACCAAGGCACCCCAAAGAACCACAAGAACACAAGCGGCTGAACAAGAAGTCGTAACCCGCGTCTCAACATCTGGCGGACGCCATTGGGGTGTGAACGTGGGCCGCTACCCCAGCCGCTACGCCGCTGAAAAAGTTCTCTTGAAGACGGCCCTGGCCGAGATGGCAACGCTGGATGGTTCCTTGAGAAAAGTGGTACGCCGCCCACAAGGTTTTGACGCGAATTTTCTGGGCATGACCCGCGAGACAGCTGATCTGGCCTGCCGCAGGCTGGCAGCGCGCAATGTCAGCTGCTTTATGATCGGGCCGGGTTGATCCCGGACCAGGTACCCCAACAAGAGATATCCAATTTTATCGAACCAACAGGGTCTAACAACGCGTCACCGCCCCAAATGGCCCGATTTCGATAACTGTCAGGTAATCCTATGCCGTCGCCTGTAACAGGCTGCGCGTATACTCATGCTGGGGATTGTCATAAAGATCGGCCGTCATGCCGTATTCAACGACATCGCCGCGTTTCATCACAACCACCTTATGCGACATGGCCCTGATCACCTTGAGGTCATGACTGATGAACAGATAGGCCAGTCCGTATTTCCTTTGCAGATCGCGCAGCAGCTCGACGATCTGGACCTGCACAGTCATGTCAAGCGCGCTTGTCGGCTCATCCAGCACCAATAGTTTGGGCCGCAATACCATGGCGCGGGCAATCGCAATCCGCTGGCGCTGACCGCCGGAAAACTCATGCGGGTAGCGGTCCATGGTTTCGGGGTCCAGCCCCACTTCGACCATGATCTCATGCACCAATTCACGCTGATCGCGGGTTGGGTCCACCTTGTGGATGGTCAACCCCTCAGCGATGATCTGAAAGCAGGTCATGCGCGGGCTAAGCGACCCGAAAGGGTCCTGAAAAACGATCTGCATGTCTTTGCGCAAGCGGCGCAATTGACGAGTGGACCATTGGCGCACGTCCTCTCCCAAAAAGCGGATCCCCCCTTCAGAAGCGATCAACCGCATGATGGCCAGCGCCATCGTGGTTTTGCCTGAACCACTCTCGCCCACGATGCCAAGGGTTTCACCAGCGCGCACGGACAGGCTGGCGTCGTTCACGGCCTTCACATGGCCAACAGTGCGGCGCAACAGGCCCTTCTGAATGGGAAACCACACCTTGAGGTGTTCGGTCCTGACGATCTCAGCTGCATCCTCATGCACCGGATCAGGCTGGCCGGTGGCCTCTGCGCTCAGCAGTTTGAGGGTATAGGGATGCTGGGGATTGTCGAAAATCTCTTTGGTTGGCCCCTGCTCCACGATCTCGCCGTGCTGCATGACGCAGACGCGGTCCGCGATGCGGCGCACGATGCCCAGATCATGGGTGATGAACAACAGGCCCATGCCTTCGCTGTCTTTCAGATCTTTGAGCAGATCAAGGATCTGTGCCTGGATCGTCACATCCAGCGCCGTTGTAGGTTCATCCGCGATCAAAACATCAGGCTTGTTGGCCAGCGCCATCGCGATCATCACGCGCTGCCGTTGTCCGCCCGACAACTGATGCGGATAGGCAGACAGACGGCTTTCTGCATCCACGATCCCAACTTTGTCGAGCAGCTCAAGGATACGCAGACGCGCGTCTGCCCCCACAACACCCTGATGCAACGCAAGGCTTTCGCCCAACTGCTTTTCAATCGTGTGCAGCGGATTGAGAGAGGTCATCGGCTCTTGGAAAATGAAGCTGATGTCATTGCCGCGCACCTTGCGCAGCAGCTTTTCATCCGCCCCGATCATCTGCTGACCGTCATAGGTGACGGAGCCTGACACCTCGGCACTGTCGCCCAGCAAGGACACCGTGGACAGCGCCGAGACAGATTTGCCAGACCCGGATTCACCGACAAGTGCCACCGTCTCTCCCCGTTCCACATGAAAGGACACGCCTTTGACCGCATCGGTCAAGGCACCATCCTGGCGGAAAGACACCCGCAGGTTTTGAACGTCCAGAAGCGGGCTCATGAGAATGTCTTTCGGGGGTCAAAGGCGTCGCGGATACCTTCGAAGATAAAGACCAGCAGCGACAGCATGATGGCAAAGGTAAAGAAGGCGGTGAAGGCCAGCCAGGGGGCCTGCAGGTTCTGTTTGGCCTGCAAGGTCAGCTCGCCCAGCGACGGGGCCGACGAAGGCAGACCAAAGCCAAGAAAGTCGAGGATCGCCAGAGTGCTGATGGTGCCCGTGATGATAAAGGGCAGCATCGTCAGCGTGGCGACCATGGCGTTTGGCAACATGTGGCGGAACATGATCGTGACGTTGCCCACGCCCAGCGCCCGCGCCGCACGAACATATTCAAGGTTGCGCGCCCTCAGGAACTCTGCGCGCACCACGCCGACCAGTGAGGTCCAGCTGAACAGCACCAGCAAAATCACAAGCAGCCAGAAACTTCGTCCTAATATCGCGAACATGATGATGATCACATAAAGCGACGGGGTGGATGACCAAATCTCGATGACGCGCTGAAAGATCAGATCAATCCAACCGCCAAAGAACCCCTGTACCGCCCCTGCAATGACCCCGATGATGGAGGCAAGCCCCGTGACGATCAGCGTGAACAGGATGGACAGGCGAAAGCCATGAATGACCCGTGCCATCACGTCACGCTTGGTCCCATCCGTACCCAGCCAGTTCTGGCTGTTGGGCGGCAATGGTGCGGCACCGGGGCGGTCCACGGCGGTGTTGAAGGAATAGGGGATGATCGGCCAGATCGACCATCCCTTGACGATCTCTTCACCCTCGACCACGCCGTCTTGGGCATCCTCCAGATAGCCTTCGGGGTCGTCGAAACACAGGTCCAGCCCGCCGGTCGCGATCAGGCATTTCACTTCAGGATCGCGGTAGACTGCCTCGGTCTGGAAATCGCCACCAAAGGCGGTCTCGGGGTAGAAGTTGAAGATCGGCGTAAAATATTCACCCCGGTAATTGACGAGGATCGGTTTGTCATTGGCCACGAATTCCGCAAACAACGAAATGCCAAACAGCACCGCAAAGATCCACAGCGACCAATAGGCCCGCTTGTTCTTTTTGAAATTACGCCAGCGGCGTTCGTTCAGGGGGGACAATGCCATCAGCCTTCCCTCCGCTCAAAATCAATCCGCGGATCGACCAGCACATACATCAGGTCTGACAGGATGCCGACCAACAGGCCGATCAGGCCAAAGATGAACAAGGTCCCGAACACGATCGGATAATCCCGCGCCACCGCCGCCTCAAAGCCCAGACGCCCCAGTCCGTCCAACGAAAAGATCGTCTCGATGATCAGCGAACCGCCAAAGAAAACCCCGATAAATACCGCCGGAAAGCCCGCGATCACGATCAGCATCGCATTGCGAAAGACATGACCATACAACACCTTGCTTTCCGACAGGCCCTTGGCGCGGGCGGTCATCACGTAATGTTTCTTGATCTCATCCAGAAAGCTGTTCTTGGTCAGCAGGGTCAGCGTGGCAAAGGCGCTGATGGTAGAGGCCAGCACCGGCAGCGTGATATGCCAGAAATAATCCGCAACCTTGCCCAGCGGGGACAGCTGATCAAAGTTGTCAGAGGTCAAGCCGCGCAGCGGGAACACCTGCCAATAAGATCCCCCCGCAAACAGGACCAAGAGCAAGATCGCAAACAGGAAGCCCGGGATCGCATAGGCCGCAATGATCGCGCCGGAGGTCCAGGTGTCAAACCGCGACCCATCGCGCACGGCCTTGCGAATGCCCAAGGGGATCGAGATCAGATAGGCAATCAGCGTTGACCAAAGACCCAGCGTGATCGACACGGGCAGCTTTTCCTTGATCAGGTCGATCACGCTGATGGAGCGAAAGTAACTCTCGCCGAAATCGAACTGCGCGTAGTTCCACAGCATGTTGATGAAACGCTCAACCGGTGGCTTGTCAAAACCGAATTCTTTCTCAAGCTCCGCGATGAATTCGGGCGGCAGGCCCCGCGCACCGATATAGGTGCTGTCAGACGCGTTATCCAAGGGGTCTGCGCCGCCATCATTGTTCGTGCCGGCAAAGCCGCCGAAAACATCACCACCACCCTGCGCGCGGGCAATCGCCTGTTCCACAGGGCCACCGGGCACAAACTGCACCAGTGCAAAGTTGATAAGCATGATCCCCAGAAGCGTCGGAATGATCAGCAACAGTCTTCGGATGATATAAGCGCCCATGGCGGTGTCTTACCTCAGCGCGCCGGCGGCCTTGAGCGCCTGTGCCTTTTCGGGGTTGAACCACCACCAGTCCAGATACCCCAGCGCAAAGGGCGGCTGCCCTTCGGGATGCTCGTACTGGTCATAATAGGCGACCCAATGGTTGTCGTTGTACCAAACCGGGATCATGATGAACTCATGGCGCAATGCGCGGTCCAACGCCTTCATTGCGGCTTCCTCTTCGGCACGGGTGACGGCATTGAGAGACGCATCAATGATCGCATCCACCATCGGACTGGCCAGCCCTGCCGGGTTAAACAGCGAAAACGCCGCTGCCTCTGATCCATAGCGCTGTTCCAGCCCGGTCCCGGTGCCAAGGAAGGCCGCGTAGCTGTCAAACAACAGGTCATAATCCCGGTCCCGCTCGCGCGCGGTGTATTGAGAGCTGTCGACCTTCTCCAACACCGCATCGATGCCAAAGGTCTGCAGATTTGTCACAAAATTCTCTACCACCGCAGTCGTGGTCGGAGAGCTGGCAGAATTGAACAAGAAGTTCAGGCGCAGCGGCTGCCCGTCAACGTTCACCCGCTTGCCGTTCTCAACGACCCACCCGGCCTCATCCAGCAGTTTGGACGCCGTGCGCGCATTGCGCCGGTCCAACAGGCGTTGCGGACTGGAGGTATGCGGCATACGCGCCTGCGTGGTCAGCATTGTGGGGTCCACCACCTCGCCCAGCCGCTCCAACAGAGCCAGTTCATCGCCCGTCGGCAATCCCTCTGCCATGATCGGGGTGCCTTGGCTGTAGGAACTACGCTGTTCAAACAAACCATATTGCAGCGATTCGTTAGTCCATTCGAAATTGAACGCCAAGGCCACGGCCTCGCGCACACGCTTGTCCTTCAAAGGCTCCGAATTAAGGTTGAACACAATGCCCGAAGGGGTCGCCGGGGCACCATCGGGCAGCTCTTCCTTCACCACATAGCCAGCGTCGACCTTGGGAAAATCGTACCCCGTGGCCCATTTTTTGGAATCCCCCTCGCGGCGGAAGGTATATTCACCCGCCTTGAATGCCTCGAAAGCGGCGGTGTCATCGCTGAATATCTCAAGGCGGATCTGGTCAAAGTTATGCCGGCCCTGATTGATCGGCAGGTCGCGGCCCCAGTAATCCGGGTTCCGCTCCAACACGATACGACGGCTCAGATCAACAGATTTGATCATGTAGGCCCCTGATCCGGGGGGGGTGTCGATCCATGTATCTTTCAGGCCCAATCCGGTCTTTTCAAACCATGCCTTGGGCCAGACCGGCACGCCACCCACCTGATCAATCAGACTGCGGCGCGAAATACCGTCGGCAAAATAGAATTTCACCCGGTGATCATCCAACACCTCGACATTTGGAATGCGCTTGCGCACCGCATCCGCGTAGGATTTCAGCCCCTCATCCAGCAGCAGATTGTGCGAAAAATAGACATCATGCGCCGTGACCGGTGTCCCGTCAGAGAATTTTGCCTCGGGACGCATGTTGAAAATCACCCATGACTTATCAACGGGGTACTCAAGGCTTTCGCAAAGCAGGCAATAGGCCTCTCCATAGGTGTCCGCAGGCACGCTCTCTCCAGAGGGGGCATCCGCCAGCAGGCTTTCATAACCAAAGATCGAAAACAGATGCGCACGGCCTTTGCCCGAATAGGGGTTCATCGAATCCAAAGTTCCCACAAAGGCCACAGAAACCTCTCCGCCCTTTGGCGCATCGGGGTTCACATAGTTGAGATGTTTGAAATCTGCGGGATAGGTCAGATCCCCATAGAAACTATACCCATGGCTGATGATCATCTCGTCCTGGGCACGCAGCGCCCCTGCCCAAATCATCGCAACGCCCGCCACAGCCAGCGCGGTCCAGTTGATCCATCCCTTTTCCAAAGCGGGTCGGGTGGCGGCACGGGTCTGGTGTTTCGGCATCTGGCACATCCTTTGCGTCACAAATCACTGCTTGCGTTGATGTAAGCTAATGGGCGGCCCTGCCAAGATACAAGTTGCGAATATGTTATCTTGGGCATTCAAAACGAAAAAGGCCGCCCACTGGGCGGCCTTGGTCCGATAATGGACTTAATTTATTGTGTGTTGGCAAGATAGGCGATCAGGTCTGCCTTGTCCTGCGGCTTTTTCAGGCCCGCGAAACCCATTGTCGTACCTGGCGCGTAGCCTTTGGGGTTCTCGAGGAAACCATAAAGGTTCTCCACGGTCCAATCCCCTTCCATACCTGCCAGGGTACCTGAGTACCCAAACCCGGCAACAGATCCTTTGTCGCGACCGACAACACCGTTCAGGTGTGGGCCTACGCCATCCGAACCATCCAGCTTGTGACAGGCGCTGCACTTGCGGAACACGCCTTCGCCCTTGCCGGCATCGGCTGATGCCATCAGCGCTGCGATGTCGACCTGCTCGGCTGGCTCTGGTTCGCCGCCGCCTTCTACTTCGATCACGTATGACGCTTCGCCGTGCGCCTCAGCATGGTAGATCTCTTCAGCGGCCCATTTGCCGAGCAGAAGGATGAGCCAGGCGCCGAACAGGCCACCACCGATTTTCGTAAGTGTCATTGTGTCGAACATGTTTTGGTCCGTATCTGTCTATTGAGGCTTTTCTTCGGGGTATCTATTGCTTTCCCTTATTGCAAGCAAGGTGTAGTTACCGCGACCAATCGCCCGATGCGGGTTTAAATGCCAAGGATTGCACAAATGTCCGATAAAAACGCCCCTCGCATCGCCTTTCAGGGCGCTTTGGGTGCCTATAGCCATGAAGCCTGCTTGCAAGCCCGGGCCGACATGATTCCCGTGCCCTGCAAGACATTCGAAGGGGTGATCCGCGCCGTGCGCGAAGGGCGCGCCGATCTTGCCATGCTGCCGGTCGAAAATACCACCTATGGCCGGGTCGCAGATATTCACCGCCTGCTGCCGCAAAGTGGCCTGCATATCATCGCCGAAGCCTTCGTTCGGGTGCGCATCGCCTTGATGGCACGCCCCGGTGTGGCCCTGTCCGATGTCAAACATGTCCGCGCCCACATGGTGCTGCTGCCACAGGCGCGCAGCTATCTGGATGCACAGGGCATCACATTTGAAGCCGCAGCAGACAGCGCGGGGGCCGCAGAAGAACTGGCCAGCGCCGAAGGGTCAACCGAAGGCGTTCTTGCCAGCGAAGTTGCCGCCGACATTCACGGACTTGAGGTACTGGCCCGCGACATTGAAGACCTGGATCACAACACCACGCGGTTCCTGCTGATGTCCCCGCAGATCGACGAAAGCCGCCGTGGGGAAAAGATGCTGACCACTTTTGTCTTTGAGGTCCGCAACATTCCCGCAGCGCTTTATAAGGCGATGGGCGGTTTTGCCACCAATGGCGTCAACATGACCAAGCTGGAAAGCTATATGGTTGGCGGTTCGTTTACCGCGACACAATTTTACGCAGACATCGAAGGCCACCCAGAGGACCCGCCGGTGCAGCGCGCCCTAGAGGAACTGGGGTATTTCACCAATGAATTGGACATTCTGGGCGTCTATCCTGCCCACCCGGGACGCGGTTAAACCGGCCGTTTAGATAGGTCCTTGTGCGACAAGGACCCCATTTCACGGCTGAAACAACGGAAAACTTACCCCAATGGCCCAGGCCAGGACCAAGCCCAGCGCCAATCCTGTGGACAAAGCACCCGATCTGCCCGCAGCACTGCCCCCAATGGTGCCAAAGACCAGATAGAACAGAACCAGCACGGGCGCGATCATCATAAGAAAAAACAACCGCTCGAAATCCAGCGCAACCGCGATGCCCAAAGACAGCAGAAAACTGCCGCGCAACGCCAATCGGCCAAGCCAGGATGTCCGTTGGGCCAGCATCATGTCCGCAACCATATAGGGCACCGCCCCCAGCGCCATGGCCATGATGATCCAAAACCGCGCGGTCGTGGGCCAGAAATTGGCGGCATACCGGTCCAATGCGAAGCCGAACAAGGCGCACCACAGCAAAACGACACCAAAGGCGATGGCGGAAAAACCGCCCGACTGTAGCCCCAGCATCCTGCAAAGAACCAATTGAACCATGCCAAACACCATCAGGTGAACCACCAGATAGTCCGCCACCAGAACCGGCAGCATGCCGAAATTCAACGGTACCGCCACCAGCGGCGCGATGCAGACCGGCAGCAGGGTCAGGGCGGCGATCTGCCTGACACCCAGCCGCCCTGTGGGCGCGTGGCGCGCGGGCAGGCATCTGGCAACACCGCGAAACATCATCACAATGCCCAGCAGCAAGCCCAGAATGGCCCAACCGGTCGGCAGGATCGTCACATCCGAATCGCGGCCATAGGCCTTGTCCAGCCAGCCCAGTGCCTCTGCCCGGCCGGTGCGGGACTGCAACACCGACACATGTTCGCTCCACGGGGCCGCGATGCTGCGGCGGGTCACGGGACCGGCGGTCACTGTCTCGCCTTCTTCGGCATTCTGGGCAACCATCTGCAGCGCTTGCAGCCCAAAGGCACGCAGTCGCGGCTCCCATTCACCACTGATCAGCAACAGCGTTTGCGGGCTGGTTGCGTCAACCGCTTGCGAGAATGCAGAAATCAGAACAATGGGCCCCACATCGCGGCGCCCCGCCGCTGCCCGAACAAGGATGTCAGTCGCCATCGAATGGCCAAGCAGGGCAACCGGCTGCCCTGCCGGTGCAACCGCACCAATCACCGCAGTTGTCTGATCGACCAGCAACCGGGTCGTGCCCGCAACAGACGTCAAATCCCCCGACATCGGCAGGACATTCTGACCATGACCCAGAAATTCAAAGACAAACACGCGGTAACCCGCACGGGCCAGCGGCAACGCATAACCCTGCATCATCTGCTGCGATCCGGCAAACCCATGGGCCACGACCACGGCCGGCCCATCACTGTCGGGGCGCGCATATCGCGTCACGGGTGTTTGCCCCAGGTCAAACTGCGTGATCTCAACATCGTGCCGCGCCATTTCCAGCACTACAGATGAAACCACGATCAGCACAGCCGCCAGAAAAATTCTCAACGCCTTACCTTTCGCTCCTGCGGCCGGCCTGTGGCGCAGCCCTGCGGTTCAACACCTAACAGCGTCAGACGCCGACGATAGCCCCAGCGCGGCGATCAGCATGAAAAGGTTCAGGCCATCCCGCCACTGTTGCCTTTGGCATGGCGGTCTTCAATCTGTTTGGCATAGTCCGCGACCCTTGATTTATACTTTTTGGTCAGGGAATTCTTGGCCAGCTTGAGCGATTGCACCAACAGCCGCGCCGTCAGGTTCAGCGGTTTGACCTCCAGCTCAACCTTGATCCGGGTGCGGGTGCGGGACAGCGCGATCAGATCAAGGTTTGTCGTGCCCAACATCCCCGGTGCCGTGGTTTCCAATATCATCTCCGTCGGACGTTCGAATGTGACCATCTCGATTTCGATCTTGCGCTCTTTGCCGCGCATTTTGAAAGCGGCCTGCCAGGTCATGCCAACACCAGGTGCCGTCAAATTATCGACCCGCTGCACCTGTGCCCCGCGCCGAATGGCCGCGCGTTCGAACCCCTCAAAATCGCACAGCATCTCGAACACCGCATCAATCGGTGCATCGATGTCCTCGTTGGTCGAGAATTTCATTCTACCGCCCTACCCGTTTGCCTGAACCCGATGATCACTTCGCGGGCCCACCTGATGTTTCGATTTATTCCAAAGTATCCGCAAGCCAATTTTCCAGCAAGAAATGCGCAATCGCCCCTTTTCGGGCAGGAAGAATGGTCGCGTGATTCCCTGCAAAAACCTCCATCATCTCTTCCCGGGTGACCCACATTGCATCCTCGATCTCAACCGGGTCGATGTTGATCTGCTGGCTTGTTGCAACACCTTGGCAGCCAAACATTAACGAGGCGGGAAATGGCCATGGCTGGCTGGACAGATAGTTAACGGCACCAACTTCCACTCCCGCCTCTTCGAACACTTCGCGGCGCACCGCCGCCTCAAGCGTTTCACCCGGTTCGACAAAACCGGCCAGCAGCGAATACATGCCCTGCGGCCATCCCGGCGACCGCCCCATCAGCACCGAATTTCCATGGGTGATCAGCATGATAACCACGGGGTCCGTACGCGGGAAATGGCTGGCCTTGCAAGCAGGGCACTGGCGCTGCCAGCCCGCCTGCCCGATCACGGTCTGCGCGCCACAACAGGCGCAAAACCCATGCGACCCGTGCCATCCCAATATGGCCTTGCCGGTTGCCGCCAATTCGGCGTCGCGCGCATCAAGCCATGTCATCACACGGCGCAATTCGGCAAAGACCATGCCATCTGGCAGGTCCGGATGGCTTTGTTCACTGGGGTCCAGAAACCCGCCAAGGCTGGAAGCATCAAGGTTTTCCGGCTCCCAGCTGGAAATATCAAAGGCAAACCGCGCCGCGCCATCCTCGCGACCCAGCAAGATGGGTTCTTCGCGGGCCTCGGCCAGTACGGGGTGATCCATCGGCAAGCGCACAAGCGATGCAGGTCGGGCAGGCGAAATCAGGGGTTTGCCACGCCAGAATAAGATCGCCTGGCTGTCCGCTGCGGCGCGCGCATATTTCACCACCGCCGGGTTGGCACGAATCTCTCCGGCGCGGTCCAGTGCCGAGCCCCCGAAGGTGACCTGTTCTGCGTGTCGCATGGGCTATCCTTTGTCTGAATACGATGTGCTGTTCCGTTTGTGTGCCATCCGGCCCACAGGCACAAGCAGGCTCCGGCAAGGAGGCTTGATATTTTGGGTGTAATATTTGATAACTTAACAATCCAAGGTTGTTTTTTATGCGTTATGCTCAAGAAGACCCTGATGAAATCTCTGCGCTGTTTGATGAACAGCCCGTGGCACAGATGTCTGTGCCTGCGGTATCGTTGCGGATCTTGGCCACGACCGATGTCCACATGCAGCTTGTTGGATATGATTATGCCCTTGCCCGTCCTGCTGCGCATACTGGCCTGTGCGGCATCGCGACCCTGATTGCCCAAGCCCGGCGCGAGGCTGAAGCCAAAGGCATGATGGCGATCCTCGTTGATAACGGGGATTTCTTGCAAGGAACCGCCCTTGGCGATCATCTGGCCCATATGCCGGTCACGACAGATCACCCGATTGTGCGCGGTTTGCAGTATCTTCGGTATGATGCAATGGGGCTGGGTAACCACGACCTTGATCATGGGATGGAATATCTCAACCGGATTGCCCGGTGTGTGACCACCCCCCTTATCTGCAGCAACCTCGCGCTATCGGCACCCACTGCCCTGCGCAGCAGCGTCATCCTGACCTGTCCGCTGACCCAGATTCCCAAAGAGCAAACCCTGCGCGTGGGGATATTATCTGTGCTGCCCCAAGAAACTTCATTCCTGAATGCACAACAACTGGCCGGCTGGGGCTGTGTGACCCCGGCTGCGCAATGCGTCACGGATGCGGCGCAGGAACTGCGGCGCAATGGGGCTGATGTTGTCATTTTGCTGGCCCATATGGGAATGGAAGGGCCCGACACGGCCGATACCCACCAAGACGATCTGCGCCGCCTTGCCAGGATCCCCGGTATTGATGCCATCGTCGGGGGCCACACCCATTTGCGCCTGCCGGGTCAGGATCACCTGGGATATGCAGATGTTGATGTGCAAACCGGCAGCCTTGGCAATTGCCCTACCGCCATGGCGGGGGTCGAGGCCTCTGACCTTGCGGTTCTGGACCTCACGCTCTTGCAGGCTGACACCGGCCAGTGGCGCGTTCAGTCGCATCAGACCCAGCTGCGCCCCAATGGCCCACAAGTGCCCCCCGATCCCGCGCTTGCCGCCATTTTCGCGCCAGAACATGCCGCAGTGCGCAGCAAGCTAAAGCAACCATGCGGGCATAGCAGCCGTGCCATTCATACGTATTTCTCTCTGGCCATGCCAACCGCCGCCTCGGCGTTGGTCGCGCATGCCAAACGTCTGGTTGTTGCCGAGGCCATCGCCAACCTGCCCGAAAGCAGCCTGCCCCTACTGGCGACAGCCGCCGCCCATACCGCAGGCGGCCGCGGCGGGCCGCAACATTATCTGCACATCAGGCCCGGCGTGATCCACCGCAGGCATCTGGCTGGCTTTAACCCCTATCCAAACAACATCTGCGCGCTGAAGGTCACCGGCGCTGACCTGCATATCTGGCTGGAACATGCCGCCGAAGTCTTTCACCAGCTGCTGCCAGACAGTCCCGATCAACCTTTGCTGAACGATGAACGGGCCACATATCGTTTCGATACGATATACGGTCTGACCTACACGATCGACCCGTCGCAACCCATTGGCCAGCGGATCAACAACATGTGCCACGCGGGCCGGCCCGTTGCACCCGGTCAGCCCTTTGTGCTGGCAACCAGCGGTTTCCGGGCCGGCGGCGGCGGCGGCGGCACCGTCTTTAACCTCGACAAGATCCTGTACCGCGACATGAAAAACCAGCTCTCGTCGCTCACGGCCATTCTGAAACAGAATGACTATGCAGACGTATTGGCGGAAACCCCATGGCGCTTTGCCTGTGCGCGGCCGATCAGGACCATTTTGCACAGTTCGCCCGATGCGTTGGGTTTTCTGGATGAAATAGAGCACCTGTCCCCGGAACCATGTGGAACGGACAGCCGCGGATTTGCGCGCATCCGTCTGACCTTGTGATGCTTGCGCTTTGATCACAGTCGTCCTATATGCGCGTTGAGAGGTTGGTGCGGGCAGGCGCCTCGCCAACCCGGTCAGATCCGGAAGGAAGCAGCCGTAACGAGTCCCGCTTGGGTCGTTATCAATCTCTCACCTTGGCACCGGGGCCTTTGGCGGGTGCATCCTTTTCGAGACAAGATGACGGTCGCACGGTGCCATCAGGGTGCTGCGGTCACAGATCTTCCCATTTGCTCAGCTTCCAGCGCCGCCGCGCGCGGGCATAGATCGCGGCCATGGCACATCCAAAAATGGCCCCCGCCATCACGGATGCACCAATCGCCGCAGAAACGGCAAATCCTTCGGCCTGCCATTTGAAAAACCACATCACCACCCCCCAAGCGGCCGCAAAAAACACGCCGTAGCAGACAATGACCTTGCCAAAGCCCAGATAATGGGGCGGCGGTACCTTTATCCCGGCTTTGCGCAAAACCATCAAAACCGGCGGCGCATAATTGCTGGCCCACATTTCCGTGGCCTGCAATTCGTTCAGCGCCGCCTCGAATTTGCGCTCATATTCGCTCATATCTTCTGAGCCGCAAAAGTATCGCATTGCCCGACGGCACCGGTCTCATACCCGCGTGCAAACCAGCCCGCACGCTGCTCTGATGTGCCATGGGTAAAGGTATGGGGCTGCGGCACACGGCCTGCGCGACTTTGCAAATAATCATCACCGATCTTGCGCGCGGCATTCAGCGCCTCTTGCAGATCGCCCCGCTCCATCAAACCTTTGACATTTCGGGCCCAGACACCTGACAGACAATCTGCCATCAACTCCAGCCGCACGGTCAGCGCATTGGCCTCTGCCTCGGTGGCACGCTGCCGGGCTGCGTTGACCTTGGGCAGGATGCCAAGCTCATTTTGCACATGATGCGCCACCTCATGCGCGATCACATATGCTGCGGCAAAATCACCGCCCGCACCCATCTGCTGGCTCAGCATGTCAAAGAAACCTGTGTCCAGATAGGCCTTGCTGTCCGCCGGACAGTAAAACGGCCCACTGGCCCCAGAGGCACCGCCACAGGGGCTTTGCGTGGTCCCGTTAAAGACAACTAATACAGGCGGCACATAAGTGCGGCCCAATTGTTCCTGGAACACTTTACCCCAGACATCCTCGGTGGTGGCCAAGACCTGCGCTGAGAATTGCATGGCGGCACCATCCGTCTGGGACGCCGGTGCGCTCTGCTGGCTCTGGCCCGCGCCACCGCCCTGCAACAGCGGCGTCACGTCAATGCCCGTGAAATACCCCACCGCAAGCACGACCAACAAGGCCCCAACGCCCAAACCACCGGCCTTCCCGCCGCCGCGCCTGCCACTGCCGCCGCGCTGTTCGACATTCTGGCTCCGTCTGATCCCCTTAAGCCGCATTCCGCGCCCTCCATTCTCGTTTGCCCGCATTGTCAGGCCAAGCGGCAAAACACACAATAGCGCAAACGCCCGCGCAGATGATCCACCGGGAACGTCCAACGCATTTCTCGGGTGACCTGCTACATCTCACATCGCTCACGCATTGAAATCTCTCATTTCAGACCACGATGACAGGGTCAGAGTGCTTTCGAAAACGCTCTTACGGTTTACGCGCCCCGCGCCAGAGCCTACCTTGGGCCTCTGATCCGAATCCTCCGCTGGAGCCTTCATGTCCGACACATCCGCCTACCGCGTATTGGCCCGCAAATACCGGCCAGAAACCTTTGCCGATCTGGTCGGGCAGGATGCGATGGTGCGCACCCTGAAAAATGCCTTTGAGGCAGACAGGATCGCACAGGCCTTTGTCATGACCGGCATTCGCGGCACCGGCAAGACCACGACGGCCCGGATCATCGCCAAAGGCATGAATTGCATAGGCCCAGACGGCAGTGGCGGCCCTACCACCGAACCCTGTGGCACCTGCGAACATTGCGTGGCCATCATGGAAGGCCGCCATGTGGACGTAATGGAAATGGACGCCGCCTCAAACACAGGCGTCGCCAACATCCGCGAAATCATCGATTCGGTGCATTATCGCGCGGCCTCTGCCCGCTACAAAGTCTATATCATCGACGAGGTGCACATGCTGTCCACCGGAGCCTTCAACGCCCTTCTAAAGACGTTGGAAGAACCCCCGGAACACGTCAAGTTCATCTTTGCCACCACAGAAATCCGCAAGGTGCCGGTGACCGTCCTGTCCAGATGCCAGCGTTTCGATCTGCGCAGGATTGAACCCGAGGTGATGATCGCCTTGATGCGCAAAATCGCCACATCCGAAGGTGCCCAGATTGCCGACGATGCGCTGGCCCTCATCACCCGCGCCGCCGAAGGCTCGGCCCGTGATGCCACATCCCTGCTGGATCAGGCCATCAGCCATGGTGCCGGTGAAACCACCGCCGATCAGGTGCGCGCCATGCTGGGGCTGGCTGACAGGGGCCGGGTCCTGGATCTGTTCGATATGATCCTGCGCGGGGACGCCGCCGGTGCATTGTCAGAATTCTCCGCCCAATATGCCGATGGCGCAGATCCGATGGCGGTGCTGCGCGATCTGGCGGAAATCACCCATTGGGTATCCGTGGTGAAAATCACGCCTGACGCGGCCGAAGACCCCACAATCTCGCCCGAGGAACGCAGCCGCGGCACACAAATGGCAAATGACCTGCCGATGCGCGTGCTGACACGCCTGTGGCAGATGCTGCTCAAGGCGCTCGACGAGGTTGCAGCCGCCCCAAACGCCATGATGGCGGCAGAAATGGCAATCATCCGCCTGACCCATGTGGCAGACCTGCCCAGCCCCGAAGAACTGGTGCGCAAACTGCACAACACCACTCCACCAGCCGCCACATCCGGCCCGGTGGGCGGTGGGGGCGGCCCCTCGGGCGGTGCACATGCCGTCCAGCAGGCGCAGACGCGCATGGCCTCCAATCCGACAGCATCAGGCCAGGCAACCGCATTGGCACAGGATCCGGACGCGGCCCTTGCCCGCTTTGCATCCTTCGAACATGTGGTCGAATTGATCCGCGCCAACCGCGACGTCAAACTGCTGGTCGAAGTCGAAACAACCCTGCGCCTTGCCGCCTACCAACCCGGCCGCGTGGAATTTGTCCCGACACAAAACGCTCCCCGCGATCTGGCCCAACGCCTAGGGGCAAAGCTACAGCAATGGACTGGCAACCGCTGGGCTGTCACTATCGTCAACGATGGCGGCGGCAAAACAATCGCCGAACTGCGCGACGCCAAAGAGTTGGATCTGCGCGCCAAGGCCGAAGCACATCCCCTCATGCAAGCCGTCCTGGCCAAATTCCCAAAAGCCCGGATCACAGCCATCCGCACACCCGAACAGATTGCCGCCGCTGCCGTTTCAGAGGCGCTTCCAGAAGTCGAAGACGAATGGGACCCCTTCGAAGACGGTTGATCCCACCCCGAACCACCCACATATTAGATCAAATGAACACAGGAGAGAGCGATGCTCAAAGGACTAGGTGCGCTTGGCGACATGGCCGGCATGATGAAAAAAGCGCAGGAGATGCAGGGCAAAATGGCCCAACTGCAGGATGACATGCACAATATCATCGTCGAAGGCGTCAGCGGCGCCGGCTTGGTCAAAGCGACCTGCACCGCAAAAGGCGAACTCAAAACACTCGACATCGACCCTTCCATCTTCAACGGCGATGAAAAAGAAGTCGTCGAAGACCTGATCCTGGCCGCAATCAAGGATGCCCAATCCAAGGCAACAGAGCGCGCCCAGCAAGAAATGGCAAAACTGACCGAGGGCATGGGCCTGCCTGCGGACATGAAGCTGCCATTCTAGGCCAACATCCGGCTTCATCTTGCCAATAAACTCAAACCCGCCCTCAAAACAGGTGCTCCCGCTTGAGTTCAACCAAAGAAATCGACGCCCTCATTGAGATGATGGCAAAATTGCCCGGGCTGGGCCCTCGCTCAGCCCGCCGTGCCGTGCTGCACCTGATCCGCAAACGCGCCTTGCTGCTCACACCGCTTGCAGACCTGATGCAAACCGTGGCCGCCACCGCCCGGGAATGCCTGAACTGCGGCAATGTCGGAACCTCCGACATCTGTGACATCTGCGCGTCTGAAAAGCGCGCAAATGGCGAACTCTGCGTTGTCGAAGATGTCGCAGACCTCTGGGCGATGGAACGCTCCGGCGTTTTCAAAGGCCGGTATCACGTTCTGGGGGGCACATTATCGGCACTCGACGCCATCGGCCCGCAAGAGCTGCGCATTCCCCGGCTGATTGACCGGGTCGCGACAGAAAATATTTCAGAAGTGATTCTCGCCCTGAATGCCACGATCGATGGTCAGACCACCGCCCATTACATTGCCGATCAGCTTGACGGTCAGGTCAGCCTTACGTCGCTCGCCCAAGGCGTGCCGATCGGCGGAGAGCTGGATTACCTTGATGACGGCACGATCACAGCAGCCATGCGCGCCCGCAAATCCGTGTGATCGAAAAAGCCGAATATCAATAACTTAATAATTATTCAGGCCGTATTAAACAATGCGGCCGCCTGCCCCTCCCAAAGCAGACGGCCTAACCCGACGCGACGTTTACCGAAAAACGGAACCATCCAGCGGCGGAAACTTTTTGCCCCCCAGCAGCTTCAACAGCCAAAGCCGGCAAGGCGCGTTGTTCTCAGAACCATCTCTCTTCTGTGCCTCCCAAAAGGCCCACGATATGATCCCGAATTACAATGCTATCAGCACTGACCACCCAAGGTCCAGCAAGAAGAACAGACCAGCGCACTGGACAATGCCAAGAATGCACCTTCAGAAAAACCTTTCGGTCCCCATGAAACCCTTCATCGCCCGGCCTCGCCCCTACCTGCCACCATGTTTCGCAAAAAGGGGCGCATCGTGAAACCGATGCGCCCCTAATGGAAACACGCAAGTGTTTCAGTACATCTTAGACAAAGATCACGAAGACCGCTCGTCCTCATCCTCATCGTCACTGTCACCGGGTAGCGAAAAGAAGCTGTCCGCATCCGAATAGTCGCTGGTATCGCGCGGATCATCATGGTCGTCACCCGACAGGGTGAATGTCTCCAGCCCTTCAATCGCGGTTGGGATCTTCGGCTCCGCAGTCATCTCAAGGCTTTGCTCTGTGCTGACCAGTTTTCGACGCTCGTCATCGGTCATGACCTCACCCGCCGCTGCCTTCTTGGCCGCGGCTTTCTGCACAGCGGCATCCAGCTCGGATTGTTTGCACAAACCCAGGGCCACCGGATCAATGGGCTGAATATTGGAAATATTCCAATGAGTCCGCTCCCGAATAGCCTGAATGGTTGGCTTGGTCGTGCCCACCAGCTTTCCGATCTGACCGTCGGTCAGCTCTGGATGGAACTTTACCAGCCACAAGATGGACGCCGGCCGGTCCTGCCGCTTGGACAACGGTGTATAGCGTGGTCCCCGACGTTTCTCTTCACCCTGGGCCGCAGCATTGAATTTCAATGACAGTTTATGCGTCACACTGGCCTGTGCTGCATCGATCTCTTCCTGGGTGAGTTGGTTGTTCGCCACGGGATCAAAACCTTTGACACCCTGCGCCACATCACCATCCGCGATGCCCTGTACTTCCAGCTCATGCATGCCAACGAAATCGGCAATCTGCTTGAAACTGATGGTCGTATTGTCAACCAGCCAAACAGCGGTCGCCTTAGCCATAATTGGTTTTGCCATGATCGTCTCTCCTTCAAAGCACAACTTTCCCGTCGCCTGAAAAGGCTGTCTCGGCGGACCGAAACGGTTTCCATTGTCGGGGAACTTGCAGGCCATATAGTAAGCCAGACGAAATAAGGGAAGACCCAATGCGTATCATCGCCCTTTGCCTCATTGCTATGCTGGCCACATTCATCACAACCGGGCGCAGCAAAGCAGACCAACCGGGGCAGTTTGACTATTATGTCCTGTCGCTCAGCTGGTCTCCCAACTGGTGCCTGCGAGAAGGAGACGCCCGCCGATCCCCCCAATGCGACGCCGGACAAGGGCACGGTTGGATCCTGCACGGCCTCTGGCCGCAGTATCACAACGGCTATCCGGCCTTTTGCCAGACAGCACATCGCCCCCCTCCCGCCGAATGAC